>Ga0247713_1001529_pt1 | contig 11403 bp, 13 predicted proteins | sample 21E_NmetaG_FD_189936 | JGI IMG/M metagenome (GOLD analysis project Ga0247713, IMG submission 189936) | Soil microbial communities from hillslope of Landscape Evolution Observatory, University of Arizona, Oracle, AZ, United States - 2-1-E_N | ecosystem: Engineered > Artificial ecosystem >... | reverse complement strand
GCATGGGGGTGGGTGGGCGAGGCCGCTCGGCGGTCGAGGATGCGCCGGACGTCGCGTGGCGTCAGCCGGTGCCCGCGCCGGTTGAGGAAGAGGGCGTCGGCCGGCGTTTCGTTGGCCAGCAGCGCCGGCCGGCCGGCGTCGAGCCAGGCCCGCACGGCCTCCACCGACGACTCGCTCATCGGCAGCTGCCGCTGCTTTGACCCCTTGCCCCACACCAGCACCTGGCCACGGCGCAGGTCGACATCGGCGGGCCGCAGCCCGCACAGCTCTCCCACCCGTAAACCACTGCCGTACAGCAGTTCGAGAACGGCCTGGTCTCGAAGGTCGACCGGCTCGCCCGCGCTTGGCTGCCGCGCTTCGAGCAGGACGTCGAGCTCGCCGGCTTTCAGGACGTGGGGAAGGCGGCCCTCCCCTCTCGGCGCGCTCAAGCGGCCGGAGGGGTCGGACGCCAGCACGCCGGTGCGGGTCAGCCACCCGAAGTAACGGCGCAGGGCGGCGGCCTTGCGGGCGATCGACCGCTTCGCCATCCGTCGGGTACCGAGGTAGGCCAGGTACCGGCGCAGGACGAGGCGGTCGACGTCGGCCGGCCCGGCCAGCGCCAGCCGCTCGGCCCACACCACGAAGTCCCGCACGTCGCGCCGGTAGGCCTCGACGGTATTGGCTGACAGGGAGGCCAGCGACCGCACGAACGCCTCCTGCTCCCAACCCATGCCCTATACGTTGGCAGGTCGCAGGCTCCCATCAGGTGACCCGCTCCCACCACCCGGCCCGCTCCGCCACCCAGCCGCCGGCCTGGAGCCGGGCCAGGGCCACGCTGACCTGGCCCGGGGTGCGCCCGCTGCGCTCGCACAGGTCGTCGAAGGTCGCCGGCTCCCAGCCCAGGGCATCCAGAACCGGAGCTTCGTCGGGGCCGGGCGCCGGCCGGAGGTCGGCCGGCGCCGACGGCGCGCTCGACAGCCCCAGGGCGACCAGCACATCGAGGGCGTCACGGACCGGATGGCAGCCGTCGGCCAGGAGGCCGTTGGTGTAGGCCGACACCGGGCTGCGGACCGACCCCGGCACCGCCATGACCTGCCGGTCTCGGACCATGGCCGCCTCGACCGTGTGCCGGGAGCCGCCCTTTTCGCCCGACTCCACCACGACGACCACCTCGGCCAGGGCGGCGATGACCCGGTTCCGCACCGGGAACCGCCACGGCTCCGGTCGCGCCCCCAGCGGGGCCTCGCTCAACAGAAGGCCGGCGCCGGCGACCTCCTCCCACAGCGACCGATGCGCCGGCGGGTACACCACGTCGAGCCCGCTGCCGACCACCGCCACCGGTGGCGCCCCCTCGGCCGCCAGCACCCCCCGGTGGGCCGCCCCGTCGATGCCCAACGCCAGCCCCGACACGATCCGCACGCCGGCGGAGCCCAGGTCGCGGCCCAGCTCGTAGGCCACGTCGCGCCCGTAGCGGGTGCAGCGGCGGGTGCCGATGATGGCCGCCCGGCGGCCCTCCAGGGCCGCCCGGTCTCCCCGGGAGAACACCACGGCCGGCGCCTCGGCATCGACCAGCAGCTCGGCCGGGTACTGCGGCGAATCCCGTAGCCACACGGCGACGCCGGCCTGCAGGTGGGCCGCCCACACCTGCGCCGGCACCACCCGCCGGGCGGCCACCCGCCACAACGCGGCCATGCCGGCCGGATCGGGCCGGCACGCCAGGGCCACCGAAGGCCGGGAGCAGCCGGCGCCGGCGGCCACCAGCGCCCACGCCTCCTCGGGCGCCCAGGTGGCCAGGACGGCGCGCAGCCTGCCGGGCCCCATGGCCGGCAGGCCGGCGAGGGCCGCCGCCCACGCCTCCGGCGGCAAGTCGTCGCCGGTGGTCCCGCCGGAGCGGACTCCCCCGCCGCTCACGCCGCAGCCTCCGCCGGCGCCAGCTCCGCCCGCAGGCTCAAGGCCAGGCACACGTGCTCCTCGGCCACCGGCCCGGAGGCCCCGCCGAGGTCGGCGATCGTGCGCGCCACCCGTCTGATCCGGTGGACACCCCGGGCGCTCAGCAGTCCCGAGCGCAACCGGTGCTCCAGCAACCGGGCGGCACCGGAGGACAAGGGCGCCAGCGAGTCGAGCCGGGGCGCCGGCAGCTCGGCGTTGCACCGCACGCCCCGCTCGGCGGCCAGCTCCCGGGCCCCGGCCACCCGGGCGGCGACGGCGGCGGTGGGTTCACCCGGCGGCCCGGCCAGCACCGAGGCGGCGTCGGGCCGGCTCACGACGACCCGCAGGTCGAACCGGTCGAGCAGCGGGCCGGAGAGCCGGCGGCCGTAGCGCTGCCGGGCCGCCGGCGGGCAGCGGCAGGCCCGGCCAGGCCCGCCCTCGCCACAGGGGCAGGGGTTGGTGGCGCCCACCAGCAGGAACCGAGCCGGAAACGACACGCTGGCTCTGGCCCGGCACACCCGCACCACACCCTCCTCCAACGGCTGGCGCAGGGCGTCGAGGACCGAGGCCGGGAACTCGCACATCTCGTCCATGAAAAGGACCCCACCGTGGCTGAGGCTGATCTCGCCGGGCCGCATGTACCCCGTCCCGCCACCGATCAGCGCCACCGCCGACGCCCCGTGGTGGGGTGCCCGGAACGGCGGGCGCACGATGAGGCCGCCCGGCGGCAACGCCACCGCGGCGGCCGAGTGGACGCGGGTGGCGGTGAGGGCGTCGTCTCCATCCAGGGAGGGCAGCAACCCCGGCAGCCGGCGGGCCAGCATCGTCTTGCCTGCCCCCGGCGGACCGGACAGGAGGAGGTGGTGCCCGCCGGCGGCGGACACCTCCGCCGCCGTGCGCCCCACCGCCTGGCCCCGTACGTCGGCCATGTCGGGCTCGGCCGCCGGCGCCGGCGCAGGTGCCGCCGCCGGCGGGTCAGGCCACGGCGCCTCGCCCCGCAACGCCGCCAGCAGCTCGCCCAGGGCCGCCGCCACCCGCACCTTGTGCCGCCCGACGACAGTGGCCTCGGCGAAGCAGTCGGGCGGCACGACCACGACCCGGGTCGCCAGCGCCGCCACCAGCGGCACCACCCCCGGCACCCGCCGGATCGACCCGTCGAGGCCCAGCTCGCCCACGAAGGCGCACCCGGCGACCGCCTCCGCCTCCAACTCCCCGGAGGCAACCAGCAGCCCGATGGCGATCGGCAGATCCAACCCGGCCCCGCCCTTGCGCACGCTCGAGGGCGCCAGGTTGACCGTCACCCGCTTGAGCGGCCACGTGAGGCCGCTGGACAGGAGAGCGGCCCGCACCCGGTCGCGGGACTCACGGCAGGAGGCGTCGGGCAGGCCCACGACGTTGAACCCGGGTAGGCCGTTGGACACGTGGACCTCGACGGACACCGGCGTGCCCTCGACGCCCAGCAGGGTTGCGGACGGAACAGAGGCGATCAACTGGCGCTCCCCTCACGGATGAACCAAGGAGGAGGGCCACAGCGCCGGCCGCTCGAGCGAGCAGATTGGAGACTACCGAGCCCCTGCGACAGAATCCCCGTGTGTGGGCTTCAACCCGTTCCGCCAGCAGCGCCGCCGATCCACTGACTACGTCATGGTCGCCGCCGCCTTCGCCGTGGTCGCCGTGCTGCTGATCTGGGCGGTGTACCCCCGATGAGGATCGCTCTCGGCGCCGACCATGCCGGCTACCGGTTGAAGACCGTCGTCGCCGCCCACCTGGCCGGCGCCGGCCACGAGGTGCTCGACATGGGCACCAACTCCGAGGAATCCGTCGACTACCCGCCTTTCTGCGCCGCCGCCGGCCGGGCCGTGGTCGACGGCCTGGCCGACTTCGGCGTCGTCATCGGCGGCAGCGGCCAGGGCGAGCAGATCGCGGCCAACAAGGTCAACGGCGTGCGGGCCGCCCTGTGCCACGACGAGTGGATGGCCCGCATGGCCCGCATGCACAACAACGCCAACGTGCTGGCCTTCGGGGCCCGGGTCCTGGCCGACGCACGCGCCCTCGACATCGTCGACCTCTTCATCGCCACCGAGTTCGAGGGGGGCCGCCACCAGCCCCGCATCGAGCAGGTCGCCGGCATCGAAGCCCAGGAGTGCGAGAAGAGGAGTGCGTCCTCCGCCTAACCGGTGAGGGCGATCCGGCGGGGCGGGGACGCCTGCCTGGGCGGCGGCGTGGTGTTGACCACCCGAGCGACGGTCGTCGTCACCAGCGATGCCTCCCGTGTACCGGAGGGAAATCCGGTGCGGAGGACCGCACCGTCATAGTACGCATAGACCCGGTAGCGGGTCCCCAAGGTGAAGGTGAAACCGCAGCTGGCTCCCGATCGGGCGCTCTCAACCGCCTGCTGGACCCCGACCGACCCCTTGACCGGCCGGTCGACGGAGAAGGTCCACACCAGAAAGTCGCCGGTTCCGCTCACCGGGGCGCCGGCGCTGGGGTCAAGCCGAGCAACCGCCACGCCCTCGAACACCACGTCGGCCATGGCGACGTACTCCGCCTCGGTCGGCAACGGCTCCGTCACGCTGCAGGCCGACGCCGGTCCAAGCCACGACAGCCCCACCGCCACCAGCAGCACCGTCACCGCCACCGCTCGCCGCATTCCGCAGCCTCCCCGTCGCCACTTATTGTGAACCGGCGACCGCGCTACGTCAATGGATAGGACGTCAGAACGCCCCTTCCAACACCTCGATCTGGCCGGCCAGCACCGACGCCACGTCGAAGCGGATCTCCGTCGGGCGCATCGGCGCGTCCTCCAGCCACTGGGCGGCCAGGTGGCGCAGGCGTACCTGCTTGTCCCGGGTGACGGCCTCCACCGGCGCGCCGAAGGCGTCGGAGGAGCGCGTCTTCACCTCGCAGAATACGAAGGTCCGCCCCCGCCGGACGATCAGGTCCAGCTCCCCGGCCCGGGACCGCCAGTTCCGGGCCACAATCTCGTAGCCCTGATCGACATACCACGCCGCCACCGCATCCTCACCCGTCGCCCCCAGCGCCCGGCGAGCCTGTGTCACGGGCCGTCACCCGCTCACGGTTCGTTGCGGATCTTCTCGATGTTCACGTCCTTGAACGTGACGATGCGCACCGACGACACGAACCGGGCGGGGCCGGGGCGGTAGATGTCCCAGACCCAGGCGTCCTTCAGCTCCAGCTCCAGGTGGCTGCGCCCGCCGCTGGACCCGTCGTCGTCGCGGAGTTGCATGTCGACGCTGTTGGCCAGGTAGAAGCGCCGCTCGGTCTCGACGACGTACCCGAAGAGGGGAAGGACGTCGCGGTACTCCTTGTACAGCTGGAGCTCCATCTCGGTCTCATAGCGCTCCAGATCCTCCTCGCTCATCGGGTCACCGCCTCCGGCGGCTGCCCCGCTTCGCAGGGCGCTGTGCTTGTCTGGTCGCTCGCCTGCGGCTCGCTCATCGGGTCACCGCCTCCGGCGGCTGCCCCGCTTCGCAGGGCGCTGTGCTTGTCTGGTCGCTCGCCTGCGGCTCGCTCATGCCTTCACTGTAGGACCCTCGCGCCGATCAGAGGAACGAGGTGTGGCCCAGTGGCCAGACCCGGGCGAAGGCCCGCCCCACCACGGTGGACACGGGCACCGGCCCGAAGATGCGGCTGTCGGCCGAGTTGGCCCGGTTGTCACCCATCACCCACACCGTGCCGGGCGGGACCACCGCCGCCTCGAAGTCGGCGGTCGTGGTACCGGCACGTAGGTAGGGCTCGACCACCTCGCGGCCGTCGACGAGGACCCTGCCGCCACGGGCTTCCACGCGCTCGCCGGGCAGGGCAACCACCCGCTTGATGTACTCGTCCGTCGACGGGGCGGCCAGGCCGATGGACTGGACCATGCTGCGCACGACCCGTGCCGGCAGCGCCGAGTCGTCCTTGCGCCCGCCGCCGGGAGCGTCGAAGACCACGATGTCGCCCCGCCGGGGCTCGTGCAGCTTGTAGGAGATCTTCGAGACGACCACCCGGTCGTTGACCCGCAACTGGGGCATCATCGACCCTGAGGGGATGTAGAAGGCCTGGGCGACGAAGCTCTTGACCACCACGGCGATGACCAAGGCGGTCAGCACCAGCACGCCCAGCTCCCGGACGATCAGGAAGACGGTCGACCGCTCGTCTTCGGCAGCAGCCACCGGGGCCGGCGTCACCGTGTTTCTAGCGGACCGGCCTCCCGGGCCGGTCACCGGACGGTGCGCTTCTCCTTGATCTTGGCCTTCTTCCCGACCCGGTCGCGCAGGTAGTAGAGCTTGGCCCGGCGCACATCGCCCAGCCGGTCGACCTCGATCTTGGCCATGATCGGGGAGTGGACAGGGAAGGTGCGCTCCACGCCGACGCCGAAGCTGACCTTGCGCACCGTGAACGTCTCGCGAACGCCAGACCCCTGGCGGCGGATCACCACACCCTGGAACACCTGGACCCGCTCCCGGTTGCCCTCCACCACCCGCACGTGGACCTTGAGGGTGTCACCCGGGCCGAAGCGGGGGATGTCGTCGCGAAGGCTGTCGCGATCGACCAGATCGGTGGGGTTCATGGCGCGCTCGACTCCTGCGACGGGTCTTCCGGGGACATCCCAGGGTACTCCGCCTGGCCCAGCTCCTCCAGCAGGCGCCGTTCCTCGTCGCTCAGCCCTCCTCTGGCCTCGATGAGATCGGGCCGGCGGGCCACCGTCCGCGCCAGGGACTGGGCCCGCCGCCACTGGGCGACGCGGCCGTGGTCACCGGACCGCAGGATCGCCGGCACGGCCCACCCCCGGAAGTCGGCGGGCCTGGTGTAGTGCGGCGCCTCCAGGAGCCCGCCGACGAAGGACTCCTCCCCCGCAGAGGCTTCGTTGCCCATGACGCCCGGCACCAGCCGGGTCACGGCCTCGACGATCACGAAGGCCGCCGCTTCGCCGCCGGCCAGCACGTAGTCGCCGATGGAAAGCTCGCCGTCCACCAGGTGCCGGCGCACCCGCTCGTCGACGCCCTCGTAGCGCCCGCACAGGAGGGAGAACCCGTCGCCGGCGGCCAGCTCCTGGGCCACCGACTGATCGAAGCGCCGGCCCCCCGGATCCAGGAGGAACAGCGGGCGCGGCGGCTGCACCGCCTCGACGGCCCGGAAGACCGGCTCGGGCATGAGGACCATGCCCGCTCCCCCGCCGAAGGGCGAGTCGTCCACCGATCGGTGCCGATCGGCGGCGTGGTGGCGGAGATCGTGGATCCGCACGTCGACCAGGCCCCGCTCCCGCGCCCGGCCGAGCAGGCTGGCCGAGAACGGCCCCTCCAGGATCTGCGGCAGGGCGGTGAACACAGAAATGTGCATTTGCACCATCTAGTCACCTCCCGTATCAGCCGACAAAGACCGGTACCCCTAAGGCGAGAGGACCCTTGACGTGCGGACACGGCTCACCCTCCTCATTCCGGCCCTTGCCCTGGCGGCGGCACTGACCGCCTGCGGCGACGACGGGCCGACCAAGACCGGGTTCACCAGCCAGGCCGACGGCGCCTGCACCGCCGGCAACACCACCATCTCCACCGCGGCCAAGCCCTCCAACGCCCCCCAGGTGGCGACGGCGGCGGAAACGGCAGTCGGCGCCATCGACGCCCAGGTCGCGGCCCTCCGGGCCATGAAGACACCCAGCGGGGACGACAAGGACCTGGCCCTGGGAACCATCAACGCCATCGGAGAGGTCAGCGCCCCCACCAGGGCGCTGCAGGATGCGGCGAACAAGAGCGACGATGCAGCCATGGCAAAGGCGGCGGTCGAGATGCAGGCCAAGGCAGATACCGCCTCCAACACCGCCCAGGCGTTCGGGATGTCGCAGTGTGGGGTCCAGCTCAAATTCGGCCTCGGCAACCTCTTCGACGGGGTCAAGCAGGTGGTCAAGGCCACCTATGTCGCCAAGGGTGAGGGGCTGTGCCGGGACGCGGCCCGCCGCTACGCCGCCATCGCCCCGCCGGGCAACTCGCAGGCCTCCGTCAACCGGTTCATCGAAGCGGTCAACGCGGTCTCGACCAAGCTGGCCGCCGACATCAAGGCGCTCCAGGTGCCGCCCGGTGACGAGGCGACCGTGGCCGACATGATGGCGGCAATCGACGGGCTCAACACCAAGTCGAAGGAGGCCATCGACGCGGCAAGGGGCGGAAACGAGCGCCTGTTCCTCGCTCTCTTCAGGGAGCTGAACGTCGCGCAGACGGCGGTGAACGCCAAGCTCGACGCCTACGGGCTCAAGACCTGCGGCTCGGCCGGCGCCTGATGAGACGGGTTCTGGCCGCCTCCGTGGCGCTTGCTGCGGCCCTGGTCGCCTGCGGCGGGGGCGGGGTGTCGAAAGCGGACTTCGTAGCCAAGGCCGACGGGGCGTGCGCCACCGGCAACGGCATGCTCGCCATCGCAGCCAAGCCGTCCAGCCTGCCGGAGCTGGCCACGGCGGCGGGCGCGGTCGTGGCATCCGTCGACAGTCAGACCGCCGCCCTCCGCAAGCTGGAGGCACCGGGTGACGACGAGGCTGCCGTCGACGGGGTGATCGGCGCCCTGGCCGAGGTGGGCGCCCAGGCCAGGCTCCTCCAGGACGCGGCGGGCAAGACCGACGACGCCGCCACCGCCCGGGCGGCGAACGACCTGCGGGGCAAGACCGACAATGCCGCCAGCCAGGCCAAAACCTACGGCCTGGCCGTGTGCGGGCAGGGCCTGCAGGCGCCCGTCGCCAGCGTCATCGAAGGCGGCCGGACGATCCTGAAGGCGGCCTTCGTCGCCCGGGCCGAGAACCTGTGCACGGCGGCCAACCGCAAGGCCGACGCCCTGCCCGGCCCGAGGTCGCTGGCCGGCGCCGCCCGCTTCCTGGCCGCCTACGTGCCCATCGAGGAGAAGCTGTTCGCCGACATCAGGGCCCTGACCGTGCCGCCGGGCGACGACACCACCGTCGCCGACATGCTCGCCGCCCAGGACAAGGTCATCGCCAAGGACAAGGAGCTGCAGGCGGCGGCCCAGCGGGGCAACGCCGCCCTGTTCGAACGACTCGATGCCGAGGAGACGGAGCTGGTCACGGCGGCCAACGCCAAGTTCGACGCCTACGGCCTGACCGCCTGCGGCACGCTCAGCTCGTTTTAAACTGTCGGCGGGCTCCCGGGTGCTTCGCACACGACAACTCCGTTGGCCACGGAGGCAGGCCGCCGCGCCCGGTGGGGCCCCTGCCCCACCGGCCCGCCGGACCAGCACCCGGGCGTGTCGCGTGCCGCGGACTCCTTTGCCTTCGCGATAGGCCAGAGTGGAGGCGGCATGGGCGTCGCCATCTCCCTCCGGGGCCTCAGTCACACCTACCGCACCGCCGAGGGCCCGCTGACCGTCCTCGGCGGGCTCGACCTCGACCTTGCCGACGGCGGGTACGCGGCCATCACCGGCCCCTCCGGCGCCGGCAAGACCACCCTCCTGTCCCTGCTCGGAGGCCTGGAGGCGCCCCAGCAGGGCAAGGTGGAGGTCGGCGGCCAGGACCTGACCGGCCTGAGCGGCGACGACCTCGCCGCCTACCGGCGGGCCACCGTGGGCTTCGTGTTCCAGCACTTCGGGCTGCTGGAGACCCTCACCGCCCTCCAGAACGTCGAGCTGGCCGGCACCCTGGCCGGCAGCAGCCCGGCCGACCGCCGGCGCCGGGCCCTGGAGCTCCTCGACGCCGTGGGGCTGGCCGAACGGGCCGGCCACCGGCCGTCGCGCCTGTCGGGGGGCGAGCGCCAGCGGGTGGCCATCGCCCGCGCCCTGGTCAACCAGCCCAAGCTGCTGCTGGCCGACGAGCCCACCGGCAACCTCGACGATGACGCCGCGGCCATGATCATCGGGCTGCTGGAGCAGGTGCGCCGGGACCACGCCTGCACCCTGGTGATGGTCACCCACAACCGCCTCCTCGCCCAGCGAGCGGACCAGCAAATCCCCCTCGACCGCGGGCACATCCAACCCGCCCCGCACGAGGCCCGGCTCCGGTGAAATGGCGGGACGCCGCCTCCATGGCGGCCACCAGCATCCGCCGGCGCTTCGGGCGGTCGGTCCTCACCGTGGCCGCCGTGGCCCTGGCCGCCACCCTGCTCACCGCCCTGGTGACCATCGCCGGCACCGCCCGCACCAAGGTCCTGTCCGAACTGTCCAAAGGCGGGCCGCTGTCAGGGATCACCGTGGCCGCGGCAGAGGCGGACCCCAGCCAGGTCGACACCGACGACCCCAAGCCCGGCCCGCCCAAGGACCTCGACGAGTCGATCCGAACCAGGATCACCGGCCTCCCGTCGGTCAAGACGGTGCTGCCGATCGTCGCCTCCGTGGTGAACGTGATCGTCCCCGAGCCCCCGGCCGACGCCGAGGTGCTCAGCCGCCTGCCACCGTTCCCGACGACGGTGGCGCCCACCACCTCCGCCCCGCCGTTCAGCACCGTCCCCCGGGCGACCGTGCCCGGCCTCAAGAACCCCGACCCCTTCCCCGAGACGATCGTGGGGATCGAACTGGAGCGGGCGTCGCTGATGCCGATCACCATTCTCACCGGCCGCCTGCCGGTGCCCCACTCCCTCACCGAGGTGGCCGTCACCCAGGGCTACCTGACCCGCATGGGCCTGACCAAGAAGCAGGCCGCCGCCGTGGTGGGCACCGAGGTCCAGTTCGGGGCACCCCGGGTCTTCACCGACTCCGGCCAGCCCCGCCGGTTCCGCAGCCGCTGGACCCGGGCCACCATCGTGGGCGTGGTCGCCCAGGAGACGGCACCCGGGCAGTTCGTGGTCTCCCTGGAGCAGTCCCGCGCCGCCCGGGCCTGGACGGCGTCGGGCAGCGAGGTGGAGGGCCGGCTGCAGATCCCGACCTCGGACTACAGCGGGCTGTTCGTGATCGCCGAGGACCTGGAGAAGGTGAACGAGGTCCGGCGCGACATCACCGAGCTGGGCTACTCCACCAGCGCGCCCGAGAACCTGGTGGCATCGGTCCAGCGCTACCTGCGGGTGGTGGAGATCGTGCTCGGCGCCATCGGGGCCATCGCCCTGGTCATCGCCTCCCTCGGCATCGCCAACGCCCTTCTGGCCGCGGTACGGGAACGCCGGCGGGAGATCGGCGTGCTCAAGGCCATCGGTGCCCGCGACCGCGACGTCCAGCGCGTCTTCCTGTTCGAGGCCGGCGTGCTGGGGATGGTCGGTGGCGTGGTGGGGACCGCCGGGGGCTTCGCCACCGCCCTGGGCGTGAGCGGGGTCGTGAACCGGTACCTCACGGCCCAGGGCCTGGCCGGGGTGCGCCTCGGCCTGCCGCTGGGGGTCCTCCTGGGTGCGGTGGTCGGCTCCACGCTGCTGGCGCTGGTGGCCGGGGCCATGCCCGCCCGCCGGGCCGCCCGGATGCCCGCCCGCGAGGCGATGGAGGCGGCGTGAGGCTCCGCCGGAGCCTGGCCGCCGCCGTGCTCCTGCTCGCCGGCGCCTGCGACGTGTCGAAGCCGGAGGTCCTCCCCCCGCCCCCCGACAC
>Ga0247713_1001528_pt1 | contig 11405 bp, 10 predicted proteins | sample 21E_NmetaG_FD_189936 | JGI IMG/M metagenome (GOLD analysis project Ga0247713, IMG submission 189936) | Soil microbial communities from hillslope of Landscape Evolution Observatory, University of Arizona, Oracle, AZ, United States - 2-1-E_N | ecosystem: Engineered > Artificial ecosystem >... | reverse complement strand
CCCGCACGCTACGCAGAGCAACGCCTCTTTACGTACGGCCCCCAGGGTATGGCGCAGCAGAGTCCGCGCCGGGAGCGCTGCCGTTCTCGCACGGGAGTTGGATGGATTCAGACCGCTCTCCTAGCCGGGCTTGCGGGCGTGATGCTGCCGATGGATCACTGGAGCAGAGCCTTTTCCACATCGTCCAGGATCTGCTGAGCGCTCAGGATCGTGGGAAAGTACCAGGGCCGGTTCGGCACCTCGAAGTAACCGCCGGAAGCGACGGCAGGGAGCCTGGAAAACAACGGTGTGCCCTTCACCAGCTCCACTCCTTTGGAGTCGATGCTGCCGTCGTCTGCCTGGCGCACCTGCCAGAACAGGTAGTCCGCCCCCAACTGGTCCAGCTGCTCGAACGACACGGAGATGCCGTCCTCGTCATCCCGCAGCGCCACCTCGTGCAGCGTCATTCCCAGCTCGGTGAGAACCGCGCCGCTCAGCGCGTCGTCGGAGTCGACGTACACCTGCGCATGGTCGTAGGCCACCTGGGGGCTCAGCACGGTCTTGCCTGCGACCTTGGGCGCGATCCGGTCCCGCAGCGACCCGGCTCGGGCCTCGTACTCGCTGAGTAGCCTCTTCGCGTCGGCCGACCGGCCCACGACCTCTGCCAGGTACAAGAAGTCCTCCTTCCACTGGGTGCCGATCCAGGAACCGCGGGGAACCACCGGAGCTACTTTCTCGAGCTGTCTGGCGCTCTCTTCGTTCGGGACGAAGATAAGATCCGGCTTCAGCGCGGCAATTGCCTCGATTGGCGCTCCATCCGACCACGCAAGCGGTTGGACGCCCTCGAGCTTGCCCGCCAGATGCGGGGCAAACCCACTGTCCAGGTTCCCCCCCTGGGTCCCTGCTCCTACCGGCTTCATGCCCAGCGCCAGCAGGGTCTCGAAGTCGATGTCTCCGATGACCGAGACAACCCGCTGCGGGTGCGCGGGGACGGTTGCCGTACCGTAGGCCGACCTTACGGTGCGACTGCCGTCCGGGTTTTCGGTGACGAGGCCCCGGCCTTCCGGTATTGCCGGATCTTCCCGGGACGAGCTCGAGGAGGCCGGCGATCCGCTGTTGACGCAGGAGGCCCCCAGCAGCACTACCAGCAGGGGGACGAGCCGGCGGGCGATTCGGAACGAGGCGAGCATTTTGGATGATTCCTTTCACTTGGGAGCGGTGAGATGCGCCGGCTCTGGCTGGGAGGTCGTCGTGGACTCCGGCCCGCAATCACCGACGATTCCCTTGCCGGAGCTGATTGCCGGTCAACGAGAAACGAACAGACGTTCCAGGTCGTCCACCAGAGCCCGGGCCCACAGGTGCCCGAACCCGGGCCACAGGTTGGCGTCGACCAGGTGCACCCTGCCTGCGTTGACCGCCGGGACCGCTTTGAACAGGTCGGTTGCGGCGATGTCGTCGTAGAGGGCCCGCGGCATGTTGTCGCTGCCTACCGCGACAACCAGATGGTCGGCATCGATGTCGGGCAGTCGCTCCAGGCTCTCTTCGTTGACGGACTTGTCCGGCCCCACAACGGTCAGCCCGATCCGGCGCATCAGCTCGGCGGTGTCCTCGGTCTGGCCCCGGTAACTGAACTTGCCGGGCTCGTAGAACTCGATTCGGGCCACCGAAAATGGAGGCTGCCCGCTGCGCCGGGCCGCCAATTCGTCCAGTCGCTGTTCGAACTCGGCGACCATCGCCTCTCCGGCTGCCCGGCGGTTGACGGTGTCACAGACACTCAGAAACAACTGGTCCCACGAACGGGTTGGCTGGCTGCGGTCGAATCCGGGGCCTGCGGTCGTTTCCGACTCACCCAGCCCGACATATGGTGCAATCGCCGAGATCTCGTCGAAAGTCGGCTCCTCGGTGACCCAGCTCCAGCCGACAATGAGGTCGGGCCTGACGGCTACGAGCTCCTCGGGAGTCGGCGGGATGTTCTTCGTAATAGTCACGGAATCGTCAAGGTCAACCCACGGCCCGGCAAAAGTCGTGCTAAGAACGGGCATCACGCCCACCGCGACCATGTCGGTCTCGAAGGATCCGATCGCCGCCACCACCCGCTTGGGATCGGCAGGAACTACGACGGGTCCACCATCGGAGGTGACGGTGCGGGTCGCAACGGCGGGCCCGTTCGCCGGACGATTTCCGCAGGCGGCAAGCAGACCGGCGGCTCCCAGCATCGCGAGAAACTTCCGGCGGGTGACCGCCTGGGTAGGGACATGGTTTATCGGTAGTTCAAGATCTGTTGGCATAAGGCCATCCTCTTCACTAATTCCGTTTGGTAATCCTAAGCTTCTGAATTAGGTCATGCAAAGTCTGCAGCGAGACCTCTTCGACCCCCCGTCCCGAACAACGATCTCGGGAACATGTCGCGTCGCAGCGTGTACAGGCTGAGGATTCTGGGTAGGGGCGCGAAGAGTGGAACAGCGCATGCACGACATTCAGCGAATGCATCCGCAGCCGGCGGGTTTCCCGGGTCGGGGTCCTGGGAGGGTCGTCGATATGACGTTTTCCCGGCCACGGTTCACCCGAGTTCGGTCACTCCTCGGGATGCTGATGCTCCTGCTTGCCGCCTGCGGCACCGGCGACGGCGACGGGGACGCCCCCGCCACGCCTACTATCGGGGCGACGGGCACGCCGACCCCGGATGGCTCGGCGCAGCCGCCCGAGCGGTGGGTGGGAATCGACGAAGGCGGGCGCCTGGTGACGGTTCGGACCGCCGACGGTGAGGTCGAGCAGGTACTTGGCCGGTTCGACGATCCGCAGGATTGCCCGCCGCCCGGGGAACCCGCGGCCGGCTGCCGGTGGGTAACCAACCTGGCGCTCTCGCCCGACGGTGACCACGTGTACTACGAGACCTGTTGCGAGCCGGCGCCGGGGACCATCTACCGCGTGCCCGCCGCCGGTGGCGAATCCGAGTTGGTAGCCCACGGCGCCTTCCCCGCGGTTGACCCCGACGGCTCGAGGTTGGCGGCGGTGGAGCTGCAGTGGATCATGGTGCACGAGCTCCGGCGCGGCAACGGTCAACCGCAGCGGTTGGAGGCGGCGGACGCTCCTCCGGTGGCGCTGCACGGCATGGCGTGGTCGCCCGATGGCGACCGGCTGGCATTTACCCGATTCGACCGCACCGACGAGCCGGGCCACCTGCAGTGGATCGATGTTTCCGCGGCCGACGGGCTAGGCGACGCCGAAACGGTAGGGGCCCCGGCGGACGGCGCCTCCTGGACGCTGCCCTCGTTCCGTTCGGACGGCCTGCTCGCCGTCGCCGAGCAGGAACTTCAGCCGCCCGATGAGCCGAGCGGACCGGCCACCGTGCTGCTGGTGGATCCCGAAACCGGTGGGACGGCCGACTCGTTCGACCCCGGCGCGGCCGTGCTCTCTTTGCGATTCGACACCCGCGGAGAGCTGCTGATCTACGTGACCTCCGACGGGCAGGTGCGCTGGCGAGACCTCGCCGGCGAGGACACTACCCTCAAGTCCGGCGGCTACCTGGCCGCCGCGTGGTGATTGCCGGTCGTGATGGTTTGCCTGCGTCCGGGGCATAGGCTCGGGTCCCGTGGAACTGGACCTCGCGGCGATCGCGAAGGAGATCGATTCCGAGCTGCGATCCGCCGGCACGCCGGAGCGAGCGGAGAAGGAAAAGGCGTATCTGAAGAGCCGGCTGCGCCACTACGGCACATCGGTGCCTGCGATCCGGGCGGTGGCCAAGGCGGTCTTCCGACGACACCGGGATTTGAGCCACGACCAGCTGGTGGCGCTGGTGGAGGCGCTTTGGTCTGAGCCGGTGCACGAGCGCCGGATGGTTTGCGTTGAGTTGCTCGCGCTCTACTGTGACCGGCTCGGGCCCGGCGACTCCGTTTTGCTGGAACGGCTGCTGCGCGAGGCCCGCACCTGGGCGCTGGTCGACGGCCTGGCCGCGTCGGTTGTCGGCCGGTTGGTAGAGCACCACCCGGAGTCGGGAGCCATGCTCGATGGTTGGGCGACCGACAGTGACTTCTGGCTCCGCCGCTCGGCGATGCTCGCTCTGTTGGTCCCTCTGCGGCAAGGCGGCGGCGACTTCGATCGCTTCGGCCGCTACGCCGACGCGATGCTCGACGAACGGGAGTTCTTCATCCGCAAGGCTATCGGCTGGGTCCTGCGGGATACCGCCCGCAAGCGTCCCGACCTGGTGTACCAGTGGCTGCTGCCCCGGGCCGCCCGAGCTTCGGGTGTGACCATCCGTGAGGCGGTGAAGCCGCTGTCGGACACGCAACGCGCCGCCCTCCTCGGCCGCCGACACCCGCCGACTCCCGCCGATCAGGTATCGGCGGCGGTCGTGCCCGAACCGGCGATGAACCTGCCGGGAACCGGGGCGGAAAGGTCGCCGGCCTGACCCCCGGTCCCAGCCGGCGATTTGCTTTCTATCTGCGATTCCAAGTCCTATAGTTCGGGTCGGGAGAAAGGTGAACGGTACGGGCAACGAACCGGTGGTTGAGATCAGGATCCACGGGGTGGGGGGAGAGTCCGCCTCCAGCCTGCTGGACGACCCTCACCCGCTGCTGGTCGCCGGGGACCAGATAAGCGGCTTTTATGTCCCCGGCACTTCGGAGCCTTCACCGCCCTTCGCCGGACCACGCGTACCTTTGGATATTCCCGAGCGCTCCCGGGAAGCGCTGAGCTGGGGCGGCAACACTTCTGGAAGCTGGAAGAACGCGCTGTGGATCCTGCTCCTGCCGTTTGCTCTGGTCAACGTCGCCGGCTATATGCACAAGCCGGGCGGACAGCCCACCCGGCGAATGCGCTGGCTCTCGCTTACCCTCACCCTTTCGGTCGTCGCGCTGGCGGCGGCTACCGCGTACGATCTCGTCGCGGCCCAGTGCGGCAGTTCTTCGATGTGCGTCCAGCGGGTGAGCTGGCTGGCCCCCTTCTCCTGGCAGATGCGGGGCGAGGACGTCTTCCTGGGCCATCCCACCAGGCGGCTGGGGTTGGTGACCTTGGCGCCCCTGGGAATGCTGGCTCTGCTCTGGTTCGCCGGCAGGTACGCCTACAAGGACCTGGAGAGCTACCTGGACCGGCGGTTGCAGGGGGACTCCAAAGGGCAGGGGCTGACCTCCCGCAGCTTTTGGAACGGCTACGAGACCTCCTTCCGCGCCCGGCTGATCCACCTTGCCGCCGGCAGGACCCTGATCGGCGGGGGCCTGGCCTGGGCCGTACTGGGGTACGCCCCGGACAACCCTCTGCAGGAGCCGGCAGGCGCAATCGCTTCCGCAGCGGCGGTGGTACTGGGAGGATGTGTAGCGGCCGGGGTCCTACCGGCGGTTTACCGCAACCGCCCCGACGGCGGGTTATGGCTGCTGCTCGGCCTTCTGCAGATCTCGAGCTGGGCCGTTCTGGGCGCGGCGCTGGGGCTGTCGGCGGCGTGGTACACCGGGTACGGTCCGGTGCTGGGCGTAGCCGCCGGGGGACTGTTCGGTTTTGCGGCGGCCCGGATTGCCCTGGCCGCCCGGCGGGTCGGCCGGGTCGTTGCCGGCGGTGAGGGCGGTCTGGACGAGCCGGCGAAGGCACCCAAGCGGTCGAGCCTGCCTTTTACCCTTCTGCCGTTGCTCGCCGGACTGGCTGCCGGGGTCGCGCTGCTCCCGGCCGGCCCGCTGCCCGCCCGGTTTGAGCTCGGACAGACGCCTATGTTCGAGCGGCTCTTCGCCGCTCCCTATCAGTTGGCGTGGACCATCGCGGCGATCCAGTTCGTCCTGCTGATCCTGTTGCTGTTCGGGCGATTCGCGCCTGCGCAGGCATTGCGCCCGGACCGGTGCCGGCAGCCCGCCGGGCCCCACTGGAAGCCGGGGGACCTGAAACATCCTCCCCTCTACGGGCGGGGCGGCGCAGCATTCGGGGTCCTGGCGGTGTTCATGATCCTGGCGGTGGGGGCCGGCGTTCACCGGGGGGTGGCGAACCTGGTGGCGCTGGACCCGGCCTCCCGGCTGCTGCCCGAGTTCGCGCCGTACCTGGAACCCGGAGTCCCCGGCGTCGCGCTGAACTCGGTACCGGGGGTGGGGCTGGCGGGGGAGGCTCCGCAGCTGATTCAGGTGACGATTCCCTGGTGGTACGAGACGGCGGCGCACGTACTGGTCCTGCTGATCGCCGGCCTGCTCCTGGCGGCCGTGTTCTTTGTCCGCAGTCTGGGGACCCGGCCCACCGATGAGCAGCTGCAGGAGGTGAGCGACCACGTCCTCGGTGCCTCCGCAGGGCCGCATCCCCTGCGGGAACTCGACGACCGCAACCGGCTGCACAAGGTGTTCCAGGCCTGGGCGATGACCCGAGAGCTGGCCCGCGCCGACAAGAAGCTTTTCTGGGCGACGCTGGTGGCGGCCCTGCTCGGCCTGTACCTGCTGCTGCTTCAGGCCCCGGTCGGGGTGGCCCTTGCAGACGCAATCCGGATGCGGCTGCCGGGGTTGTTTCCCGGGGAATATACCGGCAGGCCTCTGGGCTTTTTGTCCACCTTCTCGTTATGGCTGGTGGGCATGCTGCCGCTGGTGGCGATCCTCGGCCTGCGGGCCGCGGCGCAAAAGGAGCAGTGGCGGCGCCAGATCGGGCGGGTGTGGGACGTCTTGATGTTCTGGCCCCGCACCATCCAGCCGTTTGCTCCGCCCTGCTACGCCGAGCGGGTGATTCCCCAGTTGCGCCTGCATATCGATACCTTGCACCGCCAGGGCAGGCGAGTCGTTGTGGCCGGTCACAGCCAGGGAAGCGTCATCGCCTGCGTAGCTACGGCCATCGGAACGCTGCCCGAGGAGGAGGCCCTCCTGGCGCCCCCGCCCAGCAGTCCATTCTGGCGGGTCGACCTGGTGGTGTACGGGAGCCCCATCGCCGTGCTCTACGAACGCTACTATCCCGCCTACTTCGGGACTGGATTTTTCGCCGCGGTTCGTAAGGAAGCCTTCGGCTGGCACCACCTGTTCGCTCGCACCGACGTTTTTGCCTTCCCGTTCTGGGATTCCGAGCCGGCGGGCCCCGGCGATCCCTGCCCGCTTTGTGCGGTGCCAAGCGAACAGACGTTAACGCCACCGGGGCCGGTTGCCGAGTGCATAGTGGTGGACCCCGAGCCCTGGGAATGGCCTACCGGCGAACCTCCCAGACCGCCCATCAGGGGCCATTCCACCTATGCCACCGGCAAGCACGCGCGGTTCGAGGAGCACCTGAAGCAGATTGCGCGCAAGGCCCACGAACTTCAGTAGGCGAAGCTGATAACTGGGAGGAAGATGACCGAACCCATGCGACTTATCAATGCACCAGAGTTAAGAGAGCGGCTCGATCGGGGCGACGACTTCAAGCTGGTCAATGCGCTCGGTGAGTGGGAATTCAGAGCAAAGCACATCCCGGGCTCACTGCATTTCCCCAAGATCGAGGACGCGCTGGCGGTTTTGAAGCCGGACGACGACATAGTCGTTTACTGCTCGAACCCGTCTTGTCTGGCCAGCTTGATGATGTACCGCGAGCTGGAGAGGCGAGGGTTCCAAAACGTGCGCCGGTTCGAGGGAGGCATAGTTGCCTGGGAGGACGCGGGGTATCCATTGGAGGGGGATTGGGTGTCGTGAACAGAGCAATATTGAAGTCTGGCTCTAAAAAGCGCGGGCCCGGGCTGGTGGACATCGGGAGGCGGTAGCGGATGAAAGATCTTCAACGCCAAGAGGTTAGGGAGCTGATGGAAAAGGGGGTCCAGTTGGTGGAGGTGTTGCCGCCGGGCGAATTCGACGAGGACCACCTGCCCGGTGCCATCAACTTGACCCTGGCCAGGATCGAGACGGAAGCCGCGACGACTCTGGACAGGACCCGTCCGATCATCGTCTATTGCTGGGACTCCGCCTGAGACCTCAGCCCGCGAGCCGCGTGGCGGCTCGAGAGCCTCGGTTTCGAGGATGTCTACGATTACACCCACGGCAAGCTCGACTGGATGGCCGCCGGGCTGCCCACCGAAGGGACCGGTGCGAGTCTTCCGCGTGCAGGGACGGTGGCGCGCTCGGATGTGCCGACGTGTCGTCCCGACGAACGGCTGGGGGACCTTCGCAAGCGGGTATCGCAGGCCCGGTCGGATGCCTGCGTGGTCGTGAACGAGGAGCAAGTCGTCCTGGGTCTACTCCGACGGGAGCAGCTTGCCGGCGGGAAAGAGGACGATTTCGTGAAGGATGTGATGCTCGTCGGGCCGAGCACGTTCCGCCCCTACGTCTCGATCGAGGAGATGGCCAACTTGATGCTCGAGCACGATCTCGAGTCGTGCCCGGTCACGACTTCTGATGGCCGGCTTGTGGGGCTGCTAAGAGTCGACGACGCGGCCCGTGCAGCTCACGAGCAGCACGCACAGCCTGAGGAGGCTTCATGACGGGGCCGCGCCCGGCGGGGACCGCAAGCTGCCGGCAGTGCCGGATCGCCGTCGATCTGTGCGCTTTCTGCCAGAAGGAAGACTGTCCTCATCCGATGTGTTATCGCTGCGTGCGGATCGTTCTACGTCAGGAGATCCCGCAGCCCCATGACCACGGAGGCTGACCTTCTCAATCCATGTCGGCTTGAGCGGGCAATCGCCGGCGAAACCACGATCGGTTGAGAACCTGTGTAAGGATTTGAACGCGGCGAAGCGGCGTCGACGGTCCCGCGAGTCTTCCCTACCGGAGGTCTATGAATAAGGAACCCGATACAGCCGGTCCCACGTTTCGCATCGACGCCTACCGGCCGGAGGAGATGGCCCGGATGGTGCGTGATCGCGCACCGGCCAAGGTTACGCAGGATGCGATCACCACCGTGGGACTAGGAATCCTGGCCGGGGCGTTCGTCGGGGTTGGCGCCGCGTTCGCAACGGCGACGATGACCGGGCCGGTTCAGCACTACGGCATGGTGCGTTTTCTGGGTGGTCTCGCCTTTTCGACGGGGTTCATTCTTGTCCTGGTGGGGGGCGGCCAGCTTTTCACCTCCAACAGCCTGGTCGTGATGGCCTGGGCGTCGCACGTGGTGACACTGCGGCAGTTGCTCCGAAACTGGCTGCTGGTGTGGATTGGCAACCTGATCGGGGCGGTGTCCACGGCGTTCCTCTTCTTCGCCAGCGGACAGGCCCTGCTGGCCAACGGGGGCGTAGGCGCTACTGCTCTCTCGATTGCGAATTTGAAAGCCGGCCGGTCCTTCGGCCAGGCGGTAATTGTCGGTTTGTTGGGCAACGGGCTGGTGTGTCTCGCGGTCTGGCTGAGCTACAGCGCCCACAGCACCACGGATCGGGTGATCGCGGTGATTCCGCCGATCGTCGCCATGATGGCCCTGAACGTGGACCACGCCGTGGGCACCATGTACTTCCTGTCGATGGGCATGCTCGTGGGCGGCGAGCCGCAGGTCCTGGAGGCGGCTCGGGCTGCCGGCCTCAACTTCCAGCCGATCGCGTTGGAACCGGCGTTGGGCAATCTGGCGGCAGTCACTGCCGGCAACATACTGGGAGGGGGACTTTTGGTGTCGGCCTTCTACTGGTTTTTGTACCTGCGCCGCGGGGTTCTGCGGGAACCGGGCGGCCCATCCGGGAACCCGCTGGGGGAATGATCCCCCTGTTGGCCGAAGCATGAACGAGCCGCGCTCTCGGCCGCCGCTTGACTGGGACGACAACGTTCCCTGGCACGCCCTGGAGGTCTCCGAGGTTGAGGACAGGCTCGGCACCGAACCCGGCGGCCTGTCCCCGGCTGAGGTAACCGAGAGGCTGGAGCGCTTCGGCGCCAACAAGCTGGAGGAGCAAGCTCCCACCTCCCCGCTGGTGCTCTTGTTCCGTCAGTTCCGCAGTCCGCTCATTTACATTCTCGTCGCTGCAGCGGCGGTCACCCTGTTGCTCGAGGAGTACGTAGACGCCGGGGTGATCGGGCTGGTGCTCGTTTTGAACGCCGTAATCGGTTATACGCAGGAGCACAAGGCGGAAGGTGCGGTACGCGCGCTGATGCAACTGGTGGTGCCCCAGGCGAACGTAGTTCGAGAAGGAAGGGAGCTCCTGGTCGACAGCCGGGAACTGGTTCCGGGCGACCTTGTCCTGCTGGAATCCGGCGACCGGGTGCCGGCCGACCTTCGGCTTGTCTTCGTCAACGGCCTTCAGGTCGACGAGTCTTTGCTGACCGGGGAATCGGTACCGCCCACCAAGGCGGTAGCGCCGGTGGAGGAAGCCGCCTCGCTGGCCGACCGCACGAACATGGCATACACGGGGACGGCTGCCGCGACCGGTCGAGCCCGGGGGATTGTTGTGGCGACCGGCTCGTCTACCGAATTGGGGGGCATCGCCGGGCTGATTCGCTCGGAAGCGGTTCGCCGGACTCCCCTCCAGGAAAGGATGGGGCACTTCGCCAAGGTAGTGGGTGCGGTGGTAGGTGTCGCATCGGTCGTGGCCTTTGCCTCGGGGATTGCGCTCGGCGGGAGTCCGTCGGAGATGTTCCTGACGGCAGTTGCGCTGGCGGTGGCGGCAATTCCCGAGGGTCTGCCCGCAGTTTTCACCATCACCCTGGCGTTGGGTGTCCGCCGGATGGCTCGGCGCAACGCCGTCATCCGGCGCCTGCCCGCGGTGGAGACCCTGGGAAGCACCACGGTCATCGGTTCCGACAAGACCGGCACCCTGACCGAGAATCGCATGACGGTCCAGCGAATCTGGGCCGGAGGCCAGACCTTCGATATCGCAGAGGGCAAGGGGGTATCGCTGCAAGGCAGCCCGGCCACGGCCGAGGCCGGCTCTGCGCTGCAGCTCATTCTGCTCACCGGAGCGCTCACCAACGAAGCGCAGGTTCACCAAACCGATCAAGGCCACGATGTCACCGGAGACCCGACCGAAGCCGCACTGCTGTTTGCGGCAACTGCGGCCGGCATCGACCCATCTGAAGCACGTCAGGAGCATCCGCTGGTTGCCGAGATACCGTTCGAGCCGGAGCGCCGGTACTCGGCAACGGTTCGTTCCCGGGACGGCGCCCACACCTACTTCGCCAAAGGCGCGCCCGAACGAATAGTCGGCATGTGCAGCCGGATGCTGGTGGAAGGCGACGAAGTGGCCGTCGACCAAAACGCCATCCGGGAAGCTTCCAACCAGATGGCGGAGGACGGGCTGCGGGTCCTGGGCTTTGCCTTCCGGCCCCTGGACCGCCCGGTCGATGACCCGGACCGGGTTGCCGAGCCGCAGGAGATGGTCTTTTTGGGCCTGCAGGGCATGATGGATCCGCCTCGGGAGGGGGTCCGCGAAGCCGTCTCCGCCTGCCAGCAGGCCGGTATCCGGGTGGTGATGATCACCGGCGACCATGCCGTCACCGCGGGGGCCGTGGCCGAACAGCTGGGCATCGGCAAATCCCGGCCCGCGGTCCTGACCGGATCGGACATGGATGAGCTGTCCGAGGAACAGCTGGGCGAGCGCGTCGCCCAAG
>Ga0247713_1001527_pt1 | contig 11405 bp, 8 predicted proteins | sample 21E_NmetaG_FD_189936 | JGI IMG/M metagenome (GOLD analysis project Ga0247713, IMG submission 189936) | Soil microbial communities from hillslope of Landscape Evolution Observatory, University of Arizona, Oracle, AZ, United States - 2-1-E_N | ecosystem: Engineered > Artificial ecosystem > Mesocosm... | reverse complement strand
CCCTGCCGTTCAGAGACAATGACTTCGACATCGTCTACTCGTGGGGCGTTCTCCACCACACGCCCGATACGGAGCGTGCCATCACCGAGGCGATTCGCGTCCTGGCGCCGGGAGGGGCGCTCAAGATCATGCTGTACCACCGTCGGTCGTGGGTGGCTATAGCTGCATGGATGCGCTTCTGTCTACTACGCGGACGACCCTTTCGAAGTCTGCGGACCGCCGTCCGGCACATCGAGAGTTCTGGGACACAAGCATTTAGCCGTGCGGAGGGTCGCCAACTTCTCAAGGATCTGGGGGTCTCGGCCGTGTGGTCACGACTCACGCATTGGGACCGAAGAGTAGCTCCGGGGATAGCGCGGCTGCTTGGTGATTGCCTCGGCTGGTTTCTTCTCCTCGAGGGGAAAAAGCATCAGGACGTATCTTAGCGTTCGACTCCATATCGTTCTTGCGAAACAGCACTTAGTTTATACGGGGTACCTACGTGCCATTGAGAGGTCTACATGAAGGAAGGTTCAGACGTGATCGGGGAGGCACAGTCGCATGGAGAACGTGGTTGTCGCCCTAGATGCATCGTCCGTAATTGAGGGAGGGGGTCTGACGTACCTGCAACAGATCCTCCCCCGCATCATGCAGAGATCGAACATCCATATCGGTGCTGCTCTCATGCGACGCTCTACCTGCGACTACTTCCTCGACATCCTCCCGCAAGGGGCGCTGATCACTGCGAACTCCCGCGCCTCGTCGTTGTCCCGGCAGTGGACGGGTAGGTTGAAAGAAGTGAATCCAGGGGTGATATGGGTACCGACAGAGATATCGTTCAAGCGCTACAAAGTTCCCACTGTGGTGAGTCTGCGAAATGCCCTTGCCCTGGAGCCCTCGCTTGCATTCGAACACGGACGATGGGCCAGGATGAGACTCTACTTGCAGAGACTGTTAGCAGTCCGGAGCATACGCGCCGCCAGTTTGGCACTCGCAGTCTCTGAGTCGGCTGCGGAGCAATGCCGGATCTCATTAAGGGACCCGCCGCCGCTACGTGTAGTCCACCACGGTGGGCCGGAAGAGCGGCGTCCGAAGAAGCGGGCAAGTGCTCGGCGATTTCTGTTTGTATCCAACTTAATGCCGCACAAGAATCTTCATCGGGTCATCAGAGCATTAGCACTCGTTGAGACACCTGGATGGACTTTCGACATTGTGGGTCGAGCCACCGACGTTAACTATGCGACTGCTTTACGGGAACTGACGCGCGACCTAGAACTTGAATGCAAGATCGCTTTTCACGGCGCCGTCAGCCACGAGCGCGTTTGGACGTTCTACGAGCAGGCTGATTGCCTCGTCTGGCCTTCGTATGCCGAAACGTTTGGACATCCGCTCGTGGAGGCACACGCCTTAGGTCTGCAATTACTTGTCTCGGATACTCCCGCAACGAGGGGTATTGTCGGGGAGGCAGCAACGTACTTCGACCCGTTCTCGCCGAACAGCATCGCCACCAGCATCGAACACGCGATGCACGGGTTCTGGCCAATTTGCGAGACATTCCCGCTTACGTTCAGTTGGAACGTCTGCGCAGACTTAACTGCAACGGCACTGCGCGAGGCGGCGTTGACCTGATATCTTGACTCTCGCCAGCCCATTCCAGACTCCGCAACTCTTCCTCAGCGACTCGCGTGCTTCATGCTCACGGAGCCACTCGGGCCATGCTTGCATGAATGAAGGCGAGATTGTCATAAGAAAAGAGGTCCCGGTGCCGAAACTCTACTAGTTCGCCGTCCGCAATCTCAAACGGCGAGTAGTTGAGGTCCTTCATCAACTCAATAAGTCCGTTCGATTCCTTGTAACCTACTTCTGCAGTGATAACCGGTCGGCACTGTTCAAGGGTCTCCGCCGCACCTGCGACAACTACCTCCTCTGCTCCTTCAACATCAATCTTGATGACATCCGGCTGGGCGCCCGTCTCGCGCACATAGGAATCAAGAGTCGTGGTCGGAACTAGATACCGTTCAAAGGGAAACCGACGAAGATCGCGTTCCCGAGGATTAATCGAGTTGAAGGCCCCATAAAGCGGGCCGAAGTCCGTCAGTTCGAGTTCGCCGCCATGATCCGATAGAGCAACCCTATTCAGGCGAAGAGACTTGACGTTCTCTTGCAATAAGAGGCTGCTTGATTTTGTCGGCTCGAAAGCATGAACTTCGGCACCCAGATGTTTCGCTAGCAAGGAGAAGTAACCGATGTGCGCGCCGACGTCGAAGAAGACAGCGCCCTCCTCGAGTGATCGCACTAAGAACTTCGTTAGGCATGGCTCGAAGACCCCGCTCCTATAAACGCTCGCAGAGACACATTCAGGAAGGATGACTTTCATCGACGCGCCCCAAAAAACATCGGCCACAACCCAGTGCGGCTTGAGAGACGCAGCCTTGATCCTTGCCGTCTTGATCGGGTGGTGCAGGACTCGTCCTCGACGGCCTTGAGCGAAATCCTTCTCCGCCCGGGACAAAGCAGCCATACTCACTAGTCCCGCGCCTCAATCGCGCCGAGTGCTTCTGCGTTGTCGTGCAAGGCCGGCCGCGTGGTAGTCGCGCCCAGAGAGATAACTGTGCCGAACAACAACCAGATCAAGACGGCGGCGCGGTTTGCAGTCAGTGCTGGTCCTCCAAGCCCGGCGAACACGAGCAACCCGAGAAGCGACCCGCTCAGCATCCGCGCACTGGCGGACATGATCGTTCTTCGGCGAACAACACCTAGAACCATGATTACAAGGACCAAAGAGTATAGAGCCGCGCCAATCAGTCCCGCCATAACCAACATCTCGATCCACGCATTATCGTAAGCCACGCCGTCGATCCCCCTGAGCCCAAAGCCCAATGCCGGTGAGTTCTCGATTACCAGTGAATAAACGAGTTTCATCGACCCGCCCTCCCCAAATCGACCAGCTGAGTAGAGGGCCACAGGGTCTTCGGATGTCTGGAAACTCACCAGTTGCCGCAGCCGATCGCTGGCCTCGGGTGGTACGGCAGCGGCGAGCGACACGAGAGCAACTAAGAGACACAACGCCGTGACAAGTCTCGTCTTAAACGAGGTGCGGCCGCTCGCCTCACCCATAAAGTGAGAAAAGATGGCAATTGGAAGGCCGACGAGAAGGAAGACTTTCGACACAGTCAGTAGTCCTCCAACTAGGATCAGACCCAGCATTATGCTTCCACTCCAGCCGCTCAACCGACAACTGGCTCTTAGATAGCTTAAGCTAAACAAGCCCAACGAGTAAGCGAGGCCAGCCTCAAACGGCTGATTGAACAATCCGGTCTGCCGACCCATCTCTGCAGCTCGCGCGGCGACAGCGTCCATCGGATCCGTTGTCGACCAAAACAATTGTGCCACGGGCGTGATGTCGCCGAACGTGCCATAAAGGGAGACGCAGGTGTTTGCGCTCACGCAAAGCACGATCCACAATGCCACACTTTCAAGAACAGTTCCCGTACGAGGCCTGACGGAACACGACCATCCATGCGCCACGGTGAGGGCCGCGATCGGCATTAGAAACGAGTCGAGACCCGCCAAAACACTGCGACCACTTTGAAGCGGTGCTGCGGCGACGGTTGCTAGCATTGCAACCAAACACAGGGCGGTCCAGGCCGCCAAAGTGTGCAACACCTCACGTGACACTCGCCGACTTAGCATGAGAACTGGAGCGAGAACGAGCGCACTTCCGTAGATCACAAGTTGTTCCGTCCGAATCCCGAGCGTCGGAAAGATATACGGCCCGAAAGCGGCTATCACCACGCACGCGGCCCATGCACGTATTCCACGGAATTCCTGCCGTAGCCGAACATCGGGCAACCGTGCGACATTCTTATGAGCAGTCATAGTTATCCGATACTCTCGCGCCCTAGTTCCCTGGCTCAGGGACAACCTGTCGGAGGCATCTAAGTCTTATAACAGGCGGTAGCCATCTGAAACAGACGCTAACCCGGCCGATCAACCTATATGCCCGGCACGCATGACGGAACATAGAGATCATAAGCAACTCACCGCAAATGTCAGCTCCGAACCTTCACGACGATGCCTCCACTTGTGCGCGTGCAGAATTTGAGCTTCTTATCCTTGTCAGTATCGCTCCGATGCTGATGTACGCAATCACCGATGAAACGGCAGCGCCTTTGGCGCCGAACGGGGGAACTAACGCAAGTAGCAAGAGTACTGTCGCAACTGCGCCGGCTCCTTCGGCGAGAGCGGGAGCGAGTGGCTGCCCACGCGCTCGTAAGACATCCTCCGCGACGTGGTTGCAGCTGAAGAAGATTGCTCCGGGGAGCAGAATCCAGATGAGCGGAACTGCGGGATTAAAGGCACTGCCGAAAAGGGTGGGAATCAGCCACGGCGACGCTGCGGCAATAGGAAGCAAAACAGCCGTGCCGGCAACGAGGCTACCCACCATCGCAAGTCTCTCTACTCGCCGTTTCTCGGAGTCCTTTTCGGTAGCTGAGATCTTCGGGAATGCGACGTAGCCGAAAGCAAGAGCGACTGGATGCGAGAGCAGGCTGATCGAAACTGCGAGAGCGTAGTTACCGAGCACCGCGGGCGGAACCATGACGGAAAGAATGAGCTGGTCCAATCGCCCGTTGACAAGGTACGGAAAGGTAGACACCACGGTTCGCGCTCCATATCGAAGGAGGGGTGCGACAAGATTACGACTAGGTTTAAGAGCGCGCCCCACAAATCGCCACGTCAATACACCACTAATCAACGCTTGGAGCACCAGCGAGAGAACGAGGGAAAGCGCGGCGACGTCCAGGGTTAAGCCACCGGTGGCCAAAGTCATTCCTGCGATTGTGACGAAGTAGGTTATGGGCTGAACGAGCTTCGCGAGATTAAACAAATCCAGTCGGGTGGGTTGCAGGCTCGCGATCCAGATAACTGGCACCGTTGCCAGTGGGAGGAGGAAGAACAGCAGCCGGAGCATAGCAACCGCTTCCGGTTCGTCGGTGATCCAATCCGAGCAGGCGGCGCCTAAAATTCCGAAAACTCCCGAAAACGCCGCACCCAATGCCGTAGCTGTAGAAAGCGCCACGTGAGCGTTGACGGGGGCGCGAGCGTTCAGGTAACAGATAGCTTGAGGCAGTCCAATAAGTGCTATCTGACCTGCGAATGTAGGCCACGCAACAACCAGTGCCAGAAGCCCGCGGTCAGTGGCGCCTAATTCTCGAGCCAGGACGAGGCTTCCTAAAGCACCAACACCGGTCGCGATCACGTTTGCCGCAGCCGTCCCTACCACTGCACGAGCGAATCGCGAACTAGTCGCGCGTGAAATCGAGGCTTCAAGGTTAGAAAACCCGCCCTTAGTCATGGCTGCGAACGAGTCGACGACGACACGACCGGAAAGGATGGAACTTCTTGCTCACGCAGAAGCTCGGTTCCTCTTGGGACTGCCCAAAGAGATTGCTTGGCAGGGCAATTCGGGACGAACTTTCTTGTCGAATGAGGACAGCGAGAGCGTACGTTCATCGCTCGGACCGTAGGCCGATCCGGCGAAGCGCCCGCAAAATGACGCCTGCCGGACCGGCCAGCGGTGGGCGAAGGAACGCGAATACGTAAGCCTGCCTTAGTAAATAGACAAGACTCTTCGGTCGCCGGGGCCCGCCCGGGGTCATCTGATGAGTCGCGGCCCACAACCCAAAGAGGCCAGAAGGCCGTTGATCGGCAATGCTCCGCAGATTGAAGTCGGCCTCAGGTCCCTCCCATTTTGCCCCTCGCGCTGCAGGAACATGGCTATAAGAATGGTCTTGATGAAGGACCCGAATTTCTTTGGTCGAATCGATCAGAGGAAGTCGCAGCTGTCTCGCGCGAAACAACAACCAGTTATCCCAGCCTGGCCGACCAACAACGAGGTCGGGCATTCCCCAATCCACGTGTCTGGGAAAGACGAAGTAATCAAGTCCTCCAGGCGGATGGAGCCTCCCTGCTCCAGCTTCCACGTTCTCCCACAACCTCCGATCCCACGCATCATCTGAAAAATCTACTTCCCCCGGAGAGTCAACATCCCAGCGTTGCCCGGCAAGCAAAAAGCTGATCGGTCGAATGACTCGTGCAATGATTTGACTCAAGTCATCCAAGAAGATGACATCAGCATTCGCATAACAGAGGTGCGTGACCGAGGTGTTATGACGCATCCAGGTAAACGCATCACTAACGAGAGGCGTACCGTAATCACTTACGGAAATCGAAGGCACGTGGACAATGGCGTTGTCCTGGCAAAACTCGGCCACTCCCCTGTCACGGCCGAACAAGTAAACGGACGACCCGGGCGTCGACACCAGCCAACTCTGAATCGCATTCCGTTGAGAAGGCGAGTTTTCGCGATCGAATGGTTTTGGAATGGAGAAAAAAGCAACGGTCGTAGGTTCAGTGGCGGCCATCCCTCACGATTATCTCCCCTTCTTGCTCTGCTCCTGGAACATTTTAAGTGGTCATTCGGAATCGAGCCGCTAACGGCTCTGAGAAGTCCAACTTCACCCCGACCGACGGCGGACCTCCCGCTATGGTGCATTTCATGATGTCGCCGAGATTGCTTCACCCAAGCGGAGCAACAAGACATGACCCCCCCAGACCTGCGCCGGCATGGACGAAGACCCGTAGGATATTTGCGTGAGGCACGTTCAACGAGCCGCACGATTGGTTCGCAAAGCTCTCGCTCCCTTTGACGTGGGTGTCGTACGACTGAGTAAACAATCGGCGGCCCTCGCATGTCGTAGGCGTGCTCGCTTTCTCGAGCAGGAACGGATTACGGTCGTGTTGGACGTTGGGGCGCATGTCGGCGAATACGGCCAATCCCTTAGGGACAACGGCTACCAAGGACGGATCGAATCGTTTGAACCCTTACCTAGCGCCTTCGAGAGGCTGGCAACCCGGCGCTGGGGAACACATAACGTGGCAGTTGGAGGACGATCAGGGAATGTCAATTTCCACATCGCGTCGAACGAAGTCAGTAGCTCGATCCTTCCGATGTTACAGGCTCACATACAAGGAGCGCCGGGTTCGGTGGTAACGGGAACCATCGTCGTACCAATGGTGACGCTTGACTCGATGGATCTGGTGACGGTCACGGATCGCGTCCTGATCAAGATCGACGCGCAAGGTTACGAGCACGAAGTCTTACACGGTGCCAAGGAGACTCTGAAGCAGACGCGCCTGGTCGAGGCCGAACTCAGCCTTGTACAACTCTACGACGGACAAGTCCTTTACAGAGAACTCATCGACCATCTCAATGCCCTTGGTTTCGACCTGATCTCGTTAGAGAGAGGATTCGAAGACGAAAGCAGTGGGCGCCTCCTGCAGATGGACGGGATATTCGCGCGCTCCTGACGCGCCTTCTTTGGCGACCTAAAGTTGACCCGACTGCCCGAGGCCATGATGTCCGTTCGGAAACGTGCGGCTTTGCCATACATTTGCTTGTCGCTTCACTGGCGGTTCATGCCTACGGCACGCTGCGGTAGAGTCCGACGCGAATCCGGGAGTTCTAGTAATTGGGGGAAGTGTGACCACGCGCGACCCTGGCGTTAGGGATTACGTCGATCTAAGGCAGTACGCCGCTGTGTTGTCGTACCGGAAGTGGTCCGCGTGCGGCGTGGCGCTGATGGTCGTCGCGGGCGTGCTTGGCGTCTCTTTTCAGCAGACGGCGATGTATCGGTCTGAGTCCAAGGTGCTTGTTAAGTCTCCTGCGTCGACCACAACAGGTGGTGTCGACGTTCCGAACGTTGAGACGGAGAAGGAGATTGCTTCTTCAGACAGCGTCGCCAGAAGGGTCGCCGATAAATACGGGGGAGATCCAGAGCAGCTGCTAGAGAGTTTGTCGGTAAATGTTCAGCCAGATACGGAGATACTCCTGATCGCCTACAGTGATCCTTCGCCTGTAAGGGCCCAGCGAATGGCGCAGGCGTTTGCGGATGCCTATCTGGCGTACAGACGTGCCGAGACCCTCAACGACCTGCTGTCGGTGGCAGAGTCCGTACAGGAACGGATTCAGGGACTTAACAACGAACTCATTAGCATCAATGAGAGGATTGCAGCGAGAGAAGATCAAACAGAAAAGGCAGCATTACAGTCTCAAGCAAGCGCTTTATCTGGGCAGGTCGCCGTCTTGCAGCAGGAACTCGCGGACTTGACGCCTCCTGATCGCCTGAGGGTGGGACAAGTTGTTACGCCGGCAAACCTTCCCGTCACCCCTGCGAGCCCCAACCACATCGTGAATGGCCTGCTCGGCGTCATACTCGGCCTGGCTCTCGGGGTTGCATTCGCCTTCCTCCGCGAACGACTCGACGACAGGCTGCGCGGTCGCGACGATCTTGAGCTTGCGGCCGAAGCGCCCGTGCTTGCCTCGATTCCTCGCATCGGGACATGGAAGAGCAAGGACTCGCCGTTGCTGGTGACGTTCGCGGAGCCCAAATCGGCTGCAGCCGAGGCGTATCGAACGCTTCGCACCAGTGTGTTGTTCGCCATGGGGCAGAGCAACGCCAAGGTGCTGATGGTGACGAGTCCCCATGCGGGCGACGGCAAGACGACGACGACGGCAAACCTGGCGACCGTTCTCGGGCAAGCGGGAAAGCGGGTCGTGCTCGTGTCTGCCGATCTCAGGAAGCCTCGGGTCCACCAGTTCTTCGGTCTCGAAACCAAGACCGGGCTCACCAACGTGCTGGCGGGCGAGGTGAGCCCGTGGCAGGCGGTGAGGCCGACCCACATCGAGAACCTCCAGGTGCTGGCGGCGGGTCCGATACCCGGCAATCCCGCCGAGCTTCTCGGCTCGGACGCGATGGGTAACCTGCTATCCGCACTCGCGGAGACGTCGGACATCGTGATCGTGGATGCGGCGCCGGTCCTGGCGGTATCGGATGCGCTCGCGATGGTGACCCTCACCGATGGCGTGCTGCTGGTTGCCGACGCGGAGGAGACGCACCGGGGCGCGGTGCAGCACGCGCGGAGACAACTGCATCAGGTGGATGCCCGCATCATCGGGGCGGTGTTCAACAACTTCGATCCCGAGCGGGCGGCTGCCTACAGCTACTACGGCGGCTACGGCTACTACGGCTCGCCCCGCTACGAGCAGCCGGCGACCTCCGCGAGCAACGAGGTCGTGAGCGAGCGGGGTGGGTTCTTCAGAAGATCCGGTTAGCCACGACCGGGTTCGAAGTGCAGTTCCACCGGCTCCGACAGCCGGCCGCGCGCGGTGAACGACTCGGTTGCGGGTGCGGTCCCGAGCCGTCCCAGCGTGCTGCCCTCGGGCACGGTGATCGTTATCCGGTAGAGGTCAGCCGGGACGTTCGCCTGGGGGTGGAAGACGAAGTCGAGCTCGCCGGTGGCGGGCGACCATGCGTCTCTCATGCGGTAGACGACCTCGACCTCTCCGGTGTTGCCAGCGGGCACCTCGGCGACGTCGTAGGCGACCGGATGCTCGTCCTCCCTCCCCTGCGCCGGGAGCCTTCTCTCGCCGTTTATCGAGAACCTTCGAAGCTGTGACCCCTCGGGGAGCAGGGCGTAGATAACCATCGCGTTGAGCCCCGCCTCGTCGCCCTCGATGCCGGGGCCGAACACGAGCGAGTCGGGTGCATCGGAAGGAGCCTTGTTGGCGAGCGTCACGCGGGTCGTGACCGACGCGCTCCCGTCGTCGTTCAACGTGATGTCGGTCTCGATGGTGCGGTGCATGAAGAAGTCGATCTTGTTGGCGGCCGCGTTGTTGGCGTAGATGAGCTGGAGGTTTCCGCCGTAGGTCGTGTAGTCGCCGGACGCGCCGACCCGAACGAGCGCACCTTGATCGCCTTTATCGGTTGCGTAGATCTTGAAGTGGCCGGTGTTGGCCGAGTCGGCGAGGCCGGATGCGAATGCCTGTGCATCGACCCGACCCGAGCCGAGGCGCGCCCAGAACGCCTCGATCAGCTTGCCGAGATACACCTGTTGCGCTGAGGGATCGTCGAACTCGACGTAGCTGTCGTAGAGGAGCGTCTCGACCGCGTTGTCGGGCCCTACTTGGCGATCGAGACCCGGAGCCTTTATGGGGCCGGTCCCCTCGGTTAGCTCGGCGAGCGCGACCGGGTCCATGGCGACGACGCCGTCGAGGCGCTGGCCGGTCTTGCGTTCGTACATCCCGAGCCACACCTCGGATACGACCGGGAAGTTGGGCGAGTAGTTCGCCTGGCGGGGATCGATGAGCGCACCGGCATCGCGGTAGAGGTCATGGAACCACCCCGGCGCGTCGACCGGGGGCCGGGCAACTCCGAGGGCGGAGATGGGAGCGACCTCCCCCATCATGAGGCGTCCGTCTTCCGCAGTGAGGATGCCGTAGACGCCGGCGAACCCGCCGGTGCCCCGGACCTCGCTCGGCGACTGAAACGCGAGGAAGTACTCCTTGACCCCGCCCTGGGCGAGGAGGCCGGGGAGCGCATCTATCACCGCGACTCCTTTCTCCGCCGTCTCCGCGGCGCCGACGATCGCGGCTTCGGCCTGCTCGAGCGCCGCCTGGACGCGGTTGAACCGGGCGCCGGGGGCGGACGCGATCCTTTCCTCCGCTTGGGCGAGCAGGCGCGCCGCCTCACGCACCTTGGGGTCGGCCCGCGCGACCGCGCGCAGGTTCACGACCCCGTCGCGGTAGACGGCGGCCGCAAGAGACGCCCCCTCCTCGGAGCCCGCCGCCTCGATTGCCTGGAGACCGGCGAGCCCGGCGCGCGCGGCGAGGTCGGTGGCATCGGCGAGGCTGTCGACGGTCGCGACGTCGCCGCCGATATAGGGGAGGCGGCGCGCCAGCCAAAAAGCGGGGTGCGCGGAGAGCCCGCGCGCGCTGCCGGCGGCGACGACCGCGTCTGAGAGAGCGTCCTCGATTGGGGCGGTGTTCTCCGCGTCGAACGTGGCCCGGGCATTCTCGAGGCGATCGGCCGCGGTTTGGAGTGACGACCGCATCTTGAAGGCGACGTAGACGCCGTCGACGACGATGAGCGCGGCCACGACGATGAGCGCGGCCACGAGGGTTCGGACCCACTTGCGGTTCCCGGAGATGTCGCCCCCCGTCCCGCGGCCGTAACTCATCGTGCGGACTTCCGTCGCCCGATCTGGCTGTTCACGCGCCTCGTTTCCTCTCGATTGCGATGCGGAAGCTTACGCGCGCGTCGGTGCCAAGCGGATGCCGGCCGCGGGAAAGAGGGCGCTCACCAGCCGGTCGCACAGCTCCGCGAGCGTTCTCGCGGTGTCGAGGTGAACCTCGAACGGATGCCCGATGGGATCGGGGATTTCCTCTCCGGGAACGAAGCGGCGCGCCGAGCTTCTCGCGGCGTCTGCGGCCGCCACCATGCTCCGGGCGCGCTCGACCGGATCTGCGAGCGACGGGACGTCGGCCTCGCCCAGCAGCCGGAGTAGCTCGGGAAGGAGAAACGACT
>Ga0247713_1001525_pt1 | contig 11420 bp, 11 predicted proteins | sample 21E_NmetaG_FD_189936 | JGI IMG/M metagenome (GOLD analysis project Ga0247713, IMG submission 189936) | Soil microbial communities from hillslope of Landscape Evolution Observatory, University of Arizona, Oracle, AZ, United States - 2-1-E_N | ecosystem: Engineered > Artificial ecosystem >... | reverse complement strand
GGGGGCACCACCTCGACAGGGGCGACCTCGGCTGCCGCCGGCACCGGCGCGGGGAGTGGCTCGGCCGCGACCGGTTCGACGGCCACGGCGGCCGCAGCCTCGTCCGCGGGGAGCGTGGTCGGGGCGGCGAACCCCGCGACCGTGCGGTCCGCCACCACGCTCATGCCGGCCATGATGAGGCCGAGGCACGCGAGCAGCGCCCACACGACTGCCCCCGGCCTGCTGAGGAGCCCGGTCACGGGTCCCGCTGGTGCGCTCACAGCCACATCATCGGCAAACGCCTTCCGCACACGCGTCGGCACCGGGACCCGGAGAGCAGCTGCTCACGGGGGCCGGCCCCCAAGACCAACGAGGGTAACCCGAGGAGCGTGACGCGACTAGTCGCCCTTGCCACTCAGCGGAGGAGGGCCCCTTCGGCGAATCCGGTGAGCAGCGCGACCACCAGGGCGAGGCCGATCGGGCCCCAGGCGGTCCGGCGCCCCTCCTGGAGCACGCCGACCAGCAACCCGACGAGGGCCAGCAGGCCCACGTTGTAGATGGTGAAGACGAACGCGACCGCCTCGAAGGTGAGGTGGAGGCCGGCGAGGCCGAGGAGCACCGCGGGCGTGAGGAGGACGGCGCGGGTGGCCGTCGCCCGTGCCGGCACCCGCGACAGGGCCAGCAGGACCGAGGCCCCCACACCCAGGGCGAAGAGCACCAGGGCCGCCGCCACGCCGAGGTTAGCGAGCAGCGCTCCCCGCGCCGCCAGCGACACCAGGAGCAGCACGAGGGCGACGGCGGCGGCCGCGGCGAGCAGGCCGGCGATCCGCCGCCCCTGCGGCGCCATGGGCTCGGGGTAGCCGGTGAAGGCGTCGCGGGCCTTCACCGTCCCGTAGGCGGCGAGCAGCGCGTAGCCGAGCCACTGCGCGGCCCGCGCGAGCGGACGGACCGGGTCGGCGACGGCGAGCAACGGAACCCGGTCGTCGACCGGGACGCCGGCCACGACCGCCGCCACGAGCCCCGCCACGACGATGGGCACGCCGAGGAGCGCACCGCTGGCGAACGCCGCCGCCGAGAAGCCGCCCAGCCCGTACATGCTCCACGGCTCCTTGCGGTAGCGGATGAGCAGGAACGGCACGAGCACCGTCGTGACGAGCGGCAGCACGACCGCCAGGACCGGCGCCGCGCCAGGGATCCGGTTCAGCGGCACGACGGCGAGGACGAACTGCACGAGGATCCCACCGAAGGCGAACACCGCCCCCGCGAGGAAGAGGTCGCTGCGGGCGTCTTCGGTGCTCGTGTACATGAGCCGCATACTATGGGGCCTCGTCGGTATCCTCGCGGCCATGACGGCCAGGCTGCGGGTGTCGATGCTCGTGATCGGCGACGAGATCCTCGGCGGCTTCGTCACCGACACGAACTCGGGTTGGGTGGCCCGGCGACTGCAGGGCCTCGGCGTGCCCCTCGACCGCATCGTGACCGTGCCCGACGACGGGGGGGCCATCGACGAGGCCCTGCAGCGCGAGCTCGCCCGCGGGCGGCCGCGTGTCGTGCTCACCTCCGGTGGCGTCGGCTCCACACCCGACGACGTCACGCACGAGGCGGTGGCGACGAGCCTCGGCCGCCGCCTCGTCCTCCACCCCGAGATCGACGCCCAGGTGACCGCGACGCTGCAACGCACGGTTGCGGGCGGGGTCACCGTCTCACCCGAGCACGCGCGCTCGATGCGGAAGATGGCGCAGGTTCCCGAGGGGGCGTACCTGCTCTGCGAGGACCCCTCGACCGCCCTGTCGCCGGGCGTGGCCGTGGACGTCGACGGCGGCAGCGGGGCGAGCGCGGGCGCGACGGTCGTCGTGCTGCCCGGCATCCCCTCCCTGCTGCAGCGCATCATCGTGCGCTGCATCGAGCCGGCGCTGCTCGCCGGCCACGGACGGCCCCAGCACGTCGTCGAGCGCCTCCACGGCTACCCCGAGTCGACCCTGAACCCCGTCCTCACGCGCCTGACCACGGAGTTCCCCGACGTCCACGTCGGCTCGTACCCGGGGCGGGAGTGCGTCGTCCGGCTCAAAGGCCCGAAGGACCGCGTGGAGGAGGCCGACGCGCTGCTCGGCGCCTACCTCGACGCGGTGGCGGCCGACCCGGCGAGCGCGCGGCTGCAGGCCATGTGGCAGAGCCGCTGGGAGGATTAGGGCTACCCTGGCCGCCATGCCGGCTCTGCACGCGATGTTCGTCCACGCGCACCCCGACGACGAGTCCTCCAAGGGTGCGGCGACGATGGCCCGCTACGCGAAGGAGGGGTACCGCGTATCGGTGGTGACCTGCACCGACGGCATGGCGGGCGACATCCTCAACCCGGCCATGGACCAGCCGGGCGTCGCCGAGCGCATGCGCGAGATCCGCGAGGAGGAGCTCGCCCGCGCGCTCGAGATCCTCGGGGTGACCGACCACTTCTGGCTCGGCTACCCCGACTCGGGCTACGTCGAGGACTTCGACGGGGACGGCCGCCTGCTCGCTGCGGACTCCTTCTACAACGCGCCGTTCGAGGAGGCGACCGAACGCCTCGTGCGGCTCGTCCGCGCCGAGCGCCCCGACGTCCTCGTGACCTACCCGGAGGGCGGCGGGTACCCGCATCCCGATCACATCCGCTGCCACGACATCAGCGTGGCGGCGTTCGACGCGGCCGGCGACCCCGAGCGCTGCCGGGAGGCAGGCGAGCCCTGGCAGCCCCGCAAGCTCTACTACGTCGGCGCGTTCAACCGCCGCAAGGTCGAGGCGCTCCACGCCGCGTGCGCCGACCGCGGCATCGACTCGCCGTTCACCGGCTGGCTCGAGCGTTTCGACCCCGACGCGGGCGACCCCTCGACGACCTCCGTGGAGGTCGGCGACTTCATCGGGCTGCGCAGCCGTGCCCTGCTCGCCCACGCGACGCAGATCGACCCGGACGGGATGTGGTTCCGCATCCCCGACGAGGTCGTGCGAGAGATCTATCCGTACGAGGACTTCCAGCTCGCCCGCAGCCTCGTGGACACCGAGCTTCCGGAGACCTCGTTGTTCGCGGGGCTGGAGTAGCCGGTGGGCGACGCGGCAACCGGCGGCGGCCGCCGGCACACACCGCCGCGCCGCCGGCCGGCTGGTCGTGGCTGCTCCGCCGGGCGGCCCTCCTCTCGTCCGCCGTGCCCGTCGCCGAGGACACCCCGGAGGTGCGCTGATGGGGGCGGCGAGCCGACGGGGCCCCACCGCCGCGACTACTGCCGCACGGCCGGCCGCCATGCCTGACTTCATCTGGGACGCGGTCGTGGTCGGCGCGGGCCCCAACGGCCTCACGGCCGCCGTCACCCTCGCGCGGGCCGGCTGCTCCGTGCTCCTTCTCGAGGGCGCGCCGACGGTCGGCGGCGGCACGCGGTCCGCGGCCCTGACGTTGCCCGGCTTCACCCACGACGTGTGCTCCGCGGTCCACCCCCTCGCCGCCGCTTCCCCCGTCTTCGCCCGCCTGCCGCTCGCCGAGCACGGCCTCGAGTGGCTGCACCCCGACATACCGCTGGCCCATCCCCTCGACGGCGGCGAGGCCGCGACGCTGCAGCGGTCGGTGGCCGCGACGGCCGAGGGCCTCGCCGGCGACGGCCCCGCCTGGACGCGCCTCGTGGGACGGGCGGCCGGCGCGTGGGACGACGTCTTCGGCATGCTCCACCAGCCGGTGCGGCTGCCCCGCCACCCGCTCGCGCTGGCCCGGTTCGCAGCGGCGGCCCTGCGCCCGGCGACGAGCCTCGCCCGCGGGGCGTTCCGCGACCAGCCCGCCCGTGCGCTGTTCGCCGGTCTCGCCGGCCATTCCGTGCTGCCGTTCACCGTCCCAGGGACGGCGGGGTTCGGCCTCGTCCTCGGGGCGAGCGGCCACGCCGTCGGCTGGCCGGTGGCCCGCGGCGGCTCCCAGGCGATCGCCGACGCCCTCTCCGCCCACCTCGCCACCCTCGGCGCCACGATCGAGGTGGACCATCCCGTCCGCCGCCTCGAGGAGGTGCCGCCGGCGCGGGCCGTGCTGCTCGACGTCAGCCCGCGCCAGCTGCTCAGCCTCGCCGGCCACCGCTTCCCCGCGCGCTACCGGCGTGCGCTCACCCGGTTCCGCCACGGCCCGGGGGTCTGCAAGGTCGACTGGGCGCTCGACGGCCCGGTGCCCTGGACGGCGCAGGCCTGCCGGCGGGCCGGCACCGTGCACGTCGGCGGGACCCTCGACGAGATCGCCGCCGCCGAGGCGGCGGTCGGGCGTGGCGAGCATCCCGAGCGGCCTTTCGTCCTCGTGGCCCAGCAGAGCCTCGTGGACCCGTCCCGGGCGCCCGAGGGCCGCCACACGCTGTGGGGGTACTGCCACGTGCCGAACGGCTCCACGGTCGACATGACCGACCGGATCGAGCGCCAGATCGAGCGGTTCGCCCCCGGCTTCCGTGACCGCGTCCTCGCACGGGTCACCGCCACCGCCGCGGACGTCGAGCGCTACAGCCCGAACTACATCGGTGGGGACATCGCCGGAGGCGCGCACGACCTCGTCCAGCTCGTGGCGCGTCCGGCCCTGCGGCTGAGCCCGCACCGCACCCCTGACCGCCAGGTGCTGCTGTGCTCGGCGTCGACGCCGCCGGGCGCCGGCGTCCACGGCCTGTGCGGCTACCTCGCCGCCCGGTCCGCGTTGAGAGGCGTGCTCGCCGGTCCGCTGCGGTTGCGCGCGATGTAGAAGAGGCAGTCGCGGCGGATCTGCACGACGGTGGTCGTCATCATCACCGGGGTGAGGTCCTCGCGGACCGTGAGCAGGCCGTCGGCGTCCACGGCGAAGAACCGGTCGGTCACCTCGGTGCCGCGCATGTCGGTCGCGCACAGCGGCATGGCCGTGCCGGGGTGGACCCGTCCGAGCTCCGTGCCGGCGAACAGCATCCCGAAGTTGTGCGCGTCGAGGCCGGGGCGGAGGACGAAGTCGATCTCGTCACCCAGGGCGAGCCCGACCGCGAACGGCACCTCGGGGCGTACCTCCACCCGCACGGTCATGTCGACCATGCGCGAGGGCACGCGGGGCCGGCCCGTGAAGCGGGGCGCGGCGAGGAAGCGGTCGAGCACCCGCTCGGCGAAGGCGGCATTGTCCGACAGCCCCGGAAGGCCGCACTCCACCGCCACCGTCGGGCAGCGTCGCGACAGCGCCTCCATGAGCGTGTGCGCACGGAGATTCCAGAGCAGCACGGTGTCCGAGCAGGTGGCGGCGAGGCTGAGGCTCGCAGGCGTGCGCACCGGCACGATCGCGTAGAAGGGGTTGTTCCCGGTGTTGTTGTGCAGGTCGACGCACGCCTCGAGGTCGGCGCCCGCCAGCTCGGTGAGGACGGCCTCGGCGCACCTGCGCATCCGCGTCGTCGGCGGGTGGAGTCCCCACACCCGGTTGAAGTCCTCCTGGTCGTCGAGGAAGCGGTGCGCGAACCAGCCCGCCTGGCTCGCGGCCCGCACGTTGCCGATGAACACCCACAGGTCGAAGGGGTAGCGGGCACCGGTCCGCAGCAACCGGAGCACGGCCCTGAACCCGGAGTCCTCGTTGCCGTGCAGCAGGCACGCGACCATCCGCGCCGGGGCGCTCGCTTTCCGCCCGCCGTCGGGGTGGTCCACCGCCGGGATGCGCAGCAGTGCGGGCTTGCCGCGCAGTGCGAGCAGGACGTCCTCGTCGGTGCCGCCGAGGAGGCCCTTCACCTCGTCATAGCCCTCGAGCCGGTGGTAGAGATCGACCATGCGCGCTGGAGAGTAGCGGTCGCCGGCCAGCGGCGTGCACCGTCGGCGCGCGTCCACCGCCCTGCCGGCCGACGTGTCCGGTGAGGGCGCGGTCTTCGAGGTGGACCCGCAGGTGTACGGCTCCCCCTGCGCGCGCACCTTCCACTACTCCTACGTGGGCCCGGGCGCGCCGGCGCACCTGCGCTAGCCGGCGGCCGCGACGATCCGCTCCAGCGCCGCCCGCCAGCGCGCCCGCATCGCTTCCCGGGCGGCCGCGTCGGGCAGCTTCTCCAGGTGCGCGCTCACCGCGGTCCTGCCCGAAGGCGCCGTCGTGAGCGTCAGCTGAAGCGTGGCCGGGGCCGCCCAGGCCTCGGGCTGCCAGGTAATGCGCAGTCGGTTCCCGGGCTTCACGACGCGCACCTCGCCGCTCACGCGCGGATGACCGTCGCCGGCCGGCACCTCGTAGTGCGCGCCCTCGACGAACTCGATGGACGCCCCTGCGCCGAGCCAAAGGTCGGGACGTCCGGTGATGAGCTCCCACACCTCCGCTGCGGGGGCGCCGACGCTTCGCTGGACGCCCACCTGGAAGCCCGCGTCGGCGGTCTCGCCGACCACCCGCTTCCCGCGGGCCTGTTCGTAGGCAACCGCGATCGACTGGCGCCACCATCCCGACGTCACCGTCGGTGCCTGCCGTTCGAGGTGGGCGACGATCTGCCTGTGGTCCCACGCGCCGGCTCCTGCGGCGTCCAGCTCCTCGAGCCACTCGGCCCAGCCGCGGCCCGTGGCCGCCCGCACCGCCCCGGAGGAGATCCGGCCCATAGTCAGCTCGTCGTCCCCGCTCGCCACAGCTCCTCCATTCTTTCGAGGGTCCCCCGCGCGGTCGCTCACCGCTCGAAGCCAGTCTCCCGCTACCGGCGGCGGTAGTCGATGCACACCGCGGTCGCGTCGTCCAATAGCGGTGTGGCGCGGTGCTCCACGACGGCGCGGGCGAGCATGCGCACCACCTCCGAAGGTCGCTCCCTCGCGGTCCGCTGGAGGAGCTCCATGAGCCGCCCCTCGCCGAAGACCTCCCCGTTCTGACGGGAGACCTCGACGATGCCGTCGGTGATGAGCAGGAGGCGGTCGCCGGGCACGAACTCGAGCTCGTGGAGGTTGAAGTCACTGTCCTGCCAAAGGCCGAGCGGCACGGAGGCTGTCACCTTTGCGGCGGGCGTTGCGCTGGGTGGCGACGCAGAGGCTGCACAGCAGCGCGGCCGCGGTTCCGTGGCCCATCGCGTCCGTCACCGACACGAGCAGGGCATCGGGCTCGACGGCGTAGTCGAATCGAAGTTGTCGCCGCCGATGTCGTAGGCCGGCTCCAGCGAGCCGGCGATGCTGAAGTCGGGGCCGTCGTGGGCGAGCACCGGCAGGAGCTCCCACTGCAGCTCGGCCGGCACGGCGAGCTCGGTGCGCCGGCGGGCGCGTTCGAAGACGTCGGTGTAGCGCCGCGACGCCACGAGCACATAGGCCACAACCACTGCGCTCTCCTGCAGCACCGCTGAGGGCCGTCGCTGCGGTCGAGGGTCAGCGGGCGCAGCTCCTGCTCGGCGTAGTCGGCGAGCCACAGCGCCACCGCCGATGCCTCGACCGTCCGTTCCAGGTACGCCCTGAGGGCGTCCATCAGGGGAACGGAGGCTGGCTGTTCAGCTCGCGCAGAAGCCGGCTTACCGAGTGCCGCATGCTGGTCCTTCCCTGCGTCACGCACCCACCCGAGCGGCCCTGCGACAATTCATCAAATTTGGGCATGCGAGCACAGCCGTGGTCTGGTTCTCTCCGGTGCAGCGTAGTGGTGTCACGACGACGAGCGGCTGACAGCCGCCGCGAGAGTCGTAGCGAGGAGGCAGCATATGCCGACGATCCGGACCTCGTGTCCATCGTGTCGGCAGCAGGTCGACGTCGCGGCCAGCCGGTGCGCCATGCTCGGCGGTCCGCACGGCGACCCGGTGGCGTATGCGTTCGTCTGCCCGCAGTGCGGCGAGCCGATCTTCCGCCGAGTGGACCCGCAGGCCGCGACGATGCTCCTGGCCGCGGGGGTGTCGCGCAGCGGCGGCGAGGGCAACCCGCTTCGGCCGACCCATCCAGAGAACCCCCGCTCCGCCCCGCCGCTCACCGGCGATGACCTCATCGACTTCCACCTGCTTCTCGATCGCGCGGACTGGTTCTCCCACCTCACGAGCCCCACAGCTTCCGGCGAACCGGAATGACGCACAACGCCGTCTGATTCCTCCACGAGCCCCCTCGGGCGTCGCTGCGCTCACCGGGAGCGGAGGACAGCGAAGGGGCGGCGCATGCGGCGAGCAGCAGGCGGGCATCGACCCCGGCGATGGCCGACGTCACCTCCGATCTGCTGTTCGCCTCCGCCTCGCAGATCGCCGCGGCGCTCCGTGCGGGGCGGGTCACGAGCCGCGGGCTCGTCGCGGGCTACCTCGAGCGGATCGCCGCCTGCGAGCGGTTGAACGCCGTCGTGACCGTCGACGACGACGGAGCCCGACGGTGCGCGGCGCAACGCGACGACGAGCAGCGCGCCGGTCAACGCAGGGGGCCGCTGCACGGCGTGCCGATCACCGTGAAGGACTGCTTCGCGACCGCGGGGATGCGCACGACGGCCGGCGTCCCCGAGCTGCGCGACCACGTCCCCTCCGCCTCGGCTCCGGCCGTGCAGCGCCTCCTCGACGCCGGCGCGGTGCTGCTCGGCAAGACGAACCTCCCCGAGGGCGTGAGCGGGCAGGAGACCGCGAACGCCCTTTTCGGCACCACGCGCAACCCCTGGGACGCCACCCGCACGACCGGCGGCTCGTCGGGAGGCGCGGCCGCCGCCCTCGCCGCAGGGCTGTGCGCGCTGGAGCTCGGCAGCGACAGCGGCGGGTCGATCCGCCAGCCGGCCGCGTTCTGCGGCGTCTACGGCCACTTCCCCACGCCGCGCCTCGTGCCTCTCCGGGGCCACCTGCCGTCCGTGCCGCTCGACGAGCTTGGTCACCTCCCCGACGTCATGGGGGTCGGGCCGCTCGCCCGCAGCGCCGACGACCTCGCGCTCGCGCTCGACCTGCTCGCCGGTCCCGACGCACCGGACGCGGTCGCCACACGCTTCGCCCTGCCGCCGCCCGCCCACCGCGCGATCGGCGAGTACCGGGTCGCCGCCTGGGTTGAGCACGAGGCGTTCCCCGTGGACGCCGCCGTCCGCGACGGGCTGGAGGCCGCCGTCGAGGCGCTCCGGGCCGCCGGCGCGACCGTCGACACGGCGGCACGCCCGGCGTTCGACTTCGTCACCGCCGAGCGGGTCGCGTTCGACCTCTGGGTGAGCACGAGCGCCGACGACACGAGCGAGGAGGAGCTCGCCCGGCTGCGTGACGTCCTCGTTCGGCGGGGTGACGACGACAGCCGCGAGGCCCGCCGGGCGCGGGCGCTCACCCAGCCCCACGCCCGCTGGCTGCGCGTCGACGCCGAGCGCCGGCGCCTGCGGCGTGCGTGGATGGCGTTCTTCGAACGCTTCGACGTGCTGCTGTTCCCCGTCGCACCCGTCGTCGCGTACCCCACCTACCCCGAACCCGACCGGGTCGACGAGATGGAGAAACGGCTCGCGCGCACGATCGACGTGAACGGCCGCCCCCGCCCCTACCTCGACCAGATCGTGTGGAACACCATCGTGTCGTCCGCGGGCCTTCCCGCGACCGCCGCCCCGGTCGGGCTCACCTCCGGCGGGCTGCCGGTCGGCGTGCAGATCGTCGGTTCGCCCTACCGCGACCGCACCACCATCGCGCTGGCCGGCCACCTCGCCGAGCTGCTCGGGGGCTTCAGGCCGCCGCCGGGCACCGGATCGGCGTGACGCCGTCGGCGATCGGCCGCCAACTAACCGCCTACCGGCCAGGTGTGGACGGGCTCGCCGATCTGCGACAGCTTCTGGTAGCGGCGGACGAGCTCGCTCGCAGCCTGTGGGCGCTCGAGGTCCTGCTCCTCGACGAGCTGGCGGTACGTCGCGATCTGCCAGGCGGCGCCGTTGCGTCCGGACAGGACCCGCGCCTCGATGATGCCGAGGTAGCGGTCGATGTCGGCCTCGGCGACGTCCCACGAGCGCAGGCCGGCGGCCGCGACGGGCAGGAGGTGGCGCAGGATGAGCTCGCTGACGGGCACTGCGGCGCCCACACCCGGCCAGTACAGCTTCGCTCCCAGGCCGTAGCGGGCGGCGGCGTAGAAGTTCTCCGTGGCGGCGTCGAAGCTCATCTGCTGCCACACCGGCGGCTCCTGGGCGGCCAGGCCGGCGAGCAGCCCGTAGTACAGGGCGGTGTTGGCGACGACGTCGACGACGGTGGGGCCGGCGGGCAGCACCCGGTTCTCGATGCGCACGTGCGGGCGGCCCCGGGCGACGTCGTAGACGGGTCGGTTCCAGCGGTAGATCGTGCCGTTGTGGAGGGTGAGCTCGGGCAGGTGCGGGATGTCGCCGGCCGCCAGCATCGCCTGCGGGTCCTCGTCGTCGCAGAGCGGCAGCAGGGCGGGGAAGTAGCGCACGTTCTCGTCGAAGAGCTCGAAGATGCCCTCCGTCAGCCACTTCTCCCCGAACCACACCCGGGGCCGCACCCCCTGTGTGGCGAGCTCCTCGGTGCGGGTGTCGATCGACTGCTGGAACAGTGCGATGCGGGTCTCGTGGTGCAGCTGCTTACCGAGGAAGAACGGCGAGTTCGCGGCGGTCGCCACCAGCGGTGCGGACACCGCCTGGGCGGCGTTCCAGGCGGTTGCGAAGTCCGCTGGGTCGACCTGCAGGTGCAGCTGCACCGACGTGCAGGCCGCCTCGAACACGATCGAGTTCGCGGTTGTCTCGAGGGTCTCGTCGCCTTCGATGCGGATGAGGATGTCCTCACCGCGCGCGGCGAGGATCGCGTCGTTCAGCGCCCGGTAACGCGGGTTCGCCGACAGGTTCTGCTCGGTCACGTCGAAGTCGGACAGCGTCGGCAGGATGCCGATGATCATCACCTGCGCCCCGAGCGTCTCCGCCTTGGCGTGCGCACGTTCGAGCGACGCCCGAAGCTCGTCCTCGATCTGCCGGCACACGTCGGCCACGAGGCGGCGGGGGCGGATCTGGAACTCGATGTTGAACTGCGCGAGCTCGGTCTGGAAGTCGTCGGAGGCGATCCGGTCGAGCAGCTGGGCGTTGATCGGCGTGACGTGACCGTCGGGGTCGGTGAGGTAGACCTCCATCTCCACCCCGACGAGGCGGCGGCCCGTCTCGAAGCGCCCTGCGTCCATGAGCTGGCGGAGCGCCGCGAGGTTGGCCTTGACCTTGTCGCGGTAGCGGACGCGATCCTCCCGGCTGAACTCGGTGGTATCGATGTCACGCCCCATGGGCTCCTCCTGCGGCACGGGCGTCGCGAGCCTGCCCGCGAAAGTGTAGGCGCTACAGGAGGCGGAGCTGCGTGGGGGCCGCCTCCGGACGGCCGCCGTCGTTGGGGCGTCCGCGCCACGCCGGCGGCTGCGCCGGCCGGCCGTGCCGGCGGTAGGCCGCCCGGCGCTGCTCGGCGACGAACGCCTCGACGGGCCCGCGGTAGCTCCTCGGCGCGGTCGCTTTCGTGTAGAGCTCGGCGTAACGGTCGACGAGCTCGGGATGGTGCGCCTCCAGCCAGGGCCAGAACAGCTCCCGGACGCCAGGCCGAAGGTGGAGCACGATCGGGGTGATGGACGTC
>Ga0247713_1001524_pt1 | contig 11420 bp, 9 predicted proteins | sample 21E_NmetaG_FD_189936 | JGI IMG/M metagenome (GOLD analysis project Ga0247713, IMG submission 189936) | Soil microbial communities from hillslope of Landscape Evolution Observatory, University of Arizona, Oracle, AZ, United States - 2-1-E_N | ecosystem: Engineered > Artificial ecosystem > Mesocosm... | reverse complement strand
GTGTGGAACGCATCCTGCGCGGCGCCGAAGCGATGGGACGTCCGGTTCCGTCGATCTGAAGTCCCGCCGCGACGCACGCGACCGTCAGCAGCGCAATGACGGCGCCGCGCAGGATGCGTTCCACACTCAGGAGTTCGGCCCGGAGGACGACTAGTCCTGCGTTACGACCTCGACCACGAGCGGGCGGTGGTCGCTCGCCGTCGTCTCCGCGACCGCCACCGACTCGATCGAGAGCCCGCCGCCGACGGCGACGTGGTCGATCCGGATGCGGGGTGACGACGCAGGGAACGTCGGAACCGAGGTGTCCGCCACCGTGAGGCCGGCCTCGCCCAGCACCGGCTCGATCTCCTCCGGGTGCAGGTTGAGGTCGCCGACGTAGATCCAGGGGCCGGGTCGAGCCATCAGCCACGCAACGGACGCCCGCAGCTGATCGAACACCTCCTCGCGGTGGATCGACAGGTGCGTTGCCGCGATGGTCACCTGGACGCCTCCGGCCAGATGGGCACGGGCGAGGCCGACCGATCTCGGTTCGCTCCGGAACCGCCGGCGGGGCAGGCGGCGGACCTCGACGTCGGTCAGCGTGCCACGCGCCCCGATGGCGTTGCCGTAGCGACCGACCCCGCCGATCACCGCCGCGGGAACGAACGCGTGCTCGAGGCCGCACGCGGACGCGATCTCGGCCGCCTCGTCCGCAAACTTCGATCGTGGTGCACCGAGATCGACCTCTTGGAGGGCGAGCACGTCGGGCTTCAGCCCCGCGGCGACCGACCCGGTGAGGGCGACGTCGACCCGTGAGCCGTCGCTGCGCAGCCCGTGCTGGATGTTGAAGCTGACGACACGCAGGCGGGCGGCCACGGCCGTTCATCCTGTCAGGGCCGGCCGCACGGCAAACTTCTCGACGTGCCCCTCGACAACGCAGCTGCCTGGGATCGCTACGCATCCGAGTACCAGGCCGGAGCGCAGCTCCCGACCGACGTCGCCACCTACGGCCCCGACATCGCCACCGAGGCCGACCTCCGGCTGCTCGGCAACCTGACGGGCAAGCGGGTCCTCGACCTCGGGTGCGGGGCGGCGCAGAGCTCGATCGCGTTCGCGAAGCAAGGAGCGATCGCGATCGGCGTCGACTTCTCGTCCGAGCAGCTCGCCCACGCGCGCCGGCTGTGCGAACGGGAGGGCGTCAAGGTCGAGCTCCATCACGGCGACCTCGCCGATCTCGCGTTCGTGCGGGGCGAGTCGATCGACCTCGTGTTCTCGTCGTACGCGTTCTGGTACGTCGAAGACCTGAACCGCGTGTTCCGTCAGGTCCATCGGGTGCTGAAGCAGAACGCGCCGCTCGTGTTCTCGCTCCCCCATCCGGCCTACGACCTCATCGACGACGACGCGGAGCAGCCGCTCCTCGTCCGCCGTTCGTACTTCGACCGGGCGCCGATCGAGGTGAAGAACGACGACGCGACGATGGTCGCGTTCCACCACACGGTGTCCGACCTCTACATGGGGCTGTTGCGGTCGGGTTACCGAGTCGACGTGATGCTCGAACCCGAGCCGCTTCCGAGCGGTCCCCGGACCGGGTTTTGGCGGGAGACGTTCCGCTACGTGCCGCGCACGCTCGTCGTGCGAGCACGCAAGGAAGGCATCTAGCTCCTGACCCAGTCGGCGTAGCCCCGAGCGAACAGCGCGGGCGTGCCGCCGGTGTGCACGAACACGACCTTGTCGTCCGCGGTGATGTCGCCACTCCGAACCGCGTGCACGAGACCGGCCATGGCCTTCGCCGTGTACACGGGGTCGAGGATGAGCCCCTCGGTGCGAGCGGCGAGGCGCAACGCCTCCAACGCCTCGTCGGTCGGCGCGCCGTAACCGGGGCCGAAGCGGTCGACGTCGAGCCGTACGGCGCCGATCGGTTCCGGCAGCCCTGCGAGAGCCGCGGCTTCCGCGGCCTTCTCCGGCACACGGTCGAGGAGGTCGGGACGGGTGCCCACGTCGACGCCGAGGACCTTGGCGTGGTCTCCGAGCCCGGCGACGAGTCCTGCGTGGGTGCCGCCCGAACCGTCGGCGGTGACGACCGACGTGAGGTCCGGCAACTGATCGGTCAGTTCGAGCGCGCACGCGACGTACCCGAGCGCGCCGACGGTCGAGGCACCGCCGATCGGCATCCGGTACGGCGTACGACCTTCCGCGGCGAGGCGGTCGCACTCGCGCGCGATCGCTTCCTCGGTGGCGTAGTAGTCGGCGGCGTCGGTCCACACGATCTCCGCGCCGAGCAGGTAGTCGAGCACGACGTTGCCCGTCGGCACCGACGGTTCTCCGCCACTGAGGACGACGGTGCATCCGAGGTCGAGGCGGTTCGCGACCGCCGCGGTGATGCGGACGTGGTTCGACTGCCGGCCGCCGCCGGTGACGAGGGTGTCGCAGCCCTGCGCCCGTGCATCCGCGGCGAGGAACTCGAGCTTGCGGGCCTTGTTGCCCCCGCCGCCGACGCCCGTCAGGTCGTCGCGCTTGACGAAGAGGACGTCCGGCGGCAGACCGAGCGCTCCGGCGAGACGGTCCATCGGCTCGAGGGGCGTCGGGACGACGGACAGGAGCGGCACACGTTCGAGCACGGCCGGACGGTAACCGCGAGACTCGCCACCGTGACTGCCGCCGTCGCCGACCTCGTCGCCGCGGTCGAAGCCGCGCTCGACGACTCGTCGTTCAGCACCGATCGGGAGCGGGCGGAGGCGATGCGGCCCGCGATGGCGGCCCTGCTGGCCGCGGACGATCCGGTGCCTGCGTGGGCGGAGGAGCCGTACGAGGGTGGCGCCGTCGGGAACCTGCTCCACGCCGACGCCGACGGCCGCTTCCACGTCCTCGCCGTGGTGTTTCCCGAAGGGACCTCGAGCGGTGTCCACTTCCACGGCTGTTGGGGCGTGATCGGCTACCTGCGCGGCGGCGACGAGGAGACCCGCTTCGCCGGCGGCGAGGCGGACGAACCGGTGGAGGCGTCGCGCCACGTGTGGCACCAGGGCGACATCACGTACCTGCTGCCCGAGGACGGGGAGGGATGGCATCGCGTCCGGAACCCGGGTCCCGGCGTGGGCGTGAGCATCCACGTCTTGTGCCGCACGCCCGTCGACCACCCGCACCTCTACTGGGACCGGTCGTCCGGCCGCACCCTCGACTTCCCGTTCGAAGAGGTCGCGCCCGACCGCTGGATCGCTCGGGTCGCTGCGGGCTGATCACTCGCTCCGGAAGACCTGCGCCGGTCGAAGCCGTGCCGCGCGCCAAGCCGGGAGCGACGCTGCTGCGTTGGTCGCAACCAATGCCACCCCGATGACGAGCGCCGCGCCGAGCACCGGCAGCGCGACGACCCGCTCCACGCCGAGGCTTCCGGCGGTCGCGAACCACGCCGTCCGGCCGATGACGAAGCCGAGCGGTACGCCCACGACTGCGGCGATGACCGCATAGGTCGTCGCCTGCCACGCGAAGGCGGAGACGACCTGGCGGCGAACGAACCCGATCGTCTGCAGAACGGCGACGTCGCGTCGCGACTGGCGGACCGTGACGATCAGTGCGTGGAGGACGGCGGCGAGGCCGAGCAGGGCGAGGAACGCCGCCAGCAGCACCGGCACGTCGCCTGCGCGCTGGAGGTTCACCAACGACGGCGGCAGGTACGGCTCGACGACCTCACCGAGCGCAGGCTCTCGGAACGGCAGGTCGCCTGCGGACGCTCCAGCCGCGAGGTCCGCCAGCACCCCCTGCATGTCGAACTCGAGCGCCAGCTCGCGGGCGCCGGCTTCGCTCAGGGAGATCGAGTGGCCGAACTCCCCCTCGCCGACGATCGGGATGACCGCGATGCCCGTGACGGTCATCGTCGCTTCGCCGTTCGACGCGGTCACCACCACCTCGTCGCCGACGCCCACATCGAGGGCCCGCGCGATGCGCGTTCCGAGCACCACCTCGTCGCCCGCCGTGGCGACTCGTCCGTCGACCATCGTCGGATGGACGTCGCCGCGGAGGCTCGTGACGACCACCGCGTCCACGTCTGCATCACCCACGACGACGCGCGTGAGCCCAACTGAGCCGTACGCGGCAACAGCACGCGAGCGGGCGGCGTCGCCGAGCAAGGTGTCGAAGGAGCCGGGCTCGTCGCCGTTCGCCATCGCGATGACGTCGAAGTTCCAGCCGTGCTCGCGCGGCGTCGACAGCAGTTGGTCCTGCCCGCGGACGAAGGTCACCACCGCGACGACGCCGGTCACCGCGAGCACCAGCGCGGCGATGGTCGATCTCGACTGCACGCGAGCCACCGGCGTGCCGCTCCCCAACGCGCGCCGGACTCCCACCGTCGCGGGCATCGAAGCGAGCGAGGGCAGGCTCGGTGCCCGCGGCAGCGGGTCGGCATCGACCACGACAGCCCGCCTCCACGCCGACCGACCCACCTGCACGAGGAGGAGCAGAACACCCGCGGCCGACACCGCCGGAAGCACCAGGAGGTCGATGTCGACGCCAGGGTCCGGCTCGATGCGCCGGGCGAACCCGAGCGGCATGACGGTGGAAGCGAGGATCGCGACGAGGAGACCCAACACCGCCGCGGTGCCGACGGCAGCCGCAGGCGGAACGGCGAGCGCACGCGCACGATCGCGGCGGGTCATCCCGAGCGCGGCGACGGTTCTGCCGTCGCCGGCGGCGGTGGTCACGACGCGATCGACCGCTTGGCCGAGCGCGATCACTGCGGCGAGTCCGGAAACCGCCGCCAGCGCGACGAGCGCGAGCGTCTGCACCGCGAGGGCATCGTCCGTCTGGCTTCCGAGGTCTTCGGTTCCGAGCACCATCGCCTCCGGCCCGAACTGCCCACGCGCCCACGACCTGAACTCCGCCTGGCCAGCCGGGCTGGGATCCCGGAGGCGGACGAGGTACGCAGGCGGAGGCATGCCGCCGAGACGCTCCTCGAGGACCGGAAGCCATCGCCGCGCGAACGCTGCGGTGAACAGGGCGGCCGGGTTGGCCGCGTTCGCACCGATGTCGAACTCCCCGAGGTGGATCCCGACAACGGTCGCTTCGGTCTGCACGATGTCCTGGATCGAGGCGAGCCCGACGCGATCGCCCACCTCGACGCCTGCGAGCTCCGCGAGCTCCTCGTTCACCGTGATCTCGTCCTCTGCCCGGGGGTCGGCGCGGCGACCGTCGAGCACGCGATAGCGGTACACGTCGGTCCCGAACGACTCGTGCAGCGCGGCGAAGCCTCCTGCGTTCACCATCGGCTCGACCCCCGGCTTCCGCGGCACGACGGGGAAGTACATGAAGCCGCCCGCGGACGCGACGCCGGGTCCGTTCGAGAGCCGCTCCGCGGTCCGCAAGGCGTCACCGACGCCGCCGACCATCACGTGGGGCGAGCTCGTCCTCGCTCGGAACCGGTCGAAGCTCGTGCTCGTGCGCCGCGCACCTGCTGCAACCGTGAGCACGAACCCGAACGCGAGCGCTCCGGACACCACCAGGAGCAGCAACGCCACGACGTGGCGTCTCACCGTCGACCTCACCAACAGCCCCGTCGCGCCAGCGTCGCCCACACGCACGAAGACATCGCGCCAGACGCGGCCGCCGGCGGGAAGGGTGCAGCCACCCCTCAGGAGGGGCGGTTCTCCTCCCACCACTCGTCAAGCGCCCGATACGCGGCATCCGCCCCGAGCGGGCCGTGCTCCATGCGCAGCTCGAGGAGGTGGTCGAGGGCCTTGCCCACGAGCGGACCCGGACGCACGCCGAGGTGGTCCATGACCTGCTTGCCGTCGAGATCCGGACGGATGGCGTCGATCTCCTCCTGCTCGCGCAGGCGGGCGATCTCCCGCTCGAGCTGGTCCATCCGCTCCGCCAGCTCCTGCGCCCGCCGTCTGTTCCGGGTGGTGCAATCGCAGCGGGTCAGCTCGTTGAGGCGTTCGAGCAGCGGACCGGCGTCGCGGACGTAGCGGCGGATGGCGCTGTCGGTCCACCCCATCTTGTACGTGTGGAAGCGCAGGTGGAGCTCGACGAGCCGGCTGACGACCTCGATGTCGTCGTTCGAGTACTTCATGGCCCGCATGCGCTCGCGCGTCATCCGCGCGCCGACGACCTCGTGGTGGTGGAACGAGACGCCTCGCGGCCCGATCGAGCGGGTCTTCGGCTTGCCGACGTCGTGGAAGAGCGCGGCGAGGCGGAGGATGCGGTCGGTGCTGGTGTTCTCGACCACCGCGATCGTGTGGGCGAGCACGTCCTTGTGGCGGTGGATCGGGTCCTGCTCGAGGGCGAGCGCCGGGAGCTCGGGCAGGAACACGTCGGCGAGGCCGGTGTCGACGAGGAACCAGAGACCGGCGCTGGGACGTTCGACGACCACCAGCTTGTCGAACTCGTCCCGGATCCGCTCCGCGGACACGATCTCGAGGCGCTGGTGCATGCGCTCGACCGCCTCGACGAGATCGGGATCCGGCTTGAGGTCGTAGCCGGCGAGGAACCGGGCGGCCCGGAGCATCCGCAGGGGGTCGTCGCTGAACGACTCCTCGGGTGCGATCGGCGTGCGCAGCCGGTGCGAGCCCAGATCGCTGAGCCCCCCGTACGGATCGATCAGCTCGAGGTCGGGCAGGCGCAGTGCCATGGCGTTGACCGTGAAGTCACGCCGGCTGAGGTCGGCCGCAATCGAGTCGCTGAACGCGACGTCCGGCTTGCGGCTGTCGGGCGTGTACGCCTCGGCCCGGTGGGTCGTGATCTCGACGACGAGATCACCTTGCTTCGCCCCGATCGTCCCGAAGCGCTTCCCTTGCGTCCAAACGGCGTCGGCCCACCTCGACAGGAGCCGCTCGATGTCGTCGGGACGTGCGTCGGTCGTGAAGTCGAGGTCGTTGGCGTCGTGGAGGCGGCCGAGGATGGCATCGCGCACGATGCCGCCGACGAGGTACAGGCGGTGCCCCGAGCCTGCGAACAGGTCGGCGATCTGCCTGGTCTGGTCGACCAGCGGCCCCAGTCGCTCGGGAATCACCCGTAGAGGGTAGAGCGCCCCCATGAGCGACCACGAACACGAACAGGAGCACGACGAGCGGGCCGATCGAGCAGAACGCCTCGCCGAGCAGGCCGGCTCACCGGACGACGCGCAGGCGTTGCGCGACGCGGCCAAGGCCCACGAAGAAGCCGCCGGCTCGCACGACGCTCCGCCGAACGAGCGCTGAGACGTCCGGTTCTGGGCAGAACCGTCAGAAGGTGGTGGCGAGGCCTTCCTGCTGCAGCAGCAGGCGGAAGTCGTGGGGATGCGAGCACGCCGACAGCGCGTCGCGCAGAGCGACCAAGCCGTTCTTGTAGAGGTTGAAGAGGCTCTGGTCGAAGGTCTGCATGCCGTAGTACTCGCCTTCGGCGACGACCTCCTCGAGCGTCGACGTCTGCTCGGCGTCGACGATGCGGTCGAACACACGACCCGTCGACACGAGCACCTCGACGGCGGGGATCCGGCCCGAGCCGTCCGCCCGCTCGAGCAGGCGCTGGCTGACGATGCCGCGCAACGACGACGCCAGCGTGATCCTCACCTGCTTCTGCTGGAACGGCGGGAAGAAGTCGACGATCCGGTTGACAGTCTCGGTCGCGTTGATCGTGTGCAGCGTCGAGATGACGAGGTGGCCGGTCTCGGCCGCGGCGAGGGCGGCCCACACCGTCTCGGGATCGCGCATCTCGCCGATGAAGATGACGTCGGGGTCCTGGCGCAGCACGCGCTTCATCGCGGAGACGTAGTCGACGGTGTCGGTGCCGAGCTCGCGCTGGTTCACGAGCGACTTCTTGTCGGGGTGGAGGACCTCGATCGGATCCTCCACGGTCACGATGTTCAACGCCCTGGTCTCGTTGATGTGGTCGATCATCGCGGCGACGGTGGTCGTCTTGCCCGAGCCGGTGGGGCCGGTGACGAGCACAAGGCCGCGAGGCTCCTCGGCGAGGCGGCGCACGACGGGCGGGAGACCGAGGGCGTCGAAGCTGGGCGTGCCGGGGAGCACGCGACGGAAGACGAGGCCCACCGAACCACGCTGGCGGAAGACGTTGACGCGGAAGCGACCGAGACCCGAGACGCTGTGGGCGAAGTCGGCCTCGGAGACGCGGTCGAACTCGTCCGCGCGGTCCTTCGGGAGGATGGAGAACGCCATGCGCTCGGTGTCTGCGGGCATAACGTGCGGGAACGGCGCAGGCAGGAGGTGCCCGTCGACCCGGACGTGGGGGACCGAGCCGACCTTCACGTGGAGGTCGGAGCCGCGCTGCTCCACCGTGTAGCGCAACAGCTCATTGAGATCGAGCGCCATGACACTGCTTTCGGATGGCGCGACCCTCGACCTGAGCGCGCGCATCGGACGGGATGCGCGATTGAGACGAATGGCCCAGAGGATCAGCCGAGGGAGTGGAGGGTGGTCGCCGCTTCGACCACCTCGAGACCGCGGCCGGTTCCGGTGGACGGCGCCTCCGGCACGAGGTGCTCGCCGCCGAGCGCGGCCACGCACGCAGCGACCGACACCCCCAGCGCGATGAGGTCGTAGCCGCCCTCGAGGAACGCGATCGTCCGGCCCGCCGGGACCATCGCCGCGCAGCGGGCGGTGAGGTCGGCGTAGTCGCCGGCCGACAGCCCGAGGTCGGTCAACGGGTCGTCCCGGTGAGCGTCGAAGCCTGCGCTCACGAGCATCCAGTCGGCGCCGAAGGACGCGACCGCGGGTGCGACCACCCGGTCGAACGCGGCGCGGTAGGCGTCTCCGCTGGTGCCAGGCGGGAACGGCAGGTTGATCGTCGTCCCGACACCCTCGCCCCATCCGATCTCGTCGATCGCGCCGGTGCCCGGGTAGACGAGGCGCCCGTACTCGTGGAGCGACACGTAGAGCACCCGCGGGTCGAGCCAGAAGATCGCCTGGGTCCCGTTGCCGTGATGCGCGTCGTAGTCGACGATCACCACCTTGTCGCCCTGCGCGGCGAGCGTGGCGGCGGTGACCGCGACGTTGTTGAGGAGGCAGAACCCCATGGCTCGGCTGGCCGTGGCGTGGTGCCCGGGCGGCCTCACCGCGCAGAACGCGGCGCTCGCCTCGCCGTTGCGGAGCCGCTCGGCGGCGTCGACGCCGGCACCCGCTGCGAGCAGCGCGGCGTTCCACGACCCGTCGGAGACGCGCGTGTCGGGATCGATCGCTCGCATCCCGCTCGAGCAGAAGCTCTCGAGCTCGTCGAGGAAGACGGCCGGGTGAACCCGCTCGAGCTCCTCGCGAGTCGCGGGGCGGGGGGTCACCGTGACGAGGTCGTCGCCGAGCCCCGCGGCGTCGACTCCGGCCCGCACTGCGCGAAGCCGCTCGGGGTGCTCCGGGTGCTGCGCGCCCGGATCGTGGTCGAGGTACGCAGCGTGGGTCTCGAAGAGGACGGCCACCGAGGCGACGGTACCCCGGTTCCAGACGCTTCGATGCCGCTCCTCCCCCGCCTAACCTCCGCAGCAGCGTGAGCGTGACGGAGTCGACGCGACTGATGGAGTGGGGCCGTGAGCGACTGCGCGCGGGCGCCTGGCGGGGCGATCCCAGCATCGCCTACCTGAACCCTGTCGCCGGCTCGCCCCCTCCGTCGCCGGAGTTCATCCGCCGGTGTCTGCGGACGCTCGCCGGGCAGGGCTACCACCGAGTGGTCACGGGCGCTCTGTCACCGAACGAGCAGACGGCGTTCCGGGCCGCCGGCTTCGAACCGAGCGAGCAGCTCCACCTGCTCGCCCACGACCTGCGCAGCCTGCCGGTCGTCGTGCCGGCGCCGGACGTCACCCTGCGACGAGCCGGTCGCGCCGACCGCGAGGCGGTGCTGCAGGTCGACGCGCGCGCCTTCGATCCGTTCTGGCGCCTCGACGACGGCGGGCTCGACGAAGCGCTCACCGCCACACCCCACAGCCGCTTCCGGGTGGCCGCCAACGCGAACGGCGACATCCTCGGGTACGCCGTCACGGGTCGGGCCGGCCGCCGCGGCTACCTGCAACGTCTCGCGGTCGACCCCTCCACCCAACGTTCGGGCATCGGTTCGCTGCTGGTCGTCGACGCCCTGCGTTGGCTTCGCCGGTGGCGCGCCGAGCGGGCCATGGTGAACACCCAGCTGCAGAACGAGCGCGCGCTGTCGCTCTACGAACGGCTCGGGTTCGAGCGCGAGCCGGTCGGGCTCGCCGTGCTCGCCGCCGACCTCGCCCGATGACGCCGAGGAGGGTCGCCCTCTTCCTCGTCGTGCTGCTCGTCTCGCTCACGACGCCGATGCCCGGCGCGTCGACGCAGGAGGCGACGGGTTCGATCGCCCTCGCCTCGCAGACGCCCTTCCGGACGCCGGGGCAGCCGTTCACGATGACCATCCGGATCCGGACCGCATCGCCGACCGGACTCGAGATCGCCGTCGGCACGTATCGCCGGCTCGGGAGCCGCTCCGAGTTCGTGAACGCGATCGAGGGGCGCCTCGCCACGCGGACGCCGACCGACCTCGTGCGGGTACCGCTCGACCAGGTGACGCTCGACGACGACGGCAACAGCGTCGTCACGATCGAGCCCCGATCTTCTCGCGAGGGCGTGTACCCGGTGAGGGTCGAGCTGCGCGACAACGACGGCGACGTCGTCGACGGCTTCACCACGTTCCTCGTGTCGATACCGACGGTCGTCGAGGCCGACCCGATCGACCTCGCGCTCGTGGTGCCGGTGCACGCCGCTCCTGCGGTGCGTCCGGACGGCACCGTCGAGCTCGACCCCGAACGGGCAGACGCGATCGCCGAGGTGGCGTCGGTCCTCAGCCGCTGGAGCGACATCCCCGTCACGCTCGCCCCGACGCCGGAGACGCTCGAGGCGCTGCTCATGAGCACCCGTGCCGCTGATCGCGACACGGCCATCGCGCTGGCCCGAGCGTCGATCGCCCGTCAGGTAGCGCCGAGCACGTACGTCCCGACCGACCTCAGCGCCATCGTCGCGGCCGACCTGAACGACGAGCTCGACGCGCAGCTCGCGCGCGGCACGAAGACGATCCGTGACGTGATGGGCGTGCCGCCGGCCGAAGACCTCCGCCTCGTCGACGAGCGGCTGACAGACGCCGCTCTCGAGTCACTCGATCGCCGAGGCGTGGAGCGGCTCGTCGTCCGCGAATCGCAGCTCGACCCCGTTCGCCTCCCGAACGACCTGACGCTCACCGGGCAGTTCACGATCTCGACCCGAGGCACGACCTTCCAGGCGGCTGCGGCCGACGAAGGCCTCGCGGCGCACTTCCAGCGCGACGTGCCTCCCGCCCTCGGTGCGGCACATCTCATCGCCGATGCTGCGGTGCTGTGGCTCGACCTGCCCGGTCGTTCGACAGCGAGGCGCGGCGTGATCGCCATGGCATCTCGGTCGTGGCGACCGGACCCGGCCTTCCTCGACGCGGTCATGGCTGGGGTGCGCGGCAACCCGATCTTCGCCCCCGTCACCATCAACGGG
>Ga0247713_1001523_pt1 | contig 11426 bp, 9 predicted proteins | sample 21E_NmetaG_FD_189936 | JGI IMG/M metagenome (GOLD analysis project Ga0247713, IMG submission 189936) | Soil microbial communities from hillslope of Landscape Evolution Observatory, University of Arizona, Oracle, AZ, United States - 2-1-E_N | ecosystem: Engineered > Artificial ecosystem > Mesocosm... | reverse complement strand
GTTCACCGGCGAGCTGCGCCAGGGCGCCCTCGAGGGCGTGATGACTGACGCGGTGGCGAAGGCGTCCGGGCTCCCGGCCGCGCTCGTGCGGCGGGCGGTGATGCTCGACGGCGACCTCGGACGCGTCGCGGAGCTCGCGCTCAGGGAAGGCGAGGAGGCCGTGGCGGCGGTCGGGTTCCGCATCGGGAGGCCCGTGCTCCCGATGCTCGCCTCGACGGCCGACGACGTCGCCGCGGCCATGGACGGTCTCGGCGAGGCGTCGGTGGAGTGGAAGCTCGACGGGATCAGGGTGCAGGTGCACAAGCGTGGGAGCGACGTGCAGGCGTGGACGCGCAACCTCAACGGGTGCACGGAGCGGGTCCCGGGGATCGTCGCCGCCGTCCGGGAGCTGGAGGTCGACGAGGCCGTGCTGGACGGGGAGGCCATCTGGCTGGAGCTCGACCAGCGTCCGGCCGCCTTCCAGGAGACGATGAAGCGCATCCACGACGTCACCGGGTTCCTGTTCGACTGCCTGCACGTCGACGGACGCACGCTCGTGGACGAGCCTCTGCGAGAGCGGCTGGCCTGCCTCGAGTCGTTCGCCGGCCACCTGCGGATCCCCGGCGTCGTGACGTCGGATGTCCAAGAGGCGCAGCGCGTGCTGGGCGAGGCCCTGGATGCCGGCCACGAGGGCGTGGTCGTGAAGGACGTCTCGTCGACCTATGCCGCCGGGCGCCGCGGCAAGGCCTGGCGGAAGGTGAAGCCCGTCCGGACCCTCGACCTCGTCGTGATCGCCGTCGAGTGGGGGTCGGGACGCAGGCAGGGGTGGCTCTCGAACCTGCACCTGGGCGCGCGCGACCCGGCCACGGGCGGCTTCGTGATGGTCGGCAAGACGTTCAAGGGCCTGACCGACGAGCTCCTTCGCTGGCAGACGGCCGAGCTCCTGGCCCGGGAGACCGGACGCGAGGGCCACGTCGTGTGGGTGAGGCCGGAACTGGTCGTGGAGATCGGGCTGGACGGCGTGCAGACCTCGACCCGGTACCCGGGCGGCGTCGCCCTGCGCTTCGCTCGGGTGAAGCGGTACCGCGACGACAAGGACCCGGCGGACGCCGACACGATCGAGACCGTCCGGGCTCTGCGCGGCCGGTAGTCTGGACGTTCGCGAGCGAAAGAGGTGCAGATGGAGTACCGCCGGCTCGGCCGCGCGGGGGTCAAGGTCAGCGTGCTCTCGTTCGGGTCGTGGGTCACGTTCAAGTCCCAGCTCGACGACGGGCTCGCCCTCGAGTGCATGCAGGCCGCCTACGAGGGCGGCGTCAACTTCTTCGACAACGCAGAGGTGTACGCGGGGGGCGAGTCGGAGAGGATCATGGGCCGGGTCCTCGCGAAGGCGGGCTGGCCGCGCCACAGCTACCTCGTCTCGACGAAGTTCTTCTGGGGGCTCCACGACGGGCCGAACACCCGCAACACCCTGAACCGCAAGTACCTGATGCAGGCGATCGATGGATCGCTGGACCGCCTCCAGCTCGACTTCGTCGACCTCGTCTTCTGCCACCGGCCCGACCCCGACACGCCCGTCGAGGAGACCGTCTGGGCCATGTCGGACATCGTCTCCTCCGGCAAGGCCCTCTACTGGGGGACGTCGGAGTGGAGCGCGGACGAGATCCGGGCCGCCTGGGAGACGGCGGACCGCCACCACCTCCACAAGCCGGTGATGGAGCAGCCCCAGTACCACCTGCTGCACCGCGAGCGGGTGGAGGACGAGTATGCCCGGCTCTACGACGACATCGGGCTCGGGCTCACCACCTGGAGCCCGCTGGCCTCCGGACTGCTCACCGGGAAGTACCTCGAGGGCGTGCCGGAGGGGAGCCGGGCCGCGCTCGCCGGCTACGAGTGGCTGCGCGACAGGCTGACCGACGAGCAGGCGAACGCGACCGTCCGGCGCCTCAAGGCGATTGCGGACAACCTCGGGTGCTCGCTCGCCCAGCTGGCCATAGCCTGGTGCGCGCGCAACCCCAACGTCTCGACGGTGATCCTCGGCGCCAGCCGGCCCGAGCAGGTACGCGAGAACCTCGGCTCCCTGGACGTGCTCGGGCGCCTGGACGACGACGTGATGGCGCGGATCGAAGAGGCCCTGGAGGCGGTGTGACCCGCAGCCAGGACTGGTTCGGTCGCGACCGCGGGGTCCACGGGTTCATCCACCGGAGCTGGTTCCGACGCGGGCTGCCCGACCACGCCTTCGACGGCCGTCCGGTGATCGGCATCTGCAACACCTGGTCGGAGTTCAACCCGTGCCAGCTGAACCTGCGCGACATCGCCGACCACGTGAAGCGGGGCGTGTGGGAGGCAGGGGGCGTGCCGCTCGAGTTCCCCTCGATCTCGCTGGGGGAGTGCAGCATCCGTCCCACCGCCATGCTCCTGCGGAACCTGATGTCGATGGCCGTCGAGGAGTCGATCCGCGGCAACCCGATGGACGGCGTTGTCCTGCTCGGCGGTTGCGACAAGAACACGCCGGCCATGCTGATGGGAGCCGCCAGCGTCGACCTCCCGGCCATCTGCCTGTCGTCCGGTCCGATGCTCAACGGGAAGTACCGGGGCCAGGACGTCGGGTCCGGGACGATGGTGTGGAAGTACTCCGCCGAGGTCGCGGCCGGACGGATGTCGATGGACGACTTCCTGGCCGCCGAGAGCTGCCAGACGCGCTCGGACGGCCACTGCATGACGATGGGCACGGCTTCCACGATGGCCTGCCTCATCGAGGCGATGGGGATGTCCCTCCCGGGGGCGGCCGCCTACCCGGCTCCCGACACGCGGCGGCGCGCGCTGGCGCACCTGACGGGGCGCCGCATCGTGGAGATGGTGCGCGAGGACCTGCGCATCTCGAAGGTGCTGTCCAGGACGTCCTTCGAGAACGCGATAAAGGTGAACGCGGCCATCGGGGGGTCAACCAATGCCGTCCTCCACCTGAAGGCGATCGCCGGACGGGTGGGCATCCCGCTCGACCTCGAGGACTGGGACAAGCTGAGCCGCGACGTCCCGCTGCTCGTGAACCTGATGCCCTCGGGCGAGTTCCTGATGGAGGAGTTCTGCTACGCGGGCGGCCTGGGAGCGGTCCTGCACGAGCTCGCCGACGTGATCGACGGGTCGGCCATGACGGTCACGGGGGCCCCCATCGCGTCCTACGCCGAGGGAGCCGAGGTACACGACCGCAGCGTGATCGCCACGCGCTCAGAGCCGGTGCTCGAGGAGTCGGGGATAGCGGTCCTGCGCGGGAACCTGGCTCCCAAGGGAGCGATCCTCAAGCTGTCGGCGGCCTCGCCCGCCCTGCTCACCCACACGGGTCGGGCGGTCGTATTCGAGTCGGTCGAGGACTACCGGGCCCGCATCGACGACCCCGGCCTGGACGTCGACGAGACGTGCGTGCTCGTCCTGAAGGGGTGCGGTCCGAAGGGCTACCCGGGGATGGCCGAGGTCGGGAACATGAAGCTGCCCCGGAAGCTGCTGGAGCGCGGGGTGGAGGACATGGTGCGCATCTCGGACGCGAGGATGTCCGGGACGGCCTTCGGCACGGTGATCCTGCACACGGCCCCCGAGGCGGCCGCCGGCGGACCGCTGGCCGTCGTCCGGGACGGGGACATGGTCACGCTCGACGTCCCGAACCGGCGGCTGACGCTCGAGGTGTCGGAGGCCGAGCTCGCCGATCGGCTGCGGACCTGGGAGCCGCCTCGGCCCCCGGACCGCGGCTGGTACAAGCTCTACGTCGACCACGTGCTGCAGGCCGACGAGGGCGTCGACCTCGACTTCCTGGTCGGGTCGTCCGGTTCAGAGGTGGAGCGCCAGTCCCACTAGGCCTTCGGGCGGTCGAAGAACGTCATCACCCGCGTAGCGAACATGAGGTCGCCGGACACCTTCAGCTGGCGCCGCATGAACAGCTGGGGACCGTCGGCGTGGCCGGTGACGAGCTTCGCGAACGTGACGAGGTCGGTGCCCAGCGCGACGCGGGGGTCGGCGGGCTTCGCCTCGTCGATCGTGCAGGTGCCGTTGGCGATCCTGACCGCGTAGTCGTACTCGGCTCCCTCGTCGCTGATGGTGAAACCGATCGTGGTGTCGAGGTCGCCCGCCCGGTCCGGACGGAAGTGGTCGCGCATGCGTCCGAAGATCCCGTCCAGCACCTTCTTGGCTCCCACGCCGCGCAGGATCTCGCGCAGCTGGTCGTCGTCGAGCTGTCCGACCAGCCCGGAGAACTCCTCCGCCGAGATCTGGGAGACATCGATGTCCTGGAACGCGTCGCTCATCGCTTCCTCCTTCCCGCGCCCACCAGAGGGCGTCCGAACAGCTTCGAGAGCTTGAGCTTGGCGCTCAGCGGCCCGTCGATCCGCATCCGACCCCCGACGACCGAGCGCAGGGGGTCGGTGCGTTGCACGGCCACCTTCGTCCACTCCGGCACGGTCGTGCGGATGACCAGGGCCGGCGAGTCGGCGGGCGCGTCCACCGCCTCCACGTGTCCGTCGTTCGCACGCACGTGCCACGCCGGGCCGTCGGAGAACCGCCACTCCACGGTCCCGCCTATCCGGCGGAGCACGTCGGGCTGGGCCTCGTCGGCCATGATCTCGAAGATCATGCGCAGGACCTCCGGGGTCGGACTCGGCTCGGCATCGGTGCCGATCACGCCGCACCGGACCAGCTCCCAGGCCCTCGTGGCGCGCTCCTCGTAGCTGAGGTCGCTCTCCAGCCGCGAGAGCATGGGGATATCGGACGGGTCGATCCCGGCCCGGCGCACCTTCGTCTCGAACGACCGCATCCCGAAGGCGAAGACCTCCGGGACCCCGAACCCGAGCGCCCGCGGGTAGGCCTCGTCCATGCCCGGGGGAGCGAAGACACCGGCCGCCCACCCCAGGACGCGGTCCCACATCTCGATCGCGGCGGCTCGGCACTCGGGCGACGAGCGGACGAGACGCCCCAGGAGCAGGACCCCGTACGCGACGTGGCGCGACTCGTCGTTGGCCACGTGCTGGACCCCCTGGCGGAACCCGGGCATGACGTCCATCCGCTTCATCGACTCCCGCAGGAAGTGCTGTCCGGGCACGGCCAGCAGCCCCTCGACGACCAGGTGGTACAGGGAGACCGTCTGCGCGAGCAGCGCTCGGTCGCGGGGTTTGCGGCGCAGCTCGTCCGTGACGCGGTCGAGCTCGCCGAAGACCTGACGGAATCCCCAGGTGAGGTGGGACTCGGCCTTGCGCAGGGTGGTCGTCGTGTCGGACCCGACCGAGGCCACCTCGCGGAGGAACCGGTCGAAGAAGACGTGGTGCCGCGCCTCGTCGACGATCTGGGTGGCCAGGAAGATCTGGTCGGACAGCTCGGGCGAAGCGTCCATCACCGGCGTGAGCGTGCGGGCGACCGCTTCCTCGCCGACCAGGAACATCGAGGAGATCCACAGGACGCTCTCGCGCTGCCTGTCGTCGAAGCGCTCACGCCAGTGCCCGGCATCGGGCGTGAAGTCGATGGAGTTGGCGCTCCAGTTGTGCTGCTCCCACAGCCCGTAGAGGCGCTCGGGCGAGATGACCTCGTTCGAGACGTCCACGGTGGCCTCCCACGTGTAACCAGCGGTTACTGTTACCATAGGTTACATGAACGCGCGGGTCGTGGCCACCCGGGGGGAGGCGTGGAAGAGCGACCGGCGCGCGCGGCTGCTCGACGCCGCCGACCGGGCGATCCGCCGGCTGGGCCCCCGCGCTTCGATGGACGACATCGCGGCCGAGGCCGGGGTGACGAAGGTCGTCCTGTACCGGTACTTCGGCGACAAGGGCAGCCTGTTCGCCTCCCTCGCCCAGCGTTACCTCGACGAGCTGCTCCCCGAGCTGCGCGCGGCGCTCACGGCCGGTGGGGACCCACTCGAGCGTCTGCACCGCACGATCGAGGCATACGTGGCGTTCATCGACACCCATCGGGAGGCCTACGACTTCCTGATGCGACGGGCCGTCCGGGAGGAGGGGAGCGCGCAGGAGGCGATCACCGATTTCATGCGCGCCGTCGCCGACGAGGTGGCCGACGTGATGGCGGCCGAGATGGACGCGCTGGGCATGGCGCCCATCCCCGCCGAGCCGTGGGCGCACGGGCTCGTGGGCATGGTGCAGATGGCCACCGATCGGTGGCTCCACCAGCCGGACGTGGACCGGGAGACGCTGGTGACGCTGCTCGTGGCCCTGCTGTGGCGCGGCTTCGGCGGGCTCCGCGAGTCGTCCCTGTGACGGGTCAGCCGACCCTGATCCCCATGACCGCGGCCACGAGGACCACCGCGGCCAGGTAGATCACGGCCGGGGTGCGGGATCGGTCCCGCGCGAGGACCCTCGTCGCGACCAGTGGCGCGGCCGCACACGCAGTGAGCGCGAGGACCTGGAGCGCCACGTACCACTTCCTCGGGGAGTCACGGCCGGTCGGGAAACCCTGGAGCTCGAAGAGGATCGACAGCGCCGAACCGAAGGCGAAGAGGGTGGCGAGGAGGTAGACGGCGACCAGCGCGGCGAGCCGGACCCGTCTCAAGCCGCCATCGCGAACCGGACGAGGTAGGGGGTGGGTCTCCCCTCGACGTTGTCGCCCGGTCCGACGCCCAGCCGCTCGGAGAGCGGACCACCGTCCGACCGCTCGATGACCACCTCGACCTCGTACGAGTTCGCGTCCGCCGCCTCGAGCGAGCGCAGCTCCCAGCCCCGGTAGGACGGGTCGTACAGCGCGGGGGAGCCGGACGCGTACTGCTCCTGAGCGACCGGCGTCAGGTGCACCTCGGCTCCCGACCCGGACAGACGGGCCTCCATGAACTCGTCGACCAGCGCGCGGACCGCCCCCTCCGGGTCGTCGAAGCCCTCCGCGGGCTCCCCGAGCTCAGGGTGGGGTGACGGGGACGCGGTGGGGAGGTCCGACGCGCACCCGGTCAGGGTGAGTGCCACGACGAGCAGGACGATACGGATCATCTCCGACAAGATGACATGACCCGACCTCCCGGCGGGTAGTGTCCCGTCTCGGGTAGGGAAGGGGCTCCGTCCCGGAGGAGGCCGTGGGGCTCAGACCGACACACGCTCGCACCACGACGTCGGCGCTCGTGGTCTACGGCCTCGTCGGGGGGGTGGCCGTCGCGCTGTTCATGGCGCTCCCGTCCCCAGGGCTCTCTCGCGACATCCTGTTCTCGGCCGTCTCCGCCCTCGGGTTCGCCGGTGTCGTCGCAGGCGTGAGGATCCATCGTCCCGTGCCCCGGGTGCCGTGGATCCTCATCGCTGCGGGGGTGGGGTTCTGGCTCGCGGCCAGCCTGGTCTGGCTGGCGGAGGCGGCCCTCGGGGACGACGGCTCCGGCGTCAGCCCGGCCGATCTGTTCTTCGCTGTGATGTATGTCTTGTTCTCCGCCGGCCTCATGCTCCTCCTGCGCGCGCGGGGCACGGGTTCGAACGACGCCACTCCGTACCTCGACGCGGCGATGATCACGCTGGGCATGGCGTCCCTGGTCTGGGCGATCTTCCTCGCTCCCCACGCCTCCGATCCGTTGGCCGGGATCGTGGAGACGGTCGTGCGGGCGTACTACCCGATCGCGGACACGATCCTGCTCGGCATCCTCGCCCTCTTCGGTCTGACGTACGGCGAGCGCGGGACGTCCTTCCGGCTCATGATCGCCGCGGTGGCGCTGCTGGTGGTACCCGATTTCGCGTGGACGGCGGCCCGGTTGTCCGGGAGGTTCCCCGACGACGATCTCCTCTTCGTCCCGTGGATGCTCTTCCTGATCTCTTGGGGAGCGGCGGCGCTGCATCCATCGATGCGGGACCTGGGGCGCACGCAGGCGCGCACCCCGAGCACGGCCATCAGCCGCAGGATGCGCAGGACCGTGACCGCCACCGCCTCCCTCGTCCCCCTGGGAGTGGTGGCCGTCCAGGTGGCGCGGGGCGCGACGTGGGAGATCTACCCGACGTTGGGCCTAGCAGCCGTCACGGTGCTGCTGGGCGGGGTCCGGGTCGGCGCCCTCTCGAGGGAGGTCGTACAGGAGCGAGCGACCTCCCAGGCCCTCGAGGATGCGCTCTCCCTCCAGACGGCCCACGCGAAGGCGCTGTCGGAGGCGAACGAGATGAAGGACGCATTCCTCTCGGCCGTCTCCCACGAGCTGAGGACGCCGCTCACCAACGTCCTCGGGTACGTCGACACGATGCGCCGGGCGGACGAGAGGCTCTCCCCGGAGCAACGGGCGGACTTCCTGGAGCGCCTGGTCGCGAACGCCCAGAGGCTGGACCGACTCCTGGGGGACCTGCTCGACGTCGACCGCCTGGCGCGGGGGACGGTCCGGCCGGTGGGGGAGCCGACCCGGTTGGACCACGTGGTCGAGCGCGTCGTGGCCGTGGCGGGGGCCGTGGACGGACGGAGACTGTCGGTCTCCGTGGAGCCCGTCGAGGCGTGGGTCCAGGCCGGCCACGTCGAGAGGATCGTGGAGAACCTGCTGTCGAACGCCGTCCGGTACACGGAGGACGACGTCCCCATCTGGGTCAGCGTGACGCGGGTCGAGGGGGGTGCGTTGCTCTCGGTGGAGGACGCCGGGCCGGGCGTCCCGGCCCACCTGCGGGAGGCGATCTTCGACCCGTTCTTCCAGGGCCCCGGCCGCGTCGAGCACTCACCCGGCGTCGGGATAGGACTCTCCCTCGTCGCCCGGCTGGCGCAGCTGGCGGGCGGAAAGGTGTGGGTGGACCCTCGTCCGGGGGGAGGAGCCTGCTTCCGGGTCCAGCTGCCCGTGGCTGCCCCGGCGAAGCTCCCACCGGGGACGGATCGCTCGTTGGACGCCGCGTCCGTCGTAGGGTCGGTCCTCCGCACGGTCCAGGCGCTGACGGGGCTGGAGTCGGTCTACCTCACCCGCATCGACTGGGCTGCGGAGGAGCAGGAGATCGTCCAGGCCTACAACACGGGAACGCTCAGGATCAGAGCCGGAGACCGGATCGCCTGGACCGACACCATCTGCCGCCGGGCGCTGGTGGAGGGGCCTGCCTTCTCGTCCGACGTCGCCGTGGGCATGGGTGACCCTCCCTCGGCCGCGTCCCTGGGCATCGTCACGTACGCGGGATTCCCGGTCGTCGGGGAGGACGGCGGGGTCGCCGGGACCCTATGCGCCGCGGACGGACGGTCCCGTGACCTGCACCTCCGCGCGCGGGACCTGATGCAGGTCCTGGCCGACCTGCTCACGCCGTTCCTGGCGAGCGCCGGGGAGCGGCGGCCGTAGGGCGCGCTGCGGCGCCGGCCTCCGCCTGATTCACTTAGGTCATGCAGACGCAGGAGCAGATCCGCAACCTCGCGATCATCGCGCACGTGGACCATGGCAAGACGACCCTCGTCGACGCCATGCTCCGCCAGACCGGCACGTTCCGGGAGCACCAGGAGCTCGTCGACCGGGTCATGGACTCGATGGACCTCGAACGCGAGAAAGGCATCACGATCCTGGCCAAGGTGGCCTCGGTCACCGTGGACGGGGTCCGCATCAACATCGTCGACACCCCCGGGCACGCCGATTTCGGCGGGGAGGTGGAGCGTTCCCTTCACATCGTGGACGGGGCGCTGCTCCTCGTCGACGCGTCCGAGGGACCGCTGCCTCAGACGCGCTACGTCCTGCACAAGGCGCTGCATCGCCGGCTCCCGATCGTCGTCTGCCTCAACAAGGTGGACCGCAAGGACGCCCGGCCCCAGGAGGTGCTGGACGAGGTCTACCAGCTCTTCTTCGACCTGGACGCGGACGAGCACCAGATCGAGTTCCCGGTCGTCTACGCCAACGCGCGGGAAGGACGCGCCGGTCCGGCCGCGGACATGCTCTCCGACGACCTGGGGCCGCTCTTCAAGGCGCTGCTGGAGGTCACCCCGCCCCCGAGGTTCACCGCCGGACACCCTCTGCAGGTGATCGTGTCCAACCTCGACGCGGACCCCTACGTGGGCCGGCTCGCGATCGGGCGGATCCGCAACGGCGCGATCGCCACGGGCGACACGGTCGTCGTCGCCGGGGAGGACGGCCCTTCGGCTCCCCAACGCGTCACGAAGCTGATGGGCCCGAGCGGTCTCGGTTTCGCGCCGGTGGACCGGGCCGAGGCGGGAGACATCGTCGCCATCGCCGGCCTGGAGGAGGTCCTGGTCGGCCAGACGGTGACCGACCCCGCCGATCCGCGTCCGCTCCCGCTCCTGCACGTCGACCAGCCGAGCCTGCACATGGAGTTCGGGGTGAACACGTCGCCCCTAGCCGGGCGCGAGGGCAAGTTCCTCACCGCCCGCCACCTCAAGGCCCGCCTCGAGCGTGAGGCGCTGGGCAACGTGTCCGTCCGGGTGCTGCCCACCGACTCGCCCGACACCTTCGAGGTGCAGGGGAGGGGTGAGCTGCAGCTGGCCGTCCTGATCGAGCAGATGCGCCGCGAGGGCTACGAGCTCCAGGTCTCGAAGCCGGAGGTCATAACCAGGGAGGTCGACGGCAAGCTGTGCGAGCCGGTCGAGGACGTGACGATCGACGTCCCCGAGGAGTTCATCGGCGTGATGACCGAGCAGCTCTCCCTGCGGAAGGGCCGGATGTCGTCGCTGACGAACCACCAGACGGGGTGGGTACGTCTGGAGTTCCGGGTCCCCGCCCGGGGCCTGCTGGGCTTCCGCACCCAGATGCTTACCGATACGAAGGGCACGGCGATCCTCCACCACGTCTTCGCCGGGTACGAGCCGTGGGCGGGCGAGATCCGCCACCGGATGACCGGCGTGCTCGTCGCCGACCGCGCTGGGGTCACGACCTCCTACGCGCTGGACCAGCTCCAGGAGCGCGGCGAGCTGTTCATTGGACCGGGCACCGAGGTGTACGAGGGGATGATCGTGGGCGAGAACGCCCGCCACGACGATATGGACGTCAACCCCACGAAGGAGAAGCAGAAGACGAATATCCGCGCTGCGGGGTCCGACGACGCGATCCGGCTCGTCCCCCATCGCGTGCTCTCGCTGGAGCAGGCGCTGGAGTTCGTGTCCGTGGACGAGCTCGTGGAGCTGACGCCCGTGTCCATCCGTCTGCGCAAGCGGACGCTGGACAGGGCGGTCCGAGGCCGGGAGACGAAGCGGGCGAAGCAGCGGGACTGACCGGTCCTACCGGTCGGGCCCCTCCGCCACCTGGGTCTGGTGGACGAGCACGGGCGCCTGCTCGTTCAGCATCTCGAGCCTCACGGCGATCAGCCCGGCGCCGGTCGGCGCGATCAGCGAGAACGCCTGGCGCGAGAGGTCGATGCACCGGCCGTCCACGTACGGCCCCCGGTCGTTCACCCGGACCACCACCGATCGGTTGGTCGACATCTCGGTGACGACGAGCCGGGTGCCGAAGGGGAGGGTCCGGGAGGCGGCGGTGAGCAGCCGCGGGTCGTACCGCTCCCCGGTCGCCGTCACGCGTCCGGTCTCGTACCAGCTCGCGATGCAGGTGGAGA
>Ga0247713_1001522_pt1 | contig 11441 bp, 11 predicted proteins | sample 21E_NmetaG_FD_189936 | JGI IMG/M metagenome (GOLD analysis project Ga0247713, IMG submission 189936) | Soil microbial communities from hillslope of Landscape Evolution Observatory, University of Arizona, Oracle, AZ, United States - 2-1-E_N | ecosystem: Engineered > Artificial ecosystem >... | reverse complement strand
GTGGCGGTGCCCGGCTCCGGTCGGACACCGCCCACCGACGGTGAAAGCCGCCCGCCCGGGGCGGTGAAGCTCTCAGGTCCCAGGACAGAGCGGGGAGGGCAGCGGCACGCGTCCGCGTCGTCGCGCCGGCACCCGAGCCTGGAGCCCTCCGCATGAGCGATCGCCCGTCCCTCGCCGACCTCGAGAGCGCGTCCCCGTTCGCCCGCCGGCACATCGGTCCGGACGAGGCGCAGCAGGCTCGGATGCTCGAGGTCGTCGGCCAGCCGTCGCTGCAGGCGCTGGCCGAGACCGCCGTGCCCGAGGCGATCCGCGCGACCGAGCAGCTCGACCTGCCGGCCGCGGCGTCCGAGAGCGAGGTGCTCGCCGAGCTGCGCGCGCTGGCCGCCCGCAACACCGTCACGGCCCCCATGCTGGGGCTGGGCTACTCCGGCACGTTCACCCCGCCGGTGATCCTGCGCAACGTCATGGAGAACCCCGCCTGGTACACCGCCTACACGCCCTACCAGCCGGAGATCAGCCAGGGCCGGCTCGAGGCGCTGCTCACCTTCCAGACGGTGGTCGAGGACCTCACCGGCCTGCCGGTGGCCGGCGCCTCCCTGCTCGACGAGGCGACGGCGGCGGCTGAGGCGATGACCCTCGCGCGGCGTACCAGCAAGGTGGCCGGCGGCGCCTTCCTCGTCGACGCCGACTGCCACCCGCAGACGGTCGCCGTCGTGCGCACCCGGGCGCTGCCGCTCGGCATCGAGGTCCACGTCGTCGACGTGTCGACAGGGCAGCTTCCCGACACGGAGATCTTCGGCCTCCTGCTCCAGTACCCCGGCAGCAGCGGCGCCGTCCGCGACCTCTCGGGCCTGGTGACCGCGGCCAAGGAGCGCGGGGCCGTCGTCGCCGTCGCGGCCGACCTGCTGGCCCTCACCCTGCTCACGCCGCCTGGCGAGCTCGGCGCCGACGTCGCCGTCGGCAGCACGCAGCGCTTCGGCGTCCCGCTCGGCTTCGGCGGCCCGCACGCCGGCTACATGAGCGTGCGGTCGGGGCTCGAGCGCAGCATGCCCGGCCGGCTCGTCGGGGTGAGCATCGACAGCGACGGCAACCCCGCCTACCGGCTCGCCCTGCAGACCCGCGAGCAGCACATCCGCCGGGAGAAGGCCACCAGCAACATCTGCACCGCCCAGGTGCTGCTCGCCGTCATGGCCGGCATGTACGCGGTCTACCACGGGCCCGAGGGCCTGCGGGACATCGCGCTGCGCACCCACCGGATGGCGGTGGTGCTCGCCGCGGCGCTGCGCGAGGCGGACGTCCAGGTCGTGCACGAGGCGTTCTTCGACACCGTCGTGCTGCGTGCCGAGGGTCGCGCCGAGTCGGTGCGCGACGCCGCGCTCGAACACGGCGTCGAGCTGCGCTTGGTCGACGCCGACACGCTGGCCGTCAGCACCGACGAGACCACCACGCGGGCCCACCTCGACGCCGTCGTGACCGCGTTCGGCAGCGGGCCGGTCGCGTGGGACGACGTCGACCTCGCGACCGACGACGCGCTGCCCGCCCCGCTGCGCCGCACCACCGGGTACCTCGCGCACCCGGTCTTCGCCGAGCACCGCTCCGAGACCGCGATGCTGCGCTACCTGCGCCGGCTGTCCGACCGCGACCTGGCGCTGGACCGCACGATGATCCCGCTGGGCTCCTGCACGATGAAGCTCAACGCCACGGCCGAGATGGAACCGGTCACCTGGCCCGAGTTCGCCGCGCTGCACCCGTTCACGGCAGCGCGGCACTCCGAGGGCATCCGCCAGGTCGTCGACGACCTGGCCGGGTGGCTGTGCGAGATCACCGGCTACGACGCCTGCAGCCTGCAGCCCAACGCCGGCAGCCAGGGGGAGCTGGCGGGGCTGCTCGCCATCCGCGGCTACCACCAGAGCAACGGCCACGACGAGCGCGACGTCTGCCTCATCCCGGCCAGCGCCCACGGCACGAACGCCGCGAGCGCCGTGATGGCCGGCATGCGCGTCGTGGTGGTCGGCACGACGCCCTCGGGCGACGTGGACGTCGACGACCTGCACGCCAAGATCGACCAGCACCGCGACCGGCTGGCCGCCCTCATGGTCACCTACCCGAGCACCCACGGCGTGTTCGAGGACACCATCACCGACGTCTGCGCGGCGGTGCACGACGCCGGCGGCCAGGTGTACGTCGACGGGGCCAACCTCAACGCCCTGGTCGGACTGGCCCGTCCTGGCCGCTTCGGCGCCGACGTCAGCCACCTCAACCTGCACAAGACGTTCTGCATCCCGCACGGCGGCGGCGGTCCCGGGGTCGGCCCGGTGGCCGCGCGCGCGCACCTGGCGCCGTTCCTGCCCAACCACCCGCTCGACCCGGCCGCGGGGCCGGAGACCGGTCCGGGCCCGGTGAGCGCCGCGCCGTACGGCAGCGCCGGCATCCTCCCGATCAGCTGGGCCTACGTGCGACTCATGGGCGGCGAGGGCCTGACCCGGGCGACGCAGGTCGCGGTGCTCAACGCCAACTACGTGGCCACCCGGCTGCGCGACGCCTACCCCGTGCTCTACACCGGCCGCGGCGGCCTGGTGGCGCACGAGTGCATCGTGGACCTGCGACCGATCACCAAGGCCACCGGCGTCAGCGTGGACGACGTCGCCAAGCGGCTGATCGACTTCGGCTTCCACGCCCCGACGATGAGCTTCCCGGTCGCCGGGACGCTGATGATCGAGCCGACCGAGAGCGAGGACCTCGCCGAGCTGGACCGGTTCTGCGACGCGATGCTGCGCATCCGCGAGGAGATCCGCGAGGTCGAGGCCGGCACCTGGCCGCTCGCCGACAGCCCGCTGCGCCAGGCTCCGCACACCTCCGGCTGCCTGGCGGGGGAGTGGGAGCGGCCCTACGAGCGACGGACGGCGGCGTTCCCGCCCGGCGTGGAGCGCACCAGCAAGTACTGGCCGCCGGTGCGGCGCATCGACGGCGCGTACGGCGACCGGAACCTGGTCTGCTCGTGCCCGTCGCCGGAGGCCTACGCCGACGCGGAGTGATTCCTTCCCGGCTCGAGGGCCAGGTCGGGCTCGACCGGCTTCCTGCCGGCCGGAGCGGTCAGGCGGCGGAGGTGGTCTCGACCCGGCTCTCCTGCAGGGGCACCCACCGGCGGCACGACGGCCGGTGCGGCGCGACGGTGCGGCCGTCCGGCAGGATCTCGCCGGTGTCGTCGAACACCACGACCCCGTTGCACAGCAGGCTCCACCCCTGCTCGGGATGAGCGCTCACCACGCGGGCGGCGTCGTGGTCGGGCGCCGTGGCACCGGGGCAGGCCGGGCGGTGCTGGCAGACGGACTGGCACATCGTCGTGCTCCCTGCAGAGGGTCAGGCGGTACGGGGCCCGGGGGGCCGGGTCGAGGGTCCAGGTGTTCCATTCTGCTCTTCGGACGCCTCCACCGCCCCCTGAACACCCGATCGTGGACAACCGGTGTCGCGCCGGGGGAGCCGCGGTGAGCCGGCCGGCCGCGGCACAGGGGACCCCGGGACCGCCCGGCCGCCCTCGGCAGTGGCGTGGCCCCCTCCGCGAGCTCGAGCGGTGGGAGTGGCGGCGTGCCGACGCCGGCGATCCCGCGGCCGCGCTCCAATCCTTCCTCGGCGAGCACGGCCTGCCCGGCGAGCACGGCCTGCCCGGCGAGCACCGGGCGGAGAAGCGGTCCGGACCGGGCAGCACCGCCGTCGTGCTGCTCGCCGGCGCCGACGGGTGCGCCGCGCTGGGGGGGCTGCCGCTCGGGGCCGGAACACCGGTCCCGGCGGTGCCCGACATCGTCGCGGTGGCCGTCCGGCGCGGCGACCCGCCCGCTCCGCGGCGCCGGGGGACCGTCGTCGCTGCGGACGTGGCCCTCCCGCCCGATGCCTGGCGCACGACCTGGTCGGACACCGAGCACGCCGCCGCCGTGGAACAGGTGCGGGGCGCGATCGAGCGGGGGGAGGTCTACCAGGCCAACGTCGTCGGGCACCGGTCGGCGCCGCACGCCGCCGAGCCGCTCGCGGTCGCCGGCGCGGTGGCCGGCCTGCCGGGTGCCCGCTACGCCGGCGTGCTCGCCGGTGCCGGCTGGGCGGTCGGCAGCGCCTCGCCCGAGCAGCTGCTGGCGGTCCGCGGACGCCGGATCACGACGGTGCCGGTCAAGGGCACGCGCCCGGTCCGGCCCGGCGCGCTCGAGGAGCTGCGGGCCAGTCCCAAGGAGCGCGCGGAGCACGTGATGATCGTCGACCTGGAGCGCAACGACCTGTCCCGGGTCGCCACGACCGGCAGCGTCGACGTCGAGCGGCTCTACGAGGTCACCGAGTGGTCGGGCCTGTGGCACGCCGGATCGCGCGTCGCGGCCCGGCTGCGCGAGGACGTCGGCGTGATCGACGTGCTGCGCGCCCTGCTGCCCGGCGGATCGGTGACCGGTGCCCCCAAGCGCGCGGCGTGCGCGCTGCTGGGTGCCCTGGAGCCGGTCGGGCGCGGACCGGCGATGGGCGCCTTCGGAATGCTGTGGCCAGGTGGCGCGGACCTCGGCCTGACCATCCGCACGGTCGCGGCCGACGCCGACCGGGTGCACCTGTGGGCCGGCGGGGGAGTGACGTGGGGCAGCGACCCGGACGAGGAGGTCGCCGAGGCCCATGCCAAGGCGGGCCCGCTGGTGCGCCGGCTGGCCGGGGGGTGAGGGCTCAGGTGCGGCCGTCGTCCTCCTGGGCGACCTGCAGGGAGAGCTGCTCGTCCGCGGCCGCGGCCATCCAGGTGGCCCGGAGCACCCGCCACCCGTCGCGCTCGTAGGCGTCGCAGACCTGCGCGTCGTCGTCGACGACCACCGCGACCGTCCTGCCTCGCGCGAGCCGGCGCAGCAGCTGCGGCTTGGCGATCCTCGCCGGCCGCCGGTCGCCGTGCGCGCGCATCGCCAGCGTGCCGTCCGGCAGCCCGTGGCGGCGGAACCAGTCGAGCGTGTCGGCACGGGACCGCTCCGGCCGTCCCGTGACGTAGACGACCTCGCAGTCCTCGGCGCTGGCGACGGCGAGCGCGACGCCCTCGCGCAGCGGCGGGTCGTCGACCGCGGCGGCGAAGAAGCCGTCCCAGTCCTTGGGACGCCGCTCGACGTGGTGCAGCCGGTGCCGGACGTCGGCGAGCACGCCGTCGACGTCGAACACGGCGAGCGGCCGGAAGTCCCGGTCCGACGTGGGCGGTGTCACCCCGCGACCCTAGGGCGGCGGCGCGGCCGTCGACCGTAGGGTCGTGCCGGTCCGCACGACCGACGGTGAGGGGACCCGTGCACCTGCAGATCGAGCACCAGCCGGTGCTCGACGCCGCCCTGCGCGCCGAGCTGATCGGGATCTGGGTGGACGCCACCAACGCCGGCGGGGCGCTCGGGCTGGTGGCGCCCACGAACCGGCAGGCGGCAGAAGCGCTGGCCGCGCCGACCTGGACGCGGGTCGAGGCGGGTCACGACGACCTGGTGCTGGGCCGCCGCGACGGGCGGGTGGTCGGCTGGTGCGTCCTCGAGAGCCGCGGCAACCCGCTGAGCCCGCACTGGCGCTCGCTCAAGCGCCTGCAGGTGCACCCCGACGTGCAGGGTCAGGGCCTGGGGCGGGCGCTGCTGGCCGGCGCCGAGGACGTGGCCCGCCGGCTCGGCCTGACGGCGGTGCACCTGACCGTCCGCGGCGGCACGGGCACCGAGTCGTTCTACACGGGGCTCGGGTACCGCGAGGTCGGCCGGCTGCCCGGGGCGCTGCGCCTGGCCGACGGTGACGACCGGGACGAGATCCACATGTGGCGCGACCTCGGCGCGGGCTGACAGGCGCGGCTCCTCCGCCCGTCTGACATAATGTCGATTATCGGCGATACGGCCCGGGAGCGGGGAAGAGGCCGGAAGGCGGCGCCCCGCGCCGGTCACAACGCGCTGAGCAGCAGGAGCACGCCGAGGACCGCCAGCAGCGCCGCCGTGCCGCGGCGCACGGCGGCCACGGGCAGCCGGCGGAACAGCCGGACGCCGACGAGCACCGCCAGCGCGTCGGCCGCCACGAACCCGGCCGTGCCGCCCAGCCAGACGAGCACCGGCTGCTGCTTCGCCGCCAGAGCGGCCGTGGCGATCATGGTCTTGTCGCCGAGCTCCGCGGCCAGCAGGGTGACGAAGGCCAGCAGCACCGTCGAGCGCACCCGCCGGGGCGTCGAGACGTCCGAGTCGTCCGAGGACCGCAGGACCATGCCTGCCGCGAGGAGGAACCCCAGGCCCGCGACGACGGCCACGGCCGTGACCGGGACCGCGGTCGCGACAGCGGCCCCCACGCCGGCGGACAGCCCCTGGAGCACCAGCGCGGCGAAGAACAGGCCGAGAAGCACCTTGCCGGCCGGGCGGCGGGCCGTGAGGCTCAGCGCGACGAGCTGGCTCTTGTCGCCCAGCTCGGCCAGGAAGACCACGCCGAAGGCGAGCGCGAGCGTCGACATGAGGACCTCTCCCGCACCGGGCGGAGGTCGGCGGACACCTCGGCCCGGTGCGTCGTGCACCGGCGCCGAAGGTCTCGCCCGCCCGCCTCGAGAGGCGGACCCGGCTGACCGGGGGCCATCGGACCCCAGCATGTCGACCAGCCGATAGGGGGGCTACTCCCCTTCGTCGAACGTCGAACAGGCTAGCCGACGGACCGACGGACCGACGGAGCCCGGGCGATCGGCTCAGCGGCGGTCCGCCAGCGCCGCGGTCTGCACCGCCGCGGCGGTGGTCGCCACGGCCGCCAGCCCGACGCCAGGGACGGCGTCGACCCGGCCGCGACCGAGGGCGCCCGCGACCGCGAGCGCGTCGACGGCGTCCGACAGCAGTCCCGCGGCCAGCCACAGTCGCGTCGCCCGGTCGTCACCGCGGCGCAGCGCGATCCACGCTCCGGCCCCCAGGGCCACCTCGCGCGCCCCGAGCATCTGCACCACCCAGCCGGTGCGCTCGGCCGAGAGCCGGTCGACCCCGAGCACGCGCGGCACGAGCGTGGGGCGCACGAGCATCGTCACCCCGACGCCGGTGCGCCCCTGCGCCAGCCGCAGCGGAGTCAGGTAGCGCCCGGCGCGCCGCCCCAGCCGCGTGGTCAGGCGGGCGCTCAAGGCGGCGGCCGAGCCGGCCGATGCCTGCAGGTGGTCCCCTGCTCGGTCGCGCGATGAGAGTCGGGTGAGCAACGTCACGGCGGTGGGCTCCTTCCGGGCGCCGGGAGGGTGTCCCTCGCGGCATCGCGGGAATCCTTGCAGCAACTCGTCCGTTGGACTCGGCGACACCTGACCCCGGAGGCATCCATGAGCGACCGCGTCCTGCGAGGCACCCGCCTCGGAGCGGTGAGCTACGAGAGCGACCGGCACACCGAGTTCGCCCCTCGACTGCGCACCGTGTACGACTGCCCCGAGGGGCACGAGACCGCCATGCCGTTCGCGGCCGAGGCCGACATCCCGCCCACCTGGGAGTGCAGGGTCTGCGGTGCGACAGCGCTGCAGCGCGACGGCGAGCAGCCCGAGCCGAAGAAGGGCAAGCCGGCCCGCACGCACTGGGACATGCTGCTCGAGCGGCGCTCGCCCGCCGAGCTCGAGGAGGTCCTGGCCGAGCGCCTGGCCGTCCTGCACGAGCACCAGGGCAAGGTCAAGGCGGCCCTCAAGGCCGACCGCGCCGCTGACCGGGCCGCGGGCAAGAAGAGCGCCTGACGATCCCCCCGCATACGAGAGCCCCGTCCCCGCCGGACGGGGCTCTCGCGCGTTCGGGGCAGGGTGGTGCGTGGGCGCTCCCCAGCCGATGGCGGGTGATCCAGCGTCCGTCCCTCAGGTGTGTCGCGGCGGTTCGTCTCCGCGGCGCCGGTCCTCCGAGCCGTCGACCACCGAGCCGTCCACCACCGAGCCGTCCACGACGGGCCCTGCCCGGTGCGCGGCGCTCCGCGCGCCGGCGCCGCGGCGGCGGGCCGCCAGCCGGTCGGCGGCGAAGGCGCCGGCCATGCCCGCCGGACCGAACCGGCGGACCGCGACGGCCATGAGCGCCTTGCGCACCACGGCGCGCGACCCCGGCAGCACGCAGGCCAGCCCGACGAGGTCGGTGGCGAAGCCGGGCGTGAGCAGCAGTGCTCCCCCGAAGATCACCAGGGCGCCGTCGGCGACCTCGGACGCCGGGACGGACCCCCGCCCCAGCGCGGCGCGGAAGGCCCGCCAGGTGCGGGTCCCCTCCCGCTTGAGCAGCACGCCGCCGAGCACGGACATGCCGACGAGCAGCGCCAGCGTGGGCAGGGTGCCGAGCCACTGCCCCACCTGGATGAGCAGCGCGATCTCGACGAGCGGCACGACGACCAGCGCCGCGACGAGGACGGGGAGCATCAGCGGCCTCCGGTGCTCGGACTGTCGATCGGGCGTGCCGCACGCCGGTGGGAGCGGCCGGTCGAGACGCCCCACCAGGTGACCCGCCAGAGCGCCTCGAGGACGATGGCGCGGCTCATCTTGGACTCCCCGCGCACCCGCTCGACGAACGTGATCGGCACCTCGACGACGCGGCAGCCCGCGCGCCAGGCCTGCCAGGCGAGGTCGACCTGGAAGCAGTACCCCTGCGAGGCGACCTCGTCGAGCGGCAGGTGGTCGAGCACGGGGCGCCGGTAGGCGCGGTACCCGCCGGTGGCGTCGCGCAGCGGCAGCCCGAGCATGGTGCGCGTCCACCAGTTCCCACCCCGGGACAGGAGCTCGCGCGACCGCGGCCAGTTCACGACCCGTCCGCCGTCGACCCACCGGCTGCCGAGCACGACGTCGGCGTCGACGAGGGCGTCCAGCAGCCGCGGCAGCTCCTCCGGTGCGTGCGAGCCGTCGGCGTCCATCTCGACGACGACGTCGTAGCCGTGCTCGCGGGCCCAGCGGAACCCGGCGGTGTACGCGGCACCCAGACCGGCCTTCTCGGTGCGGTGCAGGACGTGGGCCCACTCGTGGGCGGCGGCCAGCCGGCCGGCGATCGCGCCGGTGCCGTCGGGGCTGCTGTCGTCGACGACGAGCAGGTCGGCGTCCGGTACGGCGGCGTGCAGCCGCTCGGCGATCGGCTCGACGTTCTCGGCCTCGTTGAAGGTGGGGACGACGACGAGAACGCGGCCCAGGGGCGCGCTCATGCCCGGGTCCCCGCCCGGCGCCTGCCCAGGACCACGCCGGCGACGGCGAGCAGGACGAGCAGGAGCTCGGGGACGACGCCGAGCCGGGTCGCCGGCGTCCGGGCGTCTCGCAGCGGCACCGACGTCACGGACACGTCCTGCGTGAACACCTGGGTCCGGTGGGACACGGTCCCGTCCGGCTGGATGACCGCGCTGACCCCGCTGGTGGCCGACACCACGACCGCGCGGCCGTGCTCGACCGCGCGCAGCCGGCTCATGGCCAGCTGCTGCTCGGTCTGCGGGCTGCGCCCGAAGGTCGCGTTGTTGGTCTGCACGACCAGGAGCCGGCCGCCTTCGCGGACGGTGTCGCGCACCAGCGCGTCGTAGGCGACCTCGAAGCAGATGACGTCGCCGAGCCGGGCCGGCCCGACGTCGAGCACCCCCACGGTCTCCCCCGCGGCGAAGTCGCGGGGGACGAGGTCGACCTGGCTGCTGACCCTGCGGGCCAGGGAGCGGAGCGGGATGTACTCGCCGAACGGCACCGGGTGGCGCTTGACGTACCGGTCCCCCGGGCCGGCCTCGGGGTCCCAGACGATGCCGGTGTTGCTGATCTTGTCGCCCGGCCCGTCGAGGACTGCGCCGACCAGCACGGGGACGCCGATGTCGCGCACCGCCGCGTCGATGGCAGCGAACGCGGTCGGGTCGGCGAAGGGGTCGATGTCGGAGCTGTTCTCCGGCCAGACGACCAGGTCGGGCTGCTCGGCCCGGCCGGCGCGGACGTCGGCGGCCAGCCCGCGGGTCGCCTCGACGTGGTTGGTGAGCACGGCGGCGCGCTGGGCGTTGAAGTCCAGGCCCAGCCGGGGCACGTTGCCCTGCACGACGGCGACGGCCACCTGCTCGTCGTCGGCACCGCTGCGGACGGCGAGGGGGACGGCGGCCAGCGCCGGAAGCGCCACGGCGGCCGCGAGGCCGGCGGCCGTCAGCGCCGTGCGCCGGCTGCGGTCGAGCGCGACGAGGGCGAGCACGCCGCCGAGGGCCGCCACCCCCGCCGTGACCAGCGGGGCTCCCCCGAGCGCGGCCAGCGGGGTGAGCGGGGTGTCGGCCTGGCTGAAGGCCAGCCGCCCCCAGGGGAAGCCGCCGAACGGCAGTCGGGAGCGCAGCGCCTCCTGGGCCACCCACGCGCCGGCGACCCACAGCGGTGCCGCGGGCAGCCTGAGCAGGGTGGGCAGCGCGGCTCCGAGCGGCACGACGAACGCCGCCTGCGACAGCGCCAGCAGCAGCCACGGCACCGGCCCGACCTCGAGGCCCGACCAGCGCAGGAGCGGGACGAAGAAGGCGAGGCCGGCGAGCAGCCCGAGCAGCGCTCCTCGCCGCGCCGTGCCGCCGTGGCAGGCGACGGCCAGCAGGGCCACGCCGAGCGGGGCGACCGCCCACCACCCGAGCGGTGGGAACGCGGCGTAGAGCGACAGGCCGGCGGCGACCGCGAGCAGTGCCTGGCTCCAGGCCGAGCGGTCGCGGGCGCCCGCCGTCGGCGCGGGAGCGGCGCCGTCCGGAGCGGGCCCGCCGGCGCCGACGGCGACAGAGGTCGCTGAGCGCAGGGCGACGGGACGGTCCACCCGTCCAGTGTGCCTGCTCCCGCGCTCGCCGCCCGCTGCAGACGGCTCGGCGAGGGCGGCGCCTGAAGGATGGCGCGGGGACAGGCGACCGGAGCCCTTCGGACCGACCCCGCGACGGATGGGTCCCGTCGCGCTGCCGTTGTCTACTGGACGCGGTCACCTGTCCCGGCGCGCCACCTCGTTCAGGGAAGCGGTGCTCCGACGACCTCGCGGCGGCTCCGGTCCTGTCGCTGGCCTGCCGGTCCGGCGGAGGATGTCCGCCGGGCCGTCTCGCCAGGTCCGGAGCAGTGCGTCGACCGGGTCAGGTGGCCGTTCGTCGGTGGGACCGGCGCGAGGGTACTGCGGACCCTGCACGGCGTGTCAACCGCCTGCGCTCCTTGACTTTCGGGCGATCAGCGGGACTTCTCGGCGATCAGCGGGGACGCATCCGGTCGTCGAGCGCCACGTCGAGGCGGTCGGCGCCGTGCACGGCCCACCCCCTGACGACCGTGGCGAGGCAGACCGGGTCGTCGGCCGCCAGGTCCGGCAGCCCGGACACGCCGGCCCGGGGGTCGGTGGACCAGCCGGCTACCCGGCCGTCGGGGACCTGCACCACGAGCTCGCCGGGAACCTCCCAGGCGGCGAAGGTGGCCGGAGCCCCCGGCACCAGGTCACCGGAGACGTCGTCGCGGACGGCCCGCCAGCCGCCGCGCACACCCGCGGCGACAGCCCGCTGCCGGGTGTGCGGTGCAGCAC
>Ga0247713_1001521_pt1 | contig 11446 bp, 13 predicted proteins | sample 21E_NmetaG_FD_189936 | JGI IMG/M metagenome (GOLD analysis project Ga0247713, IMG submission 189936) | Soil microbial communities from hillslope of Landscape Evolution Observatory, University of Arizona, Oracle, AZ, United States - 2-1-E_N | ecosystem: Engineered > Artificial ecosystem >... | reverse complement strand
CGCGGGAACCGGACGGACGGGCCCCCGGCCCGGGTGGGTGCTCGCCGCCGCCGGAGCCGCCCTGAGTGCCTCGCTCGTAGCGTGGCGCCGCATCCACCTCCTTCGGTGACACGGTGCGGGGGTGCCCGGTAGGGTACGGCGACCGAGGAGGTGCATCATGCGGCTGGGGCTGACGGTCGGCTACTCCGGACCCCGGGTGACGGACCACATCCCGATCGCCAAGCTCGCCGACGAGCTGGGGTTCGACTCGATCTGGACGGCGGAGGCGTACGGGTCCGACGCGGTGACGCCGCTCGCCTGGATGGGAGCACACACCTCCCGGGTGAAGCTCGGCACCGGGATCATGCAGATGTCGGGCCGCACCCCGACGATGACGGCCATGACCGCGGCGACGCTGGACGCCTTGTCCGGCGGGCGGTTCCTGTGCGGGATCGGTGCGTCCGGACCCCAGGTCGTGGAAGGGTGGCTGGGCCAGCCTTACGGCCGGCCCCTGGGCAAGACGCGGGAGTACGTGGAGATCCTCCGCGCGGCCTGGCGTCGCGAGGCTCCCGTGGTCCACGACGGCGCCCACTACTCGATCCCCCTGAAGGACGGGACGGGCCTGGGGAAGCCCTTGAAGATGATCCTCCACCCACGTCCGGACATCCCGATCTACATCGCGGCCATAGGGCCGAAGAACGTGGCGCTGGCCGCAGAGATCGCCGACGGCTTCATGCCGGCCTTCTTCACCCCCTACCGCCAGGACGCTTTCACCGCGTCGCTCGAGGAGGGTTTCGCCAAGAGGTCGGACCGGCTGCGACCGCGCGAGGATTTCGACGTGGTCGCGGCCTGCCGGGTCGTGCTGACCGACGACGTCGAACAGGGGCTCCAGCAGGTGAAGCCGGCCCTCGCCCTCTACATCGGCGGGATGGGGGCCCGAGGCCGGAACTTCTACTTCGACCTCGCCGTCCGGTACGGGTTCGAGGCAGAGGCCCAGCGCATCCAGGACGCGTTCCTCGGGGGCGACAAGCTGGAGGCGATCTCCCTCGTCCCCGACGAGCTGGCGGACGAGGTGTCGCTCGTCGGACCCGCCGGCCGCCTCACGGAGCGCCTGGCGGCATGGGAGGAGAGCATCGTGACGACGCTCTTGCTCGGGACGGACGACCCGGAAGCCATGAGGGTGCTCGCGGAGGCGGCGGCGTGAGGATCTACCTGCGGCCCGGGTGAACGGGTTGTCGGGACGCGCGGGAGTTCCTCGCGCAAGCGCAGATCCCCTTCGAGGAGCGCAACATCGTGCGCGACAGGCTGTCCGGCGATGAGATACGGGCGCTCGGGGAGAGGGCGGGCGGCGTCGAAGAGCTGGTCGCGCCCCGGCGACGGTCCGAGGTGGAGGGGATGACGCCGGACCAGGTCGTGTCCTACCTGACCCAGGACCCCGGACGTCTGCGCCGTCCGATCATCGATACGGGGGACGAGGTTCACCTAGGGTTCTCCCGGGCCGTCCGCGAGAGGCTCGGTCCGTTCCCGTGAGCGCTCCTCGCGACCGGGGCATGGACGAGACCCGACGACCCCCGGTCCGGAAGGGGATCGTCCGGGCTTTCGTGGCGGCGGTGGCCGTTGCGCTGCTCGTCCTCCCGGTGGGGGTCGGTCCGGAGGGCTCGGTGGTCCGGGTGACCCTCTCCGAGGCGCTGGGACACCTCGCTCAGGGACGGATCGGTTTCGGGATCCTCAGCGGGATCGTCGTGGGCGGGGGTCTGCGGCAGGAGGCCCTGTACCGGATCATCCTGTCGAGCCTCGCCTGGCTCGCGTTCGTGCTGGCGGGACTCGTGCGCCATCAGACGCCCACGGAACCGCCGCCGCGCAGGCGCTGCCCGCACTGCGAGGCGTGGGTCTCCCGCGAGATGTACGACTGCCCCTCCTGCGGGCGCCGGCTCCGCTCGAGATGATCTACGGGTAGAGGCCGCGCAGCCGCAGCGCCTCGGCCACGCGCTCTATCGCGAGCCACATCGCCGCTTGACGGAGGTTGTGGCCGTCGGAGCGGACCCAGACGGCGTCGAAGGCCCGGTCCATGAGCTGGCGGAGCCGCTGGCTGACCTCGTCCTCCGACCAGAACAGTCCCTGCATCGCCTGCACCCACTCGAAGTAGGAGACGGTGACCCCGCCGGCGTTGGCGAGGATGTCCGGCACGATGCAGACGCCCTCGGAGGCGAGGTGCTCGTCCGCCTCCGGGGTGAGAGGCCCGTTGGCCGCCTCGACGATCAGGCGGGCGAGGATGTTGGGGGCGTTCCCGGCGTGGATCACCCGCTCGAGGGAGGCCGGGATGAGGATGTCACACGCCACCTCGAGCACCTTCTCGATCGGGATGGGCTCCGTGCCCGGGCAGCCCGCCACCGTGCCGTTGGCGGCGAAGTGGCGCGCGAGCTCGACGTGGTCGATCCCGGCCGCGCAGAAGATCCCTCCGCCGACATCGCCCACGGCGAGCACCCGGACCCCGAGCTGGGTGAGGAGACGGACGAGGTACGAGCCGACCTTGCCGTAACCGTGGACGGCGGCCGTCAACCCCTCCGTGTCCCAGGAGAGCGCGCGCAGCGCGGCCTCCAGCACGAACGAGACCCCCACCGACGTGCCGGACGCCCGACCCGCCGACCCTCCGACGAGGATCGGCTTCCCGGTCACCGCCCCGAGGACCGGGTAGCCCTCCTTCATCGAGATCGTGTCCATGAACCAGGCCATCGTCCTCTCGTCGGTTCCCACGTCGGGAGCCGGGATATCGACGTTGGGCCCGCAGACGGGAGCGACCTCGCTCGCGTACCGGCGGGTGAGGTTCTCGAGTTCCCGGTCGGACAGCTTGGTCGGGTCACAGATCACCCCGCCCTTGGCGCCGCCGAACGGGAGGTCCACGACCGCGCACTTCCACGTCATCCACATGGCGAGCGCCTTCAGCTCGTCGAGGTCGACGTCGGGGTGGTAGCGCAGCCCGCCCTTCCCCGGTCCACGGGCGAGGCTGTGCTGGACGCGGTAGCCCTGGAACACCTGGATGTCGCCGGTGTCCAGGCGCACCGGACACGAGACCTCGAGGGTCCTCTTGGGTGCCCGGAGCAGCCGGTGCACGTTGGGGTCGAGGCCTATCGCCTCCGCGGCCGTGTCCAGCTGCGCGAGGGCCTGCTCCCAGAGCTGGGTACCCGCTCCCACGCCGTCCAGTATGTCAGCCGCGGGCGAGGGGGTCCGGACGGTGATCTACAGACCGAGCGTCAAGCGGGCCGCGAGGTCCTTGACGGACGTGGGGATGAACCGGGCCGCGAGGGCCGCGGCCTGCGCGTCCGGACCGACGAGGTAGCGGGTCCGGGGCATCCTCGTAGTCATCGCCGTCGCGATGACCTTCGCGACGCGCGCCGGGTCTCCCAGCAGCGGCCGCCAGAGCCGGATCGTCTGGGCGCTGCGCTGGTAGGCGTCGCGGTAGCGACTGTCGTCGTGGCCGGCCAGCCGGCCGCTCACGTCGTCGAAGATCTCGGTCCGGAACCCGCCGGGCTCGACGATCGAGACGCGGATCCCGTCGCTGGACACCTCCATCCGGAGGGCGTCGGAGACCGCCTCGAGGGCGTGCTTCGACGCCTGGTACCAACCGGTCAACGGCGTGGTGAAGCGTCCGTAGATCGAGGACACGTTGACGATGCTGCCGCCCCCGGTCTCCCTCATGTGCGGTATCGCCAGGCGCGCGAGCCTCATCGGCGCGACGACCATCGTCTCGAGGGCGTGCCTGGCCGTCTCGTCGCCCACGTCCTCGACCGCCCCGGTCACCTCGAACCCGGCGTTGTTGACCAGCCCCCAGGGACGTACCTCTTCGATGACCTCCGCGCATCGGGCCGCGTCGGTCACGTCCAGCAGGATCGTTTCGACGACGAGTCCGCGCTCCTGCGCAGCGGTCGTTAGCGTCTCGGCCTTCGACTCGGATCGCACGCTGCCGACCGTTCGGAAGCCGAGCCGCGCGAGCTCCAGCGCGGTCGCGAGACCTATCCCGGAGTTGGCACCGGTGACGAGGACCGTGCGTGACCCCGTCACGCCACCCCTGCCCGCGCGGTGATCGCCGCGACGTCGCAGCCCCGGGGGAGCGTCCCGAACGCCCGCCCCCAGTCGGTCCCCAGACGCGATGCGCAGAACGCGTCGGATACGACGGCAGGAGAGTTGCGCACCAGCAGCGAGGCCTGCAGGATCAGCGCCATCCTCTCGACGAGCCGGCGGGCCCGGCTCTCGATCGCGTCGAGGTCGGCGAGCTCGTCGCGCAGCGACGTGACCGCCGCGTCAACGCGGGGGTCCACCCCCGATACCTCCTCGAAGAAGGCTTCCACCGAGCCCGGCTCCCGAGCCATCGCCCGCAGGACGTCCAGGCAGATCACGTTCCCGGACCCCTCCCAGATCGAGTTCAGGGGGCTCTCGCGGAACAGGCGCGGCATCCCGGACTCCTCCACGTATCCGTTCCCACCGAGACACTCGAGCGCCTCCGCGGCGTGGACCGGTGCCCGCTTGCAGATCCAGTACTTGGCGACCGCCGTGGCGAGGCGCCTGAACGCCACCTCCTGCGGCTCCTGCGAGTCGTAGGCCCTGGCCAGCCGCATCGCGGTGACGGTCGCGGCCTCCGATTCGAGCGCGAGGTCGGCCAGGACCTCCCGCATGAGCGGCTGCTCGACGAGGGGGGCCCCGAACGCCGACCGGTGGGAGGCGTGCCAGATGGCGTGGACCGTCCCGAGCCGCATGCCCGAGGCGGAGCCGAGCACGCAGTCCAACCGGGTGTGGTTCACCATCTCGATGATGGTGCGGACGCCGCGTCCCTCTTCGCCGACGAGGTGCGCCCAGGCGCCTTCGAACTCCACCTCGCTCGACGCGTTCGACCGGTTCCCGAGCTTGTCCTTCAGGCGCTGGAGACGGAAGGCGTTCGGCTCCCCGTCCGGGGTGAACCGCGGGAGCAGGAAGCAGGACAACCCGGCCGGCGCCTGGGCGAGCACCAGGAAGGCGTCGCACATGGGAGCCGAGCAGAACCACTTGTGGCCGGTGATCGCGAACTCGCCGCCACCCATGGGCTCGGCGACGGTCGTGTTGGCCCGCACATCGGAGCCGCCCTGCTTCTCGGTCATCGCCATCCCGCAGAGGGCTCCCTCCTTGTCGGGAGCCGGGAGCTGACGGCGGTCGTAGACGGGGGAGGCGAAACGCGGCTCCCAGACCGCGGCGAGGTCGGACTGGCGCCGGAGGGCGGGGACGGCCGCGTACGTCATCGAGACCGGACAGATGTGCCCGGCCTCGGCCATGGACATCAGGTAGAGCTTGACTCCCCGCGCCACGTGGGCGCCGGGGCGCTGATCGGCCCACGGACCAGCGTGGATACCTGCCCGGACGGACGCCTCCATGAACCAGTGGTAGGCGGGATGGAACTCGACGGCGTCGACCCGGTTGCCGTAGCGGTCGTGGGTGCGCAGGACTGGAGGGTGGACGTTGGCCAGCCTGCCGTTCTCGAGGGTCTCATCGCTCGTTACGAACCGCCCGAGGTCGCTCAGCTCCGGGGCCGCCCACCCGGCTCCCTCGCGCGCGACCGCCTCGGCGAGCGCCAGGTCGTTCGCGAACGCGTCATGGGATGGCAGGGGGGGAGGCTGGTTCGTCACCTCGTGGGTGGTGTGGCGGCGCTCCCTCAGCGACATGGCGTGCCTAGCCGGGCCTCGGGCGGGCCAGCACCTCGTCGACGATGCGCAGGAGGACGTCGGCCGTGAACGGCTTGGCCACGCACGCCTCGGCCCAGGCCATGGCCGGCTCGCCCTCGAGCAGCTCCCCCCACGCCGTCACCACTACGACGGGCACGGCGCGCAGCGCGGGGTCGCCCTTCAGCTTCTCCAAGCATTCGAAGCCGTCCATGACGGGCATCTTGAGATCGAGCAGGATGAGGTCGGGCCGTGAGCGACGGGCGTGGTCCAGGACCTCCTCCCCGTTCGACGCCTCCGTCACCTGGTACCCGATCGGGTCCAGCATGCGCTTGAGCAGGAAGCGGATATCCGGTTCGTCGTCGGCGATGAGAAGGTGACGCTGTCTCTGGCTCACGGTCGCGCGTGCTCCTCCGGGCCCCCGTCAGCGCGACCCATGTCTGCTCCTTCGAGAGACCCCCACTGATTCTACCGGCCGTTCCACGGCGGGCGCCTTCGGCGTAGGGTGGCTCATGCGCCGGATCGGGTTCGTGGGCCTGGGGACGATGGGCGCACCGATGGCGCGTAACCTCCTGTCGGCCGGCTTCGCGGTCACGGTCCACAACCGGACCCGCGTCAAGGAGGAGCCGCTGGCGGCGCTCGGCGCGGCCCGCGCCGCCACACCGGCCGACGCGGCCCGGGATGCCGAGGCCGTCGTGGTCATCGTGTCCGACACCCCGGACGTCGAGCAGGTCCTGTTCGGTCCGGGAGGGGTCGTGTCCGGAGCGGGCCCCGGCACGGTGGTGATCGACATGTCCACCATCTCTCCGGGAGCCACCCGGTCGTTCGGGTCCCGGCTGGCCGAGGCGGGGCTCGAGCTGGTGGACGCCCCTGTCTCCGGAGGGTCGGAGGGAGCCGAGGCGGCGACGCTGACGGTCATGGTCGGCGGCGACCCCACGGTGATCGGACGTGTCCGCCCGGTCTTCGAGGCGGTCGGCTCGAAGGTGACCCATGTCGGTCCCCTGGGAGCCGGACAGGCCGCGAAGGCGGTGAACCAGGTGATCGTGGGCGGGATGTACCTGGCCGTGGCCGAAGGTGTCGCGCTGGCCGAGGGCAGCGGCCTGGACGTGGAGCGCGTCCTCGAGGCGATCGGGTCGGGGGCGTGCCGGTCCTGGGTGTTGGAGAACCGGTCCCGGAACATGGTCGAGCGCCGACACCCCCTGGGGTTCCGTCTCGCTCTGCACCGCAAGGACCTCGGGATCGCCCTGGACGAGGCGCGCCGCGCCAACGTCAACCTCCCGCTCTCCGACCTGGTCGCCCACCTCGAGGACCGGCTCGTCGCCTCGGGACTGGGAGACCAGGATGTCTCCGCGCTCATGGAGGCCCTGAGGAAAGGATGAGGGGGCGTCCCGCGGGACGCCCCCTCTTGGTCGGGACCTCAGACCCCCGCGTAGGCGGGCAGCGTCCGGTAGTTGACGGACCGGTGGCCCTCGGAGGTGGCCCAGATCTGGTCGGACGGGACGGTCGGGTCGAGCGCGACCCAGGGGCTGTCCGGGTAGGGGTCACCCCAGACGAGGTCGTGCTTCACCTCCCACAGGCCGCACCAGGTGCCGTGCTGTCCGGCGTGACTGACCATGCCCCGCTCGCTGTGGATGCAGCCGTGCGCGGCCCGGTCGCGCGGGTCCCAGTAGCTCGCCAGGGCCTGCGTGGCCCCGGGCTGGATCACCGCCGTATCGACGGTCACCCCCGTGTATGGACCGGCAGCGCACCCTCGGTTCCCGTTCTCGTAGGTGATGTGTCCGACGCTGCTCACACCGGACGCGTCGGCGACGGGACCCGGGGTGTATACGCCGATGCGGGTCCATATGCCGAGGACCGGGTTGCAGGGGTCGCTGGCCTGGGCGCCTCCCGCTCCCAGCGGGGCCAAGCCTCCCACGATGCCGGCCAGCAGGACGGCAGCGAACATCCTCTTCCTCATGATCCCTCCGTGGACTCGGTTGCCTGGGAGTGTTCGGCGCCCCGGCCCCGAAACCCTTCCTCCTAGGAAGGGGAGACCGACGTCCGCAGGAGCACGGTCCCTATATCGGGGATGGCCCACCTCAGCTCGGTGCGGCTCGCCGCCACCCGCCCGGGCGCGAGGGCCCAATCGATCGTGGTCGTTCCGACGACCCGGCCGTCGAAGGTCCCGGTCGTGCCGGTCGTCCGGAGCCGTCCCGTGACCGTGCCGCGGAGCTCGGCCGCGTCCGTCCCGGCCACCCGATGGAACCGGACGACCTCCAGACGGGTCGTTAGGTCCGCCCGCAGGACCTCGGTCGTGATCCGCCGCCGGGCGGACCACGGCTCCCGCATCCGCACGGGTCCGCTCGCGAGCGGCGGGTCCAGCTGGTCGACTATGGAGGCCAGGTCCGCCTCCCCGGCGCTGGAGGGGGACACCCCCTGGACCGTGTCCAGGACGAGCCTCCCGTCCGGCCCGCGCACGAACTCGGTGACGATCGGTATCTCGTCCCCCACGTCGAGCCGCAGGGCCGCCCCGTCCCCCAGGTCCGTGACGGTGAGCTGGGCGGTGACGGGCTCGGTCCGCACCGCGGGGTCGCCCGTGACCTCGAAGGTGACCCGGTAGGAGGCGGGTCCGAGCGGACCGCGCTCGAGACGGACGCGGTCGTCGGCGCAGCCGGCGCAGACGAGCGCCAGCAGGCCGAGGGCGGCGGGGAAGGTCCTGCGGAGGGACATATACTCGCGACTACCATACGCATGAGCCCCGAAGACGTCGTCCGTCTCCTCACCGCCGACCCGCGCAGCAACGGGGTCTTCACCGACTTCGACGGCACCCTGGCCCCGATCGTTGACCACCCAGACGACGCAGCCGCCCTGCCGGGCGCGGTCGAGGTACTGGAGGCGCTGGCCGAGCGGTTCGGCCGCGTGGGCGTGATATCGGGACGGTCGCTCGGCGACGTACGGTCCAGGCTGGACCCGAGGGGCGTGGTCCTCGCCGGGTCCTACGGGCGGCAGCGCTCGGACAGGGCCACCCCACCCTCGGGAGCCGATTGGACCGGTGTCGCCGACGAGGCCGAGATCGCGGTGGCCGGGATCGGCGGCGTATACGTCGAGCGGAAGGAGCACGGGGTCGCCGTCCACTACCGTCTCGCGCCGGATGCCGAGCCTCAGGTCAGGACGGCCGCGGAGGAGCTGGCTCGGACGCACGGACTGCAGGTGCGTGCGGGCCGCCTCGTTCAGGAGCTGACCGAGCCCGGACCCGGCAAGGGCGACGCGCTGGCGGAGCTCGCGGACGGGTTGGACGCCTTCCTCTTCGCCGGCGACGACGTGGCGGACGTGGAGGCCTTCCGCCGCGCCCGGACCCTCCCGGCCCGCGCGGTCTGCGTGGCCGTGGTCTCCGACGAATCGCCGCCCGACCTGCGCGACGAGGCCGACCTCTGCCTCGACAGCCAGGAGGAGCTGCTGGACCTGTTCGGCGCGCTCTCGCGCGCTACAGCGCCACGATCGGGCTGAGCACGCGCCGCTCCGCGCGCGACAGCCCCCAGAGGTGGATCAGCAGCAGGATCGTCGAGCCCGCGAGGTACCTCAACGCGGGCTGGCGGAGGGTCCCGGGGTCCCGCCGCGCCGCGACCACGAACGGCTCACCGACGAGCTGGCCCTCGGGGTCGTCGGTGACCCGCGGGTCGCGCGTGATGGGGCGGACCTCCGCCTGCGCGAGGAGCAGGCCCTCCTCCTCGATGAACCTGATCGCGGTCACCTCGTTCGTCGCGATGATCGGGATCCCCTCGATCCGCGGGAGCTCCGTCGGCAGCAGCTGCTGGGCCTGCGTGCAGACGTCGCGCTCCACCTCGGCGAGCGCGTCCGGTTGGGCGTCGAGGCAGTTCCCGACGGCGGACCGGAAAGCGTCCGCCTCCTCGAACCGAGGGTCTCCCTCCTCGACCGACTCCCACCCGCCGCCGGGGTACCGGCCCAGGGAGGACAGGTTCACGTCGTCGACCGTGACCTGCCCGACCCGGTCGGCATCGGCCCCCAGGACGATCCAATGGGGCTCGACGCCTCGTGGTCCGAGCGCGGTGACGACCCAGAACACCGACATGATGAACATCAGCCCGAACAGCGACGTGGACGCGATCCAGTAGCCGAACCGCCATCCCGTGTTGAGCGCGATGAGTACGTAGACGCTCCCGTGGAAGACGATGATCGAGCCGATGAAGATGACGAGGCCGATCGGGTGTTCGATCACTGCTGACCCCCCGCGCCGCGCTGGATGCTCTTGAGGTACGCGATGACCGCGTCTATCTGCTCCTCGGTGATGCGGTGTCGCCATGGGGGCATCGGAGTGTTCGGGCGCCCCTCCTCGACCGTCATCCGGACCGCCGCCTCACCGGAGCCCCGTACGTCCTCGACCGGCATCGACTGGAGACGCTGCATCACCGCGTCCGCGGTCGGCTGCTGGCCGTCGCTCTCGATGAACATCTGACGCTGCAGCTGCTGACGCGCCACACCGCGCCCGAGCCGCTCGAACGACGTGGTGAGGTCGGGGGCGTAGAAGGTGGGGACCGGCTGTCCCATCGGTCGTCCTCGGGCGTCCGCGCCGTGGCATACCGCGCACTTCTGCTCGAACACGGTCCGGCCCTCGGTGATGTCCGCGCTCAGCTCGAAGCGCTCCTCGCGCTCGACCTGCAGCTCGTGCTCCATGTAGTTCAGGACGTCCTCGATCATCTGGTCGTTGAGCGGCCCACCGAAGGAGACGGCCCACGCCGGCATGGGGGTCCCGGGGCGCCCGCGCTCGACGATCTCCTTTATCTGGAGCCGCGTGAACCGGTGGAAGACGTTGTTGAGTGGCGGAGCGGGCCATTCGGTGTCCGTAGCCGCGAAGCCGCCGCTCCCGTCCGGACCGTGGCACCCCGCACACTCCGCCTCTTCGAGCCAGATGCGCTCGCCCCGTTCCGTCGAGACGTCGAGGAAGCTCCTCGCGTAGTTCGCGGCCCGGAAGGGCTCCCTCACCATGTAGACGGCCAGGAAGCCCGCGCATACGGCGGCGCCGGCCATCCCCCAGACCTGCATCTTGTGCAGCCGGGAGGTCTCGAGCACGGTGTCGGTGTCCCCGCGGGAGAAGTTCTGGGGCAGCGGTTCCTGCTGGGTCCGGCGCGGCCGCCCGTACAGCAGGAGGAGCACCACGAGCAGCCCCAGTGTGGCGGCCACGACGAGGACGGCTATCTGTTGCGGTGTCATCTCCCGGCGCCCTCCACGTCCGTCAGTGAGAGCCCTCCGCCACCGCGATGCAGTGGGGACCGGCAGGCGGCTGGTTGATCGTGTCCACCCCGAAGGCGGGCTGGGCCGTGTCTTCGGACGTGTCGACGAACACGATGTCGTTCTCGATGTTGATCTTGAACCTCCACAGCCCGGCGGGCGCGGGCGAGCCCGGCATGACCTCGCCGGCGTAGTTGTACTTCGAGCCGTGGCAGGGGCACTCGAACCACTGCGAGGTCTCGCAGAAGGGCACCCGGCAGCCTAGGTGCGCGCACTTCTGATAGAGGGCCATGAGGCCGCCCGCGGCGACGCCCGCCTGGACGTACGGGTTCTCCTCGTCCTCGCTCTCGTAAGGCACCAGGTAGAACCTGCCCTCCGAGCTGTAGTAGGGGCGCCCCTGGGACCGGATCTCGTCGAGGATCTCGTCGCGGGTGCCCGCGCGGATGACGCCTCCGAACCCGGTGACCCGGTTCGGCCAGAGGAAGGCGAGGGTTCCGGCTCCCATCCCCACGCCGAGCCCCGTCATGGCCAGGAGCATCGTGCGGTTCAGGAACATC
>Ga0247713_1001520_pt1 | contig 11450 bp, 9 predicted proteins | sample 21E_NmetaG_FD_189936 | JGI IMG/M metagenome (GOLD analysis project Ga0247713, IMG submission 189936) | Soil microbial communities from hillslope of Landscape Evolution Observatory, University of Arizona, Oracle, AZ, United States - 2-1-E_N | ecosystem: Engineered > Artificial ecosystem > Mesocosm... | reverse complement strand
GGGGCGGTAGCTCAGTTGGTAGAGCACCTGCTTTGCAAGCAGGGGGTCGTCGGTTCGAATCCGATCCGCTCCACTTCGCGACCGTTATTTCTGTGGGAAGTCTCGGTACCTGTGTCCCACTCCTTGGATCAACGTGGGTAGATCACACCTCGTTGCAGTTCGAAAGGCGGGGTCTAGCGGGGCGCGAGTGATGCCGCGGCGTAGGCGATGCGGATCGGTTCGCACCAGATGACAATCGAACGCACCCCGGCCGCATCAAGTGAGCGCGGGAGCAAGTAGTTCTGGTCACCGAGCGTCGACTTGAGATTCGAGATCGACACGTGCTCGGAGCGAAATGCCTGCTTCGTGTTGCGCGGCCGGCGTGCATCGCTTACCCACACGAAGAGCCCCGTATTGGCCGATGTCTTGAACCCCTCCATGCGCAACGCAAGGCGTCCGTTCGCGAGCCGGTAAAGAGTTGCGGTCCCATTGCCGCCTCTTTCGATGCCGTAGAACTTCCCCTGCGCAAGCTCCTTTGATCCCGCCGCCGACATCGCCGGCAGCGGCGGCTCCTCGAGCGCGGTGTCGACCTGCTCCTCGATGACGACCCGCCACGGCACGTCCGCCTCCACCCGGAGGGTGACCTCGCCGGTTTCGATTGCGAATCCGCTCCCGATGTCGGGGCACCGGCCCTCCGCAATCGGGTTTCCTTCTTGGGGTGCCGGTTCGAGCGCCAGCGAGATGCGGCCCTTAGAGGTGCAGCGCCACGTCGCCCGCCACTGGATCGCGTTCTCGACGATCGTGAACCGGGCGGTCGAGGCGCCGGTTCCGTGCAACGTCTCCACCTTTTCCCAACGCGGGGCGGCCCCCGTGCGAGGGTCGTTCACGGCGGAGGCATGGGGGATCTCGTCGAATGGGTCCTGGTTGCTCTTTTGGGGTTCGTCCGTTCCTCCACAGGCAGCACCCAGCAACGCATAGAGCGCGAGCGTCGCAACGGCCCGCTTCACTGCTCGGCGCCGTCCTTCTTCGCCCAATCGACCACCAGGTCGCCGATCTGCTGCCCCATCACGATGCCGACCTCGTTGTCGATTTGGAAGTGGATGCCCCCGAGGCTTCGTGACATCGCCGCCTCCTTCGCTTTGGCGCGGAACAGGGCGGCGTCCTCCGGGAACAGGTGCGCCATCACCTCACCGACCGCACCCGAATAGGTGGCGTGGCCGGAGACGTACGAGGGGAAGAAGGGCGTCTCGAGGTAAGGCTTCCAATCCTTGTCGATGCCGAGATCGCGGATCGCGTTTTCGGGACGGACGGTCCAGTAGGCGTACTTCGCATCCCATGCGGACACGCCCGCGTCGGCCATAGCGACGTTGATCAGCGCGAACACTCGCGCCTGCCTCGGGATCGTGAGGTGACGCTCGCGGACGTATTTCAGCGCTACCTGATTCCAGATGCCCGGGGGGAGCGGCGTTCCTTCGCCCCCGGCCCAGAACTCGGCGATCCGTTTCTGCTCGTCGGTCAGGTTGGCTTCGAGGGCGACGAGGGCCTGCGCCTCCTTCATGTAGGCGTGAGAGCCGTAGCGGGGCGGCGGCTGCGGCCGGAACTGGTCCCCCGACTCCATGACCCACGTGTCCCATTTGCCGGCGAGCGGCTGGACGGGACGGGCCACGGAGCCCGGGGGCGGTTCCCACGCTCCCGTGAACTTCGGCCTCTTACCTTTCCACCTTCGGTGATAGCCGTCCTTCTTCGCTTGAGCGATGACGCGGTCGGCGACCGCACGGCCTAGCTCCAGGCCCGCCTGGACGTCGCTTCGGTAGTTGGTCCCGGCGATGACCCGTGACTCCGCCGCCTCGAGCGCCATCCTCTCGACGCGTCCGGCGGGTTGCTCGGGAAATGCGTACTCGAGTACCCGCGACGCCGCTCCCGCGAGAACTGCGTGCTCGGACGGATACGAGGGATCGGGCCCCGCCGGCACCATCGCATCGACGTCGTCCGGCGCGGCCCGGTCGTAAACGTACTTCCAGTGCCACGCCGCGACGGTGGCGTCGTACATCGCCACGCTCACGAGCCCGTAGGCCCGCGAGGCGCCGGGGGGGTCCTTGGGCCTCATCGAGACGTAGTCCATCGCGAGGTTCATCCACGGCGCGATCGCCGGCTCCCGATCCCAGAAACGAACGACCTCTTCATCGGCCGAAGTGCGCGCGTCGGCGAGCTCGGCGAGCTCGGCCTCCTCCGCCAGCGTCTCCTCGGAGCCTTCGGCGGGCGGCGGCGGCACCTTGATCTCATCGGGCGTAGACAGCACCCACGTCTTCCACTTGCCTGCGTTCGGCTCCGGCCGACGGCTCGCCTCACCCGCGGCGGGAGCCGAGGGGCCGCATCCGGCGCCCACGAGCGCAAACGCAAGAAGAAGCGACGCAGCGGACGAGCAAAAGGCTTTGGTCATGGTAATTCTCCCGAATCGGCAGAGATTGCTCCTCACGCGCCGGTGCAGGCACGAACCCAATGCAAAGCGGGCGCCGCAGAAGCGGCGCCCGCTGAAAAGCTCGTTCTGCGACGAGGTCGCGTTAGCTCTTCCTGTCCTGCTCCACCGCCGCCGGAGCGTGGCGTCCACGAGCGACGACGAAACCCCCACCCAGGAGCGCGGCAAAGCCGAGAACCATCAGAGCGAGACCTGCGGCCGCCGGAGCGCTCGAGTCGCCGTCGGCAACGATTCCGCTGGCACCTTCGGTCAGCGACGGGGCCGCGGCACTGCTAAAGCCACCGGTTGCGTCGCCGAACGCGGCGCGCTCAGAGACCGGCGGGACATCGATCGTTTCGTTGCCCAGACCGTCTGCCGAAGTGCCCGTCTTCGACCCCGCGACTGCGGCGCGATCGGAACTCGCCGAGTCCTGGGCGCTGAACGAGAAGCTGCCGGCGGTTGCCGGCTCCGGCCGCGCCTGGGGCTCGGCCTGCGGCTGGCCCTGCTGCGACCGGCTACCCGGCGCGCCCTGCTTCTGTGCGTTGTCGGGCGCCTCCGGAAGAACGACCATGAACGAAGTGCTGTTGTAAGTCGTGTCGCCGCTCATCGGATTGATGTGAACCGCGACGATCTTGTGCACTCCCGGGCCCGCGGGCGGGATCTCCACCGGCTGCAAGAACTTCGGGCCGTCGGTGACTGCAAGGAGCGGGCCGTTCAGCGCATCCCAGCGGAGTTCCACCGGAGCATCGGTGAACCCGGCTCCGTCGACCTTCGTGATGCTGCCGGCTACGCCCGACTTGGGAAACGCGCTGATCGACGCGTTCTCGGTGCATGCCCATGCGAACGCAGCCGCACCGAACACGACTGCACCCATGCCCGCAAGGACAACCTGCAGTCGTCTCCTCGTCGAATTCATTGTGCGGCAGCCTCCTTGAGACGCGATGCTCGGCGGCCTCTCTTGGGGCCGCCGAGACCGTGTCTAGATGATTGTCAGTGTGTCGGCTTCGGTCAGGATGTTGCGGGACGAGTCGATGAAGCACACGAGCGCCGGCCCAAAGAGTGAGTTGGGCGTTCCGGTCGTCGATTCGGCGGAAGCCGGAATGGTTCCCTTGAGCTTCCTGATCTTGCCGGTCTCGTCCGAGACCACCGACTTCGTGCTGATCTTCTCGTCGGGCTCAACTGCGTTGCCGTAGCAGTTCGTCTTGTTGCGGTTGGTGGCGTTGTAGTTGCGGAAGTGCAGGAAGTACTCGGTGAGAGGAACGCTTCCCGTCGCCTTCGCCTTGATCACGTCACCCGGTGCCGCACACTTCTCCTCGTCGCCACAGTCGGCAGCGGCGTCGCTCTTGTGCACTACTTTCGCAATCGTCGCCTCGCCCTTGACCGTGATGCAGGCCCACGCCAGCGACGTGGCAATCAATACAAACGCCACCGCCGAAAACGGAACCAGGAGCACTTTACGTCGATGCATGCCCTTCGCCTCCCTCTGCGCTCTGAGCGCATGTCGCCCACGAGGTAAATCCGGCTCCCAGCCTAGCAATCGCACGGCAAACGGGCAAGTCGGACATACCGCTAACAGGGGAAGAATTCGTCGAGACCACCGGCATTCCTGCCCCCGGCCGGGAATTACCTGAGAGGCCGCGGCTCAGTCGACGGTGAATTCGGCATGCATGCCCCGGAGCGCATGGGGAACGCCCTCGTCGTCGGGTACGAAGCACACCATTCCGTAGCGGCCGGGCTCGAGGTCGAGCGCAAAAGCCGCCTCCTCACCCGCTTTCTGGGTGGGAAGTACGGCGAGCGTGGGGGTTGCGTGCCGGGTCTCCGACTGGAGTTGCTCGCCCAGCGGCGGCAGCTCCTCGGCGATTTCGATCACGACGAGGTCGTGCTTCAATTCCCCCGCGTTGCGGGTGCGGAGCACCACCCGCCCGGCGGGGAACGAATCCGGAGCGACGAAGCGAAACTCGTCCATCGTGATCGTCACGCTGCCGGGGGCGCGAGGCAGAGGGGCCTCGGGGGTACAGCCTCCCACCAGGGCGCCCAGGGCGACGATTGCCCACTTTCGGACGCGGCTCACCGGCTCGCCTCACGGCCGCCATTGCCGCGCCCCGTCCACGCCACCGCGGCAGCCGCGATGAAACCTGCTCCAAGCAGCGCAAGCGCGACCCAAAAAACCGCTCTGTTCTCGCCCGGAGCGAAGACGAGCGTGGTCGCGAAGATGTCCTGGTACGAGCGAAGCGCGGCGTTGCGGGTGTCGGTCCACGCCGCCAGCGCCCGATCGTCGAGCGAGACGAGGGCGCTCCGGGAGCCGATGTCGTTCCGATTCCTGGAAGACGGGATGAGGTAACGCTGGCCGTTTCGTGATGTCCCCGCCTTCTCGGTGACCCTGAGGTTGGACGAGAACCGCCTTCCCCCATCGGTCGAGTACGCGTAGAAGACGTCGTTGAGCGTGTCGCGGTCGTCCCGACGGCGGTCGAAGAAGATGATGTCGACCCTGCCGTCCGGCGCGACGGTCATCCGGGGCAGGTACTGGGTGGCGCCGCTTCCAACCTCGTCGTCGTTGACTCGAAGCGGCTCGCTCCACGAGCGCCCGCCGTCGGCGGATCGCGCCACGAAGACGTCTGCGTCTCCGTTACGGGCGTCGTCCCACGAGACGAACACGCTGCCACCGTCGTCGAGGTCGATCGACGGGGGCGGCATCGTGAAGATCAGGATCACGCGATCGTTGGGCACGATCTCTTCCGTCACCACCGCACCTTCCTCGAACCGTCGCCCGCCGTCGGTCGAGCGAGTCGTGATCAACGACCACGTTCCCTCCCACGGCGGCCCCGCCAGGCCGCGGTAGTCCCGAATGTCCTCCTGGAGGTCGTAGTAGGCAACGTGAAGGGCGCCGTCGTCTGCGACCGCCGCCCCGGGGCCGACGACGAGTCGCCGCTCCGGATCGCTAACCCGCACCGGTTCGGAGAAAGTGCGTCCGCCGTCGTCGGAATAGGCGGAGACGATGGGGTTATCGGTGAGGGCGAAGCCCCCGGTGGGGGGATCGTCTGCGCTCTGCAGCCACACCAGGTGGATACGCCCCCGGTCCCCCCAGTCGGGGTCGATGACCATTCGAACCTGGTAATTGCGCGGGCCCATGAGCTTCCGCGGCTCGGTGAAGGTCCGGCCGCGAGTGTCGGACGTCGTGAGGTAGACGCCGGTCGGCGTGTTGCCCGTCCCCGCGAGCCCGAGGAACAGGTAGTACAGGCGGCCCCCGGCGTCGAACGCGATCTCCGGGGCGTAGCATTTCTCGGCTTCCGGAGGCAACTCGGGCACGGGGTCGGCTCCGATCCACCCCCGCCCGCCGTTTCCAGAGATCTGAAGCTTGCACTCGAAGTCCGGCGAGTCCACCCGGTGGGCGAGCGCTACGAAGCGATTGTCGGTCGGATCTACGGCCATCGTCGGCGAGTTCTGAGCGAGCGTCCGCTCGAGCGAGTTCGACGTGGCGGGAACCTCCTCGAGGACGCGCGGGGCCCCTTCGGCGCTCGGGAACCCCCCTGCGACCCCCCACGCAGCCAGTGCGCCGCTCGCAACGAGCAACGCGACGATCCCCGCGACCGCCGGCGCCCGCGGGATCACGATTCGTTCATCGGGCTGGATGTGAAGCGCGGGGTGGCAGGGATCCAAATCACGACGTAGAACATAAAGGACGGCTCAACGGCAAAGGGGCGGCGCACCTGCCGCAGTGAGGTGAATGATGCGCAGACTTTTCGTTTTGTCGATTGCTTCGGTGATGGCGCTCGGGTGGACGAGCGCGGCGCCGGCGCGTCAGGATTCGGCGGCCGACGACAGCGTCGAGGTGTTTGGGTTCGGGCACGTCCACGAGCACACCGAGGGCTGGTTTTTCCCCGGGACGGTTCCGTGCGAGGACTTCAACTGCACGTCGGTCCCCCTCACGATCACCCGAGGAACCGACATCAAGTTCACCGGGATGGACGAGGAGGCCCATCAGATGACTTCCTTCGACAAGAAGGGCCGCGGCAACAAGAAGCGTCCGGTGTTCAAGTCGGCCCTCGTCGCCCAAGGTCAAAGCGACATCATCGAGACGTCCAAGCTCAAGCCGGGAACGTACCGGTTCCACTGCAACGTCCACCCGGCAATGCTGGGGGTCCTCGAGATCACTACCGACTGAGGGTTCACGCCTCGGTCCGTCTGCGGCGGGTTATACGTGGAAGCCGCCAGGTACTCACGATCCGCCGGGCCGCAAGTGCCACTCCGGCCGCGGCGAGCGCTAATCCGCCGATCCGCAACATCGTGACCGCCTCGGGTGACAGGGGCGGGAGTCCGGAGAACTGAACCACCGCGCGCACGATGTCTTGCTTTCTCGTCAGCTTCGATCCCTGGCGCGTGTCGGTCCAGACCGCGAGAGCGCGCCGGTCGGTGGAGAGCAGGCCGAGCCGCGTTCCCAGCGTCGGCATGTCGCGATCGTTTCCGAAGCCGACGCGTGAGTCGAAGCTCGAATCGGACACGTCGACGTGGGTGTCGAACGTCTCGCCCCCGTCTATCGACGAGCTGAGCATGACCTCATTCATGAGATCGGCCGGATCGCGGCTGCGGTCGTAGTAGACGATGTCGACCCGCCCGTTGGGTGCAACGTCGACCTGGGGAAGCTGTTGCGTCCCGTCCGTCAGCGGGCCCGAATTTACCCGGACGGGACGAGCGAAATCTTCCCCTGCGTCATCGGATGCCCACACCCAGATGTCCGAGTCGCCGGCCCGCGCATCGTGAAATGCGACGTAGACCCTGTTCCTTGCGGCGTCGACCGCGAGCGACGGAGAAGGCGGGATGAACACGACGAACCTCTCCGTCGGAACGACTGCACCGTCGACGAGAGTTTCCTCCCAGTGTGTGCCCCCGTCGTCGGAGCGCGCCAGTACCAATTGCCAGAACCCGTCGTAGGGGGGTCCGCCCAATCCCTGGTGCCCCCCGCCGTAGTCGAGCCGGTCGTCGGCAAGATCGAGATACAGGACGTAGATCGAACCATTCGAAGCCGCCACCGTCGTCGGGGCGATGACCCGTTCGCGCGCAGGGTCACTGACGCGCTGGGGCTCGCTCCACGTCGTTCCCGCGTCGGACGACGTCGCGATCATGATCGGATACCCGGTTTCCGGAAACGCGAGCGTCGCCGTTTGCTCCGCCTGCAGCCAGGTGAGATAGAGGCGCTCGTCGTCTGCCGGATCCGCGGTGATGCGAACCTGAAACGCCAGCTCCCCCAGTGCCTTCGTCGGCTCCGACAGCGTGGTTCCGCCGTCCGTCGAGGACAGCGTCCACACCGCATGCGGAACGTTGCCCCGGCCGATGAGGGTCACGTAGACGACGCGCAGCGTCCCATCGGGTGAAAACGCAAGATCCGGTGCGTAGCACTTCGGCTGCTCGCCGCGGGGAATGGGCAACTCGACCTGCGACCACGTCGACGCGCCGTCGTGCGAGACATGCAGGGCACACGAGAAACGAGGTGTGTCGACGCGGTTCGCCACGACCACGTTCGACGGATCGCGCGGGTTGGTCACTACCGACGGCGAGTTGTTGGACGAAAAATCGGCGGGGTCGAGCGCGCTCGCGTTGATCGGGTAGTTGGCGCCATGTCGGGTCGCGGTGAGATCTTTGTCGAGCGCGTTCGCGACGAGGAACGTGCCGCCGCCGGAGAGCAAGAGGCCGCCGGCGATCAGCGGGACGAGGAGCGCGTTGCGCGCATTTCCTGAGCGCAGCCTCCGAAAGCGCAGCGGCATGAGCGAGGCTAGCGGCCGGCGCGCGCCTTGGTTCGCGCCCGCGCCGTCTTCTCGTAGATCTCCTCTATCTCGATAGCCGACAGCGTCTCCTTTTCGAGCAGTACCTCGACGAGCGCATCCAGGGTGCGCCGGCGCGACTTGAGGACTTCGGCGGCTCGGGCGCGCCCTTCTTCGATGACCGCGCGGATCTCCGCGTCGATCGTTCGCGCGACATCTTCCGAGATGATGTTGGCCGGCTCCGACCGTTTGCTGTTGTCGTCGACCGTGTTGTAGTGGAGCGGACCGACCTTGTCGCTCATGCCGAGCTCGCACACCATCCGGCGCGCGATCGCCGTCGCGTGCTTGAGGTCGGCAGTAGCGCCGTCGGCGACATCGCCGAACACCATCTCTTCCGCGGTTCGCCCCGCGAGGCCGGTTGCTATGAGGTCGATCAACCTCGACCGCGTGTGCATGGCCCGGTCGGACTGATCCGGGCTCCACACGTAGCCCAACGCGCGCCCGCGCGGAACGATCGTGACCTTGTGCGGAGGATCGGTACCGGGAAGCGCGGTACCGACCAGCGCGTGGCCGGCCTCGTGGACGGCAAGGAGCCGCTTCTCCTCCGCCGACAGCAGGTGGGAGCGAGAGCCGATCCCCAGAAGGGCGCGTTCGATGCCTTCCTCCACGAACTCCATGGTGATCTCGGGTGCACCGGCGCGCGCGGCGAGGAGCGCGGCTTCGTTCAAGACGTTTTCGAGATCGGCGCCCGCCGCGCCGCTCGTAAGAGCTGCGATCTTGTCGAGGTCGACGTCTGCGGCGAGCGGTTTATTGCGGGCGTGAACCTCGAGGATCGCCTTGCGGCCGGCGCGATCCGGAGCGTCGATGACTACCTGCCGGTCGAAACGACCCGGACGCGTGAGTGCGGAATCGAGGATGTCGGGTCGGTTGGTGGCCGCCATGACGATGACGCCGCTTCCGACGCGAAAGCCGTCGAGCTCGATGAGGATCTGGTTGAGGGTCTGATCGACCTCGCTGTGCCCGGTGATATGGCCCCGGCGCCCGCCGATCGAGTCGATCTCGTCGATGAAGATGATCGACGGTGCACTCGAGCGCGCCTCGGCGAACAGATCGCGCACGCGCGATGCGCCCTCGCCGACGAACACCTCGACGAACTCACTTGCCGACACCGACAAAAACGAGGCGCTGGCCTCGCCGGCGACCGCGCGCGCAAGGAGGGTCTTGCCGCACCCCGGCGGTCCGACGAGGAGGACGCCCCGGGGGGCCCGGGCGCCCAACCTGAGGAAGCGCTCCGGATCCTCTAGATAGTCACGGATCTCGGTGAGTTCCGCAACGGCCTCGTCGGCTCCGGCAACGTCTGCAAACGTGACGCTCTCGTCTTGCAACGGGCGTCGACCGACGCTCGGATTTTTCATCGCGAGACGCTTTCGTCGCTCGGGCGCTTCGGCGAGCGTCCTGTAGGCCTGCTCGAGGTCGGCCTGCTCGATGTGCGATTTTCGTGCGCGCGCCGCGGCGCGCGCGGCGTCGTTCACGACCGCGGCGAGGTCGGCTCCCGCCATTCCGTGCGCTTTCGCCGCGATCGCTTGCAGGTTGACGTCGGGGCCGAGCTGTTTGCCGCGGGCATGAACCTGGAGGATCTGCAACCGGGCGTCGTCGCGGGGGAGCTCTAGCCCGACGGTTCGATCGAAGCGCCCCGGCCGCAGCAACGCGGGATCGAGAATGTCGGGCCGGTTCGTCGCCGCGACCACGATGATCCCCTCGGCCGCGGAAAAGCCGTCGAGTTCGGCAAGGATCTGGTTGAGCGTCTGCTCGTGCTCGCTGTGAGACTGAATGGGCCCCATCCGTCCTCGCGAGCGGCCGATCGAATCGATCTCGTCGATGAAGATGATCGCGGGAGCGGCCTCGCGCGCCTCCTTGAAGAGCTCCCGCACGCGCGCGGCGCCGACGCCGACGAACATCTCCATGAAGTCGGAGCCGGAGATCTGGTAGAAGGGCACGCCGGCCTCACCGGCCAGCGCGCGCGCCAGAAGCGTCTTGCCGCACCCGGGCGGGCCGTAGAGGAGGACGCCCTTGGGCACCCGCAACCCGATGTTCGTGAAGCTCTGCGGCTGGCGCAGGAACTCGACCAGTTCCTTCAGCTCGGCGACCGCCTCCTCCTGCCCGGCGACGTCGGCGAACTTCGTCTCGGCGTGCTCGGCTTCCACCCTTCGTGACGCGCTTTTGGTGGCGAACAGCCCCACGCTCCACCGCCACGACAGGAAGAGGTACGCGATTACGACGAGAAAGAAAATGCTCGGCACGACGAAGGTCACCGGCTCGACGAGGCTCTTCGAGAACTGCTTGTTGATGGTCGTCGGGACGTTGTTGGTGACCAGCAGGCTCGTGAGCTCTTCCCGGACCCCCTCGCTGTTGAAGTAGTTGACCTTGTAATCCCGAGGCTGATCGTCGCCGGTCAGGTAGCGGCCGACGACTATGCCGTCGCGGTCGAGGATCTCGGCGTTGACGACCCGGTCGGTCTCGACGAGGTCGACGAAGCGGTCGTAGCGCAGGGGTTCGCCGGACGCCCGGGGCCGCGAGTAGGCGAGGGCGCCGATGTAGATCGCGGCGAGCACGGCGAGAGCGGCGGCGGTCCAGAAGTTGAGGCGCCGGGCGCGGGTCTTGTCGTCCATCGCCCCATCATGCACCAGAGGAGGACGCGTTGCCTCCGGGCATCGGCCGTGTGAAAGGGTTGTCGGATGAGATTGGTTGCGCGGGTCGTGCTCGCGATCGGCGCGGGGCTCGTGGGCGTGGCGCCTACGACATCGAGCGCCGCGCAGGAGCGGGTGGACAGCCTCCGTATCTCTTTTCCCACCGACGAGGGATCGCTGACTCCCTACACGTTCGAGTTCGGCTACAGCTTGATGTCGCTCGTCTACGACACGGTCATGGTGCGCGACGAGGAGGGATACCCGCGTCCGTGGCTGGCTCGGAGCGTCGAGATGAGCCCCGACGCGCGCATGGTCACGATCATGCTTCGTGACGGCCTCGCCTTCCACGATGGTGAACCCCTGACGTCGGCCGACGTGGCCTTCACCTTTCGTTACGTCGCCGCCAACTACCACCCGAGATTCACCCCGCAGGTGGCCCACGTGGCGGAGGTGCTGACGCCCGACGACCGGACGGTGATGATCTCGCTGAATAAGCCGCAGGCGGGGTTCCTCGACCAGCCGCTTGCCGACATGCCGGTGCTTCCCGAGCACATCTGGAGCGCGCTCCCGACC
>Ga0247713_1001519_pt1 | contig 11455 bp, 10 predicted proteins | sample 21E_NmetaG_FD_189936 | JGI IMG/M metagenome (GOLD analysis project Ga0247713, IMG submission 189936) | Soil microbial communities from hillslope of Landscape Evolution Observatory, University of Arizona, Oracle, AZ, United States - 2-1-E_N | ecosystem: Engineered > Artificial ecosystem >... | reverse complement strand
ATGCGGCAGTGAGGGTGTCGATGAGCTGGCTACGCAGCTGCTGCGAGCCCCGGTCGCCTGGGAGCGCAGCGACGCCCGCGTCGACGACCCGGGTGAGCTGGGCGAGGCCGTCGGCGACTCGGTCCCCGACGACATCGCCGCCGTCGCCGCCGAGATCCTCGCTGCGGCTGGCGCCAGGGCGGAGCCGAGCCGGCTGTCTAAGCTGCTGGGCGAGGCCCGGTCCCGCGCGACAGAGGTCGCGACTCCCGACCGCCTGCTCGACATCGTGTGGGGCGCGGTGCTGTGGGTGTATGTCGCCGACCGTGACGCCAGCCCCGACGAGCTGCCCCGCCGGGCGGACTTAGCGGTGGCCGTGCAGGGCCTGGTGGCCGTCGCCGACGACGTCTCGCTCGTCGACGCCCGGTTCCACGGTCCAGACCTGCTCGTGGCAGCACCAGCGGTGTTCGAGCTGGCCGAAGCTGCGGCGGCGTTGGAGGAAGTGGAGGGGGTGGCATGATCCGAGCAGACGCTGCCGATGCGGCCCGCCTGGTCCGTTACGCGCTGATCCCGACGAACCGGCCGACCCCCACCTCGGAGTACCGCGGACTGCTCGACCGGTTCCGCACCGACACCGAGTTCGCCGAGGACGTACGCGCCGTCGCCGAGGGGTTCGGTCTGTATGTGCGGGCCGCCACCCCCCTCGGCCTCGTCGTGGTCGGTGACCCGGACGGCCCGTTCAAGGTCACCCTTGACAACTGCGGGCTGCCGCTGCGCTCCGGGCCGAACCGGCTCACCGACCGGAGGTGCTTCGGGCTCGTGTTGACCGCCCTCAGCGCCTTCGCATACCCGAACGGGGACGCACTGGCGGAGACGTCAAACCCGACTGTGCGGCCCAGGGAGCTGGAGCGCTTCATCACCCGCCATGCCGCCGCCATGGCCAGCGCCGCCACCGACGACCACACCGTCGAGCTCGACGAACTCGACGTGCAGATCGGCGAGGCGGCGCTGCACTGGCTGGACCTGCCCGAGGTGCTGCCCGCGGAGCGGGGCGGGTTCCGGCGCGACTGCCGCCGGGCGTACGTGGTCGGGCTGCTCAACTTCCTCGTCGACACCGGCCGCGCCCGCCGCGACGCCGCGCTGGCCGACGACCGCGGCGACGCGTACACCCTCAACGACCGATTCCGGGCCGGGCTTCTTGAGGTCGTCGAGACCATTGCGTTCGGGATTTACGCCGCCGGCGACGCCGCTGAGGAGGTCGTGTAGATGTTCCGTCTCCGGCGCTTGTACTTCGATTCCATCGGCGTCCCCGACAACCGGTTCTCGGACCTGACGGTCAGCCTCGTCGACCTCGACGGCGATCCCGCCGACACGATCGTGTGGCTACGAAACGGCGCTGGCAAGACGACAATGCTGTCGCTGCTGCTCGCCCTCATCCGCCCCGACCGTCGTGATTTCCTCGCCACCCGGGTGAAGAAGCGGACCCTCGAGGACCTCGTCCTCGGCGCCGACACAGCCCACGTCGCCGCCGAGTGGGTCGACCCGTCCGGGCAGGTCCTGTGCACCGGCGCGGTGTACGAGTGGGACGGCCGGGCCCGGCCCCGGGACTACAACACCACCGGGAAGGACCGGCTGCACCGGCTCTGGTGGGCGATGCATCCGGACCCGAGCATCGAAGGCGCCACCCTCGACGAGCTGCCCTTCACCCTGCGCACCCGCGGGAAGGTCGACCTCGCGTCGTTCCGAGGCCAGATCCGGATGCTGGCCGCCAAGGGCGTGAACGCTGTAGTGGCCGACGACTCGATCATCGACTGGCACGCTGCGCTACGGGAGCGCCGCTTCGACCCGGACCTGTTCCGGTTCTTCGGGGAGGTCAACGCCACCGAGGGCGGCATCGACGCACTGTTCTCGGGGATTGACTCGCCCGGAGCGTTCGTCCGGTACCTGCTGCGCTTCGTCGGCGACGAACGCCGTGTCGCACCGGTACGCGACTTGCTTGCCGACAACGCGGCGGAGATCTCAAAGCGGCCGGCCTACACCGCCGAACGGGACTTCTGCGCCCAGGCCCAGCCGAAGGTCGCCGCCCTCGGTGACGCCCACGCCAGGGTGGTGGAAGCGATACGGGCGCGCGACGGCGTCCGCGCCGTCGCCGGCGGGTTCCGCCGCGCCCTGCTTGACGCCGCCGACCACGCTGAGGTCCGCGCCCAGGCATCCGCCGCCCGCCGGGCCGAATTCGAGGGCGCCGTCCGTGAGGCCCGCAACGCGTCGGATGCGTCCCGCCGCCAGCGCGACGAGTACCACCGCCTCGCCGCCGGGTTCCGCTTGGAGTCGGCCACAGCCGCTGTGGGGACCGCCAAGGCCGAGGCCGAACGGGCTTCCCTCGACGAGGCGGGGTGGCGGACCGTCGCCGAGCTCAATGCCCTCGCCGAGGCCCAAGCCCACCTGCAGATCCGGCGGGACACCCTGCTGGCGGCGGCGGAGACCTCGGCGCCGCTCGTCGCCCAGGTCGAGCGGGCCGGCGCCATCCTCGCTGCCGCCCTCGACGCCCAGATCGCCGAGGCTGAGGTCCGCCTGGCGGCGCTGCGTGTCGAGCGCGACACCGCCGACGCCGAACGAGAGGCAGCGGCCAATGAGCGACGCGCCGCCTACGGCGAAAGGGTCGGCCTCGGCGCCGAGCAGCAGAACCTGACCGCGACGGTCGAGCGGTTCGAGACCAAGCTGCGGGCCGCGGCCGTCGCTGGCCTGGTCGCCACCAGCGAACGGGCCGAGACCGCCGCCCTCCGCGTCGGCGAAGAGATCGACACTGCCCTCGGGGTGCTGGCTGGGCTCGACGCTGCCGAGCAGGACTGCGCCGCCGCGGTGACCGACGCCCGCGAGGCCCACGCCGCCGCCTCGGAGGCGACCAATACTGCTGGAGCCGAGCGCGACGTCCTCGCCGGCGAGCTCGGCCGCCTCGAGCGCCGCAATCATGCCCTGGCGGTACTGGACCGGGTCCGGGACCTCCTCCAGGCCGACGACGGCGACCCCATCGGCGAAGCCGGTGACCTCGCCGCCCGCCTCGGTGCTGCGGTGGCGGCCGCCGACGCCGAGATCCTGGCCCTGCACTTAGAGGGCGCCGACGACGACCTCGCCGTGCACGCCCTCGCCGCCGAGGGGCTGCTCCCACCCCGTCCGGCTGTCAGCCAGGTCATCGCTGCCTTAGCCGAGCGGGGCGTGACGGCCCATCCGGGCTGGCGCTACCTCGCCGAGCACGAGCCGGTCGAACGTCACGGCGAGCTGATCGCCCGCCTTTCCGAGGTCGTCGACGGGGTCGTCGTGTACGGCGACCCCGTCGCCGCCAGCGCCGTACTCGACGGTGTCGACATCACCGACGCGGTGGTGCTTGCCCCGGCGACGGTGTTCGGCCAGAACGGCAACACCCGCGTCGTCGTGGGCCCCGCGCCCGCCCGCCATGACCGGGCCGCCGCCGCCGAAGAGCTCACCCGCCGCCGGGCTCGTACCGACGTCCGCGCCGCTCGCCTCGCCCGGCTCGGGGACAGCCGTCGCGGTGACGCCGAGCTTGCCGCCCAGCTCGCCGCGCTGGTCGCCGACGTGCCCGACGACGGCATCGACGGCCTTCGCCGCCGTACCCTGGACGCGACCGATCGTGCCGCCGGCCTCGCCACCGACGCCGAGGTGGCCGCCGGACTCATCACCCTCGCCGCCGAGGAGGCCGAGGCTGCGACCGCGGCGGCTCGTGCCGGCCGGGCCACCCTCGCCGCGCTGCGCACCACCGCGGCACGGCTCGACGCGCTCGCCGCCGACGAACAGGCCGTCATCAATCCGGCCCCGCGCCCGGCTCACCGCGCTGCCCGACCTGCTGCGGGCGGCAGGAGAAGCTGAGGCTGGCGCGGCGGCCCGCCACGTTGCGGCTGAGACCCGGCTGGAAGAGTTGCGCGGCCGACTGCGCGGCCTCAACGCGACCCGCAGCCAGTGGGTCGCCGAGCGGGCGCCGCTTCCCCCCGCCGCCACCGACTGGCCAGCCCCGCCGGTCGACACGGCCCGCGCCGCTCTCGCCGAGGCCGATCGCCAACTGCGCGACCAGTTCCCAGAGCACGAGCTGCGCCGCGCCGTCGAGGACGGCGAGGCGGCTGTCCGGGCCGCCGCCGGGAAGGTAAGCACCGAGCCAGCGGTGCGGGCTCGGGCCGAGGAGTTCGTCGCCTCCCAGCCGGCCGCTGCCGACGAGGCCCTCCGTCGGGAGGCCGAGGAGGCCGCCCACGACCGGGCCCTGACTGCGGCAGGGGTGCGCGCCGGCGCCGACCGCGAGCTGGCCGACGCCGAGACGGAGGTCACGGCGACGAAGGCGCCACCGGACCGCCCCCGCCACGCCGAGGTCCCTGCGGAGCCGGTCGACCGGGCCGACGCCCTCCGACGTGCGGCGGCCGCGAGCGAGGAGGCGGCCCAGCACCAGTCCGTGGTGACCGAACGGGAACGGGAGCGCGACGCGGCGGGGGCTGAGGCGGAGCGGGCCGAGATCCGGGCCGGGCTGCTGCGGGACCAGGCCGGGGTGCTGCGTGACGTCGAGGCCGCCCCGGCAGCCGTCGGCGACGTCAGCGAGGTAGACGCCGAGGTCCGGGCCCGCGTGCGCCACCTGGCCGCCGAGGTCGACGCTGCCGAGGGCGCGTACAACTCGGCGATGAGCACCCGGTCGAAGGCGGCCGAAGCGCTGCGGACGTGGGCGGGCGCCGACCGGTTCGCGCTCGTCGCCGAGGACGAGCACGGCCGGGCCGTCAAGCTACTGCGGGACCTTTTCCGCAGCGACCAGCTGTTCGAGCGGGTCGCACCCCGGGCCGGTGAGATGGCCGCCGACCTGGAGAACCGGCACCGCCTCATCGACCAGCTCCTCGCCGAGGTCGAGGTTCACAAGCGCAACGTGGTCTCCCGCCTCGCCGGCCTCGTTGACGACGCACTCGGCGACCTGGCCCGGGCATCGACCTTGTCCGAGCTCGACGACAACATCGGTCCGTGGGCCGGGCAGCGGTTCCTCATCGTTGAGCCGCGACAGCGCCCCACCGCCGAGCAGATCGAGGTCCGTGTCGCCGACCTCATCGACCAGATGCTCGCCGCCGGCCGGGTCGAGCTCGACACCATCGAGTTGCTATGGAAGGCGACGGAGGCGGCTGTCACCGACGGGTTCCGGGCCTCGGTGCTCAAGCCCGCCCCCGACCAGCCGACCGGACGGACCCCGGTCGAGGACATGCGCAAGTGGTCCGGCGGCGAGAACCTGACCGCCTCCCTGGTGCTGTTCTGCGTGATGGCGAAGCTGCGGGCTGAGAAGCGGACCGGGACCCGGGCCGGCACCGCCGGCGGGGTCGTCCCACTCGACAACCCGCTCGGGAAGGCCAACTATGTGCCCTTCCTGGAGCTGCAGCGCAAGGTCGCAGCCGCCAACGGGGTGCAACTGGTGTTCTGGACCGGGATCGGTGACCTAGGTGCAGTGACGGCGTTCCCCCGCATCGCGGCGATGCATAAGCGCCCGTCGACAAGCCGTGCCGGCGCAGCGTACGTCACCGTCGACGGCGACGCGTCGTTCACCCGCCGCACGCAGGTCCTCGACGTCGTCGCCACCGGCCGCCGTGACGACTGAGCCGATGTCGCCGGTGGCCGCCGCCATCGCCGACGCGGTGGCTGGCCACCGGACCCGGACAGTGCCGATAGCGGTGGTGCTAACCGCGGCGGCGTCGGTCGACCACACCGCGGCATCGATGGTGGGGTGGCGGGCCCGGGTCGCCGACGCCGTGGCCGAGCTCGCCGCCGCCGGGATTGTGGCGGTTCCCAAGACCCGCTTCGACCGAACGGCGTTCCCGCCGCTGCCGGCGTACGTGACCCGGCCGGCTCGGCCCCCGCCCGACGGTCAGGTCGGCCCGGTGGTGTGGCATGCCGAGCTTTCGTGGGCTGCAGAGGCGGCCGACGCCGGGCTGCTCAGCGCCGGAGAGCAACGCTTCCTGGGCCACGTGAACCGGTGGCTGCCGTCGCGGCGAGGAGTGGTCGTCCCGTTGCGGGAACGTTCCTTGGACGTGTTCGGCGACGAGAAGGCGGTCGAGCGACGGCTGCTCGGCCCAGTGTTCGGGCCGGGACGGCTGAGCCTCGAGTTCCTGGAGTGTGAGCCGGTGTGGCCGCCGGTGCACCAGCAGGTGTTCGGCCCCGGCGCTTGGCTCCTCGTCGAGAACTACACCACCTACGTGTCCCTGGCCCGCTGCGCGGCTGAGTCGGGGTTCGGGGGCCGGGTCGTGTGGGGCGCCGGTACCCAGGTCGGCACCCGGCTGGCGGCGCTCGCGCTGGCTGCCGACACGCAGGCCCCGCCGGCGTTGTGGTACTTCGGCGACGTCGACGCCGGTGGATTCCGCGTTGCCCGGACCGCCACTCGGCGGGTCGCCGAGCTGCACTTCCCGCCGCTGGAGCCGGCCCGGCCGTTGTATGCCCTCGCCGTTGAATTGGGCCGGCAGCGGCCGGACCCAGACAGCCCCGGCGCCGCCGACGTCGCCGAGTGGGCGGCCCGGTGGGTGGGGGGCTCCGTCGGCGACACCGTCGCCGCGGTCGTCGCGGCGCGGCAGAGGATCGTGCAGGAAACGGTCGGCGCTGAGGTGCTCGCCGGCCATGCCCTCAACGCGCTCCTCGCCTGATTCCCGCTCCGAGGCGGCACGGGAGGACCCCTGAAGGGGTTGGTGCAGCCATGACGGCCCAACTCGCTCAGCGGGGCTTTGGAGCACGAGCGCAGTGGGTGCCGGCCAGGTCTGTTAGAGAGGCGAAACGCTGCTCCCCCGCACGCCTATCGGTATAAGTGGTGTAAAGGCATACCTGTTCGCTGTAGGCGACAGGACTGGCACGGGTAGCGCTGCGAAGGTGTCAGCGGCTTGTGCCAGGAGACGTCAGCGCCGCGCGCAGGTAGGAGTCCGTTGGCCGCACGCCGACTAGAGGCCGAAGATCAGGGCGAGCGCCTCATCGACCGCTCGAACCTCCCTTTCGTCTAGCCGCCCGGCAGATGGACCGAGTCGTTGCGGGTCTACGACGGTCGTCTGTTCGACGAGCACTCGTGTCTCGCGGCCGGCGAGCGAGATTGTGGGCCGGAAGCTCGTCGGGCGGGCGCCAGTCGAAGTCGGGGCGACGAGTGTTGTGGACAGGTCGAGGAACTCGTCTGCTTGAACCACGACGGCGTAGCGCGCTCCTCGTTGCTCATGGCCCCGGGCGCCTCTTGGAGCAGGGAGATGGAACACCTCCCCACGGACCATCTCAGTCCGCCAGTCCGGGAGCGAGATTGGCCATCTGCTCGCGGATGATTCTCATCTCCTCGCGGTCGTGTTCGTCGGATGCGACGTTCCTCACTTCCTCGCGGAGAGCGGACCGAACACGCCGGCGCACGGCAGTCTCGCGGAGCGCGGTGCGTACGGCCTCGGAGTCGCTCATCCCGCTGGCCCGGACCACATCAAGTGCCGCCTCTGATGCGTCATCGAGGCGGACATGCAGCGATCTGGCCATGTCGAAACGTAGCACATATCATGCTACGCGTCGGTGCGCTGCACGTCCGCGGCAGAAGATTTCCGACCCCGCTTTAGACGACTTCGATCGCGCAGCGGGGGCCGGAGGCCGTCGCGAGGCGCAGGTCCGAGGTAACGAGCGTCGCTCCCATCACTTCGGCCAAGGCCACGTAGAAGGCGTCCCAGGCTCGGACCGATCCTCTTAGCTCCCAAACCCGGTCGAGGAGAGGTTGATGGGCGAAACGCTCTCCGGGCCAGTCTCTGAGATCCTGGACGGCCTGTCCGGACGACGTCGCGTCCAGGCGGCCCGAGAGATGGTCACGGCGGATCACGCTGACCACCTCGACGTCGATGACGCTCGGAGCGCCGTGGTCAGTGTCGGATGCAAGCCTTTCTCGCACGTCGTTCGCTCGCGCTGTGTCGGCCACCACCTCGTAGAGGCACGACGCGTCAACGATCAGCATTCGGCCACTCCCCGCGAACCTCATCGAGCGCCGCCACGACGTCGCTCCGTGGGATCTGCGATGGTCGACGGCTCGTGCGCGCCAGCCACTCTTCAACGGTCGGACGTGCTGCGAGTCTCGTCGCCTCTCGCCGGAGCAACTCGGGCACAGTCAACCCAGCCTGCGAAGCCCGCCGCCGAAGCGCCTCATACACATCGTCGTCGATGTCGCGTATTTGCAGGGTCTTGGGCACGCCAGGAACCGTACCATGCGTTCACGCATGACGTCATGCGCTCGCGCATGAGGACCCGGAGCGGGGTTGACGTATGCGGACATGCGCATCGTAGAATGAACTGCCGTGCCGACCGAAGCCCAAACGCGCCCGGTCCCCTCCGGCGCCGGCACCTGGAACCCGCACATGCCCGTGGCCGGGCTGGAGGTGGCGGCCGAACTGCTCAGGGCCCTCGCCAGTCCCCACCGGCTGGCGATCGTGCGCGAGCTCGACGGGCGGGCCCGCTGTGTCCACGAGCTGGTGGAGGCGCTCGGTGTGTCGCAGCCGCTCGTCTCCCAACACCTGCGAGTGTTGCGGGCCAGCCACTTGGTGCAGGCCGAGCGGCGGGGCCGCGAGATCGCGTACTCCTTGACCGACGAGCACGTCGCCCACATCGCCCACGACGCCGTCGTGCACGCCACCGAGCGCGAGCTGCACCGCTGAGGCGGGGACGGGAACCGATGGCCGCCGAGCTCCTCGCCGACGCCGACGCCGACGCCCAGCTGCACGGCGCGGCCGCCGAGCGCGTGGCCGCGCTCGACCAGCGGTACACCGCCAGCCGACGGGCCCTGGTCCACGCCCTGCTCGAAGCCGAGCGCCCCCTCACAATCACCGAGATCCTGGCCGGCGCCAAGGGCATGCCCCAATCCTCGGCATACCGCAACCTCACGGTGCTGTGCGAGGCCGGCGTGGCCCGCCGGCTCCCGGGCGTCGACGACCTCGGGCGCTTCGAGCTGGCCGAGGACCTGGCCGGCCACCACCACCACCTCCAGTGCACGTCGTGCGGGACGCTCGTCGACTTCGCAGCCTCGGCCCAGCTGGAGCAGGCCCTCATAGCCGCCGCTCGCCGGGTGGCGGCCGAGACGGGCTACGAGATCACCGGCCACCGCCTCGACTTCGACGGTCGCTGCCCCCGCTGCCACTGAGCAACGGCGGCCGCTCAGTGCGGCCGCGCCCGGCGACGGCCGAGGTCGACCGCGGCAGTCACGGTGAACATGGCCGCGGCGACCAGGACAATCGTGCCTCCCGGCGCGAGCGCGGCCGCCCGAGCGAGTGTCAGCCCGACGATGACCGATCCGAGCCCGATGGCGGCCGCCCATCGCAGCGTGGCCCCGAAGGACCGGGCCAGGCGCTGCGCCGATCCCACGGGCAGCACCATCAGGGCGGCGACCAGGAGCACCCCGACGACCCGCATGGCCGCCACCACGGTCACTGCGGTCAACGCGGCCAGACCGAGGCTCAGGGCGTCGACGGGTAGCCCCGCCACCCGAGCCGCCTCCTCGTCCATGGCCACCGCGAACAGTGCCCGCCACGTCACCGCGAGCACGGCCAGGATGGCGACTCCGAGCACGCAGATGCCGAACGCGTCGCCGGGACTGACGGTGAGGACCGACCCGAACAGGTAGGTGAGGACGCCGGAGTTCAGCGACCCGGCCAGGCCGGTCAGCACGACTCCCCCGGCGATCCCGGTGTAGAAGAAGACGGCGAGCGCCAGGTCACCGCTTGCCCGCCGGCGGAGCCGTAGCCACTCGATCGTCATGGCTCCAGCCACGGCCACCACCAGCGCCATCCACAAGGGGCTCACCCCCATGAGGAGCCCGGCGGCAACGCCCGCGAAGGCCATGTGACCGACGCCGTCGCCCATCAGCGACAGGCGCTTCTGCACCAGGAACGTGCCGATGAGAGGGGCGCAGGCGCCCACGGCCACCCCCGACGCCAGCGCCAGCTGCATGTACTCCCGCTCGAACGGCCACGGCAGGGGCAGGCTCATCCCGGCCCCTCCAGCCAGACCGGGAGGTCGTGGCGGTGGATGCCCAGGCTGACCCCTTCGGCGGTGAGGTCGGACGGCGGAGCGTCGAAAACCACCGTGCCGCCCCGCAACACGATCACGCGGTCGAGGTCGTCGGCGACGGCTCCCAGCTCGTGGGACACCAGCAGCACGGCAACCCCTTCGCTCCGGCAGCGGGTGACCACCGCGTGTCGGAACCGCTCCTGGGATTCGGCGTCGACACCAGCAATGGGCTCGTCGAGGACCAGCAGCTCCGGCTCCGAGGCCAGCGCCCGGGCAATGAACACCCGCTGTTGCTGCCCCCCGCTCAGCTCGACGATCGGCGTGCGGCGGCGATCGGCCAGCGCCACGACGTCGAGCGCCCGCTCGACCCGGGCGCGATCCGCGGCAGCGGGCCGGCGAGCCCAGCCCCGGCGGGCGACGCACCCCGACGCCACCACTTCCTCGACCGTGGCCGGAAGCTGGTCGACCACCACGGCGCGCTGGGGCACGTAGCCGACCCGCCAGCGGTCCTCCAGCCGGTCGGGCGGCTCGCCGAACAGCCGCACCTCTCCCCCCTGCGGAGGCGCGAGGCCGAGGGCGACCCGGACCAGCGTGGACTTCCCGGAACCGTTCGGGCCGGCCAGCGCGACGAACTCCCCCGGCTCGACGCGAAGGCTCACATCGTCGAGCACGCCGTGGCGGCCGTAGGAGAACCCGACTCCATCCAGGCGGAGGGCATCTGGCCGCGCATTCGCAGCCGGGCCCTGGCTCAGCGGCACCCCAGCGCCAATCGCAGCGCCGCCAGGTTCTCGCGCATCGCTGAGACGTAGGTCTTTCCCGCCTTGGCGTCGTCGTCGGACAGCCCTTCGATGGGATCGAGCACCGCGGTGGAAACGCCCGCCTCGCGGGCGAGAGCCTCAGCCACCTTGGGTGAGACCAGCGTCTCGTAGAAGACCGTCGTCGTGCCGTCGCTTTGCACCTTGGCGGCCAGGTCGGCGAGGCGCTGCGGGCTCGGCTCGGACTCCGGTTCCATGCCGGCGATCGCCTCCTGCACCAACCCGTAGCGTGCCGTCAGGTAGCCGAAGGCGGCGTGCGATGTCACCACCACCCGTCGATCGCACGAACTGAGACCCTCGACGAACGCGGCATCAAGCTCGTCGAGCTCGCGGCTGTAGGCCGTGGCGTTCGCCTCATAGGTCGCCCGGTTGGCCGGTTCGACCGCCGCCAGCGCATCGGCGACCCTCGCCACGATGGCCTTGAACAGCGCGGGGTCGAGCCACACGTGAGGGTCGATCTCCAGGTCGTCGTCTCCCTCGGGAGCCGGGAGCAGGCTGCCCAGCTCGTCGAGGATGTCCACCTTCATGCCCTTGGCCCGGTCCGCTGCTTTCTCGAGCGCCGGTTGGAACCCTTGGCCCAGAAAGAGCACCACCGCGGCGTCTTCGATGCTGTCGACCTGGCTCGAGTTCAGCTCGAGGTCGTG
>Ga0247713_1001518_pt1 | contig 11456 bp, 14 predicted proteins | sample 21E_NmetaG_FD_189936 | JGI IMG/M metagenome (GOLD analysis project Ga0247713, IMG submission 189936) | Soil microbial communities from hillslope of Landscape Evolution Observatory, University of Arizona, Oracle, AZ, United States - 2-1-E_N | ecosystem: Engineered > Artificial ecosystem >... | reverse complement strand
GAGGCGGCGGAGACGCTCGAGGAACTGCTCCAGGAGCTTTAGGAATCCGTAAAGGGTTCGCGGCTAATCTGCCCCGGCTCCTCTCACGGGGGTCAATGGGAGACAGATGATGTTCAAGAAGCTTTTCCGCAACGAGCAGGGCGCGACCGCGATCGAATATGGTCTGATCGCAGCGCTGATCGCCGTTGCCGCCATTGCCGCGATGGGCAGCGTCGGTTCGAAGCTCGACACGACCTTCACCAACGTTTCCAGCAGCCTCAAGTAAGGCTGGCGAAGACAAACAGGCGGCGGCGGTGCCCGGGGGCGCCGCCGCCGTTCGTTTGCGCGGCTCGCAGGCTCGAAACATGATTAAGCCGCGGAAACTTCTCTCTTTAAAACTTTCTCAATCCTTGTCTCCTAATCCTCGGTCATCCTGAGCGGGAACAATCCTCGCACAGGTTGGAGGGCGAGGCTCTCCCGTGGACCTTGAGGAGACCAGTGATGACCAAGTTTCTGAAGCTGATTAAGAACAACGACGGTGCGACCGCCATCGAGTACGGCCTGATTGCCGCTCTCATCGCCGTTGCCGCCATTGCCGCGATGGGCAACGTCGGTTCGAAGCTGAACACCACCTTCACGAACGTTTCTTCGAGCCTGAAGTAAAACTCGGCCGTCGTGAACGAACGGAGCGGCGGTGCCGAAAGGCGCCGCCGCTCTTTCTTTGTGGCAAGTGCCGCGGCCGTCCGGCGTGCTGCGCCGCCGCGAGCTTTACCGGCGATCTACGAGGATGGTGGAGCCGAGGGGGATCGAACCCCTGACCTTCGCAATGCCATTGCGACGCTCTCCCAGCTGAGCTACGGCCCCGTCCGCCGCCGCCTTTAGGCGATGCGCTTTGCCCCTGCAAACAGGAAATTGTCGCTTGCTGCCGCGCCGCGGGTGCCGCCGGCCACTGCTCTATCCTTGCACGTGAAGTGGTTCAACGCACGGCGGTTTGTTAGTGCGGCCTGACGCGTGATTCGCAGCGGAAGGCGGGGATGGATCGGGAAGACAGCGTGACTTCGGTGCCATCCGTCCCGGCGCCCCTGTCGGATAGCGAGAAGCGCCATCGCGAGACCGAGCGGCGGCTCAACGCGGTCCTCGACAATGCCAGCGTCGCCATCTTCCTGATGGATGAGCATCAGCACTGCGCCTACATGAACGCCGCGGCCGAGCGCATGACCGGCTTTTCGCTGGCGGAGACGGTCGGCCGCGCGTTGCACGACGTCATCCACCACACGCGTCCCGACGGTTCGCATTACCCGCTCGAGGAATGCCCCATCGATCGTGCTTTCCCGCAGAACAACAATGTCCAGGGCGAGGAGGTGTTCGTCCACCGCGACGGCCACTTCTACCCGGTCGCCTTCACTGCCAGCCCGATCCGCGACGAAGCCTCGCAGACGATCGGCACCATCATCGAAGTGCGCGACATCTCGTCTGAAAAGGCCGCCGAGGCGCAGCTCCGCGCATCGCAACGGGCCGCCGAAGATGCGGCAGCGCGCAATCTGGCCATTTTGTCGCAGCTCGAGGAAGGGGTAATCGTCACCCACGCCGACGGCCGCATCGCCTTCGTCAACGAGGCCGCGAGCCGGATTCACGGCGTCGCCGCGCTCGACGTCCCGCCGGATCGCTACAGCGGAACCTATCACCTCCTGACCGAGGACGGCGAGCCTTACCCGCCCGCCGATCTGCCATTGGCGCGGGCGGTGCGGGGAGAGGCGGTGCGGGAGGCGGCATGGCGGATCCGCCGGCCGGACGGCAGCGAAGTGCTGGCGCGCGGCAGCGCGCGCCCGTTGCTGAGCGCCGGCGGCGCGCAAGTCGGCGCGGTGCTGACGTTGCGCGACGATACGCAACGCGATGCGGCCGAGCGCGAGGTGCGGGAAAACGAGGCGCGGCTGCGGGCGCTCACGGACAATCTGCCGGGCGGCATGGTCTACCAGATCGCCACCGGGCTCGACGGCTCGGACCGGCGTTTTCTCTACGTCTCGCAAAGCCACGAGAAGCTTACCGGCTACACCGCCGAGGAGGTGCTCGCCGATCCGACGATTCCATATCGGATGATCCACCCCGATGACGGCATGAGCCTGATGGAAGCGGAGGCGAGGGCGATTGCCCAGCAGACGCCGTTCGACGCCCAGGCCCGCTTTTTCCGGAAGGACGGCGAAATGCGCTGGTGCCGGATCATTTCCGCGCCGCGCCCGCAGCCCGGTGGCGGATTGATCTGGGACGGCATCCAGATCGACATCACCGACCACAAGCGCGCGGAGGCCGCGCTGCGCGAGAGCGAGGAGCATCTACGCAGCCTGAATGACACGCTCGAGGAGCGGGTCCGGCAGCGCACCGCCGAGCTTGAGCGCGTGCACGAGCAATTGCGCCAGTCGCAGAAGCTCGAGGCGATGGGTCAGCTGACCGGCGGTGTCGCCCATGACTTCAACAATTTGCTGACGCCGATCATTGGCAGCCTGGACATGCTGCAGCGCCGTGCGGCGCTTTCCGACCGCGACCAGAGGCTGATCGGCGGCGCTCTCGAATCCGCCGAGCGCGCCAGGACGCTGGTGCAGCGGCTGCTTGCCTTCGCGCGGCGGCAGCCGCTGCAAGTGGGCGCGGTCGACGTTGCCGGCCTGATCGAGGGCATGGCCGATCTCGTCGCCAGTACGTCCGGGCCGCAGATCAAGGTGGCGATCGACATTGCGCCCGATCTGCCCTGTGCGCGCTCGGACCCGAACCAGCTCGAAATGGCGCTGCTCAACCTCAGCGTCAACGCGCGCGACGCCATGCCCGACGGCGGCAAGCTGACCATCTCTGCAGTCGCCGAGACGATCGGTGACGGCCACCGTGCCGGCGTCGCCCCGGGCGCCTACGTCCGCCTGTCCGTCTCCGACACCGGCATCGGCATGGACGAAGCGACCCGGGCCAGGGCGATCGAGCCGTTCTTCTCGACCAAGGGGGTGGGGAAGGGGACCGGCCTCGGTCTGTCGATGGTGCACGGCCTCACCTCGCAGCTCGGCGGGGCCATGCTGATCTCCAGCCGGCCCCGACTTGGCACCACCGTCGACCTGTTCCTGCCCGCAGTCGCGGAGGAAGGCCGCCGTGCAGCCTCCCGGCCGACCCGGCCGAGCAGCGGCGCCGGCGCCGGCAAGGTGCTGCTGGTCGACGACGAGGAGCTGGTCCGCGCCAGCACCGCCGAAATGCTCGCCGACCTGGGCTTTGAGGTCGTCCAGGCAGCTTCGGCCGGGGACGCCCTCGCCTGCCTTGCCGCCGAACCTTTCGACCATGTGGTCACCGATCATCTGATGCCGGGGATGACGGGCACCGAACTCGCGCGCACCATCGCCGACATTTATCCGCAAACCCCGGTGCTGGTGATTTCCGGCTATGCCGCGATCGAGGGCGTGGCGGCCGACATTCCGCGGCTCGCCAAGCCCTTCCGGCAAGACGAGCTGGCAAGGAGCCTCGCGCACCTGCGCGGCCCGGGCCGCTGAAACGACCGCCCCGCCTCAGCCGGGTTTGGTCGGCGCCAGCACGGCGCTCGCCGCCTCCAGCGGCCTGTCCAGGTTGAGCCGCTCGACCACCGACACGGCATCCTCGAAGCCGGCGCCGCAGAAGGTCGGCACGCCGCTCGCCTCGATCTCGCGCAGCAGCTCGCCTTCGGGACCTGAGCGGCAGGAGCCGTCGACGTCGCGGATGAACACGGCCGCGACGCGCTCGCGGAAATCACGCACCACCTGGGCGTAGACGGACACGTCGCGCTGGCCGTTGTCACCGATCAGCAGGAAGCGCAGCTGCGGGTAGAAATCGAGCACCGTCTCGATCGCCGCCAGCTTGTGGGCGTCGTGGCTCTTGCGGATGAACTGCTGCGCATCGATCCCATAGTCCTTGAGGAACATCGGACCGTGCGGGATGTGGTTGAGCTCCATGAACTCGGCGATGAATCCGTAGAGGTTCCACGGCGACGACGAGACGTAGAAGAACGGCCGCGCCGGGGCCTGGTGGTCGCGCGCGATCATCTTGTAGAGCGTCGAGGCCCCGGGCACGGCAAGCCGGTCCTGCGGCCGCTCGACCAGCACCCGGCGCCAGTTCCTGACGAAGTCGGTGGCGCCGGTCTCGACCACCGTGTCGTCGATGTCGGAGATGATGCCCCAATGGTTGTCGGTGCCCGGCGCCAGGATCGGCACGGCGATGCTCGCCTGCTGCGCCTGCCGGCCTGGGGTCGTCACCACCACCTGCTCCCAGGCGGTGTGCAGGGGCAGCGGCGTGGGGCAGGCGAAGTCGAAGGTGAAATAGCCTTCCTCGTCGCTCAGCGTCTCGTGCACCTGGCCGTAGCCTTCGCAGCGCACGGCGATGCCCGGAAGCTCCTTGCTGTTGTAGATTGCGAGCATGGCGCGGATCCGCGTCGCCAGCCCTTCGCCGGCGTCGAGCGGCTTTTCGTAGCGCACGATTCGCCCCTTCAGGCGCACCGTCTCGTTATTGCGGTAGCCGGCATAGGCGAGCAGGCGGACCTTGCGGTCGTGCCCTTCGCCCCGAGCCAGCAAGTCGTGGATCAGGTCGACGTCACGCTCGAGTTCCGCAACCGACGCCTTGAGAAAACGCGAGATCGCCGAACCTGCCATGGCGCGACGAACGGGAGGGGATGAGGGGAGGTTCCCGAGCCGCCCTTTTACCAGACGCGGTGACGGTCCGCCCAGCGATCGTCCGGACCGAGGACGCGGCTCGACTGCTCGCTGATCCGATGTGCGTATGCAGTCGCAAGATGGACGTGGGCGAGCGTCGCCTCAAGCGAAACGGCCTTCACCGCGGCTTCCGCTTCCTCGCGGATCCGGCAGTGCAAATAGCCGAGGCTTTCCACCCGCACGGCGTGCCCCCTTTGCTCGATCGGCTTTCCAGACGACATCCAGACAATCTCCGCCTTGACCACTGCTCCCAGCTACGAGGCAACAGGCGGGTCGGACGCACCAAATTCGCGTTCCTCGTTGCAAGAGGGGCGGTCAGTCCGGGTCCCGGCGCCTGAGGACCCTGTCCATGTCGGTCACGAACACCGCCGCGGACCAGCCGATCAGCAGAAATCCGGTAAGGCCCTCGAACGTCACCACCAGCGGCCAGCGGCTTCCCGTGCCCTCGAGCACCCCCATCGTGGTGTAGGCGAGACCGGACATGTGCAGCGCCTGCGCGAAGCTCGCGGCCTCGCCGACGAGCAGATAGAATGCTGCGTAGACGGCGATTTCGGTCGCGTGCAGCGCGAACAGGGTCAACGCCATGGGCACCATCAACGTGACTTCGCGCGCGGCGAGCCGCTGCTGCCTGATTTTTCGATCCTCATAGCGGAACAGCTTTGTGGACAGCGCCACTCCGGTGCCGTGAATCACGGTCGCGATCGTCATCAGCACCGTGGCCATCAGAAGCTGGACCGCCAGGTTCATCGGGCAAGTCTCACAGCCATCCCCGCCAACGCGCGATCGCAGTCGCAATGATCACGGTCAGGAGCAAACTGCCGATGGTCACGTAGAAGCCGGCATCGCCGGTCGAGAAGAAATCCGTCTCGAAATTCATTCCGAATATGCCGGCGACCGCGGCGCAGATGCCGACCACCGCCGTCAGATAGGTTAGCACCTTGACCAGCTCGTTGGTCTGCTGCGCGGTGCGGGTCGCGAACAGTTCGAAGCTGCCGACGACAAGGTCGCGGGCATGCTCCACCTCGTCGATCGCCCGCTCGAAGCGGCCGACGAGCACCTGGAAGTGTGGTGCCGCACCGGATTGGGTCACGAGCTGCAGGTCCGGGCGCGACAAGCCGTAGAACACGGTGCGCTGGGCGGACAGAGACGTACGCAGGCGCGACACCCGCCGCCGCAGGGTAACCATTCGTCCAAGGAGAGTGCGGCTGGACGGGCTGGTCAGGGCCTGCTCGTCGAGCCGGTCGACCAGCTGCTCGATCCGCGCGATGTCCTCGAAGAACGCCTCGAGGTGCGCGTCGAGCAGCGATGCCGCGAAATCATGGGTCGAGAGCGTGCCGATGGTGGTCTCGGCACGGTCGCGCTCGCGAAATGCGTCGATGAAGCCGATCGTGCCATCGTGGACGGTCAGCAGCCATTTGCGGCTGATGACGAAGTCGAGCCTCGTGCCCTCATGGCGATTGAGCCAGGGCCGCCCGATGCCATGATTGTCCTGGACCACGGTGGCCGGCGCGGTTTCGACGAAGAATTGGGAATAGCTGCCGTAATTCTCGACGCCTGCGGTCTCGCCGCGGCCGAGCAGCGTTGCGAGACTCCCCTGCTCCAGGCCGAGCTGTCCGGCGACCCAGCGCAGGTCCGCCGCGTCGCGGCAATCGATGTCGATCCACAACAGGTGCTGCTCGCCGATGCAGCCGAGCGTCTCCGGTGACAGCTCGACCTCCCGGTCATGGCCGTCGGTGTCGTACAGGTAAGCTGTGACGGGCATCGCCGGCAGAACGGATCAGCCGTAAGAAGGCTGCGAGTCCGTAACGACTGCTCCAGCCGGCCGGTGCGGGTGCCTAGGCCTCGTCGTCCTCGCCCGCGGTCTCGACGCCCAGGTCCTCGTCGCCCGTCGACAGATCGACCTCGTCGTCGGCGCTGGGCTCCTCGTCCTCGTCGATCGCGAGATCCTCGGCGCCCAGCTCGGCGTCCTGCGCCGGTTCCTTCGCGACCGGCGCCGCGGCTTCGAACGGCAGCGGCTGCTTGGACTTCAGCACCGGCTCGGGCACCCATTCGGACCCGCACTCGATGCAGTGCACCGGATTGTCGTTGCCGAGGTCGTAGAAGCGGGTCGAGCACTTGGGGCAAGTGCGCTTGGTGCCCCATTCGGGCTTCACCATTGGTCGGTCTCCAGATCGCGAAAAGGCGGCGCCGGGCTGGGCCGGTCCGAAAGCGGGCGCGCCTTGCCATAGGGTCGACCCACTGTCAAAGCGCTCGCGCCCGATGCCAGCCGATCCGCCTCTCGTCATCGCCGTCGACGGTCCCGCGGCCAGCGGCAAGGGAACGATCGCCCGTGCGCTCGGCCGGCATTTCGACCTGCCGCACATGGACACCGGCCTGCTCTATCGCTCGGTGGCGCTCAACCTGTGGCGCTGGGGCGGCGATCCGGCCAGCGAGTTCGAGGCGCTGCGCGCCTGCGACGTCGCCGCCATCGACCCGGCCGATCCGGAGCTGCGCAGTGAGCCGGTGTCGGCGATCGCCTCGCGCGTTTCGCTCTATCCGTCGGTCCGCACCGCACTGCTCGAGCGGCAGCGGCAGTTCGCGCAGCAGCCGGGCGGGGCGGTGCTCGACGGCCGCGACATCGGCACCGTGGTGGCGCCCGACGCGCGCGTGAAACTGTTCGTCACCGCCTCGGCGCAAGTGCGCGCGCAGCGCCGCGTCGCCGAGCTCGAGGAACGCGGAATGCCTGCGCACCTCGAGGACGTGCTGATCGACATCCGCGCCCGCGACGAGCGCGACACCGGCCGCGCCCTCGCTCCGCTCAAGCCCGCTGAGGACGCGATCCGGCTCGACACCAGCAGCATGGGCCGTGACCAGGCGATTGCCGAGGCGATCCGCCTGGTCTCCGAGCGGCTCTAGAACAAGAGGCCAGCGGGCAGCAGCGCGATCACCGCCATCACGGGCAGGCATCCCCACCCAAGCCGCATGCAGCCCCCGCGCTCGGGGTCGGCGGCTCCGGCATCGGACCGGGTGCTGGGATCGGCCTGCTCGCGGCCGTCGCCTTCACTGATAGCCACGGGCCTGCTCCCGTTCTTCGGCTGCCTGCTCCTGCGCCTCTTCCATGGCTTGTGCGTTGGCCTCGCCGCTCTCGCTGCGCTCCTCGGCTGCCTGCGAATCCTCGGGTCCTGGCTTCGTCTGCATGGCTCGCGTCTCCTCGCCCCACCAACCGGCGGGAAGGATCGGCGTTCCTACGGCATTTGGTGCAGACTTCGCGCGCCGGGGCGCTCCGCGCGTGCTAGCGCCGCGCGTACCTGGTGTTGCCGACGTATTGACCGAAGACGTTTCCGCTCTGGCCGTAACGGCAGACGAAATAATCGGTGCTCGCCGAGGAGCGCAAAGCGCAGCCGACGCGAACGCTCGTCGGCCAGATGATCTGGGTGTAATGGCCGACGTCGCTCCAGCGGCCGGTGGTGCTGACATGCGGGAACTGGCCCGCCCGGAACATGCTCTTTTCCGAGCCCCAGCTGCCGATCATCGTCTCGACGGAAAAGGCGCCGCGCGTGCCCATCCACAAATTCTCGCCCTGGCCCGGGCGGCTTGCCGCCGGAGCGTGGGCGAAGCGGCCGGTGCGCGCCATCTGCGCGGCATAGGCGTCGGCCGACGCGGCGAGCTGGGCATCCCAGGTCGCCGGCTGGGCCGCCACGCCTGCGCGAAGCTGGTTGTGGGCGGCGACCGCGCGCATCGCAAAGGCGGTGCTCGGTGCGACGATCAGGCGCGAAGCCGCCTCGGCCGCGCTCGGAATGACTGCTGCCACGGCCGCAGCAAGCAGCAGAGTAGCCTGGACCGAAATTCTTGAAAACATTGGCTCCCCCCCGGAAGTCGATGCGGCTGTTTGGCTGCAGCCAAATGAACGGGAGATTACGTGAATTAATATAACATTAAACGGGTCTCTGCTTGCTTGCTCTCGCTGCGAGGGTCAGCTAAGGCGCGCAGCGTCCGGCGGGTGCTGCACGCAGCCGCGGAAAAGCCGTCTTGCTGGCGAGCGCGAAGGGCCGAGGGGCGAACGACCCTCCGCCTGACGCGCTTTTTCGCTTGGACGCGTGTTTTTCCGCAACTCGGCGCATCGACGGACGCCGCCGCGGGCATCGGGCCCCGGCGGCGGTGCATGCAACCAGGTCCGCATGTGAAGGCCCGCCATGGTGGCGGTCCCGCGGCAGGCCCGAGCGAAGACGAGAGACTATAGACTTTATGGCGACCACGACCTTTCCGACCCGCGACGACTTCGCGGACCTGCTGAACAAGTCCCTGGGCGGCGAAAACGAGACCTTCGAGGGCAAGGTCGTCAAGGGCATCGTCACTGCGATCGAAAATGATCTCGCGGTGATCGACGTCGGGCTCAAGTCGGAAGGGCGCGTGCCGCTGCGCGAGTTCGCGGCCCCGGGGCACAAGGCCGAGCTGAGCGTCGGCGACGAGGTCGAGGTCTATGTCGACCGGGTCGAGAACAGCCAGGGCGAGGCGATGCTGTCGCGCGACCGCGCCCGACGCGAGGCCGCCTGGGACAAGCTGGAAAAGGAATTCGAGGCCGGCAACCGCGTCGAGGGCGCGATCTTCGGGCGCGTCAAGGGCGGCTTCACGGTCGACCTCGGCGGCGCCGTCGCCTTCCTGCCCGGAAGCCAGGTGGACATCCGCCCGGTGCGCGACGTCCAGCCCCTGATGGACATCCCGCAGCCGTTCCAGATCCTCAAGATGGATCGCCGCCGCGGCAATATCGTCGTGTCGCGCCGCGCCATCCTCGAGGAGACTCGCGCCGAGCAGCGCAGCGGCCTCATCCTGTCGCTCGCCGAAGGCCAGGTGATCGAAGGCGTGGTCAAGAACATCACCGATTATGGCGCCTTCGTCGACCTCGGCGGCATAGACGGGCTGCTGCACGTCACCGACATTTCCTACAAGCGCGTCAATCACCCGTCGGAAGTGATCAACATCGGCGACACGGTGAAGGTGCAGATCATCCGCATCAACCGCGAGACCCAGCGCATCTCGCTCGGCATGAAGCAGCTCGAGAGCGATCCGTGGGAAGGCGCGGCCGCCAAATATCCGATCGAGGGCACGTTCCGCGGCCGGGTCACCAACATCACCGAATATGGCGCCTTCGTCGAGCTCGAGGCCGGCATCGAGGGGCTGGTCCACGTCTCGGAGATGAGCTGGACCAAGAAGAACGTGCACCCGGGCAAGATCGTCTCCACCTCCCAGGAAGTGGACGTCAAGGTGCTCGAGGTTGACGAGGAGAAGCGCCGGATTTCGCTCGGCCTCAAGCAGGCGCAGTCGAACCCCTGGGCGGACTTCGCCGACAAGCATCCGGTCGGCTCGGAAGTCACCGGCGAGGTCAAGAACGCGACCGAGTTCGGGCTGTTCATCGGCCTCGACGGCGACGTCGACGGCATGGTCCACATGTCCGACATCGCCTGGGGCGTGTCGGGCGAGGAGGCGCTGGCGCTCCATCACAAGGGCGAGACGGTCAAGGCCGTCGTCCTCGACGTCGATGTCGAGAAGGAGCGCATCTCGCTTGGCATGAAGCAGCTCGAGCGCGGCGCGGTTGCCGCCGGCGGCGGCAAGTCGGGCGGCGTCAACAAGGGCGAGGTGGTGACCGTCACCGTGCTCGAAGTGCGTGACGGCGGGCTCGAGGTCCAGGTCGGCGACGACGGGCCGACCGGCTTCGTCAAGCGCACGGACCTTGGCCGTGATCGCGACGAGCAGCGCCCCGAGCGGTTCCAGCCGGGGCAGAAGTTCGACGCCATGGTCATCGGCTTCGATCGCTCCAAGAAGCCCAACTTCTCGATCAAGGCGATGCAGATCGCCGAGGAGAAGCAGGCGGTGGCGCAGTACGGAAGCTCGGACTCGGGCGCTTCGCTGGGCGACATCCTCGGCGCCGCACTCAAGGAAAAGGCGGAGTCGACCAAAGGCTGATCGCGGCTCGGCGGCAGGCGCTCATGGCTCCTGCCGCCGGCCGAAAGGCCTTGCACCCGGGAGGCTTTCCTGACAGCTTCGCGGGGAACCGAGGGCGATGCATGGGGGCGTGCCGCCCAATTCACCGAGCGGGGTGGAAATGATTCGATCTGAACTTGTGCAGAAGCTTTGCAACGACTTCCCGGATCTCAACCAGCGCGAGATCGAATCCGTCGTCGCGGCGATCTTCGATTCGATCACCGACCAGCTCGCCAAGGGCGGCCGTGTCGAGCTGCGCGGGTTCGGCGCCTTTTCCACGCGCCAGCGCGATGCCCGGCTCGGCCGCAACCCGCGTACGGGCCAGGCGGTCGAGGTCGACGCCAAGCGCGTCCCTTATTTCAAGCCGGGCAAGGAGATGCGCGAGCGCCTGAACCTGCAGGACGCTGCCGCCGCCGAATTATAAGCGCAGCGTCGCGGCTGGCCACCCGAGCGGACGTGGCGGAATGGTAGACGCTGGAGACTTAAAATCTTCTGCCCGACTGGGCGTGCGGGTTCGAGTCCCGCCGTCCGCACCAGCCCCTCCGAAACGGAGGTAATTTATTAAACTTGATTGATTAGCTCGTCCGGGTGTCCAGCCGGGTGAGTACCTTTGCCGCCAGAGGCATTTCGCCGCCGCTGTTGAATGCACAGCGCGACGCGATCGTGCTGTCGGTGCTGATCGCCGCCGTCGCCTTGCTGATCTGGAACGGCAGCGCCTTGTTCCAGCAGATGGCCTTCGCCGGCGGCGAGCTCGGCCTCGACGTCCAGATCATCAGCACGGCGCTGACCCTCAACGTTGCTTTGATCCTCTAC
>Ga0247713_1001517_pt1 | contig 11457 bp, 14 predicted proteins | sample 21E_NmetaG_FD_189936 | JGI IMG/M metagenome (GOLD analysis project Ga0247713, IMG submission 189936) | Soil microbial communities from hillslope of Landscape Evolution Observatory, University of Arizona, Oracle, AZ, United States - 2-1-E_N | ecosystem: Engineered > Artificial ecosystem >... | reverse complement strand
GGGCGGTTGCGCCGGCGCGGGGCGCGAGCGGTGGGATGGGCGGGCATGAAGGTGTTCCTTTCGGTTCGGAGAGTTGGCCGTTGATGCTGCGGCCACACGCTCCGAGGAACGGAAACCCTGCGCTTGTCATGCGCACTGCACTCGACCCCGGTGCCGCCAGGAGGCGTCACCGACGCATCAACCGTACCAGTCAGCCCGGGTTCAGCCGGAACCCGTGGGAGACGACCTGCACCTTCCAGCGGCCGGCGACGCGGGCGTCGGCCCGGACCTCTGGACCCCAGGGTGGGGGTCGACGTGCGGTCTTTGCGTCCATATCGGAGGATTGTGTGGTGCACGACCGGAGCACATCGTGATCGCGGACCTGCTGGACCGCCTGGCCGACCTCGCCTCGCCGTGGGGCTACGTCATCGTGGGTGTGCTGGCGATGCTGGAGGCCGCGGCCATGGTCGGCCTGGTCGTGCCGGGAGAGGCGGCCCTGCTCGTGGGTGGGTTCCTCGCCTCCCAGGGGAAGGCCGACCTCCCGCTGATGATGGCCGTCGGCGCCGTCGGGGCCATCGTGGGCGACTCCATCGGCTATGAGATCGGCAAGCACCTGGGCCCATCGTTGCGCCGCAGCCGGCTGGGCCAGTGGGTGGGCGACGAACGATGGCAGCGGGCCGAGGACTACATCGTCCGCCACGGCGGCCGGGCGGTGTTCTTCGGCCGCTTCATCGGCGTGCTGCGGGCCCTCGTCCCCACCATCGCCGGCCTGTCGGGCATGCCCTACCGGACCTTCCTGCCCTGGAACGCCATCGGCGGCCTGGTCTGGGCGCCCGGCTTCGTCCTCCTCGGCTACGCCGCCGGCGGCTCGTACCACAAGGTCGGCACCTGGGCCGGACGGGCCAGCGCGGTCCTGCTCATCCTGGTGGTGCTGGTGGCGGCCACGGTGATGGCGGCGCGCGCCGTCGTGCGCCAGGAAGGGGCGGTGCGCAGGTGGGCCCGGGCCCAGAAGGAACGCCCGACCGTCGCCCGGCTCCTCGGCCGGTTCGAGCGTCAGCTCGCCTTCCTCGGGCGGCGGCTGCGCCCAGGGACGGCGTTCGGGCTCTCGGTCACCCTGGCCCTGGCCGGGGTGGCGGTGGTCGGCTGGACCTTCGGCATGGTCGTGCAGGACGTGATCTCCCGGAAGGACCTCGCCGGCCTGGACGGTGCCGTCTACCGGTTCTTCCTGGATCACCGGGAGCCCGCGCTGACCACCGCTTCGAAGACCGTGTCGCTCCTCGGTGGGACGGCCCTCCTGACCGCCCTGACCATGGCCATCGCCCTTCTGGTCTGGTGGCGGACCCGGCGGCCGCGTGACCTCATGGTGCCGGCGCTGGCGGTGACGGGCTCCTGGGTCCTGGTGGAGGCCATCAAGATCGCCGTACACCGGCCCCCGCCCCCGGTCGTCGACATGCTGGCCGGCAATCCCGGCTTTGCGTTCCCCTCCGGTCAGGCGACCAGGTCGGCGGCCTGCCTCCTCACCGTGGCGTTCGTGGTGAACGGCGTCATGGGGTCGTGGCGCGCCAAGGTCATGGTGGTCACCGCGGCGCTGACCCTCTCGGGGCTGATCGGCCTGGCCCGGCTGACCCTCGCCGTCCACTGGCTGACCGACGTGCTGGGCGGCTGGGCCCTCGGTCTGCTGTGGTTCGCGGTGGTGGTGATGATCACCGAGGTGGCCGCCTCACTGCAGCAGCGCGACGGCGCCGAGACGCCGGCGGAGCCGGTGACCCAAGACGCCCGCTAGCGCCGGCCGCCTGGAGTCGCCCGGGCGACCTCAACCCACGCGGTGGATGGTGTCGGTGTCGGAGAAGTACAGGGCGTTGTCGGGCCCCTGCTTGACGTCGAGACGGCAGCCGGGGTCGCCTTGGGCGACGGTGGCGTGGGGGGTGCCGTCGGTCAGCACCTTCATCCCGTCGGCGAGGGTGCAGAAGACCAGCTTGCCGGCGTAGGGCGCCGGCCCGGCGCCGTTGACGAAGGTGGCCCCGGTGGGCACGACGGCCCGGGTCTCACTGCTCCACTCCGGCTCGTAGCTCGGGCACGTGGCGCCCCGGATCGGGTGGCTGTAGCCGTAGCACGCCGGCCACTGTCCGGCACTGCCACGGGTGACGTGGGTGGCGACGATGTCGTAGCCGGTGGGCGGGCTGCCGGCGTCGCCGCTGGGCCCGTTGCTGGTCACCGCCACCTGGCCCGAGGGGGCGATGGCGAGACCGAAGGGGTTGCGGAAACCGGTGGCCCACACCGGGTTGCCGGCGCCGAAGGGGTTGTCGGCCGGCACGCCGCCGTCGGGGTTGTAGCGCAGCACCTTCCCCCGCACGTCGGTGGGATCGGCGGCCGCCGCCGGCGTGAACTGGTCGCCCAGGGTGACGTACAGCTTGCCGTCGGGCCCGAAGGCCAGCCGGCCGCCCTTGTGGCAGCAGGTGGCGCCCGACGGCAGCTCGACGATGACCTCGGGGTTGCGGCCCACGCCGGCGCAGTCGGTCCAGCGGACGATCTCCTGGGTGGTGCGGTTGCGGGCCGAGTGGAACGTGTACACGAACCGGTCACTGGCGAAGTTGGGACCGATGGCCAGGCCCAGCAGGCCGCGCTCGCTGTAGCCGCCGCCGGCCTCGGTCGTCACCGTCGCCACTGTGCCGAAGACCCGGGTGGCGCCGCCCTGTACGACCTTGATGGTGCCGGCCCGCTCGGCGAAGAACAGCCGCCCGTCGGGGGCGAAAGCCAGGGCGGTGGCGAACCGGGCGTCCACGGGCCCGGTGGGCGGGGACTGCCGGGGGACCGAGCAGGCGGCAGCCGTGGTGGTGGTGGTGGCCGGCGCCGTGGTGGTCGGGGCCGGCGCCGTGGTGGTCGGTGCAGCCGCCGTGGTGGTCGAGGTGGCCTGGGCCCGGGTGGCCGGTGCGTCGTCGCCGCCGCAGGCGCCGGCGATGAGGGCGGCCAGGAGCGGCCACGCCCGCCGCCGGCCCGACGTCATTCCCCGCCGGGGCTCAGGGCGGCCGCCGCCGCTTCGAGGCGGAAGGGCTCCACGCCGGCCCGCTGGGACACGGCCTGGGTGGCCAGGGCGGCGAGGTCGAACTCGCCCAGCTCGGGCCGGGTTTGGGCCACCTCGCTCAGCGCCCGCCACAGCTGCAGCTTTCCCTCGATGCCCAGGGAGAGCGTCTCCAGCTCCAGCAGCCTGGTCACGTCGGCGTTGCCGGTGATGCGCTGGTTGAGCCGCAGGCGGCTCAGGGTCTCCAGCACCTTGCCGGCCACCTGCTGGGGGGTGCTGCGCACGACACCGAGGCGCTCCATCACGTCGCCGAGGGTGTCGCGGTCCTTCTCGATCTCCAGGGCCAGCTTCTCCATGTGGGCGGCGATGGGCGTGCCCTGGTTGTTGTCCCGGATCCTCTCGACCAGCTCCACCGCGGCCGCCGATCCGGCGAGGTGGTCGTTGAGGTAGACGTCGAGCGGTGCGGTTTCGGCCATGGGCCCGAGGTTAGGGGCAGACTGCGGCATGGATCGCCAGCAGTGGAACGAGCGCTACGCGTCCCAGCCGATCCTGTGGGCCGTCGATCCGGGGCCCTTCCTGGGCGGGGAGGTCGGCCACCGGCCCCCGGGGCGGGCCCTGGACCTCGGCGCCGGCGAGGGCCGGACCGCCCTCTGGCTGGCCGAGCGGGGCTGGCAGGTCACCGCGGTTGACTTCTCCGACGTCGGCCTGGACAAGGGGCGCCAGCGGGCCGACGTGCTCGGTGTCGGAGCCAACGTCGAGTGGATCTGCGCCGATCTGTTGGAGTTCGACCCCACAGGCGCGTCGTACGACCTGGTGCTGCTGATGTTCATCCACCTGCCGCCGGCGGACCGTCGCCGGCTGCTCCGCCTGGCCGCCGCCACCCTCGATCCCGGGGGGATGGTGCTGGTGGTGGGCTACCACCCGACCGAGGATTCCGCCCGCGACTCAGGGCCCAGCATGCCGAACCGCTTCACCCCCGAGGAGATCAAGGCCGACCTCGACGGCCTGCGCATCGACCGCGCCGAGCGGTTGGAGCTCCCGGACGCCGTCGACACCATCGTCCGGGCCGTACGGGACTGAGTTTGGCGCGGCACGGCGCCGGACACACCGAAGGACATGGGGGTTGATGTCGACGAGGTCAAGGAGAAGGCCGGGGACGCCCTCGAAGGCGCGGCGGAGAGCGCCTGGCTGGAGAAGCTCGCTCGCGGCGGCCTGGTCGCCCGCGGCCTGCTCTACGTCGTCGTGGCCCTGCTCGCCACCCAGGTGGCGACGGGCCACAACGAGGTCCGGCCCGACAAGCAGGGGGCACTGCAGGCGGTCGTCCGCCAGCCCTTCGGCCGCCTCCTCGTGCTGCTGCTGGCGGTCGGCTTCGCCGGCTACGCGGCCTGGCGCTTCGTCGAGGCCGCGGTGGGCCCGGCCGACCGGCCCGGCGACGACAGCGCCAAGATGAAGTTCAAGCGGGTCGGCTACTTCCTGCGCGGTGGCCTGTACACCTTCTTCTTCGCCAGCGCGGTGAAGCTCTTCATCTGGTCGAACAGCGTGGCCACCAGCGAGCAGGCGGAAGCGGACTGGACCCGACGGATCCTCGATTGGCCCGGGGGCACGTGGCTGGTGGAGGCCGCCGGTCTCTGCGCCCTCGGGGCCGGGGTGTACATCGGCTGGCGGGGGGTGTCGGGCAAGTTCCGCAAGCGGCTGAAGGCGTTGGAGATGGGCTCGGCCGTCCGCCTGTGGGTGCGGGCGGTCGGGACGGTCGGCATGATCTCGAGAATGCTGGTCACATTCATGATCGGGGTGTTCCTCCTCGCCGCCGCCCTCCGGCACGATCCCAACCAGGCCGTGGGCATCGACGGGGCCCTCAAGCGGCTGGCCGAACGGCCGTACGGCCCCACGCTGCTGGTGGCGGTGGCCGTCGGGCTGGCCGCCTACGGGCTCTACTCCTTCGCCGAAGCCCGCTACCGCCGAGTCGGCGGGCATTGAGGGCACCGGGCGCCACCCGGGTCGATGAGGGTCTCATCCTCCTCGGGCGGGCGGCCGACGGGGGCAAGCTCTGGTTCGGCGTCGCCGCCGTCCTGGGCCTGAGCGGCGGGCGGTTCCGGCGGCGGGCCGCCCTGCGCGGCCTGTTCGCCGCCGGTATCGCCGCCGCGGTCGCCAACGGGCCGGTCAAGCTGGCCGCCGGGCGCCGGCGCCCCGCACGGGGTCGATTCGTAAGCCGCCTTCCCGGCTACCCTAAGCCCTCCACGTCGTCGTTCCCCTCGGGTCACGCCGCGGTGGCCGCCGCCTTCGCCGCCGGCGCCGGGCAGGAAGCGCCGGCCCTGGCCGGCCCGCTGGCCGCCCTCGCCGCCGCGGTCGGCTACTCCCGGGTCCGCTCCGGCGCCCACCACGCCACCGACGTCGCCGCCGGCGCCGCCCTGGGGGCCGGCGCCGGCCTCCTCACCCGCCGGCTGTGGCCGGTGGCGCCCCACGAGCCGGCCCACGTGCGTATGGCGTTGAAGGCCGCCGACGTGGAGCCGTCGCCCGGGGGCGGGGGAGTGGTGGTGGTTGTCAATCCGGCGGCGGGATCGAGCGGGCGGGCGGCGGAGATCCTCCGGGCCGAGCTGCCCGAGGCCGAAGTGGTGGAGCTGGCCGAGGGCGACGACCTCCAAGAGGCGCTGGACAAGGCGGCCGAGCGCGGGTGCGCCATCGGCGTGGCCGGCGGCGACGGATCGGTGAACACGGCGGCGTCGATCGCGGCCGACACCGGCAAGCCGCTGTTCGTGGTCCCCGGCGGCACCCTCAACCACTTCGCCTACGCCCTGGGCCTCGAATCGATCGCCGACGCGGCCCGGGCGGTCAAGGACGGCCGGGCGGTGTCGGTGGACCGGGCGATGATCGACGGGCATACGTTCGTCAACACCGCCAGCATCGGGAACTATGTCGATCTGGTCGACGCCCGCGAGAAGCTGGAGGGCACCATCGGCAAGTGGCCGGCGGTGGTGGTGGCCCTGGTAAAGGTGCTCCGCCACTCCCGGCCCATCCAGCTTGAGCTCGACGGGGAGCGCCGGCGGGTGTGGATGATCTTCATCGGGAACTGCCGCTACCACCCCTCGGGGTTCGCTCCGAGCTGGCGGGAACGCCTCGACGACGGCCAGCTCGACATCCGCATCGTGGACGGCGACAGGCCGTGGTCCCGCGTGCGCCTGCTGCTGTCGGTGATGACCGGCCGCCTGGCCCGCTGCGGCGCCTACGAGCAGCGCTTCGTCCGCTCCATGACCGTCAAGTGCCTCGACGGCGCCACCCGCCTGGCCCGTGACGGCGAGACGTTCGACGGCCCTGACGAGTTCACCGTCGCCAAGTCCGACGAGCCCCTGCTCGTCTACGTACCGGCCCCATGAGGGACGGGCTGCGCCGGCGGCTCGACCCCGATGCCCGCTACGGCCTGCGGGTCAGCCTGTTCGGGCTGGCCTTCCTGCTGGTGGCCATCCCGTTCGGGCTGCTGCTGGACCAGGTGAAGAACGACCGCAGCCTCGTGCGGCTGGACACCTCGGCCGCCAATCACCTGCACGCGTGGGTGCGAGGGTCCGAGGACCTGGTCCAGAACCTGAAGATCCTCACCTTCTTCGGCTCGCCCTTGTGGTTCTACATCATCGTGATACCGGCGGTGATCTGGGTGTGGCGGGCCGGCCATCCCCGCCTGGCCGTCTTCCTCGTGGTGACGACGCTGGGGGGCGGGCTGCTCGACACCATCGTGAAGGAGACGGTCAACCGGGCTCGCCCGTCGCTGGTCGACCCGGTGGCGACGGCCCACGGCAAGAGCTTCCCGTCGGGCCATGCCATGTCGTCGACGTTCACCTACGGGGCGCTGGTCCTCGTCTTTCTCCCCGTGATCGGTCGCCGGTACCGGCCGGTGGTGATCGGGGGCGCCGCACTCCTCGTGGTTGCCATCTGCTTCTCCCGGCTGGCGCTGGGCGTCCACTACATCACCGACGTGGTGGGCGGCGTGGTGCTCGGCCTGGCCTGGCTGGCGGCGTCGACCGCGGCGTTCAGCATCTGGCGGGTGGAGCGAGGGCGCTCGCCGGTGGACCCCAGCGAGGGCGTGGAACCGGAGGCCGCGGACCTGGTCTAGGAGTGCACGTGCACGGCCAACCAGTTGCTGCCGGGCGCGACGGAAACCAGGCGGTGGGGGATACCGCCTGGCAGCAGGACCCAGTCACCGGCGCCGAGCTCGACCCGCTCCTCGCCGACCTCCAGCACGGCGGCGCCGGCCAAGAGGGTGATCCACTCGTCCTGGTCCTGGAGGTACTCCTCCGGGGCGACGTCCGGCCCGCTCAGGATCTGCTCGACCACGACGTTGGCGAAGGCCAGGACCTCCTCAATGCGCTCGCCGGCGGCGGGGACGTCGGTCCCCGGCCGCAGCGAGCCTCGGAGGGGAGAATGCGAAATGGCTTAGTAGGTGTCGTACTCGCGGACGACGGTGCGGCGGCCCCGGCCGAGGCCGCGGCCGCGGTAATAGCGGGGGCCAATGGCACCCACAAGGACGGCGACGAGCAGGACGAGAAGAAGGATCTCAAGCATGTATGGATTCTTCCCCCACGAAGCCCGCTCGAATCCCCGACCAGCAGGTTTATTGCCCTGAGCGCCGGGGGTAGTGGGCGGGAACGGTTGAACATGCCAGCCGGTACATCGGACTGGGGACCGGCTTTCGGCCCGTCACTTTCGACACCTGTGAGTACGGAGGAATTCAACCATCATGCGTAAAGCAGTCGCTTCTACCGCCATCGCCCTTTTTCTGAGCCTCGGCGTCGGCGGTACCGCCGCCGTGGCCCAGACCAGCGGCAACAACACCGGCGCTACCACCACGGAGCAGACCAACGACGACAGCGGCAAGTGGGGCCTCGCCGGCCTCCTGGGCCTGGCCGGCCTGGCCGGCCTGGCCCGCCGTGACCGCCGCGACCGCGCCGACTACCCCGGCGCCCGCTCGGCCACGACCCGCTAATACGGGTCCCGTGCCCGCCAAGCAGCCCCTCCTCGGAGGGGCTGCTTGCGCGCTCGGCAAGAATGGGACACGTCTCCCGGTAGTTTGGCTGGCGACCTTCGAGGAGCCGTCCTGCCCATATCGCCAACGCCTGCCGACGTCGAGCGCGTGTTGGGATCCCTCTTGGAGGCCGCGCACCGTCTCGCCCCCGACGAAGTCGCCCAGACGGTCGCCGCCCACATGGGCGAGATCGGCATGGCCGATGTCGCTCTCTACCTGGTCGACCTCGACCAGCGCCGGCTCGTCCATCTGCCGCCTGCGGATGCGTCGCCCACGGACCCTCTGGACATCGACGCCACGCCGGCGGGGCAGGCATTCCGGACCAAGGAGGTCGTCTGCGAGCCGGCGGCGGCCGGCGCCGGCACCCGGATGTGGGTCCCACTCGTCGACGGGGCAGACCGCATCGGAGTCCTGGGGACCACCGTCGCCGAGGCCGACGAGCTCACCTGCAACCGGGCGACGCACATGGCGTCGATCACCGCCGGCCTGGTGGTGTCAAAGAGCGCCTACGGCGACAACCTCATCCTCGCCCGCCGGGTGCGCCACATGGACCTGGCCGCCGAGATGCGCTGGTCCATGCTGCCCCCGCTCACGTTCACCAACGACCGGGTGGCGGTGGCCGGCATGCTGGAGCCGGCGTATGAGATCGCCGGCGACGCCTTCGACTACGCGGTGAACGGCGAACTCGCACACCTGGCCATCATCGACGCCATGGGCCACGGCCTGGAAGCGAGCCGCATGGCGAACCTCGCCGTCGGCAGCTACCGCCACAGCCGGCGGCACGGGCGGGGGCTGGAGGACACCTTCGCGGCCATCGACAAGGTCGTCGCCGAGCAGTTCGGCCAGGAGCGGTTCGTCACCGGCCAACTGGTCCACCTCGACCTGGCGTCGGGCCAGCTCACCTGGGTCAACGCCGGCCATCCCCGCCCGCTGCTCTGGCGCCAGGGCCGGCCGGCGGACGACCTGCACTGCGAGACGTCGCTGCCACTCGGCATGGGGTACGTGCCCGCCGAGGTGGCCCAGGTGTCGCTGGAGCCGGGCGACGCCGTGCTGTTCCTGACCGACGGGGTGATCGAGGCCCGGTCGCCGCAGGGCGAGTTCTTCGGGCGGGAGCGGCTGGCCGAGATGTGGCTGGAGGCCGGCGCCGGCGGCAAGCTGCCGGCCGAGATCGTCCGCCGCCTGTGCCATGCCCTCCTCGACCACCAGCAGGGCCGCCTGCAGGACGATGCCACCCTCCTCATGGTCATCTGGTCCGGTCCCTAGAGGAAGCTCTCCTCGGTGGCGGCGGCGTTGAGGTCGGCTTCCCCGGCGGCGGCGTCGGTCGACCACAGCACCCAGGGCGCGTAGCCGAGGTCCAGCATCGTGTACGTGAGCACGGCGATGCCGACGAAATCGCCCCCGAGGGGCCTGAGCCCCCGGGCTTTGAGAGCGGCGGCGAGATCGGCGGCCACGGTCGAGCCCGCCGGCGCTTCCTCGTCACGCACGAGGAACGTCCGGCCCGACACCCGGTAGGCGCCGGGCCACCACCCCTGGACCTTGAGCGCCCCTCGCTCGACGTTCAGCAGCGGCCCCGACGCGGCGCCGGCGCCGGCGAGGAAGGCCTCGATCACCTCGGCATCGTCCACGTCGTCAGACCCTAACGCCGGGTGGGTAGGGGAACTGGCATGACCGGCCCGGGAGGCCGGTTTGGCCAAGTTTCATCGGGCCGGCATCGGGAGATGCTGGCCGGATGACGGACCAGAGCCCCATCGGCGACAACACCACCAAGGACCCCGACGACTGGGTGACCGGCGACGAGGCCATGACCGGCGCTCAGGCGTCCTACCTCCGGACGCTCTCCCAGGAGGCCAACGAGCCCTTCGACGAAAGCCTCACCAAGGCCGAGGCGTCGAAGCGGATCGACGAGCTCCAGGCCAAGACCGGCCGCGGCCAGGAGTGATGTGGGCGGTCCTCCTCAGACCTGAAAAAGTCCGAGCCATCTGGGCAACCTGCACGTCACACGAACGGCGAGGAGGACCGCGCCGGTCATGCTAGCGCCAGGACGCTCCTATGTCTCGGCGACATCGTTGACATCGTTCCAGCGGTGGATGACCGCCGTCTCCCGCTCCCAGCCCAGGACCGAGAGGGTGGCGGTGGACAGGCCCAGGCGGGCGCCGTAGTCCGGCGGTAGGTCGATCCAGCGGGCACCGAGCACCCGCAGGAGGTGGCCGTGGGCGAAGAGGACGACGTCGCCGCCGGCGTGGCGAGCCGCCTCCAGCACACGGTCGGCCCGCCGGCCCACGTCCGGCGCCGTCTCGCCCCCTGGCGCGCCGTCCCGCCACACCGTCCAGCCCGGTCGCTCCTCGCGGATGTCGACGGTCCGCCGGCCGTCGTACTCGCCGTAGTCCCACTCCCGCAGGTCGTCGGTGAGCTCGGCCCGGTCACCGAACCCGGCCAGCCGGCAGGTCTCCAGGGCCCGGCTCATCGGGCTGCTCAGCACCCGGGCGAAATCCCACGCCCCCAGGCGGGCGCCCAGCGACTCGGCCTGGCGCCGGCCGGCGTCGGTCAGGGGGATGTCGGTGTTGCCGGTGTGCTGGCCGGAAATGCTCCACTCGGTCTCCCCGTGGCGCACCAACACGATGTGGTTCTCGTTCACCCGCGCGCCGAGCGGTACCGGCGGATCAGGTTGTTGGTGGAGCTGTCGTGGGCCAGCTCGGTGTCCGAACTCACCTCGGCGGCGATCCGGTCGGCCAGGGCCTTGCCCAGCTCGACGCCCCACTGGTCGAAGGAGTTGACGTCCCAGATCGTCCCCTGGGTCAGGATCTTGTGCTCGTAGAGGGCGACGAGCTGACCCAGGGTCGAGGGGGTCAGGCGGTTCACCAGGATGGTGTTGGTCGGGCGGTTCCCCGGGAACGTGCGGTGGGGCACCTGCTCCTCGGGCACCCCTTCGGCGGTCACCTCCTCCGGCGTCCTGCCGAAGGCCAGGGCCTCGGTCTGGGCGAACAGGTTGGCCATCAGGAGCTCGTGGTGGCCATCGAGGCCGTGGGTGGGCTCCAGGATGCCGATGAAGTCGCAGGGGACGAACGGCGTGCCCTGGTGGAGGAGCTGGAAGAAGGCGTGCTGGCCGTTGGTGCCCGGCTGCCCCCACACCACGGAGCCGGTCTGCCACTCCACCGGCTTGCCCTGGCGGTTCACCGACTTGCCGTTGCTCTCCATGTCCAGCTGCTGGAGGTAGGCGGTGAACAGGGCCAGGTACTCGCTGTAGGGGAGCACGGCCGAGGTCTCGGCCCCGAAGAAGTTCCCGTGCCAGATGCCCAGCAGTGCCAGCAGGACCGGCAGGTTGCGCTCGAAAGGGGCGGTTCGGAAGTGGTCGTCCATGAGGCGGAAGCCGGCGAGCAGCTCCTTGAACGCCGGCGGGCCGATGGCGACCATCAGCGACAGCCCGATGGCCGAGGGGAAGGAGTAGCGC
>Ga0247713_1001516_pt1 | contig 11458 bp, 10 predicted proteins | sample 21E_NmetaG_FD_189936 | JGI IMG/M metagenome (GOLD analysis project Ga0247713, IMG submission 189936) | Soil microbial communities from hillslope of Landscape Evolution Observatory, University of Arizona, Oracle, AZ, United States - 2-1-E_N | ecosystem: Engineered > Artificial ecosystem >... | reverse complement strand
GGCCCGACTGGCCCGAGGCGGCCCAGCTCGCCGCCAATCTGTGGAGAGCCGGCGGCGAAGCGCCGGTCGACGGGGTGATCTCCTTCACCCCCGGCTTCATGGGGAGGGTGCTGGGCGTGGTCGGGCCGGTGACCATCGCCTCCTATGGCGAGACGGTGACGGCCGAGAACATCGACCAGCGCCTCGACTTCCAGACCCACCAGACCAAGCCCCCCGAGGGTGCCCACCGCAAGGACTTCGTGGCCGTCCTGGCTGAAACGGTGATGCACAAGCTCCTGGACGCGCCCGCATCGCAGTGGGAGCCGCTCGGTCGGGCGATGGGCCAGGCCTTCGACGCCAAGCAGGCCATGGCCTGGTCGGCGGACCCCGAGGTGGCCCGCAGCTTGGCGGACAGGCAGTGGGACGGCGCCTTCCCCGTTCACTCCGGGGACTTCTTCTTCAACTCCGAGTTCGCGTACGGAGCCAAGAACGGCCGGGGCATCCGCCGGGTCTACGACCACCACGTGGCCCTGAACCCCGATAGCTCGGGCCGCATCACCACCACCCTCACCGTCACCAACACCGAGCCCGACAACTTCGGCAACCGGGCCGGAACCCTGGGCTATCTCACCATCTACGGGCCGGAGGGCGCAGTGCTCGACCAGGCGGCCTCCGACCCCTTCGGGTTCACGGAGCCGACCCTGAGCGCGCATCCCGCCACCGGATGGTTCCGGGCCGCGGCCCCCTCCGGCGGCCAGACCACCCTCAAGGTGGTCTGGGACGCGCCCGCCATCGCCAAGCAGGACAAGGCTGGTTCGTGGCGGTACGACCTGCGGTGGCTCCACCTGCCCGACCACAAAGGCGACGTGGTCAACCTCACGGTGGACCTACCGGCCGGATGGCGATGGAAGGATGGCGGGCCGCCGCCGCAGTTCAGCCTCGACCAGCAGTTCGCCGGTTCCTGGGCGCTGGCCGGCACTTAGCCCCGCTGATCCTGTCAGCGGGGGACGCCGCAGACCTGGGTGACATAGGCCTGGAACCGGGCGGCGGCGGTCTGGAACTCGGGATCCTGGAGCGGGGCGAAGGCGGCGGGCGGCGCTTTGGTGGTGTCGAAACCCACCTTCTCCAGCTCGGTCACCACCGCGCCGAGGGCGGCGGCCACCCCCTCGACGTCGGGCTTGATCTCCTCGGGGGCGGCGGACAGGACATCGTTGATGGCGCTGCGGCCGTCCTCGGCCGCAGCGCGCAGCTCGGCCGGACTGGAGCCAGGCCTGACGTTGTTGGAACGGTCCCTGTAAGTCTTGGCCAGGGCGCAGAACTCAGCGCTGTTCTGGCCGGTGAAGCTGGTGTCGACCGGTCGGACGGTGGTGGGCCCCCCGGCGGTGGTGGGGGACACCTCTTTCTTCTTGTCGTCGCCGCTACTGCAGCTGAGAAGGGCGGCAGCCAGGCCGCAGATGGCCAACGTCGTCCGGATCCGAGTCACGCCCCTCTTTACCACGCCCGACCGAGAGCCCAGGCCTTCACGTACGGCGACGTGGGAGACGGGCGGGACGGACGTCACGCTGCAGTGGCGCGCCGCCGGGATGGGCGAGGCGCCCTCGAAGCCCACAGAAGGGAACTGTCACACCGCAATGCGATGATGGAGAAGTAGCCGCCTGAAAGTGGCGCCGCTACCGAAGTTCTACGGTCTGGTGCAGCCCGCGAACACTCCACTGGTCCCTTCAACCGTCGAGGATCTTTGCTAAGGGGTCGCCGTTCGTTGGGGGACGATCGAGGCTAGGATTCGGTCGTGTTCCCCCAAGAGGCGCCTCCTGAGGTCAATCTTCGAGACTACCTGGAGGTTCTCCGGCGCCGAAGATCAGCTATTGCGCTCTCGGTAGCGGTGGTTCTCGGTGTCGCTCTACTCCTCTCGTATTTGCAGACGCCTCGCTATGCGGCGACAGCGAAGCTCCTTCTCAGGCAACGGTCTGCCGGTTCCCTCTTCGAGCCGCGGGCGCAAGTCTACGTCGATCCGGCCCGTTCGGTCGACACGGAGATCGAGGTCATCAAGACCGACCCCGTGCGGGATCTGGTCCGCCAGCGCATCGGCACTGCACCTCCCGTGCAGGTGAGCTCGGTCGACAACACCGACCTGGTCACCATCAGGGCGGAGAGCACCGACGCCAAGCGCGCCCCAGTCGTCGCCAACGCCTATGCCAGCGCCTACATCGACTTCCGTCGGAAACAGCTGTTCGACGAGTTGTCGGCCGCCAGCGAAGAAGCGCAGACGAGAATCACAGAAATACAGGCACAGATCGACAGCCTCGGTTCCGAGACGGCCAACCTTCCGCCCTGCGTCGATGCCAGCGCCACTCCCGCGGCCTGCAACCAGCGGGCCACCGCTGAGGCAACCGTAAGCCAACGCCGAACGACGCTGATCAGCGAGCTCGGGCTGTTCCAACAACGGCGCTCGCAGCTCCAGTTCGACAGCGCCCTGGCAGGAGGCGGGGCACAGTTGGTGACACCGGCCTCCGTCCCGTTGGAGCCCTTTGCTCCGTCGCCGATCAGGGACGGCGTGCTGGCGGTGGTCCTGGGACTGATGTTGGGCGTGGGGCTGGCCTTCCTGCTCGACCATCTCGACGACTCCATCAAGGCCAAGGACGATTTTGAGCGTGCCGTCCCCGGCGTGGGGGTGCTGGGCCTCATTCCGCTCGTGCCTGATTGGAAATCCAAAGCGGAGAGCCGCGTCGTGTCGCTCAGCGAGCCGAACTCGCCTGCCACCGAGGCGTACCGGACCCTTCGCACGTCGATCCAGTTCCTCGGCATCGACCGGCAGGTACGGCTCGTCCAAGTCACAAGTGCCAGCGCACAGGAGGGAAAGAGCACCACTCTGGCCAACTTGGCCGTGGCCTTTGCCAGCTCCGGTCTGCGCACCATCGCCGTCTGCTGCGACCTGCGCCGTCCTCGCCTACATGAGTTCTTCCACGTCAACAACGAGGTCGGCTTCACCTCGGTCCTCCTTGGCAATGTGGCGCTGTCCCAAGCGCTTCAGCCGGTGCTCGGCCAGGATCGGCTTCTTGTGCTCGCGTCGGGACCGTTGCCGCCGAACCCGGCTGAGCTCCTTTCGTCGAGCCGGACAGCCGATCTGCTCCGGAATCTGGCCTCGCAGGCAGACATCGTGTTGATCGACTCCCCGCCCGTCCTTCCCGTTACGGACGCCTTGATCCTCTCCCAGCGGGTGGACACCACCGTGATCGTCAGCTCAGTGGGAATGACGACGCGGAAGGCAGCAGCCCGCGCTGTGGAGATGCTCCACCAGGTCAACGCGCCCCTGGTCGGTGCGGTTCTGAACGGGGTCAGCGAGGAGGGCGGGTACGGAACCTACTCGTCCCGGTACTACACCACGGCCAATGGTTCGGCCGATGGTGTGCCGCAGAATGAGAACGGCGCCCCGGCCGGCGGCCGGGGTCTACTCCGCGGCGCCAAGCGCTCCGCATAGCGTCCATTCGTTCTAGCTCGCCCACCTACGTCGTCCCTTCTGCCAGATGAAGTGGCGGGCCCGCGAGCCGTCGCAGCAGCTCATCGAGATGCGTCGCCGCGGGGGCCGTGCGTGCCGACACCACCGCGATAGGCGGAGGCCTGGAGGGCAAAGAGCTCGGCGTAGAGCCCCTCAGCGGCCAGAAGCGCTTCGTGCGTTCCCGACGCGGCGATGCGACCGTCTTCGACGACGTAGATCCGGTCGGCCGACATCACGGTGGAAAAGCGATGGGAGATGAGGACCACGGTCCGGCCCTCGGCCAGAGCTCGGACGCTCTCGAACAGCTCGTGCTCGCCCCGGGGGTCGAGCGCGGCGGTGGGCTCGTCAAGGACCAGCAGTGACGAGTCGCTGAAGAAGGCCCGGGCCACGGCCACCCGCTGCCACTCGCCGATCGACAGCTCCACTCCCCCCAGGAAGGCGCGACTGAGCAGGGTGTCGTAGCCGGCTGGCAGGGCCGAGACGAAACCGTGGGCGCCGGCCAGCTCGGCGGCGGCCACGATGGCCGGCTGGTCCTCGAAGGCCTCGTGGCGGCCCATGGCGATGTTGGCCCCGGCCGGAAGCTGGTACTGCAGGAAGTCCTGGAAGATGACCCCGATCTGGCGCCGCAGGGAATCCGCGTCGAACTCGCTCAGCGACCTCCCGTTCCAGCGGATCGACCCCTCGGTGGGCCGGTAGAGGCCACAAAGCAGCTTGGCCAGCGTGGTCTTTCCCGAGCCGTTCTCTCCCACCAGGGCCACGACCTCCCCGGCCCGCAGCTCCAGGGAGACCTCCCTCAGGGCCAGGCCGTCGGCGCCCGGGTAGGCGAAGCTGACCCGGTCGACCACCAACGACTGCAGCGGCCCCGGGTCCTCGCCCCGCCCCGGAGGGTTGTCGGGACTGGGAGCGAGATCCAGGAACGTGGTCACATCGTCGAGGAACAGGCTGCACTCGTACAGCGAAGCGGCGCCGCCGTGGAGTGCCCGCAGCCGCCCGGCCAGCAGCTGGGCGGCGACGGCCGCGGCGGTGGCGTCGGCCACGCTGGTCCGTCCGTCCACCACCAGCCACATGAGCAGCCCCGCCGCCCCCACCAGAGCCACGGTGGCCACCAGGGCGGCCAGCAGCGACCGCTGGGCCCGGGAGCGGGACAGGGCCCAGTGGGCGGAGATGCGCTCGGCCCAGAGCCGGTCGTAGCGCCGGCGCACGAAGGCGCCGAGGCGGAAGACCCGGACCTCCTTGGCCGCCTCCCGTCCGCTCAGCACCTCCTCCAGGTACAGCCGCTCGCGGTCGTTGGCGGCGAGGGCGGCCTCGGTGCGGTGCAGGGCCCGGCTGTTGCGGCGAGATGCCCAGGCCAGAGGGACCACGCCGGCCGCGGCCAGGGGCAGGAGAATGGGCTGAATCGTCCCGAGAGCCAGGACGACCCCCACCACGGCCAGCGACGACTGGCCGACGCCCAGCAGTCCGGTGGTCAACTGCAGCGGCCGGACCTGGGACTGCACCTTGGCCCGCAGCAGGCGATCGAGGAACACCGGGTCGTCGAACGCTTCGAGCTCGACGCTGTTGGTGACGTCGATGACCCGGTTCATGGCGTTCCTGCGCACCTCCTCGCCCAGGAGCCGCTGGCGCTCGGGGGCCAAAGCGGCGGCCACCGCCCCCACGGCGGCAGCCAGGCCGAAGGCCACCAGGGCGGGCGCCAGGTCGGCCATGGTCGCCCCTCCTCCGCCGACCAGCACTCCGGAGAGCAGCCGCCGCCCGGCGAAAAGCTGAGCGATCAGGGCCAGGGCGCCCAGGAGCTGGAGGATCCCCGTCACCACCACCGCTGCGGGGGCGGAGTCCCACACCAGGCGGAAGCCTCGAAGGAACAACACCGGCAGGCGCCGCAGTGACCGGTCCCGCTGCGCCGGGCGCATGATGTCGTATATCGAGGTCACGCAGCCACCAGCGGCAGTTTGGCACTACCGTTGAGGCGTGACGATGCTGCGCCTGCGCCAGCACGGCCTTGAGTGGCGCCAGGTCGACGACGAGGTGGTGGCCCTCGACCTGGAGACCGCCCGCTACCTGGCCACCAACCGCACCGGGGCGTTGCTGTGGGACGAGCTGGCGGCCGGGGCCACTCGCGAGGCGCTCATCGACCGCCTGATGGATCGCTGGGACCTCGATGAGGCCCGCGCCGCCGCCGACGTCGACGCCTTCCTCGCCATGCTGACCGACCGGGGATTGCTGGAGTCGACGTGAGGGCGCGCTTCCGGCCGTCGTGCATCGCCGCTGCGGCATGGGCGGTGGCCGCCTCGGCCCAGGCCCGAAGAATCGCCCGCCGAGGCGATCTGCTCGACGCCCGCCTGCTCCCGCCGCCACCGCTGCCCGACAGCGCCGGCTCGGGGGTGGCCGGCGTCCTGGCCCGGACCAAGGCCTCGTGCCTGGTCCGCTCCTTGGTCCTGCAGGCCTGGCACGCGAGTCATGACCGCGAGCGTGACGTCGTGGTCGGCGTGCGCCACACCACCGGCGCCGTAGAGGCCCATGCCTGGCTCGAGGGCGAGCGCAACGACGGCGAGTACGTCGAGCTAGTGCGCCGCCCCGCGGCGCTCCGTCGTCAGATCGCAGAGCCTTTGCCGTAGGCAGGGCGGGTCCGGGCCCGCCCGGCTGACCCTTGTACCATTGCCCGTCGTGGACGGGAGCCGCTTGCGCGAGGCCGTTCTCACTCTGGCCATTGACGTCGACACCGCTGAGGCGGTGCGGGCCCTTCGCCGCCACGGGGTGGAGCCCATCCTGCTCAAGGGGCCGGTCCTGGGCCGCGTTCTGTACCCGGGGGAGCTGCGCCCCTACTGCGACATCGACCTGCTGGTCGGCCCCCACGACACCGCCAGTGCTGAGGCAACATTGCGCGAACTTGGCTATCGGAAAGGGCTGACTGCGCTGCCCCCCCAACTGCCCACCGCCACATCCTGGACTCACCCGAGCCGAGGGTCCGTCGACCTCCATCGGGGCTTGCATTTTGTTCAGGCGCCGGCGGAGAACGTCTGGGAGGTGGTGCGGCGGGACGCGACACCGATCGACGTCGCCGGCGTCCCGGTCCTGGCTCCCCGCCTCGGCGTGTTGGCCCTGCACCTCTGCCTTCACGCAGCGATGAGCGGCGACGTCGTCACCAAGACCCTTGACGACCTGGAGCGAGGCGTGGCCACCCTGCCCCGGGTGGCCTGGGACGACGCCTTGGCGGCGGCGGCCGAACTCGACGTCGTCCCTACCTTGGGCGATGGTCTGGGACTGACCACAGCCGGCGCCCAGCTGGCGGCCGAGCTAGGACTGGCGAGCGAGGAGACCAAGGTGATGCGGCTCAGGCGGGCCACGACCACCCTGGCGCGGCCCTGGACGATCGAGCTGCTCGTTCGCCAGCCGTCGCTGCGGACCGCGCTGGCCGCCATCGTCCGCCGCTGCTTCCCCCCGCCCGGTCATCTCCGCCTTCTTGCCCGGCGGGAAGGCAGCGCATGGCTGGTTCTGGCTTATGCCAAACGCCTGGGTGGCATTGCCGCAAGGCTGCCCGGCTCCCTCCTGGCCTGGGGGTACATGTCCTGGCAGGGCCGGCGCGTTGGTTGAGATCCGACCCACCCGGCGCGGGGCCAAAGCGGCCGGCTGTTATGATCAAGATCATGGAGATTTCCAGACACAACATGCCCAACGCGAAGTCGGTCGGCACCTACGAGCCGCCGGCTCTGGTCGATCTCGGTACCTTGGAAGCTCTGACGCGTGGTGGCACCGGACCCGTTACTGATGTCACGACACTGGGCGTGACAGTCGGCAGCCGATAGTATTCAGTGTTTGTCATCGTGATACACGCCAGAACTAGGATCACGTAAACACCCAACTCGCCAGCTTCAGACTATCCCTGCCTCGACGTGGACGAGGCTGGGCAGGTGGTCCGTGCAGCTACGATCAACCGCCTAGCCAACAGATACGTCGCGGCACTTCGGTCAGCGACGGGTTTGAGCTGCGAGCGCCTGGTCTGCGAACTGAGAGACGAGCGCAACACCAGCGGCCTCGATTGGTGCCAGGTGCCCGAGGTTCTCACGAAACGTCGCACCAAGGACATCGGGCACGGCACAGGGGTGAACTGGCGTGTCGTCATCCCTACTCCGCCACCCACTCTTGTCGGGCCGACAGAGGAATCGGTCCGGCACGAGCCCGGTGAAGGCCCGGCGCTCGAGCCGTTTCGGCCCGGGCCCGAGCAGCTCGACCGGATGACAGGAGGAGACGACCTCCAGCACCTCGGCCGTGAGAAAGGGAAAGGCACGGCGGACGCCCAGAAAAGAACACACCTCCCAGTTCATGGCCAGGGCGCCTTCGAGAGACGCAAGCACCGCCTGCTGGTACCGGTGGAGGCCGATTGACCTCCTGACCACCGTCAACTGCTCACCTCGCCACGCCTGGTACTCGTCGTGGACTTCGGGTCGAATCGACTCCGACAGAGATGCCCGCCACGGACCAGAAGGGAGGCGACCCGGTATCCGCCGACGGGCCCAGGCCAGCACGTCGCGCCGTCCCTTGGGCAGCGCTCTCCACCGCCCAATCAGGCGCGGCAGTGAGACGGCATCCAACCAGTCGGAGTAGGCGAACCAGCCCCCACACACCTCGTCTGCCCACTCCCCGCCCAGGAGGACCTCGACGCCCCATTCGGCGACAAGCTCAGGCAGCACTTGGAGGGCCGGGTGCATCACCGGGAAAGCGACCGGTGGCGTCCCGGCCATGAGGACCAGCCGTTCGGTGGCGGACAGCGGCCGTCGCAGGTGTGGGGCGATGGTTAGGTCGGCGACGAGCGCATCGAGGTATGACGCTTCCAGCCGGGCTTCCGGACCCTCTTCGGGCGGGACGAACGACAGGGCCGACATCGGGCGGCCCAGGTGCCGCACTACTAGGTAGGCCAGGGCGCTCGAATCCACGCCGCCTGAGAGGGTGAGAACGTTGACGGGCTCCTCAGCCACCTCCCCCTCGAGGGCCTTCAGCACGGCGTGTCTGAACCGCTCCACGTGATGGGCCGCGCTCGCCCGTGAAGGCCAGGGGAGATCGTCCGGCCACGGATCCCACCACCGTCGACAACGCACCGGCTCGCCGGCACCCACCTCTGCCGTGTGCCCGGGAGGGATGACCGTCACTCCCCGCACGAAGCTGCGGCCGTCGGGGAACGCCGGCTGGAAGCTCGCCCACATTGCGCACACGAGGGGGTCGAGCTCAGGGGTGGACGGCAGGAGAGCAAGGAGCTCAGTGAACCTGGTCGCGACCAACGCCCGGTGCCCGTCCTGCCATGCATACCAAGGGACAGTGCCCGGCCCTGACCGCACCACGACCAGCTTGTCGCCGTCGACCCGGACCAACCCGACGTTGCCCGGCAACGACTCCACCGTAGAGCGTGCCACCCGCCGGTCGTCGATGGCGTCTCGCCCTTCCGCGAAGGCGACACCAGACTCCCGCAGGTCCTCGCCGTCGGGGACGGAATGGGCCAGCGCGCGGGTGGCCATCACGCATCGGGGGTTCGGCGACCAGACCTTGTCGAACCTGCTGTCGAGGACCTGCTTGACGCCTCGCAGGCGCGTGGGGTCGGGGTCGATGTAGGCCACCACGTCGGCCAGGGGGGCCAGATTCATCCTGGGAAGCCGAGGTGCTCCTGCACCACAGCGCGCACGGGTTCGGGCAGAGCCGCCCGGCTCAAATGCCGCATAGTCACTCGGTAGATCGGAACCCGCTCGGCGAGGGTGGCGGCCAGGTCCAACATCGACAGGGCATGTTCCGGCATCTGCAGGGCGACCAGTCGAGAGCACCCGAGCAGGGCGCTAGTCGCGGCCGCTCCCCGCAGCCGTTCGACGCATTCGGTGCCGTCCACTGAGATCACCGGGAGCACTATGACGGCCAGCGCCGGGGTGTCGAGCTTCTCGCTTCCCGCCAGCACCGCCACCCTACCGTCGGCCGTCGTTCGGCGGGGCCAGGCCGACCCTGCAAGGAGTTCGGCACTCGCTGGTCGCAGACGCAGCTCCCGGCCACCCGGCAGGCACTGCACTGCCGAGGGGCCAACGGCCAGGGCCAAGGTGTCATCGGCCACCAGCTCGGCCCCCGCCTGGCACGCCAGTGCGGCCAGGGTGGACTTTCCTGCACCGGAGGCGCCGGAGAAGGCGACCGCCTGGCCGCTAATGCTGACCGCACTCGCGTGTAGACAGGGCAGTCCCCTCAGGGCGAGGGCCAGGGCCAGCACCGGGCCGCCGGCCAGGACCTGGCCCATCCCGGGCGGCGCATCGGGGTAGACAGCAATGGTTGCGGTGCCCGCGGGCATGTCCAGGACGGCGTCGGCCAGGCCGTGGAAGCGAACGAACGTGACGTCGCCGACCTGGCGGATGGCGATCATCGACCTGTTCCCGTCGGGCTCGTCCAGCGCATCTAGCTCGCCCGCCGTCACAGGCCCGGGTTCCATGACCAACTCCGTGCTCCCAGACGAAGTGCGACCCCGTGGTGAGAGGGAGCCGCTCACCCGCAGGCCGCATAACTCAGTGACACCGATCATCGGCCAACAATCGCACTGGTGGCGGCCGGCCGCCACCGGCGCTCAGCCGCCCGTCGAGGGACGCGGCCCCAGCTGACGACGTCTGGCGTCCACCAACCGGGACCTCCGACGCTGCCCTCGGACGCTCCCGTCGTCGGAGCGACGCCCCGTTCTCCCCTCCGACCCGATGGTCGGTGAACACCACGCCGTCGGGATCGTCGGCATCCAGCTATGCCCAAATGGCCGAGGTGGTGCAGCCTATGAGGCGGCGACACAGTGCCAGGAGGTTCGGCGTATCAGATAACCCACCGTCCTCCCCGAGCTCGATATGGTGCACATGGAGCCACCGGTCGCCACCAGTTTGGCCAGCTCGTCGTACGACGCCGCTCGGCCACCATGGGACCCGTTCCCGTCGACCGCGGCAAGATCTGCGGGGTTCGTGTGTCGGGCCGGCGAAGGCGGCCGGAGGGATCCGGGGCACCTTGCTGGTCGGGCCCCCAGAGGTCGGAAATATCGTCTGGGTGACGTGCGTCGTCGGGCATAGGTGGCATGTCGAGAGTACCCCCAGCCTGGGGAAAACATTCTCCGACCCCGTCCCACAGTGCCGGTTCCTCCCGCTCACATGTCCAGCGTCCCTCTCGGTGCGACCCACGTCATCACCTGACCCGTGACCTGGGCGATCCGCTCGAAGTCGTCGTCGTAATGCAGGACGGCGAGACCAGCCATCTCCGCAGCGGCTGCGATGACGTAATCCACCGGCCTCGCACCACGGTGTACTCCTGATAGAGCCATCGTCTCCATCACATCGAGAGCCCGGTTCATGACTACGGGGTTCACCGGCGCCTCGGGAAGCTCCCTCCGCGCTGCGGCCACGGTAGGGACTTCGCCGGCCCGAGTGGCATGGACCAGCTCAAGGTCGATGATCCTGCACGTCCAGAACCGTCCGTGGAGGGACAGATCTTCGAGCCGGTTCCCGACAACCTCTTGTCGAGCCCGCGCCAGGACCGACGTGTCCACCAGGTACCGGGGCTCACGCACCCTCGGAGAACCTCGGGGCACGAATATCGGTGAGAACGTCGAGGTCGAGGCCGTCGGTGCTCCGTAGCCACTCGATATGCCGTTGGACGGCCTCCTCGCCGACCACCCGACGAAGCGCGGCGTCGACCGTCGCCCGGATAGTGGACGCTCCGGTTGCGGCTCTCGCCTGCTCGAGGAGCGTGTCGTCGATCTCCACCAAACGCTTGGTCATGCGTTTGAGTATACGGTTGCGGTGATCGTATATCCGCTACCGATCAGCGTCGAGTCGGTGTCGAGGAAAATCCCAGTTGATCTTCTTGCCGATCTTCTTGCCGAGCGCCGGCTGCCTTTAGACTTTCACCGATGACCGCCCTTCAGTGGGGATCGCCGCTCACCCTCGCCGACCTCGAGTCCATGCCCGAGGACGGCCACCGGTACGAACTGATCGA
>Ga0247713_1001515_pt1 | contig 11461 bp, 8 predicted proteins | sample 21E_NmetaG_FD_189936 | JGI IMG/M metagenome (GOLD analysis project Ga0247713, IMG submission 189936) | Soil microbial communities from hillslope of Landscape Evolution Observatory, University of Arizona, Oracle, AZ, United States - 2-1-E_N | ecosystem: Engineered > Artificial ecosystem > Mesocosm... | reverse complement strand
AGCAGGCGGCCGCGGTGCTGCCGGGCAGCCGGGTCGTCGCCGCCTTCCACCACGTCAGCGCCGTGCTGCTGCTCGACGAGTCGGTGCAGACGCTGGACACCGACGTGCTCGTGCTCGGCGACGACCGCGAGGCCACCGACACGGTGCAGGCGCTGGCCGGCCGGATCCCCGGCATGCGGGGGATCTACGGCGGGCGGCTGCGCAACGCCTCCCAGGTCGAGGCCTTCACCGCCAACCTCATCTCGGTGAACCGCCGGTACAAGGCGCACGCCGGCCTGCGTGTCACCGACGTCGAGCCGCGCTGACGACGTGCGCGACGACGTCGGACGCGACGTCGACGTCCCCTCGCGGGTGCGGCGGGTCGTCTCGCTGGTGCCGTCGCTGACCGAGGCGGTCGCTGTCACGGCACCCGGGCTCCTCGTCGGCGCCACCGACTGGTGCACGTTCCCGGCCGACCTCGACGTGGCCCGGGTCCGCGGCACGAAGAACCCCGACGTCGAGCGGGTGCTCGACCTCGCACCGGACCTGGTGCTCGCCAACGCCGAGGAGAACCGGGAGCCGGACCTCGCGCGACTGCGCGACGCCGGCCTCGCGGTCTGGGTGACCGCACCCGAGACGCTGCAGCAGGCGCTGGTCTCCCTCGCCCGCATGCTCGGCGCGTGCGGTCTGCACCGGCCGGACTGGCTGCGGGAGGCCGAGGCCTCCTGGGCCGAGCCGCACGCCGGCCCGCGACGCAGGGCCGTGGTGCCGGTGTGGCGCCGGCCGTGGATGGCCCTCGGGCGGGACACCTTCGCCGGGGACGTCCTGCGCCGGCTCGGGGTCGACCACGTCCTGGCCGGGTCGAGCGAGCGCTATCCGCGGTTCGACCCGGCGTCGCTGCCTCCGCTCGACCTCGTCGTGCTGCCGGACGAGCCGTACGCCTTCACGCCGCAGGACGGCCCGGAGGCCTTCCCGGGCGTGCCGGCCGCGTGCGTCTCCGGCCGGCACCTGACCTGGTACGGGCCGTCGCTGGCCGAGGCGCGCGAGGTGCTCACCCGGCAGCTGGCCGGCGAGGATCACTCGTAGCCGTGCTCCGGGCCGGGGTAGCGGCCCTCGCGGACGTCGTCGGCGTAGGCGGTGACCGCGTCGGTGAGCACCGAGCGCAGGTCGGCGTAGCGCTTGACGAACCTCGGCCCCGGGCCCGGGGTCAGGCCGGCCAGGTCGGTCCAGACCAGGACCTGGGCGTCGGTGCCGGCGCCGGCGCCGATCCCGATGGTCGGGATGTCGAGCTCGGCCGTCACCCGCTCGGCGAGCGCCGACGGCACGGCCTCGAGCACCAGCGAGAAGGCGCCGGCCGCCTGCAGGGCCTGCGCCTCGGTGAGCAGCTGCTCCCCGGCCTCGCCGCGGCCCTGCACGCGCAGCCCGGTGACCAGCTCGGACTGGGGGGTCAGGCCCAGGTGCCCCATGACGGGGACGCCGGAGGAGACCAGCAGCTCGACCTGCGGCAGGACCCGGGAACCGCCCTCGAGCTTGACGGCGTGCGCGCCCGCCTCCTGCAGGAAGCGCACCGCGGTCGCCAGCGCCTGCTGCGGCGAGGCGGTGTAGGAGCCGAACGGAAGGTCGGCCACGACCAGGGCGCGCCGGCTCGACCGGGCGACCGCGCGGGTCAGCGGCAGCAGCTCGTCGACGGTGACCGGCACGGTGCTGCTGTGCCCGAGCACGTTGTTGCCGGCCGAGTCGCCCACCAGCAGGACCGGGATGCCGGCCTCGTCGAACAGCGCGGCGGTGAGCATGTCGTAGGACGTGAGCATCGCCCAGCGCTCACCGCGCTCCTTGGCGGCCCGGAGGTCGCGGACGCTGACGCGGCGGGTGGTGACGCCGCCGTAGAGGACGGGGAGGGCGTCCCCGGACGGCGCGGCAGGATCGGGCACGGCTCCTCCTGGCAGCCTCGAGGCGCTCGGACGGCGTCCCCGGGTCGGCGACCAGCGTGGCACGGGGCCCCGTCCTCGCGGCTGTGACGCTTCCCTCATCCGGGGACGTTGCGGAACGGTTGCGTGCCGCAACCCGCCGACCTACCGTCTCCTTCCGGAACGCGGACGTACCGTATGTCGGCGGGAAGGCCAGGCATGGACGAGCAGGCAGTGCACGAGCGCCGGTGGTGGATCCTCGGGACGCTGATCCTGTGCCTGATGGTCGTGGTGCTCGACAACACGATCCTCAACGTGGCGCTCAAGACCATCCAGCAGGACCTCCAGACCAGCCAGAGCGAGCTGGCCTGGGCGGTGAACTCCTACACGCTGGTCTTCGCCGGACTGCTGTTCACCTACGGCGTGCTCGGCGACCGGTACGGACGGCGCCTGGCGCTGATGGTGGGGCTGTCGGTCTTCGGGGTCGCCTCGGCCCTGTGCGCCTTCTCCGCCTCGGCCGCGCAGCTGATCGGCTTCCGCGCCCTCATGGGCCTCGGCGCGGCGGCCGTGCTGCCGTCGACACTGTCGATCATCACCAACGTCTTCGACCCCTCCGAGCGCCCGAAGGCGATCGGCATCTGGGCCGGTTTCGTCGGCACCGCCATCGCCATCGGCCCCATCACCGGCGGCCTGCTGCTCGAGCACTTCTGGTGGGGCTCGATCTTCCTCGTCAACGTGCCGGTGGTCGTGGTGGCGCTGTTCGCCATCGTGCTTCTCGTGCCGGAGTCCAAGGACCCGGCTCCCGGCCGGCCGGATCCCGTCGGCGTCGTCCTGTCCGTCGCCGGCCTCGTGCTGGTGGTCTACGCGATCATCCGGGGCGGTGAGACCACCCGGTGGGGGAGCGCCGCCGTGCTCGCACCGCTGCTCGGGGGCCTCGCCGTGCTGGTGCTGTTCGTTCTCCTGCAGCGGCGGCGGCGCGAGCCGGCGCTCGACGTCACGCTGTTCAAGAACCCGGCGTTCTCGGCGGCGTGCGGCGCCGTCACGCTGGTGATGTTCGCGCTGTTCGGCACCGTGTTCTTCTTCAGCTTCTACCTGCAGTACGCCCGGGAGTACACGCCGCTGGAGGCCGGCATCCGGCTGCTGCCGGTGGCCGTCGCCATGGCGTTCTTCGCCCCCCGCAGCGCCGGGCTGGTCCGTCGGTTCGGCGTGAAGGCGGTCTGCGCTGCCGGCCTGCTGCTCGTGGCGGTGTCGTTCGCCGGCTACGTGCTGATCGACGAGACGACGTCGATCTGGGCCGTGTCGGTGCTGCTGTTCCTGCAGGGCGCGGGCATGGCGCACGTGATGGCGCCCGCCACCGAGTCGATCATGTCGACGGTGCCGCGCGAGAAGTCCGGTGCCGGCGCGGCGGTGAACACCACGGTGCGCCAGGTCGGCGGCGCGCTCGGCGTGGCCGTGCTCGGCTCGGTGCTCTCGGCCACCTACCGCGGCAGCATCACCCCGGCTCTGGCCGACCTGCCCGAACGCGCCCAGCTGCTCGCCGGCGAGTCCATCGGCGGGACGCTGATGCTCGCCGAGCAGCTCCCGATCGCGCAGGCCGCCCCGTTGCAGCGCGCCGCGGTCGACGCCTTCATCGGCGCGATGCACACCACGGCGCTGTGCTCGTCCGCTGTCGCCTTCCTCGGCGTCCTGGTGGTGCTGCGCTGGCTCCCGGGCCGTGCCGGCCGGCCGGTCGCCGAGACCGGCACGGCGCTGGCCGGGGCGGTGAGGTGACCTCGCCCGCTGCCGTCCCCGCGCCGGACGACGTCCCGCGCCTCGGTCGCCCCCGCGATCCCAGCCGCGACGTCGCCATCCTGCGCGCGACGCTCGAGCTGCTCGCCGAGGGCGGCTACCCGGCCGTGACGATGGAGGCGGTGGCGGCGCGGGCCGGCGTCGGCAAGGCGACGCTGTACCGGCGCTACCCGGGCAAGGAGCAGCTCGTCGTCGACGCCCTGGCCAGCCTCGCCGAGCCGGTGGAGCAGGCCGCGGACGCCTCGGTCCGCGACCAGCTGGTCGGGCTGCTCGACGGCATGCGGCGCCGGTCGGGATCGCTGGCCGGACGGATCTTCCCCCGCCTGATCAGCGAGGCCGTGGACAACCCGGAGCTGATGCTGCGCTACCGCCAGCAGGTGGTGGAGCCACGCCGCGAGCGCTTCCGGGGCGTCCTGCGCCGCGGGATCGCCGAGGGGCTCGTCCGGACCGACGCCGACCTCGACCACGCCATCGACCTGATGGTCGGCCCCGTCGCCTACCGCAGCATCCTGCGCACCGACCCGCCGCCCGGACCGGACTTCCCGGCCCGCGTCGTCGACGACGTGCTCCGCGCGCTGGCTCCCTGACGCGCGTCAGCCGTCGTCGCCTTCGGGGCGCACGCGGGGGGAGTCGTGCACGTCCGGCGCCGCCACCTCGCGCCAGCGTGAGGTGATCGGCAGCCGGCGGTCACGTCCGAACGCACGGCCGGTGACCTTCGGCCCGGGCGGCGTCTGGCGGCGCTTGTACTCGGCGGCGTCGACCAGGCGGATGACGCGCTCGACCAGCTCGCGGTCGAAGCCCCGCGCGACCAGCTCGCCGAGACCCTCGTCCTGCTCGACGTAGAGGTCGAGCAGCTCGTCGAGCACGTCGTAGTCGGGCAGCCGGTCGCTGTCGACCTGGCCGGGAGCCAGCTCGGCCGACGGCGGCTTGTCGATGCTGTTCTCCGGGATCGGCGGCTGCTCGCCGCGTTCGGCAGCGACCGCGTTGCGCCAGCGGGCCAGCCTCCACACCAGCGACTTCGGCACGTCCTTGATCGGGGCGAAGCCGCCCACGGAGTCGCCGTAGAGGGTCGAGAACCCGGTGGCCGCCTCGCTCTTGTTGCCGGTCATGAGCACCAGGTGCCCCTGCGCGTTCGACAGCGCCATCAGCGCCGTCCCGCGCACCCGCGCCTGCAGGTTCTCCGAGGTGAGCCCCGCCACGGGGGTGAGCGGCGCGAGCGCGGACTCGTACGCGCGCACCATCGCGTCGATCGGCAGCAGGTGCCAGGCCAGGCCCTGCCGGCGGGCGAGCTCCTCTGCGTCGGCAACGGAGTGCTCGGAGGAGTAGCGGCTCGGCATGCCCACGACGTGCACGGCTTCCGGCCCGAGCGCGTCGCGGGCGATGGTGGCCACCAGCGCCGAGTCGATGCCCCCGGACAGGCCCAGCACGACCGAGGAGAAGCGGTTCTTGCGGACGTAGTCGCGGGTCGCGGTGACGAGTGCACCCCACACCTCGGCCTCGTCGGAGAGCGCCGTCGCGACCCCCGGGGTGAGGGCGTCGTAGGGCGGCAGCGGGTCGGATGAGACGGTCACCCGCTCGACCGTCATGGTGGAGCCGTCCCGCGCGTCGACCGGGCCGGTCAGGTCGACCGTCGCCGGTGCCAGGTCGAGGTCGACGGCGATCAGCCCCTCGTCGAACAGCGGCGCGCGGGCGAGCAGGCGGCCGTCCGCGCCGGCCACGAGCGAGTCGCCGTCGAAGACCAGCTCGTCCTGACCGCCGACCATGTTCACGTAGGCCAGCGGGGCGCCGGCCTCCTGGGCCCGCCGGCACACCAGCTCGCCGCGCACGTCGTCCTTGCCGCGCTCGTACGGCGAGCCGTTCAGCACCACCACGAGCCCGACGCCCGCCTCGCGGGAGACCGCGACCGGGCCGCCGTCCTGCCAGAGGTCCTCGCAGACGACGGTGGCGACGTCGACGCCGTGCAGGCGCACGACGGGCAGCCGGTCGCCGCGCACGAAGTAGCGGAACTCGTCGAACACGCCGTAGTTGGGCAGGTGGTGCTTGGCGTAGCGGGCGACGACCTGCCCGCCGTGCAGGACGGCGGCGCTGTTCTGCGGCTCCCCGGCCGGCCGGCCGAGCGCAGGAGCCGGCCGCTCGGTGCGTCCGCAGTAGCCGACGACCACCGCGATGTCGCCGAGCCCCTCGTCGGCCAGCCGGCGGGCCAGGCCGGTCAGCGCGGCCAGGCTGGCCTGGACGAAGGCGCCGCGCAGCACGAGGTCCTCGGCGGGGTAGCCGGTCAGGTGCATCTCCGGGAACGCCACCAGGTGGCAGCCCTGCTCCTCCGCGTGCCGGGTCCAAACCACGACCGTCTCGGCGTTGCCGGGCAGGTCGCCGACCGTGGAGCCGACCTGGGCCAGTCCGATCCGCAGCTGTGGCATGCCGGCGACCCTATGTCCGGAGCCGGAGGGCCCGGGCCGACGGCGGGCGTCGCCGCGGGATCACGCCGCCGCGGCGGTGGCGGCGTCGGTCAGCGCCTGGAACTCCTCGTCGCTGAGCTCCACCTCGGCCGCCGCGCAGTTCTCCTCCAGGTGCGCCACCGAGCCCGTGCCCGGGATCGGCAGCATCACCGGCGAGCGGCGCAGCAGCCAGGCCAGCGCCAGCTGGGCGTGCGTGGCCGCGTGCTCGCGGGCGAGCTCGTCGAGAAGCCCGCCGGGACGGGCGAGCTCGCCGGCCGCCACCGGGAACCACGGGATGAACGCGATGCCCTCGCGCTCGCAGTGCTCGAGCACGTCCTCGCTCTGGCGTGTCGCCAGGTTGTAGAGGTTCTGCACGCTGACCACCTGCACGACCTGCTGCGCGGCCTGCAGGTCGTCGACGCTGACCTCCGACAGGCCGAGGTGCCGGATCTTGCCCTCGTCCTGCAGCTCCTTCATCACCCCGAACTGCTCCTCGCGCGGCACCTGGGGGTCGATGCGGTGCAGCTGCCAGAGGTCGATGCGCTCGACATCGAGCCGGCGCAGGCTCATCTCCACGCACTGCCGCAGGTAGTCGGGGCGGCCGCACGCCGGCCACACGTCGGGACCGGTGCGCAGCAGGCCGCCCTTGGTCGCGACGACGACGGGCCGGTCGCCGGAGCGGTAGGGGTGCAGCGCCTCGCGGATCAGGTCCTCGGACACGAACGGCCCGTAGCTGTCGGCGGTGTCGATGAAGTCGACCCCCAGCTCGACCGCCCGCCGCAGCACGGCGAGGGCGGTGTCGTGGTCGGCCGGCGGGCCCCAGATGCCCTTTCCGGTGATGCGCATCGCGCCGAAGCCGAGCCGGTGCACCTCGAGGTCACCGCCCAGCGCGAACGTGCCGGACACCTGGACGGGCTGGGCTGCAGTGCTCACGGAGCTCCTCGGGTCAGGGGGAAGGATCGCTCGTCGTCCTGCCCGGACCTGGCGCGGCCCGAACGCGACGGCGCCTCCTACTGTCGGGGCCATGGCCTCCCCCAGCCCGCTCGCGCCCGCCGTGCCTACCGCCGTGCAGACGGTCGCCGCCGTCCGCGCAGGGACGACGACGGCGCGCGCCGCGGTGCAGGCCTCGCTCGACCGCATCTCGGCGGTCGACGGCACGCTCGGCGCCTTCCAGGTCGTGCGGACCGAGCGGGCGCTCGCCGAGGCCGACGAGCTGGACCGGCGGAGCGACCTCGCGGCCCTGCCGCTCGGCGGACTGCCGGTGGCCGTCAAGGACAACGTCTCGGTGAGCGGCGAGCCGATGCGCGACGGCTCGGCCGGCAGCGACCCGGCGCCGCAGGCCGAGGACCACGCCGTCGTGCAGCGGCTGCGCGCGGCGGGCGCCGTCGTCGTCGGGATCACCCGGGTGCCGGAGCTGTGCGTCGTCGGCGCCACCGACTCTGTCTTCGGCACCACCCGCAACCCGTGGGAGCTCGGCCGGACCCCGGGCGGTTCGTCCGGGGGGAGCGCGGCCGCGGTCGCGGCCGGCGCCGTCGCGGTCGCACACGGCAACGACGGCATGGGCTCGATCCGGATCCCGGCGGCCTGCTGCGGGCTGGTCGGCATCAAGCCGGGACTCGGCACGGTCCCGGCCGGGCTCGGGGCCGGCAGCTGGTACGACATGGCCGAGAACGGACCGCTCGGCACGACGGTCGCCGACGTCGCGCTCGTCCTGTCCGTGCTCGCCGCCCGCCCCGACCTGGCGGACGTGGCGGCCGCCCCGGGACGGCTGCGGGTCGCACTGTCGGTCAAGAGCCCCGCGGTCGGGTCCACGGTCGACCGCGCGTACGCCGACGCCGCTCGTCGCACGGCGGACAGCCTCGCCGGTGCCGGGCACCGGGTGCAGGAGAGCGACCCGCCCTATTCGACCGGGATGATGCTGGCCGCCACCGCCCGGTGGGTCGCCGGCACCGCGCGCGACGCCGAGGGGCTGGCCGACCCCTCCGCCGTCGAGCGCAGGGTGGCCCGTCACGCCGCGCTCGGCCGTGCCGTGATCCGGCGCGGCGGCCCGACCGAGGCCGGCCGCGCCCGCTGGCAGCGGGACGCCGAGCGCTTCTTCGCCGATCACGACGTCCTGCTCACGCCCGCGCTGGCGCAACGCCCGCTGCCGGCGGTGCGGTGGGGGACCCGCGGGTGGCTGCCCAACGTCTTGTCCAACAGCCGGTACGCGCCCTTCGCGGCGCCGTGGAACCTGGCCGGCTGGCCGGCGATGACCGTGCCGGCCGGCCGGCACCCCGCGGGCACGCCGCTGGCGGTGCAGCTCGTGGCCCGGCCCGGTGGCGAGGCGCTCCTGCTGTCGCTGGCAGCGCAGCTGGAGGCCCTGCAGCCGTGGACGCGGCTGGCCCCCGACCCGGTGGGGCGCTAGCCCGGACCGCGGCGGGTGGGCGCCCGGCCAGGCGGCTGGCTCGGTCGCGGCAGGTCCGGCGGAGCGGGCACGTCGAGCTGCGCCGGCTCGCCGATCGCGAGACGGAACGGGCGGCCGTGGTGGAACAGCTCGACCGGCGGTCCGGCGAGCAGCGTGTAGGTCGCGACGCGGTCGAGCACCTCGACGTGGATGCGCCGGCCCCGGTGCAGCATCCGGAAGGCGAGCCGTTCCAGGCCCCGGGGCAGTCGCGGTGCGAACGACAGCTGGCCGACGTGGTCGCGCATGCCGCCGAACCCGGCGACGACGGCCATCCACGCCCCGGCCAGTGAGGCCATGTGCAGTCCGTCGCGGGTCTTGTGCGCGAGGTCGTGCAGGTCCATCAGCGCCGCCTCGCCGGTGTAGTCGTAGGCGAGGTCGAGGTGGCCCACCTCGGCCGCGATGACGGCCTGGGTGCACGCGGACAGCGACGAGTCGCGCACGGTCAGCGGCTCGTAGTACTCGAAGCCGCGGCGCTTGTCCTCCGGGCTGAACGACGAGCCGCACAGGTGGAGCGCGAGAATCAGGTCGGCCTGCTTGACGACCTGCTTGCGGTACAGGTCGAAGTACGGGAAGTGCAGCAGCAGCGGGTACTGCGAGCGCTCGGTGCCCTCGAAGTCCCAGACCTTGTGGGAGGTGAAGCCCTCCGACTGCGGGTGCACCTGCAGCGCGGCGTCGTAGGGCACGTACATGGCCGCCGCCGCGCCGCGCCAGTGCTCCAGCTCCTCGGCGGTGACGGCCAGCTCCTCCCACCGCTCGTGGTGGCGTTCGGCGACGGCGGCGGCGGCTACGAGGTTGCGCTGGGCCATCAGGTTGGTGAAGACGTTGTTGTCGACGACGGCGGTGTACTCGTCCGGCCCGGTGACGCCGTCGATGCGGAACGCGCCGTCGCGGCCGTGGTGGCCCAGCGAGCACCACATCCGGGCCGTCTGCACGAGGAGGTCGAAGGCGACTTCCCGCTCGAAGCGCTCGTCGGCGGTCGCGTTGACGTAGCGCATGGCGGCGTCGGCGATGTCGGCGTTGATGTGGAACGCCGCGGTGCCCGCCGGCCAGTAGCCGCTGCACTCGTCGCCGTCGATGGTGCGCCAGGGGAAGCAGGCGCCGTCCAGGCCGAGGGTGCGGGCGCGCGCGAGCGCCTTGGGCAGGGTGTCCCGGCGCCACGTCAGCGCACTCGCGGCGGCGTCGGGCAGGGTGTGCGTGAGCAGCGGCAGCACGAAGGTCTCGGTGTCCCAGAACGCGTGGCCGTCGTAGCCCGGGCCGGTCAGCCCCTTCGCCGGCACGGGACGGCGCTCGGCGCGCACGGAGGCCTGGAGGACGTGGAAGAGCGCGAAGCGCACCGCCTGCTGCAGCTCGGGATCGCCCTCGACCTCGACGTCCGCGCCGGCCCAGAAGTCGTCGAGGAACGCGCGCTGGTCGGCGAGCAGCCGGTCCCACCCGCTGGAGCAGGCGGCGGTGAGCGCGGCGGACACCTGGTCGCGCACCGCCGGCATCGACCGCTGCGACGACCAGCCGTAGGCCACCACCTTCTCGACCCGCAGCACCTGGCCGCGATCCAGCTCGGTGGTGATGCCGACGCGCACCCAGTCGTCGCCGTGCTCGTTGCGCACCTGCGTGCGACCGGGTGCGGTGACCACGTTGTCCATCGCCGCGGCGACGGTGATGCCGCTGCGGCGGGTGCGGTGGACCAGGTAGCCGCCGCTGCCCCTGCCGGCGCCGTCGAGCGACTGCAGCGCATTGCCCAGCGCCGACGCCGCGCGCGGGTCCCCGCGTCCGAGGTCGGGGAGCTCCTCGTCGGCGACCAGCTCGGACTGCACCACCACGCGCACCGGCGCGTCGACGGCCTCGACCTCGAAGGCCACCGCGAGCACCGCTCGCTGGGTGAAGGAGACCAGCCGGGTCGAGCGCACCTTCACGACCCGGCCGGCCGGGGACTCCCACTCCAGCTCCCGGCGGAGCGTGCCGGCACGGAAGTCGAGCACCCGCTCGTGCGAGCGGAGGGTGCCGTAGCGCACGTCGAACGGCTCGTCGTCGACGAGCAGGCGCAGCACCTTGCCGTTGGTGACGTTGATGACCGTCTGCCCGGCCTCCGGATACCCGTAGCCCGCCTCGGCGTGCGGCAGCGGCCGGGACTCGAACACCGAGTTGAGGTAGCTGCCGGGCAGCACGTGCGGCTCGCCCTCGTCGAGGTTCCCGCGCACCCCGACGTGCCCGTTCGACAGCGCGAACAGCGACTCCGTGCGGGCCAGCATGCCGAGGTCGAGCTCGGTCTCCCGGAGCCGCCAGGGCTCCACCGCGAGGACGCTGGCGCCGGCCTTGCTCACGCGCCCAGCTCCGACAGGTCCTGCACGACGACGTCGGCACCGGCGGCGAGCAGGGCCTCGGCCTGCCCCACGCGGTCGACGCCGACGACGAACGCGAACCCCCCGGCACGGCCGGCCGCGACTCCGGACAGCGCGTCCTCGAAGACGGCGGCGCTCTCCGGGTCGCCCCCCAGCTCGGCGGCCGCCGCCAGGTAGGTGTCGGGCGCGGGCTTGCCGGCGATGCCGCGCTCGCGCGCGACCAGGCCGTCCATCTGCACCTCGAACAGATCGGCGATGCCGACGGTCTCCAGCACCAACGTGGTGTTCGCGCTCGAGGAGACGACGGCGGTGCGCAGGCCCGCGTCGCGGATCGCCCGCACGTAGTCGATGGAGCCGGGGAAGGTCTCGACGCCGTCGCGCGCGATGACGGCCTGGACCTTCTCGTTCTTGCGCGCCGACAGATCCCACACCGTCGGGGCGGTGGGCGGGTCGTCGGGATCGCCCATCGGCAGCTCGATGCCCCGCGACAGCAGGAAGTCGCGGGTGCCGTCCTGGCGTGGCTTGCCGTCGACGTACCGGTTGTAGTCGTCGTCGGCGTCGAACGGCACGAAC
>Ga0247713_1001514_pt1 | contig 11475 bp, 12 predicted proteins | sample 21E_NmetaG_FD_189936 | JGI IMG/M metagenome (GOLD analysis project Ga0247713, IMG submission 189936) | Soil microbial communities from hillslope of Landscape Evolution Observatory, University of Arizona, Oracle, AZ, United States - 2-1-E_N | ecosystem: Engineered > Artificial ecosystem >... | reverse complement strand
GGGGGAGCCGGCGACCCGGCTGTTCGCCGTCGTCGAGGCGAACGGCACGCTGGTCCGCGGCGAGGGGGTCGCGTCCGCGCTGCGCGGCGCCACGGGGAGCTATGTGGTCACCTTCGACCAGGACGTCACCGAGTGCGCCTACACCGCCACCGTGGGCCACGCCGGCAGGAACATCGGCGGCCAGCCGCCGCAGGCGTTCATCAACGTGGCCGGCGGCGAGGAGGTCGGCGGCGACCCGGGCGACGTCTTCATCGACATCGCGACGACGCCGACCACGCTCGCCGACCGCCCGTTCCACCTGGCCGTGTTCTGCTGACGGGGCCACTCCACCCGGGGGTTGAGGGGCAGGGCCGGCACGCGATCGCTGGCCCATGCCATGCGCGTCAGAGGATGCGCTCGACCTGCTCCTGGGTGGGGAACTCCTCCAGCGGCCCGCGTGGCTTCGCGTCCCAGGCGAAGGTGAGGGGTGTCTGCAGGTAGGCGGCGACCAGCTCGGCGCAGTTGCGGATGCCGTCGAGGTGGGTGCGCTCGTGACCGTGGCTCGCGTCCACCCCGAACCCGATCAGCGCCGCCCGGGTCTCCGCTCCCGCCTCGAGCGCCGAGGCGATGTCGGAGCGGTAGTAGTTGTAGACGTCGCGCTGGGCCGGGATGCCGAGCTCGGCGCACAGGCGCAGGAGCTTGCGGGTGAGGTGGTAGTCGAACGGGCCGGAGGAGTCCTGCATCGCGACGTTCACGCCGGTCTCCTTCGAGCACTGGCCGGGCGCCACGACGGCGTTGTCGATCGAGACCATCTCCGCGACGTCGGCGTGCAGCCCGTGGCTCGCGCCCTGCCCGATCTCCTCGGCGATGGTGATGAGCAGGTGCGCGCTCACGGGCAGCTCGACCTCATGGTCCACGACCGTCTTGAACGCGCCGAGGACCGCGGCCACACCGGCCTTGTCGTCGAGGTGGCGCGACTTCACGAAACCCGACCGCGTCACCACGGGCTCGGCGTCGAGGGCCACGAAGTCCCCGACCTGGATCCCGAGAGCGACCGTCTCCGCAGGCGTCTCGACCAGCTCGTCGAGACGCACCTCCACCTGTCCCCAGCCGACCTTCTGGGTGTCGACCTCGTCACCGAAGGTGTGCCCGCTGGCCTTGAGCGGCAGGATCGTGCCGGTGCAGGTGACACCGGGGTCGTCGCCCAGCACGACGACCCGGGCGCCCTCGGCGAAACGGGCGCTGAACGTCCCGATCGGTGAGACCTGCAAGCGACCGTTGTCCTTGATCCGCTTGACGATGCAGCCGATCGTGTCCGAGTGCACGACGACCGCCCGGTCGGGGCTGTCCTGCTCGCCTTGGAGGTTCGCCACGAGCGCCCCGCGGCGCGTGAGCTCGAACGGCACCTGCATGGTCGTGAGCTCCTGGCCGATCAGGTGCATCACCTCGTCGGTCCGCCCCGAAGGGCTGGGGGTGCGCAAGAGCCGCACGAGGACATCACGGACGTAGTCCATGTCGACGGGGATGAGCTTCGGGGTCATGGCGCAAAGATAACCGCCCGCCGGACCAGCGCCCACCGGCTCCGTCCGGGGGCCGGTCAGCCGGGACAGCCCGACGTCAGGCGCGCACCCTGGTGCGGGGGAACAGCAGGTCGACGAACCGCTGCGCGGTCGGCTGCGGCTCGTGGTTGGCCAGGCCCGGCCGCTCGTTGACTTCGATGAAGACGTACTCGCTGCTGTCCACGGCCGGCACCAGCAGGTCCAGGCCCGCCACGGGGATGTCCAGGGCGCGGCTGGCCCGCACGCACGCGTCAGCGAGGTCGGGGTGCAGACGCTCGGTGACGTCGTGGATCGTCCCGCCGGTGTGCAGGTTCGCCGTTCGGCGCACCCGCAGGACCTGCCCCTCGGGCAGCACGTCGTCCAGGGCGTGGCCCGCGGCGGCGACGGTGTCGCGCGTGTGCTCGTCCACGGGCACGGTCGACTCGCCGCCCGTGGCGCTGGCGCGTCGACGGCTCTGGGTGTCGATCAGCTCGGCGATGGTGTGCTTGCCGGTCCCGGTGACCCGGGCGGGGCGGCGGACCGCCGCAGCGACGACCTCGTGGTCGATCACGATCACACGCAGGTCCTCCCCCGCGACGCACTCCTCCAGCAGCACGCGGGGGCAGTGCTGGCGGGCGGCATCGATCGCGCGCTGCAGCTGCTCGAGCTCGCGCACGCCCACCGTCACGCCGTCGCCCTGCTCACCGCGGGCGGGCTTGACCACCACCTCGCCGACCTCGGTCAGGAACTCGGCGTCGGCGTCGTCGAAGGTCGCCTCCCGGCCGAGCGGCACCCGCAGGCCGGCGTCGGAGAGCAGTCTCCGGGTGATGCGCTTGTCGTCGCAGCGGCTCATGGCCACCGCGGTGGTGAGCTCCGACAGGGACTCCCGCGTGACGATCTCGCGTCCGCCGTGGGACAGCGCGAGGTAGCCCTCGTCGGCGTCGAGCACCTTGACGGAGATGCCCCGGCGGCGGGCCTCGTCGGCGATGATCTTGGCGTAGGGGTTCAGCTCCTCGTCGGGCGCGGCGGGGACGAAGAGGGGTTCGTTGATCGGGTTCTTGCGCTTCACGAGGAACACCGGCACGCGTTCGAAGCCGAGCTTCTCGTACAGCCCGATGGCGGCGGTGTTGTCATGCAGGACCGACAGGTCGAGGTAGGCACGGCCGCGGGCCTTGTACCGCTCCGCCAGCGTGCGGGTCAGGGCCTCCCCGACGCCGGGCTTGGTGGCCTGGGGGTCGACCGCGAGGCACCAGAGGCTCGCTCCCGACTCGGGGTCGCAGAACGCGAAGTGGTGGTCAACCCCGGTGACCGTGCCGATCACCTCGCCGGTGTCGGCGTCCTCCGCCGCGAGGTAGGTGAAGACCTGGGTGAGCTGGTTCGCCCACATGGTCTCTGGATCGGCGGGAACCATCCCGTTCAGCGCGTACAGCCGGTCGGCGGCCTCGGCGTCGGCCTGGGTGCGCATCTTGCGGACGATCACGCCTCGCTGCGGCTCCCGGGCGGCGCGGTAGCGGTGCAGCCAGAGGCGATAGGTGAGCGAGGGATCGATGAACAGCTCGTCGGGGGCGCGGGCGACGAAGATGTGCGGGTCTCGCAGGTAAAGCGCGATGTCCCGCCGGCCCGATGCCTCCCCGCGCATCTCCTTCTCGAGCTTGTCGTAGTCAGCGAAGGTCTGCCCGAACAGCAGGCGCCCCCATCCGCAGTCCACGACGGCGTTGCGGGCCATCTCCTCCGTCGCCCGGTCGGTGGGACGCCCCCAGCTGCGCGTCGACAGGCTGTCCTCCCGGCGGACCCGGGGGTCGTAGCGCTTGGCCATGGGGTCCTCGAGCGTTAGACGATGAGGCCTGGTCGTGACCTGGACTCCTAGATGTCGTGCGCCTGCAGCCACAGCTCGAGCACGCCGAGCTGGTACAGCTTGTTGCCGCGCAGGGGGGTGAGGTCCCCCTCGGGGTCGTCGAGCAAACGGTGGACGTACTCGTCGTCGAACAACGCACGCTCCTTCGCGGCAGGAGCGGTGAGCGCATCACGGACGAGGTCCAGGTAGGGGCCGCGCAGGTACTTGAGGGCCGGCACGGGGAAGTAGCCCTTCGGCCGGTCGACGACCTCCGGGGGGACGATCCGCCTGGCGATCTCCTTGAGCACGCCCTTGCCGCCCTGCGCGAGCTTCAGCTCGGGCGGGCAAGCCGCCGCAAGCTCCACCAGCTCGTGGTCGAGGAACGGCACCCGCGCCTCCAACCCCCAGGCCATGGTCATGTTGTCGACCCGCTTGACCGGGTCGTCGACCAGCATGACGGTGCAATCCAGGCGCAGCGCCCGGTCGACCGGGTCTTCCGCACCGTCGGCGCGGAAGTGCTGCTGCGCGAACTCTGCCGACACGTCACGGTCCAGGTGGTGCTCCGGGTTGAGCGTCGCGGCCATCTCCGCCCGGGAGCGGTCGAAGAAGGCCGCCCTGTAGGTCTGCGCCCCGAGATCGCCCGGAGGGCAGGCGGTCATGGGCGGATACCAGTGGTAGCCGGCGAACACCTCGTCGGCCCCCTGGCCCGACTGCACCACCTTGATCGACTTGGCGACCTCCTCCGACAGCAGGTAGAAGCCGACGGCATCGTGGCTGACCATCGGCTCGCTCATCGCCGAGATCGCGTCGGTCAAGGCGGGCAGCATGCGCTCGGTCGACACGCGGATCTGGTGATGGTCCGTGCCGTACTCCCGGGCGATGAGATCGGAGTACTGGAACTCGTCGCCCTGCTCCCCCCCGACGGACTCGAACCCGACGGAGAAGGTCGAAAGGCGCTGCTGCCCGGCTTCGGCGAGCAGTCCCACGATGAGGCTCGAGTCAAGGCCCCCGGACAGGAGCGCGCCGACCGGCACGTCGGCCACCAGGCGGCGCGTGACGGCGACGCGCAGCGCCTCGAGCACCGCGTCCTCCCAATCCCTCGCCGTCCAATCAGCGCGGTCGGGGTCCCGCCGGAACTCCGGGTGCCAATACGTGAAGCGGTGCCTGTGCCCGTCCGGTTCGATGACCTGCACGGTCGCCGGCGGCAGCTTTCGCACCCCTTTCAGGATGGTGTGCGGCGCGGGCACCACCGAGTGGAAGGTGAGGTAGTGGTGCAGGGCCACCGGGTCGATCTCGGTGTCGACGTCCCCGCCGGCGACCAGGGCCGGCAGGGTCGAGGCGAACCGCAGCCGCCCGGGCGTCTCGGCGAGATACAGCGGCTTGATGCCGAGACGGTCGCGGCCGAGCACCACCCGGCCCGTGCGGAGCTCGGCGATGCAGAAGGCGAACATGCCGTGCAGCCGCTCCACGAACCGCTCGCCCCAGGCGTGATACGCCTTGAGGAGGACCTCGGTGTCGCCGGTGGAGAAGAACCGATAGCCCTTGGCCGACAGCGCGCGGCGCAGCTCGGCGTAGTTGTAGATCAACCCGTTGAAGGCCATGGCGAGCCCGAGCTCGGAGTCGACCATGGGCTGGGCGGCCCTGCTCGACAGGTCCACGACCTTCAGGCGGCAATGGCCCACGGCCAGCCGTCCTTGCGCGTACATGCCCGTCCCGTCGGGACCGCGGTCCCGCATGGTCGTGGTCATCTCTTGGACAGCAACGGTGTCGGCGACGGCGCCGTCAAGGCGCACCTCACCGCACAAGCCACACATGATGCATCCCGTCCGGATAGGGGGCGGTTCCTTGGTACCTACCGTAGCGGCACGGTTTCCATGCCCCCAACCACCCGACGCGGGGCTCGGGTCCGAGGTCGAAATTCCCGGGACAAACGCGGCAGCGTCGGCTAGCGTAATCGGGCGAGGGCACGAGGTACGTGAATTCTGCAGTGGTCACTGGGTGCTGGTGCAGTCCCTCCCGGGCCTGATCCGGTCCGCCGCAAGTGAAAGAGACGAGGGCAAGGCACATGGCAACAGGTACCGTCAAATGGTTCTCCGACGACAAGGGCTACGGCTTCATCTCCCGTGAGGACGGCGAGGACGTTTTCGTGCACTTCTCGGCCATCCAGGGGTCGGGTTTCAAGACCCTGGCCGAGGGAGCGACCGTCGAGTTCGAGATCACCCAGGGACCCAAGGGTGAGCAGGCCTCGAACGTCACCGTCATCGGCTGAAGCGACAACGACCTTCCACGAGAGGCCCCGGCCGCCGCCGGGGCTTTTCTGCTGACCCACGCGCTCAGGTCAGCAGGCGGCCGAGCGTGGAGGCGGTCACCGCACCATCGTCGAGGACCTCGGCCCGTCCGCGCAGCACGCGCACGCGGCCGGGGTTGCCGAAGCCGTCCACGACCAGGGCGGCGCCTTCGGGGACCTCGTCGCGGGTGTAGTCGTTGACCACGTCCAGGCACACAAGACCCGCGTCCACCGCCGCGGCGACGCCCTTGGCGGAGTCCTCCACGGCCACGACCCTGGCAGGGGACGTGCCGAGCCGGCGCACGGTCTCCCGATAGGCCTCCGGGTCGGGCTTGAGCCGGGACACGTCCTCACCACCCACCACGACGGCGAACCGATCAAGCCCGAACAGGCGGTCCAAGAGGGGCTCCACCCACGTGCGCTGGCCGGTCGAGGCCACGGCGAGCGTGACATCCGCGGCGGCGAGCTCGTCGAGCAGCCGCTCGACACCGGGGCGGGCAGGGATGTGGCCTTCCGCCGCCAGCTTGCGGAAGCGCGCGGTCTTGTCCTCGTGCAGACGTGAGGCGAGCGTGTCGATCTCCGCGGCCGGCGTGTGGCTCTGCTCGGTGAGGTAGTGGTGCAGGCGCCGACGACCGCCGGGGACCGCCAGCAGCTCACCGTAGAGCTCCTCGTCCCAGCGGTAGGGCAAGCCGGCCTCGGCGAACGCCTCGTTGAAGGCGACGCGGTGGCCGTGGCGCTCGCTGTCGACAAGGGTTCCGTCGACGTCGAAGACCACGGCCGCCGGCCGCCGTGTCATGCCTTGGCGCGCATCCCCTCGACCGCCTTCGCGAGCGCGTCAGCGTCAAGGACGTCGGACATCAGACCGACCTGCTCGTCGTAGACGTCGTCGGGGACGGCCTCGGCGACCTCGGGCTCCAGCACGTGGTACACGTCGAGACCCAACTGGGCCTCAGCCAGGGGACCTGCGTAGCTCGGGTCACCGACGACGACCGTCTCGGCCGCGATCTCCGCGGCCTCCGGGTCGGGTGCTCCGAGCAGCACGAGCAGCTGATCGCTGCCGTGCTCCTCCGCCAGCCGCTTGATGGCGGCCTGCGTGTCCAGGTCCATGGCTCCGGATGCCGTTCAGACGAAGCAGGCGGTGGAGGTGTAGACGACCTCGGCGCCTGCCGCTTCGGCGCAGGCGGCGATGGCGGGACCTCCCACCCCGTCTCGCTCCCCGATGGCGATGATCTTCTTTCCGTCGAACATGCTTCCTCCTTCGTCGCGGTAAGAGGGCGTTCCTACAGGTGCTCGTCGATCCAGCCGCGGACGGCCTCGGCGTCCAGGTCGGGGTCGGTGATGCGGTCGACCTCCTCGCCGTCGCGGAATAGCAGCAGGGTGGGCAAGCCCATGACCTTCAGGTCCATGCACACGCGACGGGCCTTCGGCGCCTCGAGCTTGACCACGGTCAGGTCGTCGTTCTCCTCGGCCAGCTGCTCAAGGTGCGGAGCGAGCTTGATGCACGGCTGGCACTCCTGCGACCACACGTCGACGAGGACCATCCCATCGTCGATCTTCTCCCAGAAATCCTCGCGGGTAGCTTCGACCACGCTCATCCTTCTCCTCCTGTTCGATCGGGGTTGCGTTCGACCACGACGCTCATGCCGTCCGAGCCGCGGCTCATCCGCCCCAGAAACAGGCTGCCCTTGGCGAGCAGCTGCACCCGGCGGGCGTCACCGGTCGTGAGGCGACGAAGCGCATGGGGCAGGTAGCACAGCGCCGAGGCGAGGTGCCCCTGCGTCGGGGCGAACCCGGGCATGCCCCGCTGGGCCACGAAGGCTTCCATGTCACCGCGCTCGATCTCGCCGCGGCGCACCGCCAGCGCCGCGATCGTCTTGTAGTTGCGCGCGGCCACGTCCCCGGAGCCCTGCGGCTCGGTGACGTCGGGGTCGTGCAGCTCGGTTGCGTAGTCGTCGACGTCGACCATGCGCAGCCCGCTGCGCTCCAACGGCTCGACCGTGAGCGCGGTCAAGACCTGCTCGTTGGCGCTGCTGGCGCTGACGGGATGGCGGCCGACGGCGTCGAGCCGCAACCGCGGCGACTGCCCGTCGTCGGCGGTGACGATCGCGGCCATGCCGCCGATCCCGTCCTCCAGCACCGGCAGATCGTGGCTGAGGTGGCCCTGGAACTTCATGCCGAGCTTGGGCAGGGACCCACCGGCGACGATCGCGACGGTGCCGCACACGCCCGACGCGACCAGACTGCCCGCGATGACGAGCGCCGGGATGGGCGCGGCGCAGAAGTTCTTCACGTCGGCACCGGAGGCGTTGGACAGGCCGGCGGCCTCCGCGATCGCCTTGGCGAGGTTGCCGCCCCCGCGCTGATAGCGGTCCCCGACCGCCTCCTCCGAGCAGCTGAGCACGTAGTCGACGGTGTCGGGGTCCACGTCGTGGTCGTGCAGCAGGCGGGCCAGGGCGAGGAAGCCCGTGGCCTTGGCGGCGAGGTTCTCCAGCAGCACCGGTGCGGTCAGGGCCTCGTCGGCCTCGTGGCCGCACTGGATCGCGCCGGCGAGGCGGTCCGCGCCGAGGTGCAGGGGCAGCGCACCCGGCTCGTCGGCGGCGCGCTGGGCGTCACCGGCCGCCTTGGCGACCTTGTCGAGGTCGAAGGACTTGGCCAGGGGATGCTCGGCCAGGCGGGCGGCCGCGTCCTCGGCGACCGCCGGGTCCAGGGTGATGAGATCGAAGTCGTCGGCGAGCGCGAGCAGACCCAGCAGCTCCTCCTCGGGCATGAGCTCGCCGCCTGCGGTGAACCGCTCGGCGCCGTCGAGGCGCTGCCCGACACGCGGACGCGGGGGCAGGTCACGCGGGTGCAGCGCGCCGAGGAACGCCTGGTGGGGCGCGTAGCCAACCGCGTCGTCGAAGGAACGCAGGCTCGCGAGAAACTTCTTGCGCGCCTCCTCGTCGCGGGGCAGCTCCCGCGAGGGCTTGGATCCGTGGCGCGCCAGCCCCGGTGCGTGCGCCAGCACCGCGCTGGTGGCCGTGACAACAGGGTTCATGCGGCATCCTCCTCGACGTCGAACACAGTGGGTTGCTTCACCGGGGTGGAGAGGGCGCGCAGCGCGGTCTCCAGCAGCCGCCGGCGCCAGGCGTGCTCCTGCTCCGGGTCCAGCTCGGGGTCCCCGGTCGGGTAGGGGATGCCCCGGGTCGGCACGATCCGCGGCGCCCCGACCTTCTCGGCGATCGACACGAGGTTGCACAGCAGCGCGGTGGGGATGCCCCCTCGCTCCAGCTCCTTCGCAAGCGTTGACCCGCAACGCGTCCCGGTTCCTCAGGTCGCCGTCAGGATCGCGGCCTGCACGCCTGAGCCATGCAGGCGAGCGGCCCATTCCACGCCGAAGCGGCGGGCGTTGGGCACGGCGGTGCCGTTGCCGGCGGTGACCAGGTATTCGTGGTGCAGGCCGCCGATGCGCCCCTCCTCCTCCAGCTCTCGCGCGACGTCCAGGGGCAGGATGCGATGGGGATCGTCGTTGGCGGCGGACGGGGAGAACCCGCCGTGCACGGACTCGTAGTCGCCGGCGGGCAGCGCCGCCACGCCGTCCAGCGGGTAGGGCAGCCAGCGGGTCGCCCGGGCCGCCTCGAGGTGGTCGGGGTTGCCCGCCGGCACGAGGGCGCCCTCGGTGACCAGGGCCACCGTCACTGCCGAGAGGTCCTCCACCGCCCCCGCCGGGGTGACGACGTCGAACAGGGCGCCGGGGATCTCGGTGGCGTCGCGGTCGCCCGCCAACCGGGCCAGGGCGAGGTCGACGGCGCGGGTCGCGCCCCGCTTGTCCGCGGTGACGGTGAGCCGGGGGATCCGGCCGACGCGCCCGTCGTCGGGACCGACCGTCTCGCCGGCGGCCAGCTTGACCGCCGCGGCGGCCAGGCGCCCCATGGACTCCTTCATGTCGCGGGTGCTCGCGCCGGCGGCTACGACCACCCCCGCGCCGGCCTCGTCGACCCCGGGGTTGTCGGGGTGCATGCCTGCGACGGCCGGCACGTCCTCGGTGGCGGCGGCCGCCAGCAGGCGTCCGCAGGCCAGCCCGTAGCGCCCGCTGCCGAACGCCGGGCCGGCGACGATCATCTCCGCGCCGGTCTCCCGGGCCATCTCGAGGACCTCTTTCATGAGGCCGGGGTTCGAGGCCGCATGGTCGTCGCCGCACGAGATGCTGGCCACGACCTCGTGCTCGTCGCCCAGCAGGCGCGCGAGCAGCCGGCCGGTGCCGACGGGCTCGTCGTGGAGCTGCGGGGGGGCGTCGGCGGCGTCCTCGCCGCCGATGCCGGCCTGGAACTGGTTGAGGTAGTGGACAACGCGCATCAGGCGGCCTCCTCAGTTTCCTGGGTGCTGGTCAGACGCCCCCAGCCGAGCAGGTTGAGCGCCCCGTGGACGGTGGCCACGGGCAGCGTCATCTCATCGGTGGCGTCGGCGTCGGCGATGTCGACCCGGTCACCGCCGAAAGCGCGCTCCATCGCCGGCAGGTCGAGGCGCAGGTCGTAGTTTCCCGTGCTGACCATCGCCGTGGCCCGCCGCGGCGGGAAGACCAGCGGCGGCCCCGTGCCGTCGGGCCCGGCGAACTCGGCGAAGACGCCGACGGCAGCGATGCCGGCGTCCTCGAGGCGGTCCATCTTGAGCGAGGCGTCGGCGTCGGCGTTGCCCCCGCCCTCCTTGGTCACCACCGCGGCGTCGAAGCCGGCTGCCGCGCACAGCCGTGCGGCGTGGGCGGAGATGTGCTCCTTGGCGTGCTGGTCGACCGGCTCGGGGCAGATCACGAGGCCGGCGAAGGACAGGTTCTGGCCGTGGCGGCGGCGCAGGTCGGCGACCACAGGGTGGTTGCAGTGCATGTAGGTCGAGTTGCGCAGGCCCGGATGGCCGAACTGCCCACCGACGATCGCGCCGTCGTCGACCTCGAACGGGTCGATCAGGGTCGGCAGGCTCGTTGAGAAGCTGCGCCCGTAGACGTACACGTCCTTGAACGATCCCTGCGTCTGCAGGTTGGTGACCACACCGACCCGCGGCAGGTCGCTCGTGCCGGGCGCGGCGGGAGCCGGCCACTCCTCGACCTCGTCCGGCTCGGCGTCGGCGGCGGCGTCGGCGAGGTGGACCGCGAGGCGGAGCAGGCCCCGGCGCAGCGCGGCGTCAACGTCCTCCCAGCTGGCCTCGTCTGCCCGGTCGAACTCGACGACGACGTTGCGGGTGGCCGCGTAGGGCGACACCTCGGCCGCCGGGCCCGTCATGTCGACGACGCCCTCCTGGTTGCGGGGCAGCGCCCCGGCTGCCATGACCGCCGCGCCCCGCAGGACGTGGGTCTCCCGGGGGCGGTCGGGTTGGGGAGCGCCGAGGAAGCCGGGGAACATCCCGGGCTTGCCGGGCCCCTTCGTGCGCGGCTCGACGACGTCGAGCAGCTTCACGATCCGCACCCGGTCGCCGGGGTTGGCCGCATGCACGCGCACGGCCGCCAGCGCGGGGTCGGCCAGGGCCTCTCGGGCCTGATCCACGCCGACGGTCAGGCGTCCGGCGTCGAAAGCGGTCTCCTCGCCCAGCACAACCTCGTCCACGGCATGCACCAGCAGCGAGGAGGTCGGCGCGGCCGAGCCTGGCGTGTCGTCGTGGTCAGCGGTCATAGACGGAAACCTACCCACCGCGCCCCCCTAGTCGAATCCACTCGGCGGCTATTTCACGCCGCACACGGACTATCGCTCAGCCGGTCTCTTCACGCGCCGGCGGACCAGGCCCTGAGGATGGTCGCGGAAGCCGGCGACGCGCAGGTGCGCGACGCCGGCTTCCGCGACCATCCTCAGGGCCTGGTCCGCCGGCGCGTGAAG
>Ga0247713_1001513_pt1 | contig 11479 bp, 10 predicted proteins | sample 21E_NmetaG_FD_189936 | JGI IMG/M metagenome (GOLD analysis project Ga0247713, IMG submission 189936) | Soil microbial communities from hillslope of Landscape Evolution Observatory, University of Arizona, Oracle, AZ, United States - 2-1-E_N | ecosystem: Engineered > Artificial ecosystem >... | reverse complement strand
CCGCGGCCACCGCCGCGCTGGGCACCGCGCAGGCGCTCACCGCGCTCCCCGGGCCGGACGCCGAGCCACCGCCGGTGCTCGACGCCACCCTGGAACTCGACGCCGGCCGCGGCACGATCCTCCGCCGGGCCTGGGCACCGCGGGCGGGCTGCCCCTGCGGCGCCGTCCGCGGCGGCCCGACGTGCCGCACGTGACATGCGGGCCGGTCCGCGCGAGGGGGACAATGAGGAGGTGATCGAGCAGGTGACACCCGCGCCGCACCGGTTCCGGCGCAGCAGCGAGGAGCCGACGTGACGGACATCCCACGCCGCACCGCGGCCCGCACGGTGAAGCTCGCCAGCCTGCCGCTCGGGGTGGCGGGCCGGGCGGCCGCCGGGTGGGGTCGTCGCCTCGTCGGGGGCGACGGCGAGGAGATCTCCGCCCAGCTCATGGCCAAGAGCGCCGAGCAGCTGTTCGCCGTGCTCGGCGAGCTCAAGGGCGGCGCGATGAAGTTCGGTCAGGCGCTGTCGGTGTTCGAGGCGGCCGTCCCCGAGGAGTACGCGGCCCCGTTCCGGGAGGCGCTGACCAAGCTTCAGTCCGCGGCACCACCGATGCCCACCCGCGACGTCCACCGCATGCTCGCCGAGCAGTTCGGCCGGGACTGGCGCGGCCGCTTCCGGGAGTTCGACGAGGTACCTGCCGCCGCGGCGAGCATCGGACAGGTGCACCGGGCCGTGTGGCACGACGGGCGCGACGTGGCCGTCAAGGTGCAGTACCCGGGCGCGGAGGAGGCGCTGCTGTCGGACCTGCGCCAGCTGTCCCGGATGAGCAGGCTGCTGCAGCCGCTGGTGCCCGGGCTGGAGGTCAAACCGCTGCTGTCGGAGCTGCGCGAGCGGATGACCGAGGAGCTCGACTACCGCGACGAGGCCGACAACCAGCGGGCGTTCGCCGCCGCCTTCGACGGCGACGAGCAGGTGCGGGTCCCCCGGGTGGTCGCGTCGGCACCGCGGGCGATGGTCACCGAGTGGGTCACCGGCCGGCCACTGTCGGCCGTGATCCGGATGGGCACCCGGGAGGAACGCGACCACGCCGGCCGCCGGCTCGCCGAGTTCCACTACTCCGCGCCCGCCCGGGCCGGCCTGCTGCACGCCGACCCGCACCCGGGCAACTTCCAGATCCTCGACGACGGCCGCCTGCTGGTCGTCGACTTCGGGGCCGTCGCCCGCCTGCCCGGGGGGCTCCCCCGCCCGCTGTCGGAGATGACCCGGCTCGCGCTCGCCGACCGCCCCGGCGACCTGCTCGCGCTCCTGCGCGAGCAGGGCTTCGTCCGGCCCGGTTCGCCGATGCGCGCCGAGGACGCCATCGCCTACCTCGCGCCGTTCACCGAGCCCCTGCGCACCGGGACGTTCCGGTTCGAGCGGCGCTGGCTCCAGGCCCAGGCCGAGCGGATCGGCGACCTGCGCAGCCCGGACTTCCGCACCGGTCGCGAGCTGAACCTGCCCCCGCAGTACATGCTCGTGCACCGGGTGACGATGGGCACCCTGGGCGTGCTCTGCCAGCTCGGCGCCGAGGTGCCGCTGCGCGGCATCGTCCGGCACTGGCAACCCTGGATCTTCGACGCGGACCCCGCCGGATAGGCGGACCACGCGGGATCCTCCCGCACCGGATCCTCGGCGGAGGTCGCACCCGGCCGGGCAGGACGTGCCGCGGTTCCACGGCCGGACGACGCGTCCGACCCGCCGCCCGAGCCGGTCGTGAGCTACCGGTGGCCCGCGACGGGCGCGGCGGCTGGTTCGATTCCGGACCGCGCCGCGCGCCCGTCGGGGGCGGCGCCCTCAGACGGCGCCTCGGTGGCCACCCACAGCCCGGAGCACCGGGCCGTGCAGCGGCGCCGCCACACCGGCCGCGCGCTGCGCGTGCTCGGCGCGGCGGGCGGCGAAGCGTGCGAGCCGGGCCCAGCGGCGGCCCGCGGTCAGGCGGCGGGCCAGCGCGTGCCGGCGGGCCACCTCCTCGGCCTCGCGCTGTCGCGAGCGGGCCAGGGCTTCGTGGAGCAACATCGCGATCACCTCGCGGTCGGGGGCGGACGGGCGGGGCCGGGTGTCGGTCGGGACGGGACGCAGGCGGGTCATGTCGGTCGGTCTCCCTCGCGGTGTTCGGTGTCGGGACGGGTGGGGTCCCGGATCGGCCGGGTCAGGCGCTCGCGCCGGCGAGCTCGCGGTCGCGGGCCAGGTCGGCCTTGCTGGGCCGGCCGCGCGGCCGCTTGCGGGCGATCACGGCGCCGCGCTCGAAGATCTCGCCGCCCCACACCCCCCACGGCTCGGCGCGGTTCAACGCACCGGCCAGGCACTCGGCCCGGACGGGGCAGGGCGCGCAGAGCAGCTTCGCGCGCTCGAGCCCGGCCGGGGTGTCGGCGAACCACAGGTCGGCGTCGCCGGAGCGGCAGGGCAGGGCCAGCCCGGCGCGGGGTGCCGCGTCGAGCAAGAGCCCCAGGCCGGGGGCGGGGTCGCCCGCGGGCCGCCCGGTACTGATCGCTCCGCCCGCCGGCGGAACTGATCGGAGTAGCACCTCGGACCTCCTGGTCAAGGGGATCGGACAAAAAAATCAGGGCCGCGGATCCGGTGGGATCCGCGGCCCTGAGGTCTGTCGGCCGTGTACGTCGCCGCTATGTGCGGCGGCGCCCGGTCGCGGATACACCTGTGCTGTTGTCGTCGGCCGGGATGGTCCCGAGCACGCGGAGGACGGGAACCTGCTGCTTCCACGCGAACGCGTGGACGGCCGGGGACTCGCTGCGCACACGGGTGCCCGGGATTCCGCAGAACGTCGTGGTCTCCATCGAGGCACCCCCTTCGGGCGAATCGCAGGCGCGGGAACGGCTCCGGTGAGTCCGTCGAGAGCTGAGGCTAGAAGGCGCCCCGGGGGCGCACAACCCATTTCGACGCCTAGTTCCCCGCGGGATCGGCGGCCGGTTCCTCGCCCGCCACCAGGGCGAGCACGGCGGGGCCGTAGCGGTCCAGCTTGCGCGCGCCGATCCCCGGGATGGTCACCAGCGCGGCACCGTCGGCCGGGCGCTGCTCGGCGATCGCGGTGAGCGTGGCGTCGGTGAAGACCACGTAGGCGGGAACCTGCTGCTCCCTCGCGGTGGAGGTACGCCACTCCTTGAGCCGGTCGAGCAGGTCGACGTCGACGTCGGAGGGGCAGTCGGCGCACCGGCGCAGCTTCAGCGCGTCCGTGCCGGAGAGCGGCTGCCCGCACACCCGGCAGCGCGGCTTGCTCCCGCCCCGGGCCGCGGGCACCCGGGCCACCGCGTGGTGGTCCGGGATGAGGCCGTACAGGAAGCGGCTGCGCCGCCGGTGCCGGCGCCCGCCCGGCTGGCGCGACAGGGCCCACGAGATCGCCAGCCGCCGCCGTGCCCGGGTGATGCCGACGTAGAGCAGGCGGCGCTCCTCCTCGATCGCCTCGTCGTCGCCGTCGGCGTGCTGGATCGGCAGCGTGCCGTCGACCAGGCCGACGAGGAACACCGCGTCCCACTCCAGGCCCTTCGCCGCGTGCAGCGACGCGAGCGTGACGCCCTGGACGGTGGGCGGGTGCGAGGCGTCGGCGCGCGTGCCGAGCTCGGCGGCGAAGCGCCGGAGGTCCGCCTCGGGCTCGACGGCGAGCAGTTCCTCGGCCAGCTCGACGATCGCGAGCAGGGACTCCCACTGCGCGCGCTGCTGCGCGCCGCCGGGCGGCTCCGGGGTGAGGCCGAGCGGTGCCAGCTCGGCGCGGACGGCGTCGACGAGGGCCGGACCGCCGGTATCCTCCGCTCGGCCCCCGGCCGCCCGCAGCGCCACCATCGCGCGGCGCACCTCCGTCCGCGCGAAGAACCGCTCGCCGCCGCGCACCTGGTACGGCACCCCGGCCTCGGTGAGCGCCTGCTCGTAGACCTCCGACTGGGCGTTCACCCGGAACAGCACCGCGATCTCCGCGGGCGGCGTGGCCTCGTCCACCAGCCGGCGGATGGTGGCGGCCACCGCAGCGGCCTCGGCGGGCTCGTCGTCGTGCTCGCTGAACTCCGGGTCCGGCCCTGGCGGCAACTGCCCGACCAGCCGCAGGCGGGTGCCGGCGACCCGGCCGCGGGCCGAGGAGATCAGTGCGTTCGCGCAGCCGACGATCTGCGGGGTGGACCGGTAGTCGCGCTGCAGCCGCACCACGACGGCCTCCGGGAACCGGCGGGGGAAGTCGAGCAGGTAGCGCGGGGTGGCGCCGGCGAAGGTGTAGATCGTCTGGTTGGCGTCGCCGACGACGGTGAGGTCGTCGCGCCCGCCCACCCACGCGTCGAGCACGCGCTGCTGCAACGCGGTGACGTCCTGGTACTCGTCGACGACGAAGCAGCGGTACCGGTCGCGGAACTCCTCGGCGACGGCCCCGTGCTCCTCCAGCGCCGCCGCGGTGTGCAGCAGGAGGTCGTCGAAGTCGAGCAGCTCGGCGCGGTTCTTCAGCGCCTCGTAGCCCGCGTAGACCGCGGCGACCTGCTCGGCAGGCCCGGGCGTCTCCCGGCGCAGCCGCGCCACCGCCGCCGGGTAGTCCTCGGGTGCCACGAGGCTCGCCTTCGCCCACTCGATCTCGCCGGCGAGGTCGCGCAGCGACGCCGCGTCGGTGCCCGCCCGTGCCCGGGCCGCGGCCTGCCCCACGACGCGCAGCTTGCCCTCCAGCAGCTGCCACGGCTCGCCGCCCACCACCCTGGGCCAGAAGTAGCGCAGCTGCCGCAGCGCGGCCGCATGGAAGGTGCGCGCCTGCACCCCGGCCACCCCGAGGGTCCGCAGCCGGGTCCGCAGCTCGCCGGCGGCGCGGGCGGTGAACGTGACCGCGAGGACCTGCCCCGGCGCGACGTGCCCGGCCCGCACCAGATGCGCGATCCGCCGGGTGATCGTGCGGGTCTTGCCGGTGCCCGCACCCGCGAGCACGCACACCGGCCCGCGCGGGGCCGTGACCGCGGCGAGCTGCTCGTCGTCGAGACCGGACCGCAGGACGTCGGGGGGCGCACTCACCGGCTCATCCTGACACCCGGCGCCGACGGCGCCCGGTTGTGTCCGCCGGCACGAAATGCGCCGGGGCCGGCGGCGGTTGATCCGGACATGCTCACCGTGTACTCCACCGCGTGGTGCGGCTACTGCCGCCGGCTCAAGATGCAGCTCGACGGCGCCGGAATCCCGTACACCGAGATCGACATCGAGCGCGAGCCCGACGCCGCCGGGATCGTCGAGCGCGTCAACGGCGGCAACCGGACGGTGCCCACCGTGGTGTTCGCCGACGGCACCGCGGCCACCAACCCCTCGTTCGCGCGGGTGACGGAGAAACTCGCCGACCTCGCCGCGTGACCGTTCCCGCGGCGGCACACAGCTCCGCGCCGCCGCACACACCCCGAGTGCGCCGTACCTGAGCCGTGGCTCGTGTACGGCGCTCGTGGGCTGTGTGCGGTCTCACCGGAACGCCCGGCGGATCCGGGCCGCGGCCGCGCGGAAGTCGGCGAGGTCCGACCAGCCCCAGCGCGCCACCCCGAGACCCTCCGCCCGCAGCCAGTCCTCGCGCACCTTCTCCCGGTAGACGGCCTCGCCCGCGTCCTCTCCGGGCCGCAGCAACCGCCCGTACTTCACGCGGCCGTCGAACTCCCCGACGGTCCGCCGCTCGATCCACCCGAAGTCGACCTCCCGCACCCGCCCGTCCCCGGTGCGCACCGCCCACTGCAGCACGGGAGCGGGCAGCCCGGCCCGGGCTATCGCCACGCGGCTGCGCGATTCGCCGACACTGCCGCTGCGGCCGTCCGCGAACGCGACCACCCGCCGCGCGAGAGGTGCCCCGGGCCAACCCCGAGCCCGGCGGACCGCCTGTTCCAGCGCACCTGCATCCACCAGCCGCGCCGCGAGTGCGGAGTCGGCGACGACGACGCCCTGCTCGAACGGCACCGACCGCACCACGTCGACGACGGTGCGGCCGGGCGACGTGGCGGCGATCCCGTCGACGAGCACGATCTCGGCCGGATCGAGCGGCGCGGTCCGCAGGTGGACGCGCGGGTGGACGCGGCCACCGCTGCGCCGGGCGCGCGTGACAGTGACGCGGTCGAGCCGGACGCCCCAGGTGGACACGCCGTGCAGCACGGCCGCGGAGACGTGGCTGATCACCGCCTCGGCGCCGAGCTCGCCGAGCGTGGCCCGGACCAGCAGCCGGTGCCGTTCCTCGGAGTCGTCCGGGAGCGCACCCGCCAGGTAGGTTCCGCGCCGGATCGCGACGAGCTCGCCGCAGCGGCGCATCCGCTGCACCTCCTGGGCGGTGAAGCCGCTTCGGCGCAGCTCGGAGGTGCGGAGCAGCCGGGACGCAGCAGGATCCATCCGTTGATCGTGACCGCTGGCCTCCTGCCACCGCGAGACCATCCGCTCGCCTTGTGGACAACCTGTGGATGCGCCGTCGCCCTGCCGGTCGCACACAGGCCAAGGGCACCGCGCACAGGCCAGGGCTCGTGTGCGAGGGGGCGGGAGTGTGTGCGGCGATCGCTCAGCCGGCCGCGGCCCAGGACTCCAGCATCGAGCGGGCGATCGAGACCTTGCCCGGCAGCAGGAGCAGCCGCTGCCCTGGACCCTCCCCGCCGGCCCGGACACCCCAGTCGCCCCGGGCGAGCGCGGCGCGCAGCTCGGCGCGGGTGACCCACACGGCCTCCGCGATCTCGCCGTCCGCGGGGCGCACCGGCGCGTCCGGGTCCGCCACCGCGTGGAAGCCGATCATCACCGAGCGCGGGAACGGCCACGCCTGGCTGCCGAGATAGCGGACGTCGCGGACGGCCAGGCCCACCTCCTCGCCGACCTCGCGCACGACGCACGCCTCCAGCGACTCCCCCGCCTCGACGAAACCGGCCAGCACCGAGAACCGGCCGACCGGCCACACCGGCTGGCGGGCCAGCAGCACCCGGTCGGCGCCGTCGTGCACCAGGCAGATCACCGCCGGATCGGTGCGCGGGTACTCCTCGTGCCCCCCGGCCTCGCAGCGGCGGTGCCAGCCGGCGGCGCCCGGGTGGGTCGGCGAGCCGTCGCGCGAGCAGAACCGCGCGGCGTCGTGCCAGTTCAGCACGGCCACGGCGGAGGTGAACAGGCCCGCCCCGAGCGAGTCGAGCGCGGCCCCGGCCATGCGCAGGTCCACCCAGCCCGCCGGGTCCTCGCCGGCCGCGAGGTCGATCTCCCCCCGGACCGCCCAGAACGCGACGCCGCCGCGCTCGCCGAGCAGCACGGCCTCGTCCGGCGGCTCGGCGCCCGTCGTCGGACGAGTCCGCAGCTCGCCCCCCGACCCGAACGCGACGTCCCAGGTACCCGCGTCGCCCACCGCGAAGCCCGCGCCGGGCTCGTCGCGCCAGGTAACCGGGGTGCGGCCCTCGGCGTCGACGACGACGAGCCGCGCGTGCGGCCACCCCGCCACCTGCCGAGCGCGGTCGGTGCGCAGCCGCTCGTCGCGCAGTACGGCCGAGCGCGACAGCACCGGCGGGTGGGACAGCGCGTCGAACAGACGCTCGGCGGCCCGCGCCCCACCGGCGAAGGCGCCCTCGCCGCGGGCAGGCAGGTCGTCGACGGCGGGCGGTCCGGCGGCCGGCGCCTCTCCGCCGGGTGCGGCCCCCGTCACGGCCCGACGACCCCGCCGAGCGCGCGCACCCCGGCACCCATCACGTCCGCGTCGCCGACGACGACGCCGGTGAACGCGGTGGGCGCGAAGAACTCCAGGGCGACGTCCGCGACCTGCTCCACCGTCACCGCCTCGAGCCGGGCCGGATGCTCCCGCAACCAGTCGAGGTCGAGCCCCTCGGCAGCGAGCGAGCCGATCATCGTCGCGAGCCCGCCGTGGCTGTCCAGCGAGATGAGCAGCGACCCCACCGCATAGCGCCGGGCCGCGTCCACCTCCGCGACGGTCGGGGGGACGGCGCCGAGGCGGCCCAGCTCGTAGCGGGTCTCCAACAGCGCGGCCGCGGTGACGTCGCTGGCGACGTCGGTCTCGACGCCGAGCAACGCGCCGCCGGGGATGCGCTCGATCCCGGAGTGCGCCCCGTAGGTGTAGCCCTTGTCCTCGCGGATGTTCTCCATCCAGCGCGAGGAGAAGTAGCCGCCGAAGACGAGGTTCGCCAGCTGGAAGGCCGCGTACCGGGGGTCCTCACGGCGCAGCGCCGGGGCGGACAGGCGCAGCTGGGACTGCACGGAGCCCGGACGGTGCACCAGCAGCAGGTCCTCGGCGCGCGGCGCCGGCGGCGCGGTGAGCTCGCGCGCCGTGCCGTCCGCCGTCCAGCCGCCGAGCGAGGCCTCGACCTCGGCGAGCACGGCGGCCGGGTCGACGTCGCCGACGACGACGAGCGTGGACCCGCCCGGCACCAGCGCCGCGGCCTGCAGCGCACGGACGTCCTCGGCGGGCACCCCCGCGACGGCCTCGGCGGCGGGCGTCTCCAGCGCCAGCGGGTGGTCGCCGAACCGCCGGCGCTGCAACGCCTCCCGCGCGATGGTGTCGGGCTGGGCGCGGGCGACCGCGATGCGCTCGACGAGCCGGTCGCGCTCGCGGGCCACCTCGGCGTCCGGGTGCGTCGCCGCGGTGAGGACCTCGCCGAGCACCCCGAGCACCACGGGCAGGCCCTCGACGAGCGCGGAGCCGCCGAGCTGCAGGCGCTCGGGGTCGACGTTCACGCCGAGGTCGCCGCCGACGGCGGCCAGCGCGTCGTCGATCCCGACCCGGTCACGCGTCGGTGTGCCGGTGAGCAGGGTCTCCGCGAGCAGCTCGGCGGTGGCGGCGTGCACCGGGTCGGCGGTGGCCGACGGACCGGCGAACGGCACCCGCAGGCGCAGCTCCGCCAGCGGCACGCCGGGCCGGTGTGCCACCAGGACCCGCAGCCCCGACGGCAGCGTGCGCTCGGCGACGTCGGGCAGCGGGACCTCGCGGGTGGCGCCCAGCGGGGGCAGCGGCCGCGGCCCGGCCGGGGTGCGGCCGATCTCCTCGGCGCTGCGGTGTGCCTGCCGCACGGCGGTCACGCCTGCTCCCTCGTGGTCGGTTCGACGCGCAGGACGGCGCGACCGCCGGAGCGCAACGCCGCGGCGGCGGTCCGCACCCGGTGCGGTGTGACGGCGGTGAGCCGCTCGGGCAGCTCCGCGGTGATCTCCGCGCGGCCGTACAGCAGCTCGCGGGCGCCGAGCCCGAGCATCCGCCACATCACCCGGTCGTTCTGCCGGTGCAGGCCCGACGACCAGCGCGCGACGAGGCGCGCCAGCTCCTCGGCGCTCGGTCCGTCGGCGGCGAGCCGGTCCAGCTCGTCGTCGACGGCGGCGAGCACGCGGTCGGCGTCCACCGACGCGGGGTGTACGGCGGTGATCGTGAACGTGTCGGGGTCGCGGGCGTCGAGCGGTCCCATCAGCCCGGCGCCCGCGGAGACGTCGGTGACGAGGCCGTCGGCGTGCACCAGCCGGCGCTGCAGCCGGGCGGCCTCGCCGTCGCCGAGGACCGACCCGAGCAGCGCGTGACCGAGGTAGCCGTCGAGGTCGGCCGCCGGGTCGGGCAGCCGGTAGCCGACGGCGAGGGCGGGCAGCGGCGCGTGCGCGTCGGGCACCGCCCGGCGGCGCTCCCCGGCCGGCGGCGGTTCGCCGAACGACCGCGGTGGCGGCACCGGCCGCGCCGGGATGTCGCCGAAGTGCTTCTCGACGAGCGCGAGGGCGGCGTCGACGTCGATCGGGCCGAGCACCGTCAGCTGCGCGTTGGCCGGCGCGTAGTAGGTGTCGAAGAACGCCGCGGCGTCGTCGAGGCTCGCCTGCTCCAGCTCGGAGAAGTCGCCGTAGCCGTTGTGCGCGTTGGGGAAGGTGTCGTAGAGGACCGGCGGGAGCAGGATCCACGGGAACCCGCCGTAGGGCCGGTTCAGCACGTTGAGCCGGATCTCCTCCTTGACGACGTCGACCTGGTTGCGCAGGTTCTCCTCGGTCAGCTTCGGCGCGCGCAGCCGGTCGGCCTCCAGGAACAGCGCGCGCTCGAACGCGGCGGCGGGGAGCACCTGGAAGTAGTCGGTGTAGTCCTGGTGGGTGGAACCGTTGAACAGCCCGCCGGAGCCCTGCACGTGTCGGAAGTGCGCCAGCTTCCCCAGGCTCTCGCTGCCCTGGAACATCAGGTGCTCGAACAGGTGCGCGAAGCCGGTGCGGCCCTCGGGCTCGGAGCGGAACCCGACGTCGACGTGCACCGCGACGCCGACGACCGGGGTTGCCGGATCGGGGACGAGCAGGACGCGCAGGCCGTTGGCGAGGCGGGTGCGGTGCAGGTCGACGGTCAGGGGGCTGGCGGTGACGGGCACGACGTCGACCCTAACCGTCCCTCCGTCGACCGGCCGGGGGCAGCACCACGAACTGGCGCAGCCCCAGGTCCGGGTAGGTGACGGGGCCGCGGGGCCCCGGTGTCCGATCGACGTTGATCCCGGTCTCGGGCAGGCCGAGCAGCTTGTAGCCGTCGAGCAGGCGGGTCGTGGTGTTCCAGAACGCGCCGGTGCCGGTGTAGGCGTCGAGGAAGCTCCGGGCCGCGGCCTCGTCGGTCGCGCAGACGGTGGCGGCCAGGCCGGAGGTCTCCCGGATCGCGACGGTCGCGGCGTCCACCGGCCCGTCCACCTGCGCGACGGTGACGTGGGCCTCCGCGCCGGCGTCCAGTGCCCACTCGTGGCCGAGCGGGTGGTCGTGCGGTGGCAGCGACGGGACGATGCCGCGCTCGCGCAGCACCCGCTCGGCGACGGGCCAGAGCCGCGCGTAGGCGGGGCGGTCGAGGAGCAGCAGGTTGAGCCGGTTGCAGACGCCGAGCCGGTCGGTGCCGTCGTGCACCAGCCGGGCGGCCAGTGCCTCGTCGGCGCTGGCGTCGAGGTAGAGGACGCCGCCGCCGTCGGCGTGCGCGAGGACGCGGGTGCCGGCGGCGGCGCCGAGCGCGGACAGCCGCCGGGTGACCTCGCCGCTGCCGCGGACCACGACGAGCGGGACGAGGTCGGGCAGCCCGACCATCGCCTCGGCGCCCGCGTGCCCGGGGGTGGGGACGAGCTGCACGGCGTCGGCGGGGATGCCGTGGCGGTCCAGGGCGGGCCCGATCGCCAGGTCCACCAGGGCCCGGGCGCTGCCGAGCGCGGCCGAGCCGGTGCGCAGCACCGCGGCGCTGCGGGCCTTGAGCACCTGCGAGGCGACGTCGACCGTGACGTTCGGACGCGCCTCGAACACCGCCCCGATGACGCCGACGGGCACGCGGCGCTCGAACACCCGCTCGCCGGTGGGCAGGGTGCGGATCTCCCGCTCCCGCGGCGACTCCGGCGTGCCGGCGAGCACCTCGAGCTGGTGGGCGATGTCGTCGAGGCGCTCCGGACCCAGCCGCAGGCGGTCGAGCAGGCCGGCGGCCATGCCGTCCCGCTCGGCGGCCTCGACGTCGGCCGCGTTGGCGGCGAGCAGCTCGCCGGCCCGCTCGCGCAGCAGCACCGCTGCGGTGCGCAGGGCGTCGT
>Ga0247713_1001511_pt1 | contig 11486 bp, 10 predicted proteins | sample 21E_NmetaG_FD_189936 | JGI IMG/M metagenome (GOLD analysis project Ga0247713, IMG submission 189936) | Soil microbial communities from hillslope of Landscape Evolution Observatory, University of Arizona, Oracle, AZ, United States - 2-1-E_N | ecosystem: Engineered > Artificial ecosystem >... | reverse complement strand
GTGTCTGGGCCGAAGGCCTTCGCGATGGCCGGGGTCGGTCCGGCCGACGTCGACGTAGTCGAGACCTACGACTCGTTCACCATCACGGTGATGCTTGCGCTGGAGGATCTCGGGTTCTGCGCGAAAGGCGAGGGTGGCGACTTCGTGAGCGGCGGGCGGCTCGGACCAGGTGGCGAGCTTCCGACCAACACCAACGGAGGGGGGCTCTCGTACACCCATCCGGGCATGTACGGGATGTTCGTCCTCGTCGAGGCGACACGTCAGCTTCGGGGTGAGGCGGGTGATCGGCAGGTGGACGGCGCCGACGTGGCCGTCGCCCACGGGTGTGGAGGAGTGCTGTCGTCGACGTCGACGGTGGTACTCGGAACGGGGGCGACGCTCTGATGCCGAGGATGGAACCGACGCCGACGGCGCTGACCAGGCCGTTCTGGGACGCCACCCGGGAGCAACGACTCCTCGTGCAGTGGTGCGACGCATGCGACGCCGGCATCTACTACCCGCGGTGGGCGTGTCCGACCTGTCTGGGCACCGACCTGACGTGGCGGGAAGCGAGCGGACGGGGTGAGCTCTACACGTTCAACGTCGTACACCAGGCGGCGAACCCGATGATGGGCGACATGGTGCCCTACGTGATCGCGCTGGTCGACCTCGACGAGGGCGTACGGATCGTGACCAACATCGTCCGCACCCGTGACGAGGACCTCAAGGTCGGCATGGCGGTTGCCGTGGCGTGGGAGCCCCTCAGTGACGGCAGAAGCCTTCCGGTGTTCCGGGGCGCCTGACTCCTCCGCCTTCTCCGACGCGACGTGATCCGGAACTGGCGTCCGACTGCGCTCCGGTTCGTGGAGGACGTGGTGGGACGGCTCTCGCGTGATCGCCTCGCACGGGGCGACGAGCCGTTGTCCGCCGAAGACCTGCGCGCGGCACTCGACGCGGGGCCGGAGCACGTCGAGAGGACCGTGCTGTCGTACGCACTTGGTCTGGGGCCACCGCGCTACACCCTCCACCAAGCCGCTGCCCGGGTGAGCCTTGAGACGGAGACCGTCGTACGGCTGTGGATGGCGTTCGGTTTCGCCCGTCCCGTCGGCGGCGACGTCGTGTTCACCGACGGCGACCTCGAGGCATTGGCCGAGGTTGGCGCCGCGCTCGAGGAGGCCGACCTCGCCGCGGCCGACGTGCTCCAGCTCGCCCGGCTCGTCGGCCGGTCCTTCGCTCGCGTCAGCGACGCTGCCGTCGGAATCCTTGCCAGCTCCTCAGCTGCGGCCGACGACCTCCCGAACGACGACACCGCCACCGCGCTGCGGCTCGCCGCCGCTGCCGGCACGGGATCGATGGCGACAATGGATCGGCTTCTGGTCTACGCGTGGAAGCGTCACCTCGGCGCAGCGATCCGACGCGCCGCGGCGCGAGACGGAGGCACATCGGACGTCGAGCTGTCGGTCGGGTTCGCCGACATCTCGGGGTTCTCCGTCATGAGCAACCAGCTCGACCACCGCGCGCTCGGCCGCCTACTCGATGCGTTCCACGCCGCAGCCGACACCGCAGTCGTCGGTCACGGCGGCCGCATCGTGAAGACAATCGGTGACGAGATCATGTTCGTCGTGAGCTCGCCGGACGCCGCCGTCGACATCGGCCTGGATCTCGCGAAGGGATTTCGCGATGAGGAACGCCAGGTGAGCCTGCACGTCGGGATCGCCCACGGCGCCGCGTTGCGGCGCGATGGTGACTTCTACGGCTCAACCGTCAACCGGGCGAAGAGGCTGACAGAAGCGGCCGGCGCCGGCCAGGTGTGCGCGGACGAGTACGTGAGGGCGGCCGTCGATGGCTTGCGCCGCGAGGCACTCACGCCGGCGGACAGGCGTTAGGCCGCGGCGATCCGCAGCGGTTGCGCCCGGACACCCCTGAGCACCGGGCTCAGCGACCTGGTGGGCTCGGCCGCACGCTCGAAGTGCGCGGTGCGTTCGATAAGTGTCGAGATCGCGACGCGCGCTTCGAGACGAGCGAGGGCGGCGCCGAGGCATACGTGGATCCCGGTACCGAAGGCGAGGTGCCCGGTCGGGTTGCGTGAGATGCGGAACTCGTCGGCGTCGTTGCCCCACGTCTCGACGTCGCGGTTCGCCGACGCAAACACCGTCATGACTCGGGCGTCGCGAGGGAGCTCGACGCCGTGAAGCTCAACCGTGTCCTGTATGCCTCTCCACAGACCCTGCACCGGCGGGTCATAGCGGAGGGCCTCCTCAACCGCGGCGGGAATGAGCGACAGGTCGTCGCGCAAGCGGGCGAGCTCGTCGGGGAAGACGTGCATGGCCTCGAAGAAGTTCCCGAGCAGGTTCGTTGTCGTCTCGTTGCCGGCGATGAGCAGGAGCACACAGAACGCGATCAGCTCCGAGGTCGTCAGCGGGTCGTCACCGTCCGTCGCGCCGTGGACGATCAAGCTGATCAGGTCGTCTCGCGGGTGCGCCTGCCGATCCGCGATGACCTCGTTGAAATACTGGAACATCTCCATGGCGCCCGTTGCGCCGGTCGTCACGTCGCCGCCGCCTCCGAGGGAGAGCCCGTTCACGATGGCGTCGGACCATCGCTTGAAGTCCGCCTTTCGTTCCGAAGGAATGCCGAGCAGCTCGGCGATCACCATCGTCGGGAGCGGGTAGCTCACGTGCTGCCAGACGTCGGCGATCTCGTCGACTCTCGCGTCGAGCATCTCGTCGACCAGCTGGCTGCAGATCTCGCGAACTCGCGGTTCGAGCGCCCAGATCGTCCGCGGTCCGAAGGGCTTGCTCACCAGCCGACGTAGGCGCGTGTGGTCAGGCGGGTCGGTGGCGATGAGAACCCGAAGCCCGGCGAAGCCCGACATCATCACGCCGAGGCCTGAGTCGTTCAACGCCCGAGCCCGGCGTGGGTCGGCTCCTGGTATGCGAGACCCCTCACCGGCCATCATGCCTCCATAGCCCAGCTCGGAGGAGAACACCGCAGGATCACGGAGAACGCGGAGCACGTCGGCGTGGCGGGTGACCATCCAGTAGTTGCCCCCGACGTGGTGGATCGGGCTGTGCTTCCGCAGCGACTCGTAGGTCGGGTAGGGGTCGGAGAGGAACGCAGGATCGAACAGATCGACCTTCATCGTGCTCACAGCCGCTCCGTTCCGTAGATGACCTTGCCGGTCGCGACAAGGTAACGAAGATGTCGCAACGGCGCAAGGCTCAGCCCGGGCGGTGCGCCTCTCGGACGTGATCGTCGGCGTCGAACTCGGCGACTTCCCGCGCAGCCACACCTCTGTGCGATCGCCAACCGCAGCGGCACTCGGCGCGGTGCACCTCGGGACCTCTACCTCTGGAAAGACGGACGATTCGCGTCTCATGCTCCTCGTGGGAGCCGTGCTGCGTCACGGGGTCGGATCCGGCGCGCCCTCTGGCGCTCGCGTGTCGACCGGTGCGACGACGTCGAGATCCGCGTGCGACTCCACCTGGTCGCGTAGCGGCAGGTCTTTGAGGAACAGGGCAACGACGAAGGCAGCGGCCCCGACCGGCGCTGCGAGGAGGAAGACATCCTGCAGCGCGTCTGCGAAGGCGGCGATCACCGGCGTGCGAACGGCGTCGGGAAGAGATCGGATCACCTCGGGGCCACCATCGACCACCGCGCTGTCACTGTCGGCGAAGTTCGGGAACCTTACTGCGAGGTAGGAGGCCAGCCTCGACGAGAACACTGAGCCGAAGATCGCGACCCCGAGCGCGCCACCCATCGACCGGAAGAAGGTGTTCGAGGAGGTCGCAATCCCGAGGTCTCGCACCTCGACTGCGTTCTGGGCGGCCAGCGTGAGCACCTGCATGGAGAGGCCGAGCCCGACGCCCATGATGACGAGAAAGACCGAGGCAACCCACGGCGCCGAATCGGGCTCAAGGCGCGAGAGCAAGAAGATGCCGAAGGTCATGAATAGGGCGCCGGCGACCGGGAACGCGCGGTAGCGGCCGAGCCGTGTGATCAGCCGACCGGACACGACCGACGTGACGATCATCCCGAACATGAGCGGGCTCAACTGGAGCCCGGATGTCGTCGGTGAGGAACCCCGCACAACCTGCAAGTAGACCGGCATGAAGACCAGCGCGCCGAACATCGCCATTCCGATGAGGAACGCCAAGATGGTCGTGACGACCACCACCGGCGAGCGGAAGATCCTCAGCGGGAGGACAGGTTCGATGGCGCGACGTTCTTGAGCAACGAAGGCGAAGGCCAGCATGATGGCGCCGGTGCCGAGCGCAACGATCGTTGGTGACGTCCACGCGTATTCGTTGCCGCCCCAAACGGTCACCAGGAGTGTGGTCGTGACCGCGCCGACGAGAAGCGCCGAGCCCAGATAGTCGATGGAGTGCTCGCGGCGAACCGCGGGCACCCGCAACACAACGCCAACGACTGCGAGCGCAACGATGCCTATAGGCAGGTTGATGTAGAACACCCAACGCCACGAGAGTTTGTCGACGAAGAACCCACCGACGAGCGGTCCGCCAACGCTCGCGAGCGCGAAGACGCCACCCATGTAACCCGTGTAGCGACCGCGCTGGCGTGGCGCCACTATGTCGCCGATGATGGCCATGGCGAGTGACATGAGGCCGCCTGCGCCGAGTCCTTGTACAGCGCGGAAGCCAATGAGTTGCGCCATGTTCTGTGAGGCGCCGGCGAGGAGCGAGCCGGCGAGGAACACGACGATCGCTGCCTGGAACAGGCGCTTCCTTCCGTAGAGGTCTCCGAGCTTGCCGTAGAGCGGGGTCGAGGCGGTGCTTGTGAGCAGATATGCCGTGACGACCCACGAGAGATGATCGAGCCCGCCGAGGTCGCCGACGATGGTCGGCAACGCAGTGGAGACGATCGTCTGATCGATCGCGGCAAGGAGCATTCCGAGCATCAGGCCACTGAAGATGGTCAGGATCTCGCGATGAGTCGGCGAGGTGCCGGTGCTCATTGCAGTTGTCATCGTTCTGCTGCCAGTCCGTTGAGGAGCAAGCCGACCACGTCGCGAGCGACGCGGCGGGGAATCGGCTTCCTCGCGACGATGTAGTGCAGGCCCGCGATGGTGACAGCCCCGTATACGGCCGCGACGATCGTTTCGGGCTCGCCCGCTGCGCGAAGCGTCCCGTCGCGCCTCCCGGCGGCGAGGGCAGCCCGAAGCGGTGCGTACAACGCGACATCGACCGCTTCGGCGATGCGGGGGATGGCGCCTGCCCGCCCGAGGTTCGTGAGGAGGAGTTGACAGGAGTCTGGCTCGGTGGCCATTACGGCAACTTGTGCATGCAAGATCCGTCGAAGCTGCTCGGCGCCGGTTGCGCAGTCTTCGTCGATAGCAGTGCTGACCGCGGAGGCCGCACGAGCAAGCATCCGCTGCAGCAAGAACGCGAACAGCTCCTCCTTCCCGTCGAAGTAGTAGTACAGGGTCGACTTTGGAACGCCACACGCAGTAGCGATGTCTTCGATCCTCGTGTCGTCGTAGCCACGCACCGCGAAAGCACGAGGCGCTTGCGCGAGGCGCTCAGAAATCGTCTTCGGTACGTGGCGCACGTGCACACTCCTGCTGTCAGCTGATCCACAAGTCTGCACCAAGAGTCCAAACACAGTGCCGACGTCCGATGAGACGGAGTGCACTCGCTGTTTGATGTGGTGTTCGACCGGTCTACGCTGCGCGTAGGAGGTCCTGAGAGGAGGAGAGCCCATGTCGCGCCCGTATCCAGTGATCTCGGCGGACTCACACATCACCGAGGCCCCGAACGCCTATGTCGATTTCATCGACCCTGCGTGGAAGGACAGAGCGCCTCGGATGGTCGACGGCGGTGAAGGGGTCGGCGACCTATTCGTCGTGGACGGCACCAAGACACCGGTGCCGATGGGTCTCGTGGCCGCCGCCGGGAAGGATCCGACGGAGATCCGTGTCAGCGGAGTGCGCTTCGAGGAGCTTCACCGAGTCGGTTGGGACCCAACGGCACGCTTGGGGGAGCAGGATCGTGACGGCGTGTCTGCAGAGATCATCTACCCGACCGTGGGGATGGCGCTGTGCAACCACGACGACTTCGATTACAAGAAGGCCTGCTTCGACGCGTACAACCGCTGGATCGCCTCGTATTGTGCCCACGCTCCGGCTCGGCTCCTCGGTTGCGGGCAGACGGCGATGAGGTCACCCGAGGAAGGTGTCGCCGAGCTGCACGCGATCAAGTCGCTCGGGCTTCGTGGGGTGATGATGCCGGGTGAGCCCCTTCTCGAAGACTACGACTCGCCGATCTACGACGACTTTTGGAGCGCGGCGATCGAGTTGGAGCTGCCGCTGAGCTTCCACATCTTGACGACGCGTAGCGAGCGCACCCGTGGGCCTGCGATCAGTGGTTTCCTGTCGATCGTTCGAGGATGTCAGGACGTCATGGCAATGCTCGTCTTCGGCGGAGTATTCGAACGACATCCCGACCTGAAGATCGTGTGCGTCGAGGCGGATGCTGGATGGGTGCCGCACTTCATGTACCGCATGGACCATGCGTTCAACCGCCACCGGTATTGGCTGAAGCCAGGCGCGGAGCTGTCGCGGCTGCCGAGCGAGTACTTCGCCGAGAACATCTACGTCACCTTCCAGGATGACTGGACCGCATTCCGCTTCGCGGACGCGATGAATTGGCGCCGCCTCATGTGGGCGAACGACTTTCCACACAGCGACTCGACTTGGCCGTGGTCGCAGGAGTTGCTCGACAAGCACACTGCGCATCTCTCGGGCGAACAACAGCAGTCGATCCTGTGCGACAACGTCGCCGAGCTCTATCGGATCGACCTCTCATCGCTCCCGGTTCACGGATGATCACGAAGCCGCGGCACACGTGGAAGCCGCGGCGCCGCACGCACCGCCGCAGGGCTAGAGCTTCCTGTCCGGGGGTTGAGGTTGCAGGTCCACCAGTCGTGGGCCAAGGCAGTGGACCCTTTGGTTCCTTCCACAGAATCGAAGGAGCCGACTGCCTTGACCCGAGACGAGATCATCTACCACCGGCGCGTGCGGGTGTTGGAGCACGCGAAGAAGACCGGGAACGTGAGCGAGACGTGCCGGATCTTCGGCATCTCACGCAAGACGTTCTACGAGTGGCAGAACACCGCGGCCGACTACGGCCTCGACGCGTTGATGCCCAAGGAGCGACGCAAGCCGCAGCTGCCCAACGCCACACCCACCCATGTCGCAGCCGAGCTGCTCACCGTTGCCACCGTCGAACCGACCCTGGGCTGCCGCCAACTCGCTGACCGCCTCGCCGAGCGGGGACTGTCGATCGGCAAGACCACTGTGCAGAAGCTGCTCAACGACCACGGCCTGGGCAGCCGAGCCGCTCGTGTCGCTCGGGCCGCGGCGATCGCGGCCGCAACGACCGGGCTGATCACCGAGGCCGGTTCCGCGGAACCGTCCGGGTTCTGCCACTGGGCCGCCCGACCAGGCGATCTGGTGGCCATGGACAGCTTCTATGTGGGCAACCTCAAGGGTGTCGGCAAGGTGTACCAACTCACCGCCGTCGACACCGCAACCCGCTGGGCGGTCGTGCTGCTGGTGCTCGGCACCCCGACCGGTGAGACCGCCGCCCGCTTCGCCAGCCATGTCGTGCGCCGCTTCCGCCGCCTCGGCGTCAGCGTTCGCGCAGTGCTCACCGACAACGGCCCGGAGTGGGTCGCGAAGGGCTTCAAGGCCAAGCTCGCCACTCTCGGCCTCGACCACCATCGGATCCCGCCACGATCACCGAACCACAACGCCGTGTGCGAACGGTTCCACGGAACCGTCCTCCAGGAGTGCTGGCGACCCGCGTTCCACCGCCGCCGGTTCACCAGCATCGGCCAACTCCAGAACGAAATGGACGCCTGGCTCGTCGGCTACAACCGCCGCCGCCGCAACCACAGCGACTTCATGCGAGGGCGCACACCACTCCAGGTCCTCACCTCACACCAGCTCAAGCGAGCATCATGAACCCGAACCAGGGGGCCCAACTGTCACCTCGAACCCCGGCCCGGAAGCACTAGGTCGTCGATGTGGGTGTACACGGTCGCGTAGTGGCCGCCCGATCGGGTGGCCAGCCAGCCGCCGAGGGTGGAGAACTCGAACGACTGAGGGAAGTGGCGGAGGGTGTAGCCGTGAGGTCGCAGTTGCTCCTCGAGCACCGGCCCCAGCGCACCGCCTTGTATTCGCGCGGCTCTCGAGGTGGTGTCGACCTCGAGCACACGATCGAGGCGGGTGAGGTCGATCGACACCACGCCGTCGAACCGGTCGCGCAGCCCTCGGGCCTCGACACCGGCGACGACCGTCGATCCGCCGCCGTAGGGGATGGCGGCGACTGCGTTCGACGTGCACCAGTCGAGCAACGCCACGACGTCGTCCTCCGACGTCGGGAACGCCACCACGTCAGGTGCCGCACTCACGTCACCGTCGAGCGCGCGGACGACGTCCCGGAACGCCTTGCCGTAGGTGTGCGACGCGCGGTCGTACGGAGCCGTGGAGCAGAGGTGGTCGAGTGAAACCGGCGGCGCGATGCGGACCGGCGGGAGGTCGAGCGCCTCGACGTCAGGTGGAACAGCGACGGTGCCGTCGAGGTCCTCGAATCCGGGGCGCTTGGTGATCGCGGCTGCGATCGATCGCAGCGCGTCGCCGTCGACGACCTGATCCTCGGTTCCCCAACCCCACCACGTCCGGCGCGTCACGAGGTGAACGTAGCGAACGCTGCCAGCACGGCCTCGCTCGCGCCGGGCACCCACGCATGTCCCCAGTCCGGTGCGACGACCGCGCGGACGTCGCCACCACCGCTTCGCCACGCGTCGATCGTCGACGGGAGCGGTAGAGCCTGCAGCGCGCCGCCGATCACCGGGCCACCGGCGACGGGAACGACGTCGTCGTCCTCGCCGTGTGCGATGACGAGCGGGTAGCCGAGAGGCACCGCACACGCAGGTGCGAGATTGGCCCCGCCCACCATCGCCGACCCGACGAGGCGCAGGCGGCATGTGAGCACGCCGGTGAAGCCGGCGCCGTTCGAGTATCCGACGGAGACGACGCGCGCTGCGTCCGCGCATCCGTTGCTGGTCACATCGTCGAGCACGGCTCGGACGAACGTCACGTCGTCAGGTCCTTTCAGCTGCTGGATCGCCCAGCGGGAAGGCGAACCTGATCCTTCGGGGGCGACGACCACCCATCCGGCCACAGCTGCGGACAGCGCCAGTCCGGAGGCATCGCTCACCGACTCCGGCGAACCGGAGTAGCCGTGGAAGAGGAGCATGATCGGCGGTGCGTGTCCGTCTGATCTCGGCGCAGGGCGGGTCACGACGTAGCGACGGTCGAGGCCGCCGACGCGGATGGCGACGCTGCCCGTCGCGCAGCTCGGTGGACCGGCCACGGGCGGAGCGGTCGCCGCGGCCTCCACGACCGTCGAGGACCGGCGGATTCCGGGCGCATGCGCCAGTGCGGCGACGACGGAAGTGAACAGCAGTAGAAGGGTGACACCGCTCAGGGTGCGGGGAATACGTCGAAGGTGGACGCCCTCAGGGAAGACCTCCGGGCGCCGACGCGTTGGCCCGTTCTCGACGGTGTCCGCGGCCTCGCCGTCGTGTCGGTCGTGCTGTATCACGCCATCCGGCTGCTCGTGCTGGGGGAGGGGTCCTCCACCGCGGACGGCTACAGCGCGCTGTGGTGGCCGGTGATGACCGGGCGCCTCGCGCTCGATGCGTTCTTCGTGCTCTCCGGCTTCCTCATCGTCGCCAGCTGGCGCGCCGTGCGGGAGCGCCACGGGTCGCTGTGGCGAGCGGCTGCCGATTACGGCAGGCGCCGAGGAGCGCGGATCCTCCCGGGCTACTACCTGTCGCTGCTGATCCTCGTGCCCCTGGTGGCGCCGCACCTGTTCCGTTCACCCGGCGATCTCGCGCTGCTGGCCGGCGTGCAGCAGTACCTACGGCCAGGACTCCCGTCGGAAGTGAACGTCGTCTACTGGAGCCTTACGACAGAAGTGCACTTCTACGTGCTGGCGCCGCTCGTGGCCGTTGCATTGAAGGTGCTCGGTGCCCGGGTGACGATCGCGGCGTCTCTGGCCCTCGCGGTGTGGTGGCAGGCGACGACGCCGGGAGGTCTGCCTCAGTCGCTGGTGTTCGGTCGCGTCGACCAGTTCGTCCTCGGCGCTGCCCTTGCACCGGTCGTCGCGGCGTTCGACAAGGGCGCGCGGCCGCGTCTGGTGCGGATGCTGCAGCCTCGGGCTGTCGGGATCGCGCTCGTGGTCGCGCTGATCAGCCTCGGCGTGTGGCAGGGAGCGATCCTCGCCGGTACCGCGAAGGCCCATGCGTACCTGCTGCACCCGGCAGTGGGCCTCGTGATGGCAGCGATCCTGCTGCGTCTGATGACCCTCGGCCGCCCGACGTTCCTCGAACATCCGGGGCTGCGCCTGGCCGGCATCGTCAGCTACGGCGTGTACCTGTTCCACTACCCGATCCTCGAGTACGGGTTCCGTTGGATCGGCATCGGCGCCCGCGATCCCGGGCCGGCCTACCTGATGATCGCGGCGACGATCACCCTCACACTCGTCAGCTTCATCGTCGGCGGAGCGAGCTACGCGCTCGTCGAGCGGCCCTTCTTCCGTCGCAAGGTGGAGGCGCCGGTGCCGCAGGGTCCCCGTGGCGACCGTCAGCCGACGCGAACCTTGACGGCATGGCCGATGAGCACGGCTACGTCTACGACCTCCTCCGCAAGATCGGCCTGACCGACTTCGGCGCGCGCACGGGCGAGTTCCTGCTCGTGCGCCCGCTCAAGATCGTGCTGGTCGTGGTGATCGCGATGATCGCTTCGCGCTTGGCGGTGCGCACGATCCGGCGTGCGATCGTGTCGTTCAAAGCCCGCACACCGCTGGGCGGAACGAACGCGCGAGCGGAGCAGCGGGCGTCGACCCTCGCCGACGTCTTCGCAAGCCTGGCGCGATCGGCGATCTGGGGGGTGACGACGCTCGTCGTGCTCGACATCCTCGGGATCAACCTCGCGCCGCTGATCGCCGGCGCGGGCATCGCGGGGATCGCCATCGGCTTCGGCGCACAGGCGCTGGTGCGGGACGTGATCTCCGGCCTGTTCGTGCTGCTCGAGGATCAGTACGGCGTCGGCGACATCGTGACGATCGGCGACTCGAGCGGCACCGTCGAAGACATCACGCTGCGAATGACGCGGCTGCGCGGCGCCGATGGAACCGTGTGGTTCGTGCCCAACGGCGAGGTGCGGCGGGTGGGGAACAGCTCGATGGAGTGGAGCCGCGTCGCCGTCGACGTGCTGGTCGCGCACGGTACCGACCTCGGCGCGGCCCAATCGGAGGTGATGGCCGCCGCAGCCGACTTCGCGGGAACGCCGGAGTGGGCGAACGTCGTGCTCGACCTGCCCGAGATGTGGGGCGTGCAGGCGATCGAGGAGAAGGGCGTCCGCCTCCGTCTTCTGGTGCGCACCGCGCCTCGTCAGCAGTACGTCGTCGCGCGAGAAC
>Ga0247713_1001510_pt1 | contig 11496 bp, 11 predicted proteins | sample 21E_NmetaG_FD_189936 | JGI IMG/M metagenome (GOLD analysis project Ga0247713, IMG submission 189936) | Soil microbial communities from hillslope of Landscape Evolution Observatory, University of Arizona, Oracle, AZ, United States - 2-1-E_N | ecosystem: Engineered > Artificial ecosystem >... | reverse complement strand
GCACGTGCCGGCGAGACGATCTCGTTCGCCAAGCGCGGGGGACCGGGCTCCCTCGCCGCGACCTCCTGCACCACGGACCCCGCCGGCACGTGCAGCCTCGACCTGGTCTCCCAGGACACCGGTCTCACCGCCGTAACCGCGTCGTGGTCGGGGACCGTGGCCACCGCGGAGGGCGGGGCGGCGGCGTCGGCCGAAGCCGAGGAGGCGCTGAAGCGATGGGTGGACGTCCGTCTCCGGCTCACGCCGCCGGTCGACCAGAACCAGCTGGGGGACACCCACACGTTCGTGGCCATGCTCGAGGTCGACCAGGGAGACGGGTTCACCCCGGCTCCCGGACGGACGGTAACCTTCGCCCTCGCCTCGGGCCCGGGAACCCTGAGCCAGGGGTACTGCGTGACCGGCGACGGTGGGACCTGTTCGATCACCCACGACTCGAGCCAGGTCGGGATGTCCACGGTGAGGGCGGCCTGGTCCGGGACGATCACCACCACCGAGGGCGTGATCCAGGCCTCGGCGGGCGCCGAGGCCTACAAGCACTGGATCGACCGGGGCGCTTTCATGCGGATCGACCCCGTGGGCGATGCGAACCAGGTGGGAGCCCCGCACGTCTTCACGGTCACCGTCTCGAAGAAGGATGCGTCGACCGGCTACGCCTTCCGGGCCGCCCCGGGGGTCAGCGTGCAGGCGGCGGTCACGCACGGACCCGGGAGCTTCGTCGGGGGGGCCTCGTCCTGCGTCACGGGGGCCGACGGAACGTGCGCCCTGACCGCGGTCTCGTCACAGACCGGTCTGATGGTGGTCGCAGCGACGGCGACCGTCCTCGTGGACGGCGTCCCGATCGGTCTGGCGACCGACGCTACCTCGGCCAACTCCGGCCCTGCGTACAAGAGGTGGGTGGACGCTCGGCTGTCGCTGACGCCCCCGCGGGACGCGAACCAGGTCGGGGACACCCACACCTTCACGGCCGCGCTCGAGCTCGACCACGGCGACGGACGCGGCTGGACCCCGGCTCCCGTCGGGGAGTCGATCGCGTTCCCGGACGTCTCCGGACCGGGCGGCCTCAACGCCTCGAGCTGCACGACCTCCCCGTCCGGAACGTGCTCGGTCGACCTCGTCTCGACCACCACCGGTCTGTCCAGGGTGCGGGCGGCGTGGTCCGGGGGGGTCGCCACGGTCGAGGGCACCGCCCTCGCATCGGCCTCGTCGGGCGACGCGGTGAAGCGCTGGGTCCAGGCCCGCCTCGCGGTCACCCCTCACACGGCCACGAACGTCATCGGTGACACGCACACGTTCACGGGGCACCTCGAGCACGACCGCGGGGACGGGGCCGGGTTCGTCGATGCGCCGTCCGGAGAGAGGCTGACCTTCTCCGTGGGCAGCGGTCCGGGCGCGTTCGTCCGGGCCGCCACCTGCGTCACCGGGGGTACGGGCCGGTGCTCGGTCGATCTCCTGTCCACCGTCGCCGGTCTCACGCAGGTCCGGGCCCTGTGGTTGGGCGAGGTGGCGACGGCCGAGGGGTCGGCGGCGGCGCGCGCCGGCTCGGACGACGCTCAGAAGCGGTGGGTCGTCCCGTCCATCGAGATCGTGAAGTCCGCCACGCCGGAGGGTGGGCCTCCCCGGGACGTGACCTACTCGTACGTGGTGACCAACACGGGAGACGTGACCCTGGCTCCCGTTCGAGTGACCGACGACGTGCTCGGAGACATCGGGACTATCGCCTCCCTGGCTCCGGGAGCCTCGGCGACGCTGCACCGGGTCGCGGCGGTGGACGAGCGGACCCCCATCCGCAACGTGGGGACCGCCTGCGGCCTCCCGGTGGTGGACGGTGAGACCGTGGGCGCCCAGGTCTGCGCCGCGGACGACGCGGTCATCTCGGTCGTGCTCCCCGCGTTCGTCTCCCGGCTCCCGCGGACGGGCGCCGACCTCCGTCAGGACCTCCTCTGGGCGGCCTCCCTGCTCTGGGCGGGTGTCGCTCTGATGGTCGTGAGGGAGCGGTGGGGCAGTCACGAGGAGCGATAGGGACGTGATCGCGAGACTGCGCGTCCTGAAGCTATTCGCCTTCGTGATCGTCTCGTTCGGCGCGGTCACGGTGGCGGACATCGGACAGGCCATCGGCGAGAACTTCCTGGTCCCCCAGGAGGACCGGATGCGCGACCTCGTGAACCAGGTCAGGTCGGGACGGGGGGTCCGGTCGCTCCCGGACAACGACGGTCTGCGCTGGATGGCCCGCCGACAGGCGCAGGCGATGTCCGCAGCGGGGTACATCTTCCACACGCCGAACCTGCAGGGAGCCGCCGACGCCCAGGCGATGCCGTGGCTCTCGCTCGGCGAGAACGTGGGGAAGGGTCCGTCCGTGGAGGCCGTGCACCAGGCTTTCCTGTCCTCCCCCGGCCACCTGTCCAACGTCGTGAACCCAACGTTCGACGCGGTGGGGGTGGGGGCGACCGCGGATGCGTCGCAACAAGCTCTCTACTTCACGCAGTCCTTCGCGCACCTGGAGCGGACGGCCGCACCCGCTGCGGTCCGGCCCTCGGCAGGCGCGGGCCAGGAGACGCCTGCGCCTCCGGTAGGTCAGGGTGCCGGGACCACCCCTGAGCCTGCGGTGGCCGAGCCGACGGACCCGCGCACGCCGGCCCCGTCCCCAGCCACGCCTGAGCCGCAGCGGTCCCCGGGTACGGTCGGCCCGGGCGGCGACGGAACCGATGTCGTGGGGGCCCCGGCGGTGGAACCGCGACCGGCCCAGCCCACCATCTGGCGGATCCTGCTCGATCTGGCCGTGCGGTTCGTGGGCAAACTCGCGTTCTGGATCTAACGCGCGCGCAGCATCGGCTCCATCGATTCGCCGCAGTGGCGGGGAGCCTTCCCGGTGGCGGCCACCTCTAGGCGCACGCGGGTCGAGCACACCGTGCACACGTAGACGACGTCCACCTCTTCGGCCTCCACCTGCGGAGGTGGGGGGGGCGGAGGCTCGGCGAGGGAACGCATCATGCGCCCGACGGCGAGCACGAAGAGGGTCCCGGCCCCCAGACCTACGAGCCCCCGCGTGATCAGGGCAGGTGTATCGGTCCCCCGTGGGAGCCAGCCCGCGAACGCCGCCACCAGGGACGCGATCGCCGCGAGGAGGACCAACCGCATCAGGAGCCTCCTCGAGTTGGAGCGGGGGGCCGTGCGGCCCCCCGTCTCCACTACCTCGCGTGGGTCCTCGCTCACCCGAGCCGTTCGATGATCGTGGCGTTGGCCATGCCGCCGCCCTCGCACATCGTCTGCAGCCCGTAGCGGGCACCGCGTCGCTCGAGCTCGTGCAGGAGCGTGGTCATGAGGCGGGCACCCGACGCGCCCAGCGGGTGCCCGATCGCGATCGCGCCGCCGTTGGGGTTGACCTTCTGCGACTCGGGGCTGGTGATCTCGGCGGGGTCGACCCCGAGCTCCCGCGCCCAGGCGACCAGCACGGAGGCGAAGGCCTCGTTGATCTCGACGACGTCGATGTCCTCGAGGGTCAGCTCGGCCCGCTTCAGCGCCTTCTGGGTGGCGGGGATGGGAGCCGTCAGCATGATGACCGGGTCGGATGCCGCGAGGGCGAAGGTGTGGAAGCGGGCGCGCGGCGTGAGCCCCAGCTCCTGGGCCCTCTCGGGCGTGGTGATCACGATGGCGGCGGCGCCGTCGGTGATCTGCGACGAGTTGGCGGCCGTGACCCGGCCGTCCTCACGGAAGGCCGGCTTGAGCGTGCCCATCTTCTCGAGGCTCGTGTCGCGGATCCCCTCGTCGGTGGTCATGAGCTCGGTGCCGTCCTCGGTCTTCACCTCGACCCCGACGATCTCCCGCTCGAACCGTCCCTCCTGCGTCGCCTTCGCGGCCAGCACCTGGGACCGGTAGCCGACCCGGTCGAGCTCCTCGCGCTCGATGCCCCACTTCTCGTTGATCATCTCGGCCGAGAGGCCCTGGGGGATCAGGTTGTAGCGAGCCATCAGCTGCTCGCTGAACGGGAAGCCGGGACCGTTGCCGGCGCTCGACCCCATCGGCACCCTCGTCATGTGCTCTATCCCGCACGCCACGACGACGTCGTAGGCACCGGCCATGACCCCCTGGGCGGCGAAGTGCACCGCCTGCTGCGAGGAGCCGCACTGACGGTCCACGGTCGTCGCCGGCACCTCGACGGGGAAACCGGCGGCCAGCCACGCGTTGCGCGCCACGTTGATCGACTGCTCCCCCACCTGGCTGACGCAGCCGGCGATGACGTCGTCGACCTGGAGCGGGTCGATCCCGGTGCGCTCGACCGCCGCCTGCAGCGTGTGGGCGAGGAGGTCGACCGGGTGCCAGTCCTTCAGCTTGCCGTTGCGCTTCCCGAGGGGGGTTCGGACGGCTTCCACGATCACTGCTTCGCGCACGCGATCACCTCCGGAGGGGGCCTATGTGACACTTCCACTGTAACGCTTCATCGGACGGGCTCCCATCTCGGACCGGCCCGGCGGGCGCGGCCGTCGGACTCGAGCATCTCCAGGTGCGCGAGCACGGACAGCTCGGCCGTCGAGTGCATCGAAGGGGGGACATCTGTGTAGATGCGGGTGACCATCTCCGCGGTCGTGGCGAGACCAGCCTCGAGGGCCTCGACCACCTGCGCCTCGCGGGCCAGGCGGTGGTCGATGTACCCGTCCAGCTTCGCGGCCGGGTCGTCGATGCGCGGTCCGTGCGCGGGGTGGATGACCCGCAGCGGAAGGGTCCGGAGGCGGCGCAGCGTGTTCAGGTAGTCCCGCATGTCGCCGTCCGGCGGCGCGATCACCACCGTCCCTAGCCCCGCGACGACATCGCCGGCGAACAGCTCGTCGTCCAGCAGGTAGCAGACGTGGTCGGAGGCGTGCCCAGGGGCGTGGAGCACCTCCAGGACGCCGTCTCCCAGCTCGATGCGGTCTCCCTCCCGCAGGAGGAGGCTCGCGTCCGGGAGCCGGTCCCGGCCCGCCACGTGTACCCCCAGCTCGCACCCGAACTGTCGCGCGAGGTACGACGCCCCGCCTATGTGGTCCGGGTGGGTGTGGGTGACGAGGACGTGGGTGACCACGCCCCTGTTCATGGCCTCCCGGGTTAGCGCCTCGATGAAGACGCCGTCGTCCACCCCCGGGTCGACGATGGCCACCCGGCCGTTGCCCACCACGTACGCGGTGGTGCCGGGTCCGGTCATCGGGCCCGGGTTAGGGGCGAGGACCCCCACCACGCGGGGGCCGAGCGGGGAGACGAGGATGGACCGCGCGGGGCGGTGCCCGGCCAGGAGCTGGTCGGCGGCGGGCGTCTCCGCCAGTCCCTGGAGGATGGCCATCGTCGGTATCGCGATCGGCATGCCGCCCGCGGCCGAGCGCGCGATGGCGTCGCTCGGACGGAGCCAGAGCGCCTCGGGCACCTCGTCGGGGTCGGGCAGGACCTGCTGCCCCTCGGGATAGCCGAGGACGAAGAAGCGCGCGTCGAACCGGATCGGGGACATCTCGGGGGTGACCAGCCTCCCGTGGGGGACGAGCAGGTCGGTGGCGAGCTCCAGCCCTTCCGCCTCGAGGAACCGGGCGAACGACTCCCCGTCCCCGGCGATCTCGTGCCGGCGCGGCGCGAACTCCGACGACACCCGCTCGGGGTCGACGAGGCTCCCGGCGGGCGTCCGGGCGACCAGCACGCCCACCTCCTCGAACAGCTCGCGCAGGCCGGCGCAGTAGAGCCCGAGCGCGTGCCGGGGGGAGAGTTCCCCTTCCTTCAGGCGCTCATGCGCGGACGCCGCGTCGATCGCCGACCGTCGGAGGAGCGTCTCGGAGGCGTCCGAGGGGTCGAGGGCGCCGCCCGGGAAGACGTACATGCCCCCCATGAACCGCATCGTCTCGGGCCGAAGCGTGAGGAGCACCTCGTAGGACCCGTCGGAGGAGGCGCGCACGCAGATGACGCTGGCCGCGTCGCGCGGCGTCGTTCGGCTCATCGCGCTCCGAGTGTGGCAGGACGCGTCATTCGACGGCCGTCCGCTCCACGAGGGCGTCCGGACCCGAGGATCGCTCCGTCTGCACGACCGCGACCCCCGCGACGACGAGGGCCGCCCCCACGAGCTGCACGGGCGCGAGCACCTGCCCGAGCCAGACGAAGGCGATGGCGGCCGCGCTGAGGGGCTCGAGCGTCGAGACGATCCCGGCCCGGGCGGCCTCGATCCGCGACAACGCCCAGAGGAAGAGCAGGAACGGGGCGATCGTGGAGGCGACGCCGAGGAACAGCACCCAGGGGATGAACGCGGGGTCGAGGAGCGTCTCGGGGCGACCACGGCTCGCCTGGACCCCCAGCCAGAAGACGCCGGCCACCGCGAACCCCCAGAAGACGGCGCGCTCGGCTCCCAGCTCCCGCCCGACCGACTCCCCCATCACGACGTAGGCGGCGAAAGAGACCGCGGCGACCGCGGCCATCGCCAGCCCGAGAGGGTCGAGCGGATCCCCTCCGGTCACCCCCGAGGCGATCCCGGACAGCGCGACGACCCCGGTCAGCGCGACGAACAGCGAGACGACCACGCGTCGGGACGGCTTGCGCCGCTGCGCGAGCGCCGTCCACGCGACGACGAGCCCGGGAGCCGTGTACTGGATCACGATCGCCACCGCGACGGGGAGCAGGGTGACGGACAGGTAGTAGGAGACGTTGGCTGCGGCGATGGCGAGCCCGAACGGGAGGATGATCCACCCGGGGCGAGCGCTGGGACGCTCGGCCCTCCTCAGCGCGAGCACCAGGCCGAGCCCGGCGACGGCGATCCAAGCCCGAGCCTGGGTCAGCTCGAGGACGGAGGCTCCGCGGGAGGCGAGGTAGCTGGCGGTGGTTCCGCCGACCGCCCACAACAGGGCGGCCCCCGCCACGGCGACGTACCCGAGCCCGGACATCCGAGGGCGCGACGGGTCGCGCCTACACGCGATCGCGGGGGGTGGAGACGACCGGAGTCGAACCGGCGACCTCCGCCGTGCAAGGGCGGCGCTCTACCAATTGAGCTACGTCCCCGAGTGCTGTTCCTCGGTCGGTGCCGGGGCGATCTGCTCCCACCGACCGACCTCGACCGCCTCTTCGCGACGTCCGCGGACCAGCTTGAGGAGCACACCGGCGACCGCGCCCAGCGCGCCGAGTAGGAACCACTGCCTCTTCCTGGCCATCGCGTCCTCCGGGTCGGCGACCGTCGATGCGACGATCCTACCGGACGGGCAGACGCGGAGACCGGGTCAGGAGACGTCGAGCTGGTTGCGCAGTCCCTGGAGGGCCCGCATGTGCAGCTGGGAGACGCGCGACTCGGTGACCCCGAGCATCTGGGCGATCTTCGTCAGCGGCACGCCCTCGAAGTAGTACAGGGTCAGGACCAGCCGGTCGCGCTCGGCCAGCGTCTCCATGGCGACCGGCAGGGCGGCCCTCATCTCGGCCTCCTCCAGCGCCACGCCCGGCTGCTCCACCGATTGGTCGGCGAGCGTCTCCAGGATGTTCATGGCGTCCTCGGACGTGCTCGTCGACGACCCCTCGAGCGCGACCAAGGTGGCCGGGGGGCGGCGCCGACCCTTCTCGGGGGTCCCCAGCGCCTGGCCCATCTCGGTGGGGGTGGGCGTCCGGCCCAGCTTCGCCGTGAGCGAGCTCTTCGTCTCGTTGACGAGCTTCGCGTGGGCGCGGACCTTCCTCGGCACCCAGTCGACCTGACGGATTGCGTCCACGATCGTGCCCTTCACCCGCAGGGCCGCGTACGCCTCGAACTGAACCCCGCGCTCGGGGTCGAAGCGGTTGTACGCGTCGGCGAGACCGAGGACGCCGTGGGAGACCAGGTCCTCTGCGTCCATCCCGGTCGGGAGGCCGAACGAGGAGCTGGCGCGGTAGGCGATCCTCTGGACCATCGGCAGGTGCCGCTCGAGCACCTCGGACAGGGAGCCGAGCTCTTCCTGTGTGGTCTTCGCTGTGATCGTGGACATTCGCACCCTCCCGGCTCCGTTGTTGCAGGCTGGGTACACCATCGCGGCAGGGGGGCCCGAAAACCATGGTCCGGTATGACGGTTTTCGACTAGTCCGGGAGGACTAGACGCGTCGGTCCGCGACGGCCCGCCGGGAGGCGTCGACGACGGCCACCTCGTCGCGTAGTCGCTCCAGCGACGACGGATCCCCGGGGTAGGTGAGCCAGGCCACCTCGACCTGCTCGGTCGGCAGGTCACGGGCCCGCAACGTCTCGCCGACGGAGGCCTGCAGCCTCTCCGCGAAGACCCGGGCTCCCTGCTCGGCGGTCTCGGGCAGGACGAACAGGAAGCGGTCCCTGGACGGCTCCGCGACCCGGGCCACGCGGTCGACGGTCCGGACCGCAGCCTCCATCCGCCGGGCCAGGTCCTCGATGGTCCGCCGGTACCGCCTGTGGGACGTGCCGGCGAACAGGGTGCGCGGGACGTCGAGGGTGACCACGGAGAACAGGGTCCGGTAGCGGTCCGCCCGGCCGACCTCGAGGTCGGTGTCCCGCAGGAAGAAGGAGGGGTTGCCCAGACCCGTGAGGTCGTCCACCTGGTCGTATATCTCCAGCTTCTGCAGCCTGTTCTCGATGTACCGCGTGCCGGCCGCTATCACCACGCCGAGGAAGACGTAGGTGGCGACGCGCGTAGCGGCCAGGAGCGTGAAATGCCCGAACCCGATGGCGGACACCTCGTCGGCGAGCAGGCTGACGTACACGGCGCTCGACAGGGCAGCTGCGGCCAAGCCGCCCGGGACCGACCAGATGATCGCGCCCACGAAGACGGGGACGTACAGCGTCGGAGCGAGGACCTCGATGGGAGCCGCCCCACGCTGATGTGCGAGGACGGCCTGGGAGACCGATACCGCCACGCCGAGCGCCAGCAGCAGCAGACGGGCCTGCAGGTACGTCATCCGTTCGGGCATCGTCTTACGAGCGTAGACGCCGCGGCCGTCCCGCCCAATGGAGCAGATGCATGGGATTCGAGATCATCGAGCACACGGCGGACGTGGGGGTGGAGGCATGGGCGGCCACGCTCGAGGAGCTCTTCGTGGAGGCCGCCCGCGGTCTGATCGCCGTCATGGGCCGCGGCACCGGACCGGCCGAGCTGTCCAGACGCGTCGAGCTGTCGGCCCCCGACGTGGAGGCTCTGTTGGTGGACTGGCTGTCCGAGCTCGTCTACGCCTTCGAGGTCCACGGCGTGGTGGCGGCGGACGGCGATGTGCGTATCCGGCGTCCGGTCACGCAGGACGCGGACTGGGTCCTCGAGGCGGACGTCACCGGGACCGATGCCAACGCCTTCGAGCAGGAGGGGGCGGCGGTCAAGGCCGTCACGTACCACGCCATCGAGGTCACGGAGGGTGCTTCGGGGGCGAGGGCCCGGGTATACCTCGACGTATGACGCGACTGAGCGAGCGGTCGCCGCACGTCTGGGAGCTGGCCCCCGTCGGCGGGATGCGGGTGCCCGGCCGCGTCTTCGCATCGAAGCCCCTCGTGGACAAGGCGGCCTCCGACAAGGCGCTCGACCAGGTGGCCAACGTCGCTCACCTTCCCGGGATCGTCGGGTTCTCGTTCGCCATGCCGGACATCCACTGGGGCTACGGGTTCCCCATCGGCGGCGTCTGCGCGACCGACGTCGAGGACGGTGGGGTCATCTCGCCGGGCGGGGTGGGGTTCGACATCTCGTGCGGGGTCCGTCTCGTTCGCACGGATATCGAGGCCCAGGACCTCCTGGACCGGCGCGACGAGGTCGTCCGCCACCTCTCGCGCATCCCTCGGGGGGTCGGGGGGAGCGGACTCATGCCGCTATCCCACGCCGAGACGAGACGCGTGCTCGCCGAGGGGGCGCCCTTCGCGGTCGAGCGCGGCTTCGGGCGGCCCTCCGACCTCGAGGTGTGCGAGGACCACGGGCACCTCGAGGAGGCCGACCCCGGCGTCGTCTCGCAGCAGGCGGTCGAGCGCGGGGCGCCGCAGCTCGGCTCCCTGGGGGCCGGGAACCACTTCCTCGAGGTCCAGGTGATCGATGAGATCCACGACGAGCGCGCGGCCGAGGTGCTCGGCCTGCGCCGGGGACAGGTCGCGGTCATGATCCACTGCGGGTCCAGGGGGGTCGGACACCAGGTCTGCACCGACGAGGTGCGTGCGATGGACCGGGCGATGCGGTCGTACGGGATCGAGGTCCCGGACCGCCAGCTCGCGTGCGTCCCCGTCGCCTCGCCCGAGGGACAGCGCTACCTGGCCGGGATGGCGGCGGCGGCGAACTACGGGCGGGCGAACCGCCAGGTGATCACCCACGGGGTCCGGGAGGCGTTCGCGAGCGCGTTCGGGGTCGACGCTGCCTCTCTCGGGATGGACGTGGTGTACGACGTCTCCCACAACCTGGCCAAGATCGAGCGGTACGAGGTGGACGGACGGGAGCGGAAGCTCTGCGTCCATCGCAAGGGAGCCACCCGCGCGTTCGGACCCGGCCACCCCGAGCTCCCGGACCGCTACCGCGAGATCGGTCAGCCCGTGATGGTGCCCGGGAGCATGGGGACCGCCTCCTACGTGCTCGTCGGGACGCCGCAGGGACGCGACATCGCCTGGTGGTCCACCTGTCACGGTGCCGGACGGACCATGTCGCGCAAGCAGGCCACGAAGCAGATGCACGGTCGGGACCTCCAGCGCCAGCTGGCCGAGCAGGGGATCGTGGTCGTCGCCCAGCAGACGCGGCTGCTCTCGGAGGAGGCCCCCTACGCTTACAAGGACGTCTCCGAGGTCGTGGAGGTGTGCGAGCGGGTGGGGCTCTCCCGTAAGGTGGCGCGGCTGCGTCCGGTCGCTGTCGTGAAGGGATGAGCATGGAGGTCAGGGGTCCATCGCTGGGAGACCGCAGGGTGGTCCGGCACGTCGACCCCCGCTCGGCGGCGCGCGTGGCCTTCGCGATCTCTCTGACCCTGGCCGCGGTCGTCCTCGTCGGCCTGTTCGCCCTCTACCTGCTGGGGCTCGCGTCGGGGGCCCTCCGCAGCGTCGAGGGGTTCATCGTCAGCTTCGGGATCGTCCAGGACGACCAGTACAGGCTCAGCTTCCTGCGTTTCCTGCCCGGCTTCCTGATCGTCTCTGGGCTGTGGGCGGGGCTGATGGCGGGCCTCGCTGCGATATCAGCCGTCCTGTACAACCTCCTGTCGGAGGTCGTGGGGGGCGTGGAGATCGTGACCCGGGAGCAGTGACCCGGGCTCCGGTAGGATGTTCGACCGTGGGGCCTGTAGCTCAGGCGGTTAGAGCGCAGCTCTGATAAAGCTGAGGTCGGTGGTTCGAGTCCACCCAGGCCCACTCGGTTCCGTGGCTACCCCCCCGGCTCCTCGTCGACCGTGAGGATCGGGGCGGCCGCGGCCACCGTCTGGCCCGCGTCGAGGTTCATGATCCGCACGCCCGTCGCGTCGCGCCCCTGAGACGAGATCTCACGGACCGGGATCCGGACGGTGACCCCACCGGACGAGACGACGACGATCTCGTCGTCGAGCCCGACCATGAACGCGGCGACCACGTACCCCTTCTTC
>Ga0247713_1001508_pt1 | contig 11504 bp, 12 predicted proteins | sample 21E_NmetaG_FD_189936 | JGI IMG/M metagenome (GOLD analysis project Ga0247713, IMG submission 189936) | Soil microbial communities from hillslope of Landscape Evolution Observatory, University of Arizona, Oracle, AZ, United States - 2-1-E_N | ecosystem: Engineered > Artificial ecosystem >... | reverse complement strand
TCGTCGACGAGCACGTGGCGCCGGCCGCGCAGCATCGCCAGCGCCTGGCCGGCCTGCACCATGCCGATCGCGCCGCGCGGGCTCGAGCCGTACTGGATGAGCTCGCTCAGATCGCTCAGGCCGTAGCGCTCCGGGTGGCGCGTCCCGTCGACGAGCTGCACCGCGTAGGCGACGACCTCGCGATCGACGAAGATCTCGCGCGCCGCGCGCTGGTAGCGCTCGAGCTCGGCCATCGAGAGGCGCACGACGACGTCCTCCGGCGCGCGCAGCGAGCGGCCGACGACCGATGCCTCCTCGCCGAGCGTCGGGTAGTCGACGAGCACCTTGAACAGGAAGCGGTCGATCTGCGCCTCGGGCAGCGGATAGGTGCCCTCGGACTCGATCGGGTTCTGCGTGGCGAGCACGAGGAACGGATGCGGGACCGCGTAGCTCTCGGTGCCGATCGTGACCTGGTGCTCCTGCATGACCTCCAGCAGCGCCGACTGCACCTTGGCGGGCGCGCGGTTGATCTCGTCGGCGAGCAGGAAGTTGCCGAACACGGGCCCCAGCTCGGTGTCGAAGCGGCCGGTGTCGGGCCGGTAGATGCGCGTCCCGACGAGGTCGGCGGGCACGAGGTCCGGCGTGAACTGGATGCGCCGGAACGTGCCGCCCATGACGTCGGCGAGCGTGCGCACGGTGAGCGTCTTCGCGAGCCCGGGCACGCCCTCCAGCAGCACATGGCCGCCGGCGAGCAGGGCGACGAGCAGCCGCTCGAGCATCGCGTCCTGGCCGACGATGACGCGCTTGACCTCGTAGAGGACCTCCTCGAGGACCGTGCGCGGCGGCCGGCCTGCGTCGTCGTCGGCCGGCGGCGTCGGCGATGAGTAGTTGGAGAAGCTCATGGTGTCGGGTCCTCGGGTCGGTTCTCGATGTCAGACAAGCCTGCGAAACCACGCCAGCGACAGCAGCGCGCCGCCTGCGACCAGCACGAGCGCGCCGCCGCTGAAGGCGGCGGTGACCTCGCGCTTCTCGTCGCGGTAGCCGACCCGCGACCCGAGCGCCTTGTAGACGTCGCTGAGGTTCTGCGCCGTGTCGGCCGTATATGCGCGCCCGCCGGAGATCTCCGCGACCTCGCGGCTCTCCGTCGGGTCGGGCGGCACCGGCCGCGTCTCGACGGCGCCGTTGGCGCGGGTCACCTGGATCGTGCCGCGGGGCGTGCCGAGCGTGACGGTGTAGATCGGGATCTTGAGGTCCTTCGCGCGCCGTGCGAGCTCCCGCGGCGGGCGCCCGCGGACCGAGGCGCCGTCGGACAGCAGGATGATCGCCGACGGCACGCGCTCGCCGTCGGCGTCCTTCTGCTGCGAGAGCACGCCGATCGACACCGCAAGTGCCTCGCCGGTCGCTGTGCCGCCGCTCGGGCGCAGCGCGTCGATCGCGTCGCGCACGGCGCGGCGGTCGACCGTCGGGCTCTCGACCAGGCGGGCGGTGTGGTTGAACGCGACGAGGCCGACGCGCACCGCGTCGGGCACCGCGTCGAGGAAGCGGTGGGCGGCGGCGCGCGCCGCGGCGAGCCGCGTGGGTGGCACGTCGGTCGCCTGCATCGAGCCCGAGAAGTCGGTCGTGAGCATGATCGACGCGCGCTCGACCGGGACCGCGACCGTCGTCTGCGGCCTGGCGAGCGCGAGGACGAGGATCGTGAGCGCGAGCGCGTAGGCGACGAGCGGCACGTGGCGCCGCCAGCCCGGCGCGCTCGGCACGACCGACGCCTGCAGCGCGGGCGCGGCGAACGCGGCCGCCGCGGCGCGCCGCGTGCGCTCGTGGCGCAGGTACGCGACGATCGCCAGCGGCACCAGCGCCAGCGCGAGGAGGAAGAGCGGCTGGGCGAAGCTCATGCCGGGCGGCTAGGGACCCGTCCGCAGGCTCGGGGCGTTCTCCGGGCGCGTGCCGAGCGTCACCCGCAGCGTCCGCTGCGAGCCGGCGCGCTGGACCTCGATGTCGATCTCGTCGCCCGGCTGGCGCCCCTCGATCGCGGCCGCGATGTCCTCGGGCGCCTGTATCGGCTTGCCGCCGACGGCGCGGATCGTGTCGCCCACGAGCATGCCGCCCCGGTCGGCGGGGCCGCCGCTCACGACGTCGGCGACGACTGCGCCCTGCCCGACGGTGCTGCCGATCGAGGAGACGCCGAGGTAGGGGCGGCTGATCGTGGCGCCGGAGCGCAGCCGCGGCACGACCTGGCGGACGGTGTTGGACGGGACCGCAAAGCCGATGCCCACGTTGCCGCCACCGCCGCCGGCGGTGGCGATCTGCGAGTTGACGCCGATCACGCGGCCCGCGGCGTCGAGCAGCGGACCGCCGGAGTTGCCGGGGTTGATCGGGGCGTCGGTCTGGATGACCTTGTCGATCGAGAAGCCGTTGGGGGCCTTGATCGCCCGCCCGACGCCGGAGACGATGCCGGCCGTGACCGTGCGGTCGAGGCCGAGCGGGTAGCCGATCGCGACCGCGAGGTCGCCGGCCTTCACGCTGTCGGAGTCGGCGAGCGCGAGCGGCCTGATGTTCCTGGTCCTCGACGAGTCGACGCGCAGCACCGCGAGATCGGAGGACGGGTCGCTGCCGAGGACCCTGGCGTCGACGCCGTCGCCGCTGTCCTCGAAGCGGACCTGGACCTGGCTTGCGCCCGCCACCACGTGCGCGTTCGTGACGATCGTGCCGTCGGAGTCGATCACGAAGCCGGTCCCGCTGCCGGTCGCGCCGCCGTCGCGCACGCGGACCGACACGACGCTCGGGCTGGCGCTCGCGTAGACCTGGCGCACGGCGCGCGAGCGGGCGTCGGGTGCGACCGCACCGGGCGCCGCGGGCAGCGCCGCGGTGCTGCCGGAGCCGTCGTCGTCGCGCAGCAGGCTCGCGCCGAGCACGCCGGTGCCGAAGACGATCGCGGCGATCAGCGCACCGACCGCGACGAGCGGCCACAGGCGGCGGTCAGGAGGGGGCGGCGGCGGCTCCGGCTCGCGCAGCGGCGGGCGTTCGGCGCTGATCGCGGTCTTCGGAGCCAGCCACTGGGTGTGCTCGTCCTCCTCGCGCGGATCGGTCCAGAGGCGCTGGGGTGCGGACCTGCGCCGGGGCGGCTCGTCGTCTGTCATGCGCATCAAGGTAGGACGAGGATGTCAACACCGCGTAAGTTGAGCGCCGATTTGCGTAAGACCGCCATAAGAGCGGGAACACCTTTCAGCGCGGACGTTCTCCGCGGGCCGTAGACTCGAGACTCGCGAGCGCGGAAGGCGGAAGACAAGGAGACATGTTGCGACTGAAGGCCATCTTCGCCGTGGTGGGACTGCTGCTCCTCGCCGTGCTCGCCGGCTGCGGCGGGGATTCGAAGGACGACGCGTCCTCCGAGGCCAAGTCGAACGCGCCGAACTCGGCTGAGGCCAAGAGGCTGCTGCGTGAGACGTTCGGACCCAACGACAAGGCCACCTCGGGCAAGATCAGCGGCACGGTCGACATGGTCGTCAAGGGCGTCCCGCGCTACCGCGAGCCGATCCAGGTGACGGTCAGCGGGCCGTTCAGCCAGTCCGGCAGCTCGCCGACCGAGGCGAACCTGTCGGTCGGCCTGCAGCTGCGCGGCGGGTCGATCGGCGGCGAGCTCGTGCTGATCGACGATGAGGTGCTGATCGGCCTGGGGACGACCGGCTACCGGGTCCCGCAGGACGTCGCGACCACGATCCGCCGGCCGCTCGCCGCCACCGACAACGGGCTGGCGTCGCTGCTGAAGGTCTTCGGGATCGACCCGCTGCGCTGGGCGAAGAACCCGCGCATCGTCGGCACCGAGGACGTCAACGGCGAGGAGACGATCCACGGCACGGCCGAGATCGACACGCAGCGCTTCTTCCTCGACGTGGCGCGCCTGGGCAAGGTCCTGACGAAGCTGCGGATCACCGAGATCACGGGCCTGCCGCGCGAGATCACCCGTCAGGACCGCGTCGCGCTCGGGCGCTCGGTGCAGAAGGCGCGCGGCGACGTCTGGACGGGCGCCGAGGACAAGGTCATGCGCAAGGCCGCGTTCGACATGAGCCTCAAGCCGACGGGCCGCGACCGCCGCACGCTCGGGTTCTCGAGCATGACGGTGAAGGGCGAGCTGACCGTCACCGACGTCGGCAGCGAGCAGAAGATCGAGCGACCGCCCGAGGTCGGCTCCTACGACGCGCTGCAGATCACGCTCGACGCGCTGGCCGAGTCGGTGCGGTGAGCGTGGACGCCGCGACAGCGGCGCCCGCGCTGGCGGTGCAGGGCATCTCCAAGAGCTTCGGCGAGCGCCGCGCCGTGCACGACGTGAGCTTCGAGGTCGCGCGCGGCGAGCTGCTGGCGATCATCGGCCCCAACGGCGCAGGCAAGACGACGCTGCTGTCGATCCTCGCCGAGATCCAGAAGGCCGACGCCGGCAGCGTCGCGCAGCCGGCCGGCGCGACCGCGCGGATCGGCTGGGTGCCGCAGCAGACCGCGATCTACGGAAAGCTCACCGTCGAGCAGAACCTGCGCCTCTTCGCCAAGCTCGAGAAGGTCGCCGACGCGGACGCGACGGTCGAGCGGATGCTCGACCAGACGGGCCTGCGCGAGCGCGCCGGCGACGAGCTCGGCCGCCTGTCGGGCGGCAACCGCCAGCGCGTGAACATCGCGGTGGGGCTGCTCGCCGACCCGCCGGTCCTGCTGCTCGACGAGCCGTCGGGCGCGCTGGACCCGCGCCAGCGCGAGCGCCTGTGGGGCTTCATCACGGCGCTCACGGACCGCGGAACGGCCGTCATCTTCGCGACGCACGACATCGCCGAGGCCGAGCGCCACGCCGGCCGCGTGCTCGTCCTCGCCGACGGCGAGCTGCTGTTCAACGGCACCGCCAGCGAGCTCAAGACGATCGCCGGCGCCGACGAGGAGCACGACCTCGAGCAGGCGTTCGTCGGCTTCCTGCGCGACCGGGGGCACTGAAACGCCGTGCGGTGGATGCTCGTCAAGGACCTGCAGATCCTGCGGCGCTCCAAGCTGCTCGTCGGGCTGCTCGTCGTCTACCCGGTGGCGATCGCGCTGCTGATCGGCTTCGCGCTGTCCAGCGGGCCGGAGAAGCCGCGGCTGGCCTTCCTCAACCAGATCCCGGCGACGCAGACGCAGATCAACTTCGGCGGCGAGCGGATCGACGTGGAGGCCTACACCGACGAACTCTTCGACGCCGTCGATCGCATCGAGGTGCAAAACCGCGCGCAGCTGCTCGAGAAGGTGCGCACCGGCGAGGCGCTCGCGGGCCTCATCATCCCGGCGGACTTCGTGCAGAAGCTGTCCAGCGGCGGCTTCAACTCCGCGATGGTCGAGGTCGTCTACAACGGTGACGCGCTGAAGCAGAACTTCGTCGAGTCGACGGTCGAGTCCAAGCTCGCGCTCGCCGACGCCGCGCTGGCGCGGCAGATCAACCAGCTCGCATCGGGCTACATCAAGGTCATCACGACGGGCGGCGAGATCGACGCGCTCGGCCAGAGCTTCAAGCTGCTGGGCCTCGTCGAGTCCAAGCGGCTGCTCGACGAGACGCTCGAGGACGCGCCGCGCGACATCCGCCGCAAGCTCGAGCCGCTGCAGCGCTTCGCGAACCTCGGCGTCGCGAACATCGGCCGCTTCAACGACGTGCTCAACACCGTCGAGAACCCGGTCCAGGTCGAGGAGACGGTGCTCAGCGGCCGGCGCACGCCGCTGGACACCTTCGCCGTGGCGCTCGCGGTCGCGGTGTCGCTGATGTTCGTCTGCGTCCTGCTCGCCTCCGGCCTGCTGGCGCTCGAGCGCGAGGAGAACACGTTCTCGCGGCTGGCGCGCGGGCTCGTGCCGGGCGGCCGCCTGCTGGCCGGCAAGGTCCTTTTGGCCGGCGGCTGCGCGTTCCTCGTGACGCTCGCGATGCTGCTCGGGATCAGCGCGTTCGTGCCGCTGGACTACGGGCGCGTCGCGCTGTGGGTGCTCGCGATCGCCGCGAGCGCGATCGCGTTCGCGACGCTCGGCGTCGCGATCGGCTCGCTGGCGCGCGAGGTCCGCGCGGCCTCGCTGCTGGCGCTCATGCTCGCGCTGCCGCTGGCGTTCCTCGCCCTCGTCCCGAGCGGGGGCGTGTCGCCCCTGCTCTACGACGTCATCCGCGTGATCTCAGCGCTGTTCCCGTTCAAGCCCGCGCTCGACGCGATCGACCACGCGATCAACGACGCGCCGGCGAGCCTTCCCGTGGCACTGGCCCACCTGGCGGCGCTGACGCTCGTCTTCGGCGCCGCGGCGCGCTGGGGGCTGCGGCGCTTCGCGACCGCGTGAGGGCGCGGCGCCCGCGCCGGCGCCGACGCTACGCGAGGACGCCGCTCATCACGATCAGGCTCAGCAGCACCCAGCAGACGCCGATCGCCAGGAGGAACCAGGGAACCCACTCCTCCTTGAAGCGCGCCCAGCGCGAATCGGCCGCCGTGTCCTCCAGCCGGCGCGTGCGCTCCTCGCCCAGAAGGTCCTCGTAGAACGCGCGATCGCCCGACTTCAGCGCGCCGGCCAAGCGGTTGCGGTAGACGATCAGCAGCACGCCGCCGACCAGGAAGGGGATCATCACGAGAACCTCCATCACGGCACGCGCTACCCGCCGCCGCCGGTCTTTGCTCGCGTGTTCGGCGCGTACGCCACGTACACCACGCCGCTGTCGTATCACCGGCAGGCCGCGAGCGACAGGTCGCCGGCGCGGCGTCCGCGGCGAACAGCCGCCGACCGCGCCCGCGCGTCAGCGGATGTTCGGCATGTCGATCCATCCGGTGAGGGAGCGAGCGTGCGGGCCGCGATTAACGCTGCAGCAGACGCCTCGCCATACTGACCAGGCATGCCCGATCTGAACGTCATCGCCACACCCGCAGATGCGCCGGACGACGCCGTCGAGCCGGCGCACGAGTGGGGCGGCACGCTCGTGCCGGCGGGTCACACCGTCGCCACCGGATACGTCGAGATCCACCAGGTCGTCTGTCTCGCCGGCCAGGGATCCCAGCTTCACCCCGCCGAGGTCGAGCGCGCCTACCGCCGCCAGCTCGCGCTGGTGGATGCCCAGACGTGGCCCCCTCCGACCGGCTACTGGAGGCACGACCGCCGCTTCGTCCTCACGGACGGACGCAATCGCTACGTCGCCGCGCTCATGCTCGGCGTCCAGCACCTCTTCGTCGCCTGGCTGTGCCCGCCCGCCGCCGACCCGTGAGGACTCAGCGCTGACGCGAGCCGGTCGGGCGGCGCCTTCGGCTACGCGCCGCCGCCCTGCGGCGCGAACGCCATGAGCTCGACCCGGTGTCCCGACGGCGAGCGCACGAACGCGCGCGGCGACCCCCAGTGGCGGGTACGTTGCTGCGGGTCGAAGCCCGCGTCGCGCAGCGCCGACATCGTCGCGGCGAAGTCGTCGACGATCACGGCCACGTGGCCCTCAGGCGGGAGCGCCGGCGAGTCGGCGTACAGCAGGTGGATCTGCGTCTCGCCTGCCTGTACCCACGTCGCGCGGCCCGCAAGGGCCGCGGGCGCCTCGACGCCGGCGAAGCCCAGCAGGGCCCAGAAGCGCACGCAGCCTTCGACGTCCTGCTCGCGGACCTCCAGTGCTACGTGCGCGATCACGAACCCGTGCGTACCCGCCGGACGTTGTCGGCATGGATCGCGAGCTGCGCCCTGCCGCGCCGCGCGATCGGCAGCTCGGCGTCGGGCAGCCTGGCGAGGTAGTTGAGGTCCTCGCGCAGGATCGCCGCGGCGCGCACCGAGTCGAGCGCGTCGCCGTGCCCCGGCACGACGTAGGAGGCGGCGCCGACCAGCGGCTCGAGCCGGCGCAGCGTCGCGATGTACGCGTCGCGCGCGCCGCCCTCGGCGAGCATCGGGAGCTCGACCGGCGAGAGGTAGTCGCCGCACACCAGCACCCGCGCCCACGGGATCCAGACCGCCATGCCATCCGCGGTGTGACCCTCGGCCGGATGCAGCTCGAGCTGCTGGCCGCCGATCTCGCAGTGGCCGGGAACGGGCAGCGCCTGGACCTGGCCGAGCGACAGCGGCGCGGGCCGGTCGAGGTAGTGCTCGTCGTCGAACTCGCGCAGCCCGCGTGCCGCCGCGCCCGGCTGGGCGGCCAGCCGCGCGGCGGTCGTCTCGGCGACGCCGAGCGCCGCGCCGGGGAACGCCAGGCGGCCGAGCAGGTGGTCCCAGTCGGCGTGCGTCGCGAGCAGGCCGCTCAACGCAAAGCCGGCGTGGTCGAGGACCGCCGGCAGCACCTCGAGCTCGTCCGGGAAGACGGGCGAGTCGATGACGAAGCACTCGTCGCCGCTGCGCACGATCGTGCACGTCGTCTGCCAGACGCGGCTCGTCGCGACGAGGACGTCGGGGTGCAGGCCGACGACGCGCACGGGGAGCGGGTCGAGGCCGCTACGCGCCGAGCAGCCTGACCGCCTCGAGGAGGTTCTTCACCTCGGCGGTCGGCTTCTTCTGGCCCGGCTCGAGCGCCTCCTTGGCCCGGTTGACCCAGATCACCGGGATCTTGTTCTTCACGCACGGCTCGACGTCGTGGTAGTAGCTCGACGAGACGTGCACCCAGCCCTTCTTCGTGCCCATCCGCCGCGCGCACTCGGTGAAATGCGCCATGTCGGGCTTGTAGGAGCGGACCTGCTGCGCGGTGACGACGAGGTCGAAGTCGTGCGGGATGTGGCGCCGGGTCTGCCCGAGCAGCTTGTCGTCGATGTTGGAGATCAGGCCCGTCTTGAACTTCTTGGTCACCTTGTTGAGCTGCGTGTTCGTCTCCTTGAAAGGTGCCCAGCGCTGCACGCTGTCGGGCAGAAACCCCGAGCGGGAGGGCTCCAGGGGCCAGTCCAGGCGCTTGGAGATCTCCACTGCCGTGCGGCGCAGGACCTCGGCATACAGCTCATAGGAGCCCGACTCGATCTGGCGCTCGATCTCGTGGAAGTTCGCGATCAGCTCCTCGCGATCGATCGTGAACCCGTCGCGCGCCGCCTCCCTCTCGAAGGCATCGACGATGCCCTGCTCCCAATCGATCAGCGTGCCGTAGACGTCGAACGTGACCAGCGAGATCTGCTTGGGAAGCGCCATGAGGGCCGCCATGATAGGAGCTTGCCGGCCTGAGCAGCCGCGCGGTCGGGGGCCGTTGAACTATCGTGCCCCGCCCATGGACCTTCTCGAGTACAAGGGAAAGCAGGTTCTCGCGCGCCACGGCGTCGCGCAGCTCCCCGGCAGGGAAGCCACGACCGTCGACGAGGCCGTGGCCGTCGCCGAGGAGGTCGGCTACCCGGCCATCATCAAGGCGCAGGTCAAGATCGGCGGCCGCGGGAAGGCCGGCGGGATCAAGCTGGCCAACACGCCGCACGAGGTGCGCGAGCACGCGACGAACATCCTCGGGATGGACATCCGCGGCCACACCGTTCACGTGCTGTGGGTCCAGCGCGCGAGCAAGATCACGAGCGAGTACTACGCCGCCGTCGTCTTCGATCGCGCGGCGAAGGCGCCGCTCGTGATGCTCTCCACCAAGGGCGGCATCGACATCGAGCAGGTCGCGGCGGACCATCCCACCGCGCTGGCGACGCTGCACGTCGATCCGCTCGTCGGCTTCCATCCGTTCCACGCGCGGCGCCTGGCCTACGAGGCCGGCGTCGACGCCGACGTCGTACGGCTCGTCGGCGACATGCTCGCCACGCTCTACGAGGCCTTCACGCAGGAGGAAGCGACGCTCGTCGAGGTCAACCCGCTCGTCATCACGCCGGAGCGCGAGGTCATGGCGCTCGACGCGAAGGTCACGCTCGACGACAACGCCATGTTCCGCCATCCTGACAACGCCGCGCTCGACGACCTCATCGACGCCGACGAGCAGGAGACGATGGCCAAGCAGCGCGGGCTGACGTACGTCAAGCTCGACGGCGACATCGGGATCTTCGGCAACGGCGCCGGGCTCGTCATGTCGACGCTCGACGTCGTCGCCCACGCCGGCGGCAGGCCCGCGAACTTCCTCGACGCCGGCGGCGGCGCGAAGGCGGAGGCGATCGCCGCCTCCGTCGAGGTCATCCTCTCCAACCCGAACGTCAAGGCGGTCCTGTTCAACGTCTTCGGCGGGATCACGCGCTGCGACGAGGTCGCCCGCGGGATCATCGACGCCTACGAGATCCTCAAGCCGAGGGTGCCGTTCGTCGTGCGGCTGGACGGCACGAACGACGTCGAGGCGCGCGAGCTGCTCGCCGGCGCGAACCTGCCCCACGTGTATCCCGAGGCGACGATGGACGGCGCCGCCGAGCGCGTCGTGGCGCTCGCGCGAGAAGGCGTCACCGCATGAGCATCCTCGTCGACGAGAGCACGCGCCTGGTCGTCGCCGGCCTGACCGGCCGCGAGGGCAGCTACCACGCGATGAACAACCGCCGCTACGGCACGAACGTCGTCGCGGGGGTCACGCCGGGCAAGGGCGGCCAGGACGTCGAGGGCGTGCCGGTCTTCAACACGTTCCGCGAGGCCGTGGCGGCGACGGGCGCGAACACCGCGATGATCTTCGTGCCGCCGCGCTTCGCCGCCGACTCGATCCTCGAGGCCGAGGATGCGGGCATCGCCACGATCGTCGCGATCACCGAGGGAATCCCGGCACACGACGAGCTGCTGATCTACAACGTGCTCGAGCGCAACCCGGACGTGCGCCTGATCGGGCCCAACTGCCCCGGCGTGCTGTCGCCCGGCAAGGCCAACGTCGGGATCATCCCCGCGGCGTTCTTCAAGCCCGGCAACGTCGGCGTCGTCTCTCGCTCCGGCACGCTGACCTACCAGATCGGCAACGAGCTGGCGCAGAGCGGCTTCGGCAACTCGACGATCGTGGGGATCGGCGGCGACCCGGTTCCCGGTTCCTCGTTCGTCGACATCGTCGCGCTCTTCGAGGACGACCCGCAGACCGAGCTCATCGTCATGAGCGGCGAGATCGGCGGCTCCGCCGAGGAGGAGGCGGCCGCCTACATCGCCGAGCACGTGAGCAAGCCCGTCGTCGGCTACGTCGCAGGGCTGACGGCGCCGCCCGGCAAGACGATGGGCCACGCCGGCGCGATCGTCTCGGGCTCAAGCGGCGGCGGGCAGGCGAAGATCGACGCGCTGGAAGCGGTCGGCGTGCGGGTCGGCCGGACGCCGACGCAGGTCGCCCACATCGCCGTCGAGATCCTCGGCGGCAGCGGCGTCCGTCAGAACGCGTAGCGCACGCGCAGCCACGGCGCGCGGCGCTCCATGAGCGTGCGCAGCTCGCGCACGCGCGCACCCTTCCAGCCGCGCCGGTAGCGCACGTTCCAGCCGCCGGTCTGCGAGCGCTTGGGCTCCTGCGTCTCCGGCGTCCAGAGGACCTCCTCCGCAGTCGGATGCCAGCCGAGGTTGACCTCGTGCAGGCGGTCGTTGTGGGTGAGGAAGATGATCTCCGCCGCCATCTGCGCCTTCGCGCGCGGCCCGATGCCGGCATCGAGCTCGCCGAGCAGTTCGTCCCACGCCTCCAGCCAGCCGTCGGC
>Ga0247713_1001507_pt1 | contig 11511 bp, 13 predicted proteins | sample 21E_NmetaG_FD_189936 | JGI IMG/M metagenome (GOLD analysis project Ga0247713, IMG submission 189936) | Soil microbial communities from hillslope of Landscape Evolution Observatory, University of Arizona, Oracle, AZ, United States - 2-1-E_N | ecosystem: Engineered > Artificial ecosystem >... | reverse complement strand
CATGAAGCGGACGACGCTCTCGCCCGCGCGGCGGACGACGATCGCGCCGACGATCGTGCCGAGGCCGATGCCCCCCCACACGCCGAGGCCGCCCTCCCAGACGGCGAAGACACCCCACCACTCGTCCGGGACCTCGTCCCAGCTCGTGACCACGTGGTAGAGGCGCGCGCCGACGATCCCGGCTGCGACGCCCCAGACGGCGACGCGCAGGACGAGGTCCCAGTCGCCGCCGCGGCGGGTCCAGCGGACCCCGGTGAGCGCCGTGGCGGCCGCGATCGCGACGAGCAGGGTGAGTCCGTACGCGTGGAGCGAGACGGGGCCGACGTCGATCTGCCCCTGCGAAGGCGACGGGATCGAAGCGAGGAGCGTGGCGAGCGGCGTCACGGCACCACGGATTCTGCCGCGTGGCGGCGGCCGGCGCGCCTAGAGCAGGATCTTCAGCGCCGTCTCCGGGGGGCAGCCGCGCTCCACGAGCGCCACCGCGGCGTGGAGGTCGACGTCGTGCCGCGCGGCGATCGCCGCCGCGGCGTCGGCCGGGTAGCCGGCGCGCTCGAGCGCGTCGCGCCGCCAGCGCTCGATCCGCTCGAGCTCGCTCTGTTCGTGAAGCTGTGCCGCCGTCATCGCTGCTGCCTTTCTCCCGTGGACCTCTGTCGGTCAAACGACGGCGAGGCGACACCCCTTCCCGGGTGATGCGGATTAACGGAGCCTTAACGAGCGTGACGGCGACCGCCCGGGCCGGGGCGGCCGCCGTCCTGCCCGCCTCAGCCGGCGGCGGTGGCCGGCGCGGAGGAGCGCGCGCGGCGGCCGACGACGAGGAGCAGCGCGAGCGCGCCGAGGAGCGCTGCCGCGCCCCCGATCGTCCACGCGAGCGAGCCGCGAGCGTCCGGCGCCGCGGCGGGCGCGGGCGCACCCACCTGCACGGGCGCGAACGTGTGGACCTGGCCCGCGTACCCGTCCGCGACGGTGTACTCCCACGTGCCGCCGGACGGGAACTCGACGCGGAACCGGTACTGCCCGCCGCTGCCCACGGGGTCGGCGGAGAACCGGCGGACCTCGCCGGTGTCGCGGTTGCGGATCGTGAGCACCGGGTCGAGGCCGTCCATCGGCGTCACGCCGTGGGCGCGGATCGTCACCGTCGGCTCCCACGTGGCGGAGCCGTCGGGGAGAGGCGAGATGCCGGCGGTCGCGAAGCCTCCCGCGGCGGCGGCGCCGGCGACGACGAGCGCGGCGAGGGCGGTCGGTACGAGCAACGTGCGCATTGCGAGACCTCCTGGTGGCTGACGCTCCTACACCGCCCGGAGTACGGCGGTTCCGCTAGCGCAGGTCCCGCGCGAGGCGCACCGCCGCCTCGCGCCCTCCGAGCGCGCCCTCGAGCCGGTAGGTGACGCCGTCGCGCTCCCAGAGGAGGACGTCGCCGGCGAGGCGGCGCGTCTCCTCCCGCACCTCCCCGTTCGCGTCGCGGAAGAGCAGGACGTGCGGCGCGCCCTCGATCCAGATCCCGCGCGCGCCGCGGCCGACGTCGACCTCGACGGCGTCGCTGGACGGCCCGACGAGCTTCAGCACGAACGGCGTCTGCTGCCCGCGGAACTGCGTCAGCACGAGCGCGCCGGCAGCGCGGCGGCAGACGACGGAGACCATGCAGCCGGGGATCGACCGGTCGAGGCGCACGGTGCCGCAGCCGGCCTCGGCGGGCACCAGCACCGGGAAGTCGACCGCCCGTCGCGCCTCGGCGAGCGTCACCGGCTCTCCGGGGGCGAGCGGCGCGCCCGGGCGCGCCGGCGGGACGGTCTCGACCCGCTGCACCTCCGCCCCGCGCAGCCGCAGGAGCTCGAGGAGCGCGGTCCGCGCCTGCGGCACCGCGAGCGCGGCGGCGAGGAGCGCCGCGAGCACGGCGGCCGCGAGCGCGAGGACGCGCGGCCGCGACCGCCGCCGGGCGGGGGCGGCGCGCAGGCGAGCCGCGACCGCCGCGGAGAGGTCGGGCGCAGGCGGCAGCTCGAGGTGCTCGCCGAGCGCGCGCAGCCGTGTCTCGAGGTCACGCACCGGCCGGCTCCTCCGCCTCCTCGAGCAGCGCCCGCAGCCGCTCGAGCGCCCGCGAGAGCCGCGACTTCACGGTGCCGGGGCGGACGCCGAGCGCGGCGGCGGTCTCCGCCTCGGAGAGGTCGAGGAAGTAGCGGCACGCGACGACGAGCCGCTCCTCCTCGCGGAGGCGCTCGACCGCGCGCAGCAGCCGCGCCCGCTCCTCGGCAGCCGCGGCGGCCGCGTCCGGCCCGTCCGCCGCCGCGCGCTCCGCCAGCGCGGCCGCGCGCACCGCCAGCGCCGCGCGGCGCCCGGCGGTCCGGCGCCTGTTCCGCGCCTCGTTGGCGACGATCCGGAGCAGCCACGGCCGGAACGGCGCGCCGCGGCGGAAGCGCCCGAGCGCGCGGTACGCCTTCACGAACGCCTCCTGGGCCGCGTCCTCGGCGTCGGCGGCGTCGCCGGCGACGAGGTAGGCGGTGCGAAACGCGATTCCCTGGTGTGTCTGCACGATCCGTTCGTAGGCGCGCACGTCGCCGCGCCGTGCGCGCTCGACGAGCTCCGCCTCGGTCGGTGGACGGCCCTCCACTCGCGGCTACTACACCGGACCCGGCGGTCCGGTTCCAGGCGGCGCTACGCCGCCGGCTCGATCAGGCGCCGGAAGTAGTCGTCGACGGACTCGTTCGAGACGTCGAGCGGCGCGATGTAGCGGCGGCTGGCGACGATCCGGCCGTCGCGGACGCGCGAGATGACGACGCCGCGGAGGTCGAGCATCTGCCCGTCGCGGCGCGTCCCGTAGATCCGCCACTCCGCCCACACCGTGTCGCCCTCGACGGCCGTCCCGCGCAGCTCGGCCTGGAGGTCGGGGACGTTCTGGATCATCAGCGTCCAGTTCCGCCGTACCTGCTCGCGCCCGCGGAACGTCTGCGACGGGTGGACGAGGTCGTCGCTCTGCAGGTCCTCGTGGAAGCAGTCCGCGAGCGCGTCCACGTCGTGCGCGTTCAGCGCCGCCGCCTGCCGCTCCATCACCCCCCGCGGGTCGTCCACCGCGCGAAAGCCTACTAACCGCGGCGCGGACGCGTCACGCAACCGCGCCCTCGCCGAGGAGGTGCTTGACCTCGGCGAAGAAGTCGGCGTTGGGCGCGACGCGGTAGCCCGCGCCGAGCTCCAGCCGGCGGAAGCACGTGTCGCTCTCGATCTCGACGTAGACGGGGGCCTCGCCCGGAAAGTCGCGGAGCAGCGTCGCCAGCTCGCGGACGACGCCGGCGTGCGCGCGGCGCGCGTCCACCCGCAGCCGCACCTCCCGCCGCTCGGGCGTCGCCTCGAACGCGGCGACCTCCATCGCGAGCAGCTTCGTCTCGCCCTCCTTGTGGTCGATCCGGCCCTTGACGACGAGGATCCGGTCCGCGACGCAGAGCTCGCGCGCCTGCGCGTAGACGGAGTTGAACACGACGACCTCCGCCCCGCCGGTGACGTCGTCGAGCCGGAGGAAGACCATCGGCTCGCCCTTCTTCGTCGTCAGCTGCTTCACCGCGCCGACGATCCCGCCGACGGTGACGATCTCGCCGTCGCGCCGGCGCTCGAGCTCGGCGAGCGTGCAGTCGGTCTTGCGGCGGAGCTGGTCGCGGATCGAGTGGAGCGGGTGCTCCGAGACGTAGAGGCCGAGCGTCTCCTTCTCCAGACGCAGCAGCTCCGGCTTCTCGAACTCGCCGGGCGGGACGACCGGGTGGTGCCGCGGCTTCTGCTCCTCCTCGCCGCCGAGGTCGAAGATCGAGCCCTGCCCCGCCAGCCGGTCCTGCTGCTGCTTCTGCCCCCACGCGAGCGCCTGCTCGAGCACGGCCAGCATCCCCCGCCGCGTCGCGCCGGTCGAGTCGAGCGCGCCGCACTTGACGAGCGCCTCGAGCGAGCGCTTGTTCGCGACCTGCGGGTCGACGCGCTCGCAGAAGTCCCAGATCGACTCGAACGGGCCGCCCTCCTCGCGTGCGCGGATGATCCCGCGGGCGGCCGGGTCGCCGATCCCCTTCACCGCGTTCAGCCCGAACCGGATCTTCCCCTCGACGACGGCGAAGTCGCACATCGACGAGTTCACGTCCGGCGGGAGCACCTCGATTCCGAGCTCGTCGCAGGCGTTGACGTAGAACGGGACCTTGTCCTTCGTGTTCATCACGGAGCTGATCAGCGCCGCCATGTACTCGCACGGGTGGTTCGCCTTCAGCCACGCCGTCCGGTACGAGATGAGCGCGTAGCAGGCGGCGTGCGACTTGTTGAACGAGTAGTCCTGCGCCTGCTCCATGTCCTTCCAGAGCTGGTTCGCGACCGACGGCGTCACGTCGTTCTGCGCGCAGCCCTCGAGGAACTCGTCCTTCAGCGAGGCCATCAGCTCGTGGATCTTCTTGCCGATCGCCTTCCGCAGCGTCTCGGCCTTCGCCGGGCTGAAGCCTGCGAGTTCCTTCGCGATCTGCATGTACTGCTCCTGGTAGATGCAGATCCCGTACGTGCTGCCGGTGATCGGCTTCAGGCGCGGGTCGAGGTACGTCACCTGCTCCTGCCCGTGCTTGCGCCGGGCGTAGACCGGGATGTACGCCATCGGGCCCGGCCGGTACAGCGCGACGAGCGCGATCAGGTCCTCGAACTCGGTCGGCTTCACCTGCCGGAGCGCCTCGCGCATCCCCGACGACTCGAACTGGAAGACGCCGGTCGACTCGCCGCGCTGCAGCATCTCGTACGTCCTGCGGTCGTCGAGCGGGAGCGCGCGGATGTCGACGCCCTCGACCAGCGCGAGCGCCTTGTCGATCACGTCGAGGTTCCGCAGGCCGAGGAAGTCCATCTTCAGGAGGCCGAGCTTCTCGACGTCGCCCATCGGGAACTGCGTGACGACCTCCTGCTCGGCGCCCTTCTGCTGGAGCGGGATCACCTCGATCAGCGGCTGCGCGCCGATGACGACGCCCGCGGCGTGGATCGAGTCCTGCCGGACGAGGCCCTCGAGGGGCTTCGCGAGCTCGACGATCTCCTTCGCCAGCGGGTCGCGCTCCACCTCCGCCCGGAGCGGCTGCCCCGGCTTGAGGCACTCGTCGAGCGTCTGCCCCGGCCCCTCGGGGATGAGCTTCGCGATGCGGTCGACGGCCCCGTACGGGATCTCGAGCACGCGCCCGGCGTCGCGGACGGCGGCCCGCGCGGCCATCGTCCCGAAGGTGATGATCTGCGCGACGCGGTCGCGCCCGTACTTCTCCGCGACGTACGCCATCACGCGCTCGCGCCCCTCGACCGAGAAGTCGATGTCGATGTCGGGCATGTCCTTGCGGCCGGGGTTGAGGAAGCGCTCGAAGAGGAGGTCGTACCGGATCGGGTCGATGTCGGTGATCTCGAGGCAGTATGCGACGAGGCTGCCGGCGGCGGAGCCGCGGCCGGGGCCGACGCCGACCCCGTTGCGCTTCGCGAACGCGACGAAGTCCCAGACGATCAGGAAGTAGTCGGCGAAGCCCATCTCGCGGATCGTCTTCAGCTCGAACCGCAGCCGCTCCTGGAGCTCGGGCGTCGAGGTGCCGTAGCGCCGCTCGAGCCCCTTCTCGCACAGCTCCACCAGGTACTCGAAGGCGTCGCGGTCGTCCGGCGTCGGGTACTTCGGGAGGTGGATCTTCCCGAGCTCGATCGTGACGTTGCAGCGCTCGGCGATCTCGAGCGTCCGCCGCATCGCCGCCTCCTGCCCGGGGAAGTCGAGCGCCATCTCCGCCGGGGTCTTGAAGTAGAACTCGTTCGTGTCGAACCGCCAGTGGTTCGGGTTCTTCAGCGAGTCGCCGGACTGGATGCACAGCAGCGCCTCGTGCGGGTACGCGTCGGCCGCCGTCAGGTAGTGGACGTCGCCGGTGGCGACGAGGGGGAGCCCCGACGCCGCCGCGAGCTTCTCGAGCTGCGGGTTGATCCGCGCCTGCTCCGCGAGGCCGGCGTTCTGCAGCTCGACGTAGACGTTGTCGCGGCCGAACACCTGCGCGAGTCGGTCGAGGTCGGCGGCGGCGTCCTGCGGCCGGTCCTCCTTCAGCGCGGTGCACACGCGGCCGGAGAGGCAGCCGGACAGCGCGACGAGGCCCCTGCCGTGGCGCTCGAGCAGCTCCCAGTCGACGCGCGGCTTGTAGTAGTAGCCCTCGAGGTAGCCGAGCGAGGAGAGCTTGATCAGGTTGCCGTAGCCCTCGTTCGTCTCGGCGAGCAGCGTCAGGTGCGCGTACCCCTTCTGCTGCGCGCGGCGGTCGTCGGCGACGTAGACCTCGCAGCCGAGCAGCGGCTTCACGCCGTGCTTCCCCGCCTCGCGGTACAGCTCGACCGCGCCGGCGAGCGAGCCGTGGTCGGTGAGCGCGACGGCCGGCATCTCGAGCTCCGCCGCGCGCGCCGCGAGCGCCGGGATGCGGCACGCCCCGTCGAGGATCGAGTACTCCGAGTGGACGTGCAGGTGGACGAACGGCGCGGTCACGGGAGGGGCATTCTCGCAGGCGGTCAAGACGGCCTGGGATCGCCGCCGGTCCACGACCCGTCGGAGCCTCTTCGGGCTCCCACGGGCCGGGGTTTGGGGAGAGGGCGGAGGCGCCTGGGGCTCAGGAGCGTCGAACCTGCAGCCCGGGTGCCACCGCTCGTTCCGGTTATGCACGGTGCGCGTACGAGTCGAAACATGGCAGGACGATGCGTCGTACGATCCCGCGGTGCGTCCGCCGCCCGACCGCCTCGCGCGGCTCCCGGAGCAGTACTTCACGGCGCTGCTCGCACGCGTCGCGGCGGCCGCGGAGCGCGGCGGCGCGCCGGTCGTCGACCTCGGGCGCGGGAACCCGGAGACGGGCCCGCCGGCGCACGTCGTCGAGCGGCTCGCGGCGGCGGCGAGCGATCCCCGCGCCCACGGCTACCCGCCCTTCCGCGGCCTCCCCGCGTTGCGCGAGGCCGTCGCCGCCCGCTACGCCTCGGAGTACGGCGTCGACCTCGACCCGGAGCGCGAGGTCGCCGTCGTGCCCGGGACGAAGACGGCGCTCGTCGAGCTCGCGCTCGTGCTCGCGCAGCGCGGGGACGCGATCCTCCTCCCCGACCCCGGATACCCCGACTACCCGTCCGCGGTCGCGCTCGCCGGCGCGCGGCTCGTGCCGCTCCCGCTCGACGCGGCGCGCGGGTGGGCGCCGGACTGGGACGCGGCTCCCCCGGACGGCGTCGCGGCGGTCTACCTCAACTACCCGTCGAACCCGTGCGCCGCGGCGGCGCCGCCCGGCACGTTCGCCGCCGCCGTCGAGTACGCGCGCCGCACCGGCGCGGTCGTCGTGCACGACTTCGCGTACGGCGACCTCGTCTTCGACGGACGCCGCCCCGCGAGCTTCCTCGCGGAGCCGGGGGCACGGGAGGTGGGCGTCGAGCTGTTCTCGATGTCGAAGACGTACGGGATGGCGGGCTGGCGCCTCGGCTTCGTCGTCGGCAACGCGGACGTCGTCGCCCGCGTGGAGCTCCTGCAGGACCACGTGCGCGCGGGGATCTTCCGCCCCGTCCAGGAGGCGGGCGTGGCGGCGCTGACGGGGCCGCAGGAGTCGGTCGAGGAGCGGCGCGCGGCGTACGAGCGCCGGCGCGACCGCGTCGTCGCGGCGCTCGGACGGGGGCGTGCCGAGGGGACGTTCTTCTGCTGGCTGCCGCTGCCGGACGGGGTCACCGTCGAGCGGCTGCTCGAGGAGCACCGGGTCGCCCTCGCGCCCGGCTCCGGGTTCGGCGCGCGCGGCGCCGGGATGGCGCGGCTGTCGCTCGCCGTCGACGACGAGACGCTCGAGCGCGGGCTCGACCGGCTGGCGCCGCTCTTCCGCCCCTAGGCAAGCGCCGCCCGGCGCGTCACAATGCGCGGCGAGGAGGGAGACGCGACGCTCGAGATCGTCTTGGCCCTGGTTGCGCTGCTGCCGTTCGCGGCGCTGCTGCTGTGGCTGCTGAACCGTCCCGGGGACGAGGACGAGGAGGAGCTCGCGGGGCTCGTCGCGGAAACCTGGCCGCACGCGCGCGAGTGGCTGGAGCGGGACCCGTGAGCGCGGAGCCCCTCGACGCCTGGCACGAGCGCTTCGCGGCGGAGCTGCGCCGCTCCGGCGACTACGGCGCGGCGCTCGTCGCCGCGGACGCGCGCCGCTCGGCCCCGCTCGCCGGCGCGTGGGGCTCGTGCGAAGGCTGCGGTGGCCCGGCGGCGGCCGACGGCGCCTGCCCCGCCTGCGGCGGCGACGCGGCCTGAGTCAGCCGATCCCGTAGCGCCGCGCGAGCGCGTCCCAGCCGTACCGCGCGCCGTGCCAGGTCGCCGCGACGGAGACGAGCTCCGGGTTGCGCGCCGCCGCCGTCGAGAGGAAGCGCGGGACGGGCGCGATCGCGACGCGCCAGAGGTTGAGGCGGTCGGCATCCCAGCACGCGCCGATCGTCGGGTCGTCGCTGCGCTCGACGTCGGTGTGGCCGTCGCACGCCTGGCAGAGGAGCTCGAGCCGCTCGGCGCCGACGTCGAAGGCGCGGCCGTGCAGCTCCCGCGCGAGCGCCGACCCGCGGCGCCCGTGCCCCGGGTCGTGGTGCTCGTTCTCGCGCTGCGCGTCGTGGAAGAGCGCGAACAGGAACAGCACCTCCGGGTCGCAGCCGGGGACGTGCGGGAGGAGCTCGGCGCCGGCATGCCCCACCGCCTGCCAGTGGAGCTCCCCGTGGTGCCACGAGCCGGCGAGCGGCGCGCGCTCGACGACCGCCGGCACGAGCTCGGCGACGCCGATCACGCCGCGGCCCCCGGCGGCGGCGCGCCGAAGCGGCGCCCGCCGCAGAGCTCCCGCGTCGCCGCGCAGAACCGCAGGAACGCCTCGTCGGGGCGCGAGCTCGGGCGCACCTTGCCCGGGAACGCGTTCGCGCCGGAGGAGTGGACGCGCCGGCCGCCGTGCTCCAGCCGCACGATCCAGTACGCGCCGACGCCGGGAGCCTCGTACCGCTCCCGCCACTCCCACGCGCCCGCGCGGTCCACGGCGCGCCAGAAGCTGCGCCACTCCTCGGGCGACGGCTGGAGCGCGACGGTCTCGCCGCCTGCCGACCACGTCAGCCGCGCGTCGCGCCAGCGCACGAGCACGTCGTCGTAGGCCAGCTCGAGCTCGACCGGCTCGCCCACCGCTACACCCGGTACGCCATCAGGATCGCGTCGGTGAAGCTCCCGTCGGTGCGCCGGTAGTGGCGCACGCGGTACCCCTCGCGCTCGAACCCGAACGCCTCGTACAGGGCGATCGCCGCGTCGTTGTGCGGGAACACGTGGAGCTCCAGCTTCTCGACGTCGTGCTCGCGCGCCCACTCGACCGCCTGCGCGAGCAGGGCGCGCCCGATCCCGCGCCGGCGGTGCGACGACGCGACCATCAGCCCGAGGTCGGCGACGTGGACGCTCGCCGGGTGCTGGTCGCGCGCGAGGGAGAGCCGGGCGACGATCTCCCCCTCGTCCGTCTCGACCGTGTAGACCGCCGCGTGCGGGTAGCGGCGGATCGCGCGGAGGTACCGCCGCTCGTCGGCGACGCTCCGCCAGTCGCTCGTCGTGATCAGCCACCCGCCCGGCTCCGCGCCGACGGCGCGCGCGAGCTCGACGAGCGGAGCGGCGTCGCCCGGCTCCGCCGGCCGCACGCGCCAGCCGCTCATCCGACGACGACCCCGTGGCCGCCGCGGCGCGGGTCGCCGGCGGCCGCGAGCGCGCCGTTCCGCCGCTCGACGGCCGAGACGCCGCCGAAGTAGAGGTTGCGCTCGCGCCACCCCGCGACGGCGTTGCCCCGCCGTTCGAGCTCCTCGAGCACCGCCGGGTCGGTCCCGCCCTCGCAGTGGACGACGTCGCCGTCCCAGTGCAGGCGCGGCCGCGCCACCGCCTCCTCGACGCCGAGCCCGTGCCCCAGGACGTTCACCGCCACCTGGAGGACGGCGCCGCGCAGTCTGAGCGACCCGGCGCTGCCGAGGACGAGCCGCGTGCGGCCGTCCTCGAGCGCGATCGACGGCGCCATCCCGCTCGTGAGCCGCGTCCCGGGGCGCGCGCCGCCGCCGGACTCGTCGAGGTCGAACTCGCCGAGCATGTTGTTGAGCTGGATCCCCGTTCCCGGGACGACGACGCCGGAGCCGGCGCCCGTCGAGATCGAGAGCGAGGCGGCGTTGCCGGCGGCGTCGAGCACCGAGACGTGCGTCGTCCCGCCGGCGGCGACCGGCTCGGCGTGCGCCTGCGCCCCCGCCTGGATCCGCGCCCACCCCAGCTCCAGCGCCTCGGACGCCTGCAGGCGCCGCGCAAGGCCGCCGCGGTGGAGCTGCGCCGCGAACCGGCGGTCGCGCGCCCGCGCCTGCTCGCGCATCACCTCGACGAGGAGCGCGGCCGCACCCGCGCTCCCGGGCGGCCCGCCGAGGCGCCCGCGCTCGAGCAGCCTCAGGCCGTAGCCGATGAGGACGCCGCCCGCCGACGGCGGCGGGTTCGAGCGGAACTCGTAGCCGAGGAACGGCGTGCTGACGGGCCGGCGGCGGACGACGCGGTAGCGCCGCAGGTCCTCCTCGGTCAGCGCGCCGCCCTGCTCGCGCACGTGCGCGACGACGGCGCGCGCGAGCTCGCCGCGATAGAGCGGCTCCGACCCGTGCGCGGCGACGAGCTCCATCGTCGCCGCGAGCTCGGGCATCGCGAGCCGGTCGCCGGCAGCGAGCGCGCGCCCGTCGCGGCCGTAGATCGTCCGCGACTCCGCGGTGTGGCGGAGGATCGGGTCGAGGATCTCGTGGAGGTACGCCTGCTCGCGCGTGAGCTCGACGCCGCCGCGGGCGAGGCGGACCGCCGGCTCGAACAGCTCCGCCCACGGCAGGCTGCCGAAGGAGCGGTGCGCGGCCTCGAGGCCGGCGACCGTCCCCGGGACCGCGACGGAGGCGCCGCCGACGCGGAAGACCTGGGTCGAACCGCCCGAGAAGTCGACCTCCACCGCGTCCATCTGCGCAGACGCGCGGCCGCCGCCGAGCCCCGGGATCGCGACGAAGAAGTCGAACACGCGCGTGGAGCGGTCGCGCGCGCGGTGGACGAGCATGAAGCCGCCGCCGCCGGGGCCCGTGAGCGGGCTCTCGGCGACCCACGAGGCGAGCGACGCGGCCACGCACGCGTCGACCGCGTTCCCTCCGGCCTCGAGCACGTCGATCCCCGCCCGCGCGGTCAGCGGATGCCCTGCGGCGACGGCGCCGTCCATCGGCAGAGCGTATCCCCCCGCATCGCCGGTTCAGCCTCGCGCGCGGCGTGCCGATACCACCCATGGGATGGGTGGCGAGGGGACGCAGCACGTCCGGTTGCTGGCGAGCGCATGCGCGACCGCGGCCGCGGTCTTCGTGCTCCTGCACGCCGTCGACGTCGACCTCGGCGCGCCGCCGGCGCCGCCGCCGCCGGCACCCGAGGCGGTCGCGCCCGCGCCCGTCTGGCTGACGCGTCCGCCGCGGCCGGAACCGGCCGTCGTCCCGCCGTCCGCGCCCGAGGCGGAGGCGCGTCCCGCGGACGCGGGT
>Ga0247713_1001506_pt1 | contig 11511 bp, 11 predicted proteins | sample 21E_NmetaG_FD_189936 | JGI IMG/M metagenome (GOLD analysis project Ga0247713, IMG submission 189936) | Soil microbial communities from hillslope of Landscape Evolution Observatory, University of Arizona, Oracle, AZ, United States - 2-1-E_N | ecosystem: Engineered > Artificial ecosystem >... | reverse complement strand
GCGAGATGCGCGTGGGTGACGACGAGCGCCTGCTCTACACGTTCGAGCCCGGGCGTTAGCTCGGCCACACGGGATGCGATTCCGTCTCCGATGTAAACGGGATACCTGCCGCCCGAAGATCGAACCTCGATCGGAACTCCGTGGCCGGCGCGGCGGGCGATCTCGCCGGCGATGTCTTCCGGCGCACGGCCGCCGGCTTCGACCGTCACGTCGGCAACCTCGTCGTAGATGCCCGATCGTTCGTCGAACAACTTCTCGAGGTCGCCAACCTGCAGCATCGGACGCGCGTCGTCGCCGCCGACGCGCCGCCTTACCTCGTCGAGCGACACCTTCAGGTAGACGGTCGTCACTTCGCGACGAGACAGGAGCGATGCAATTTCCTCCTGTGCCGGCGCGCCGCCCCCGAGGGCGACGATCTGTGGCGCCTCGTGGGCGAGCATCGCCCGCGCCGCGGCCGCCTCGCGCGCCCGGAAGCCGCCCTCGCCCTCTCGTTCGAAGATCTCCGCGACCGGCATTCCGGTTTCGTCCTCGACGAGCGCGTCGGTGTCGACGAATTCGACCCCGAGTTTTTGCGCAAGGACGCGCCCGACCGTCGTCTTGCCGGAGCCCATGAAGCCGATGAGAACGATCACGGATGCGCGCGGCGCGCCGTGCGGGCGACGTAACGCTCGTAGGCAGCAGTGAGGTCGCCCAGGGTGTCGCCGCCGAACTGCTCGAGAATCGAATCCGCCAGCACGAGCGCGACCACCGCCTCGCACACGACGCCGGCGGCGGGAACCGCGCACACGTCGGTACGTTCCTGAAACGCGTCGGCGGCCTCTCCGGTGGCGAGGTCCACCGTCTTGAGGCGCTGCTTCAGGGTCGACAGCGGCTTCATCGCGGCCCGCACCCGCAACGTGCCGCCGATCGACATGCCACCCTCGGTACCACCGGCGCGCGCGCTGGAACGAGACAGCCCGGGCTCGATCTCATCGTGCGCCTCGGTCCCGCGGCGCGCCGCCGATGCGAACCCATCGCCCACTTCGACACCTTTTATTGCCGGCACCGCCATGAGCGCGTGCGCCAGACGACCGTCGAGCTTGCGATCCCAGTGAACGTGCGAGCCGAGGCCGACCGGAAGGCCAAACGCGAGCACCTCGACGATGCCTCCGAGCGAGTCGCCGGCGGCTCCGGCGGCGTCGATCGCGGCCACCATCCGAGGCGAAGATTCTGAGTCGAAACAGCGAACCGGATCGGCGTCGATCGCCTCGAGGTCGCCCGGGCCGGGCACCGGCGAATCGTCGGGAACTGCGACGTCGCCGATCCGCACCACGTGAGAGACGACCTCGATCCCCAACCGTCCGAGCAGCGACTTCGCCACCACCCCAATCGCCGAACGAGCCGCGGTCTCGCGCGCGCTGGCGCGCTCGAGTACGTTGCGGGCGTCGTCGAAGTCGTACTTGAGCATCCCGGGAAGATCGGCATGTCCGGGGCGCGGCCTGGTCAACACCTTCCCCCCCGGCTCGCCCTCGACCGGCATGACGTGCGCCCACTTCCCCTCGTACTCCGAGTTGCGCACGACGATCGCCACCGGGCTCCCGAGCGACTTTCCGGCCCGCACGCCGGCAAGCACCTCAATCTCGTCGCGTTCGATCTTCATGCGGGGCCCGCGCCCGTAGCCGTGACGCCGGCGCGCGAGCTCGTCGCCGATGGCCTTCAGCGACACCGGGATGCCCGCGGGAAGACCCTCTAGGATCGCTACCAGCGCAGGTCCGTGCGACTCGCCGGCGGTGAGATACCGAAGCCGTGGCATGGCTTCATCCTCCCATGACGACGAAAGGCGCTACTTGAGGATCTCTTCGCCCTCGCACAAGTTGAACTCGTCGTCTCCGAACAGCAGCGTGGCGCACTTGCCCCTGATCGACAGCACCTGGAAGCTCTCGGCGAACGTCTCGCCCTGGGACACCGTGTAAACGGTGCCGTCCACCTGAACCTGCGCCACGGTGTCACCGTTTTTGTTGAAGACGTCCATCAGCTTCACGGTGTGGCCTCCGACCGCGCCCCCGGTCTGCGTCTGCGGCGCGCCGCCGTTACCTCCGTTCCCGCCGCCGTTGCCGTCACCGTTCCCGTTGCCGTCGCCGTCGGTGCCGTCTCCATCCGCGGTCCCGCCGGTTTCGCCCGTTGTCCCGCCGGTGGTCGCCGCCGCGATCAGCGGAACGAACGGGTCGCGCGGCGCGAACACGTCGAACGTCTCGAGCGGGCCGCCGCGCCGTCCTCCCCCTCCGCCGGGCGCGTCGCCCTCGTCGACGTCCGCATCGGGTGGCGGCTCGACCGCGGTCGTGGTGGGAAGTGGCGCGGCCTCGTCGGGGGCGTCGCCGCCGCCTCTCAGGAAGAAGAAGTACACCATCACGAGGAGCACCAGCAGCAGCCCCACCACCAGCGCGATCTGCTGGCGGCTCGCTCCCTGGTCCGCAGGCTGTGTCGACACGTTGAGGCTCCTATCCTGCCGGGGTTGGTGTCGGAGTAGGCGACGGCGCGGGCGCGGGAGTCGTCGCCGCGCCTCCCGCCGTGGCGCCGGATGCCGGAAGCTCGAAGAAGATCCGGGCCACCGAATTCATGCGAATCTGAACGGTCTCGGTTTCGGCATCCTCCCCTTGGCTCATCGTCAGGGTGTCAAGCCGAAGCGCACGGTCGAGGAGGTAGAGGCGTCGAATGAAATCCTGGATCGAGAAATAGCCGCCTTCAGCGCCGATGGTAGCTCGAACCTCGGCCACTTGCGCGCCCTCCGGCGGAACGTCCGGCAGCTCCGGCGTAATCTGCACAAAATTCACGCCAGAACGCGTCGCAGCGTCCTGCACAAGGAAGATGAAATTCGCCACCTGATCGTCCTGTGGGATCAGCTCGCGAATCTCATTGAGGCGTGCTTCAAGTAGCGGCGCATTCTCTTGAAGTGCGCGAAGCCTGTCGAGGTCCGCCTGCAGTCGGATAGTTTCCGCGCTAGCGGTCTCAATCTGCTCGTTCACTTCCCTTAACTGGTTCTGTCGGGGCTTCACAAAAAAGAAGAAGAACGCAATGCATACAATCACCGCCACGATGGATGCCACTATTAGTTGGGCTCGGCCGCTCACGGCAGATCTCCAGTGAACCGTCGACTGAGCGCTCGTGGACCAAGCTCGATCGTGTTCTCGAATCCGACGACGTCGACGCCACTCAGATCGGCTTCAGTCGCACTATTCAGCCACACTGCGTTAAACCCACGTACCCCTGCGAGTCGAATCAGCCACTTAGCAACACCGGGCATGGTTAGTGAATTTCCGCGGAAGAAGATTCGCCCCACAGTCTCCTGATCGGCGACACGGATAGCGGCCGTTTCGGTACCCACAGGCTGCGCACCCTCCGTGGTCCCGGCAGAGCCGGTGAGCTCGTCGAACCAGATCTCACCTGGGATGACCATTGCAATCTCGGTGAGGATCGACGGCCAAGCGAGGTCGCCCTGCATGACACTGGTGAGGGCCAGCTCCTTGGCGATCACCTCCTGCTCGAGCGCGGCAAAGCGCTGCAACTCGTCGATTTCCGCCTGAAGTGCGGCATTGCGCGACTGAATCGACGTCAGCTCGTTGCGACGCGCCGCGATCTGCGTGCCCAGCATGAACCACCACACGAACAGCACGCCCAGCACGACCAGCCCGATCACCACGACGATGCCGAGATTGCGCCGGTGCCGGCGTCGCTCGGCATAGACGGGGGGCAGAAGATCAATGGGGCGCATCATTTGCGGCCACGCCCCATACCAAGCCCGATCGCCGCGGCCGCCACCTGCTCGACCTGCGCCAGTTGCTCCTGGGTCAATCGCGACTTGGAGGCGTCGAGGTCGTCGAACGGCGAGCCGCGCCTGACCGGCGTTCGCAGTAGATCCTGCAGGCCTTCGAACAACCCCGGTACCAGCGACCCCCCGCCGGTGACGATGACCGATGAGATCGGCTCACCTTCGTCCTGCGACAGGTAATACTCGACCGACCCGTGGATCTCCGACACGAGCGAGGCCACTTGATCGTCGAGGACCCGGCGCGCCGCGGGCGCACCGACCCCGCGTGCGAGATCGAGCTTGGTCGCCTCCGCCTCGTCGAACTCGAGGTCGATCTCCCGTCCGAGAGCAGAAGTTGCGTCGTCGCCGCCGATCATCAAAATGCGGACGAACTGCGGCTCACCTCCCCGGTGCACGACGATGTTCGTGGTCCCGGCACCTACGTCGACGACCGCCTCGGCGCCGGCGATCCCGAGTTCCCCCCGAGCAGCTGGTGACACCGCGCGCGCGACCGCGAAAGCGCTCAGATCGACGCCCGCCGGCTGGAGCCCCGCACTCGACGCGGCTCCGACGAACGACTCCACCATGTCGCTGGCGGCCGCGACCAACAGAAGTCGCAGCATGCGGTCGCCCGAATCGGTCGAATAGTCATCGAGAGTCCAGTAGTCGATTTCCGCATCCTCGACCGACATAGGAATGTGATCCGCTACCTGGAACCGGATCGAGCTCCTCAGCTCCTTCTCTTCGAGGTAGGGGACGTCGACCTGGCGCACAACGACCCGCTGGTTGGAGACTCCGACGATGACCTTCTTCGTCTTGAACCGCGCCCGCTTCCACAACTGAGCGATCGCATCCGCCACCTGGCCGTCGTCGCGCACCTCGCCGCCCGCTACCGCCCCGGGCGAGAGCGCCACTTGGCCGAAGCGCAACAACGACCACCCGCCGCGCGTTTGGGCGACGAGGGCGGCCCGGACCGCGCTCGTTCCGATGTCGAGACCGATGATCGGTCCGGCGCCGAAGGGCATCTAGCGCTCCTCGTCGACCTGGACGGCACGTTCGGTGAGATAGCGCTCGACGTCCTTGCGGCGAAGCCGGTAGTTCTTCCCGACCCGCACTGCGGCGAGCTGACCTGACTTGATGAGCCGGTAGACGGTCATGTTCGAGACGCGCATCAAACCGGCAACTTCTCCGACCGTGAGAAGCGGCTCACCGAAATCCTTCGTCGACACCCGCCACCTCTTCTCTCGTTCGCCGACGCCCTAGCTAACGTAAGCAACAGTAGTTGACAGCCGGGGCTGCTATTGCACAGTCCTTTTCAGAACCGCTCAAGAAGATCATTCGGCGCCAGAGCGCGAAGACTTGAGAATGACAGGGATGAGATTAGGGATTACAGGGCGTCACGGGCGGCTGTTACCGGTCGATCTCACTCCACGACAGCGGGCGCACCCGGAGGAACAGCGAGGACATGTTGTTCACCCAGCAGGGCGTGAGCAAGACCTCGGCGTTGCCGCCGATGTCGATCCGTTTGGCGATGACGGTGCCGTGGATCTTCACGATCCCGCCGCTGCCGCGCAGCCATGCCTGACCTTCCGGGGCAAAGAACGCCCCGATGATCTCGTCTTTCCCGGTGAGGTCGACGCTCCCCTGGCGGACAACGATGATCACGCTCTTGTTCACTGCAGGATCGTCGCTGCACGGACCCACGCCCGCCTTCCAAGTGACGGTTTGCTTCGACGAGAACGGATCACCGCCGGTCGGATAATCGAAGTAGGCAACGTAGGTGTTGCCGACGCCGGGGACACTTTGGACGGTCCCGTTCGTCGAGAAGCTGCCGGTGGGCGTCGTACAGGTCCCGTTGTTGTCGAGTTTCATCGAGCAGTACATGCCACGATCCTTCGCCGCCTGCTTGAGAAGGGCATAGTCCTCTTCCGTCAGCAGCTGCGGAGCCGAACGTTTGAAGTCGTCATTTCCGAAGCTCGAATAGGGAGGAGGCCCGGCCGGGGAGCCGGTCCACTGCGGGCACTGCGGAAGCCCCGCCAAGCTTCCTCCGTTACCGCTCTGGTCCCACTGCGACTGCCCGTTCGCAGTCCGGTTCGCGGTGCAGTTTAGGGGACCCGGGTGCTCGAGGTAGTCGTCTCCGCATGCAGTCTTCGAACCGCAGGAGATCTGCCCGAGCGCATGCGCCGCCGCGGGGGCCCCGATCTCCATGCTTTGGCCCGCCCAGAAGTGGCCGAGCTTGTAGTAGGGGTCGATCCCCTTGAACTCGAGCTTTTCCCGCCCTTCGACGTAACCCGGCGTGATCAGTGAGATCGAGATGGTTTCGGGGTTCCCGCCTTTCACAGTTGCGTATTCGATCGCGTACATCCCGACGGGGAGCCCCCGCGTGCTCATGCTCACGACCTGGCGCACGACGCGGGTAGCAGTTGGATGCTCGCCCGTCGAGGTGATCGCGAACAGCATCGGCTTGGTCGGCGGAGGATTGTCGTGGGCAACGCACACGGCCTTGGTGTCGTTGTCGGTCGACCACGGCTGGCCGGGCTTCCATGTCCCGACGCTCGGGAGCCGCTCGGCGGGCGGCAGGTCCTTGTCGAAAACGGTCAGGTAGGCGTTGAAGCGCCTGTTTGCCCCCAGGTTCCCCTCCGGGACAGAGATGGGCGGCTGCGCGCATCCCGCCTCGTTGAGGCGCTCCCAGCTGTAGCCAAAGCGGCGCAATTCCTGCAGGAGGCGCTCGACGCCCGATTCGGCGTAGCCAAGAGCTTCCGTCGCACGCCGATCATCCGAGCCCGAACGAAAATCCTGAATCGTCACGACCGCAGCGGCAGAGCTCACCACCGTTAGACCCGCGCCTATCAGGATCACAGTGACCATCGCGACGCCGCACTCGGAACGCATCCTGCGCAACCTGCTCATAATCATCGCCGGTTCCTTAACTGTGCTTGGCCTCGGAAATCCGAGGCTCTTTCTCCGACACGGACGCGAAATGCAAAATGCACGTTGGAGTACAACGAGGTATCGCCGGCCGATACTCCCGCATACCCCCTAGTTCCAGCCTCCATGAGCTCCGCCTGCGTCGTGACGCCGTTTCCATCCCAGTCGTAGCGGAGGTCATTGCTCGTGTACGAAAACAGTGGAGAATTTGGGATCAATTCGGCGCCGCGCACCAGCACCTCGTTGTTAAGACGAATGGTCTTGTCGGAGGCACGGTAGGTAAAGTTGAGGTTCTCGTAGTCCCCGACTTCATTCGGATTCTCATAGATGCCGTCACCATCGAAGTCGATGCGCACGTTGTACGCATCCGATGCCAACGACGAGAACAATTGACCTTCGCGTGTGTCGCGGATCATCCGGTTGAGCCCGGCACGCGCTTCCTCCGACACCCTGGCCACGTCTTCGGTCGTCTGCGATGCGCGCGTCCCGGCGAACAAGACCGAATAGAAGCCAACCGACGTAACCGACAAGATGAAGATTGCGACCAGTGACTCGACGATCGTGTAGCCGGCTTCATGCCTCGCCTTCATCGTTGATCCTGAGCTTCGCAACTCAGTTTGCCGATCTGCACGATCAACGCCGACTCCGGATAGCGAGAGTCGGTGGGCGCCGATACGATGCGAATTGCCTCGGGAAGGCTCGCTCGCACGACCCGTCCGTCCGCCGAGACGGACGACGTTTCGCCGAGCGTACTGCTCCACGATTGGAGGTATCCCTTCTTGCCGCCTCCCTGGAACAGATAAATATCCTCCTGTCCAAGCGGGGCGTCGAAGACCACCGGATTCGTCGCGGAAGGTCCATAGGTCGCGAGTGGATCCGCGCCGAGGGAGCTCGAGAGGTCGATGCGGCGGTAGCTACCCGCGACAACATCGTCGTTGGGAGCATCGTCGATCCAAAAGTAAAGAGTGGCGCTCCACGACTTCGTTCCCGCAGCACTCACGCTCGACGCGGTCGCCTTGCAAGATACTGACGCCTGAAACTGATTGATGACGACCAGTGAACGGTGGGGTGCGGGGCCGTTCGCATCTGTGATCACGCCGTTGATGAACGACGTAGACAGGAGCCGTAGGCGCTCGAAGGCCGCCGTGGCGGTGGTCTGGACGCTACGGGACGCACTGTTCACGGGCGTCGTCTCGGCCGAGGTCGAGCCCGAGATGGTTCCCGAACCCCGTTTGGTGAATTTGAGAAGTCCTTCGGCGGAGTCGAGCCGAAGGGCGGTGGAGTTGTCGGGACCTAGCTGGCTCTCAATATAGAAAAGGCGCTCGCTTCCCTCCGGAGCCGGGAACCCGAAGGATCCACGTGCCACCGGAAGCTCCTGCGAGACCGACACCTTGAGATCCGACGTCGTCGTGCCGTCGATGCCGCCGACGTCCCCAAACAGCTCATGGGTCGTCGTGCGGGGTCCCACGGAGGCGCCGCTCGGCGTGGAGTCGGGAGGAGCATGGATGGATGACGTCGCGCCCTCTACGGGAGGTGACTCGATCACATCGCCGGTTCCGCCCACGGGAAGATCGCTCATCGTGATTCTGGCGGCCGTCGCCGACTGGTTCGCACTCGACTGCGCCTTTGTCTCGATCGAGCTGTCGGCGATACCCGCAATCCCGGTCAATTTGGTCTTTTGACCGGTGGCCTCGTTCGTGAACTGCGTCGATGCCTGAACGGCGTAGCCCACACCCGACTGACCGGCCACGGTGAGCGTGCCGAATTCTCGATCGCCGATGAGTCCGCTCAACTCGACCTTCTTCTGTTCTCCACCGTAGCTCCACTTGGTGATGACGGTGAACCTCACCAGCCGCCTGAACGGAAGATCCTGACTCGCATACGGCTCCGGGTTCCATTTGTAAGTTGAAGGAGGCACGGCCACGACATACTGCTCTGTGCTTCCGACTGCGACCGGCTCTACGAACGCCGCACGGAACTCGATCGTGTATCTGGCGGGGAGGTCTCGCGGACAGGCGAGATTGCTCCCCGTCGTCGAAGTGCAAATCGTTGTGTACGTGCCGCCGGAGTAGGTTCCGCCGCCACCGGCCGATGCTCCGCTGGCGGCGGCCGGCAAATAGAGGTCGAGAAGGTCGACGCGCCGAGGCGTAAGCATCCCGGGCGAATAAGCCTTCTGTGTCGGATAATCAACAAAGAATGGCAGCCCACGCGCCCGCTCCATGGCCTCAACGGTGACGTTTTTCCCGGCCGTATAGGAACGAGATAATGAAGCCCCTTTAATGGAGCTTGCAAGCAGTGGCACGATCCCAAGGGTCATGACGGTAAACAGCGTGATGGCAGCAAGAGTTTCGACGAGGGTGAAACCAGAGTCGTCCCAAGGTTGCTTGGTTCCGCTCATTCGCCTCGTTCCTCAGCTCGTCCGGTTACCCCGTACACGTCAACATTCTTGATGGAATCGACATAGGGAGAGCGAAGCGTGAGGGAGCCGGCAGTCGCGGTCCCGCGAGCGAAGAAAAATGCAAACTGAGACGATGATCCGAATGCACTTCGACATGAACTTGTCGGTTCTCCGGCATCTGTGAAGGAAACTGTTGATACGTTTACCTTGGTCGGGAATTTTTGCCGCTCAACCTCGACACATTTCGTAGATGATTTTCGTGGATCGAATTGCACGATCGACCAGTTACTTGACCCGGGAGTAAAACGGAGGCCGTAAACAACCGGGTGTGACTCCGCCATTGCCCTTTGCTGGGCTCCGCGCATCTCGGTGACGACAACTTCGCTGCTTCGTTCCAGTCCCTGCCGCAACCAGTAGGTTCGCAAGGCGCCGGCGCCCAGGGTCATGAGAACGGCAACGAGACTAAGGCTCGTCAGTAGTTCTATGAGTGTGAACCCGCGCTCGTTCACATGACTCCACGCGAACCTGTCCTTCATGTTTTTGAGGGGACCACACTGTATCTGCATCAAAAACAGTATCGGCAACCAAGCGCCTGGTCTTGATGACGGGGCCCCGCGAGAAAAGAATTGCCAGGCGAGGGTACAGCTTCCGGAAACACAGAAAGGGCGGAGGAAGTCCTCCGCCCTTTCTGTTGATTCTGTCGTGCTTCGCAAAGATCCCTTTTACGGAGCAGGAGCAGCTGGTGCTGTGAACACACCAGAGACGCACGTGCCGGGCTGAGGCGTGGTCGAGTCGCTCGAGATCGCCATCGGCTCCTCCGGTCCGGCGTACTTCGAGTGAGAAACCTGGACGCAGTACTTGTTGCCGGTGGCATCAGTGTTAACCGTGACCGGCGTGACGGTCGTCGCCTTCTTGAAGCCTTCGGTGTTGAGCTTCGGCTCGTCTAGACCAGTGTAAGAACCGTCTCCAGGACCAGTCGCGTACGACTCAGCCGCCGTCGCCGCGTTCTTAAGCGCCGACTCCATCTGCGAGATCCAGCCCTTTTCACGCTGGCGCAGGAAGACCGGAATTGCGATCGCCGCCAGGATGGCGATGATCAGGATGACGACCAGAAGCTCGATCAGGGTGAAACCCTTCTCGTTCTCCTGGGAGTTACGAAGTCGCTGGAGCATTCCAGCACACCTCCCCTTTCTCTTGCCCCTGCAAGCCGGCCCAGGGGACTTCACGGATGACGACGAACCGATTTGCTCTTGCCTGCGCATCGGATCGGCCCTCATGACCGTCCTCCGTGCAGGTAACCCGGCTGGCCCGGAGGCCCCGTGGCTTTGCGTCCCCGCCTCTCGGCGGGTTTGCCTTTGGCTGCTGTGTTTCCGGCTTGCACCTGGTTTATCGGCACCAGGTGAGGCGGCTTTAACGAATTCCCAACCAATTTCGGGTGAAACGGGACACCCGTTCGGGGGCCCTACTTGATGAGATCGAAGATCCCGAACATCGGCATGTAGAGAGCGATGATCATCGATCCGATGATGCCGCCCAACACCGCGATCATGACGGGCTCGATCAACGACGTGAGCTGCTCCGTGGTGATCTCGACCTCCTGGTCGTAGAAGTCGGCGATCTTGTCGAGCATGGCATCGAGGGCACCTGTGTCCTCCCCGACCGCGATCATCTGGACCACCATCGGAGGGAAGATCTCATGCCGCTGCAAGGGAGCCGCCATCGATTCACCCTGGCGAACGCTCTCCTTCACTTCTTGGGCAGCACTTCCCACGACCTCGTTACCGGTTGTCTCGGAGACGATGTCCAGCGCCTGGAGAACGGGAACCCCGGCACGGAGCAGGAGGCCGAGCGTTCGCGCGAATCGAGACACGGCTACCTTCTGGAAAAGGTCGCCGAACACCGGAGTCTTCAGTTTGATTGCGTCAGTCCTGTGCCGGAAGCGCTGGTTCGCCTTCCTTCCGCGCTTGTACGCGACGAATCCTACGATTGACAAGACGAGCAACAGGGGGACTCCCCACTTAGCCGACTGGCTCATCGCCAGCAACACCTTGGTTGGAAGGGGCAACTCGCCGCCGAGATCGGTGAACATGCCGGCGAAGGTCGGAACGACGAAAATCAGCATGATGGTGACCAGGATCACGGCGATTCCGGCCACGACCGTCGGATATGTCATCGCCGACTTGATCTTCTGGCGAAGCCGGTGGTCGGCCTCGAGGTTGTCGGCTACGCGGGTCAGGATCGTGTCGAGCTGCCCTCCGGTTTCGCCGGCGCGGACCATCGAGACATAGAGGGTGTTGAACACCTTTGGATGCTTGGACATGGATGCGGAAAGCGACGAACCCCGCTCGACATCGTCCCGGACTTCACCGATCGTGCGGGCCAGAAGTTTGTTCTCGGTTTG
>Ga0247713_1001505_pt1 | contig 11513 bp, 6 predicted proteins | sample 21E_NmetaG_FD_189936 | JGI IMG/M metagenome (GOLD analysis project Ga0247713, IMG submission 189936) | Soil microbial communities from hillslope of Landscape Evolution Observatory, University of Arizona, Oracle, AZ, United States - 2-1-E_N | ecosystem: Engineered > Artificial ecosystem > Mesocosm... | reverse complement strand
GTGCTCGCGATCCTCGTCGGGTTCGCGCTGATGCGCGGGGTCCTCGCCGCCGATCGGGGAACCGAGGCGATGCAAGAAATCGCCGGCGCCATCCAAGAAGGCGCGATGGCGTACCTGCGGCGACAGTTCAAGACGATCGCGCTCATCTTGATACCGCTCGTTGCGATCGTGTTCGCAACCTCGACCGCGGTGCTGAAGCCCGACGGCAGCGAGGCGCTCGGGTTCACCGAATCCGGCATTTTCCGGACCCTCGCTTTTCTCGCCGGGTGTCTCATGTCGGGCCTCACCGGTTTCATCGGGATGGGCCTCGCGGTGCGCGGAAACGTTCGCACCGCGGCCGCGGCCCGCTCCGGTTCCCTTCCGGCCGCGCTGAAGGTCGCATTCCGCACCGGTGGCGTCGCCGGCATGTTCACGGTCGGGCTCGGACTTCTGGGCGCCACCTTGATCATCCTCATCTTCCAGAACACATCGTCGGCAATCCTCGTGGGCTTCGGCTTCGGAGGATCGCTCCTCGCGTTGTTCCTGCGCGTCGGCGGCGGCATCTTCACCAAGGCGGCGGATGTCGGCGCCGACCTCGTCGGAAAGGTCGAGGCAGGAATTCCCGAGGACGACCCGCGCAACCCGGCGACCATTGCCGACAACGTCGGCGACAACGTCGGCGACTGCGCGGGTATGGCGGCCGACCTCTTCGAGAGTTACGAAGTGACGCTCGTGGCGTCGATCATTCTCGGCGTTGCCGCGTTCGAATCGATCGGTGCGAACCCGGCGCTCGGGCTGATCTTTCCCGTCATCGCGCGGGCGATCGGCGTGCTCGCGTCGATAGTCGGCGTCTACGCGGTGCGCGCAACCGAGAAGGACAAGTCGGCGATGGCGCCCATCAATCGCGGTTTTCTCACCGCCGGTCTGCTGACGATCGCCGGAACCGCCGTGGTCGCGTTCACCTACATCGGCGACAAGGCTCCCGGCGGCGGCCACGAAGGATTCAAGGTGTTCGCCGCGGTCGTCACCGGCCTCGTCCTAGCCCAGGTCGTGAGCCGGTTGACCGAGTACTTCACCTCTACGGAAACCGCACCGGTTCGCGAGATCTCCGAGGCCGCCCGGACGGGGCCTGCTACCACGATCTTGTCCGGCATCTCGTCCGGGCTGGAGTCGACCGTCTACGCGATCATCGCCATCGCCGCCGCGCTCGGTGTCGCCATTGCACTGGGCGGAGGCAATATTCAGTTCTCCCTCTACCTCGTCGCGCTCACCGGTATGGGCATGCTCGCGACGACCGGCGTGGTGGTGTCGGAAGACACGTTTGGTCCCGTGTCCGACAACGCCGCGGGAATTGCGGAGATGTCGGGGGAATTCTCGGGAGAACCCGAACGAATCATGGTGAGTCTCGACGCGGTCGGCAACACCACGAAGGCGGTGACCAAAGGCTTCGCAATCGGCTCGGCCGTGATCGCCGCCGTGGCGCTTTTCGCCTCCTACATCGAGACGATCGGAAGCGAGCTCGACCTGGGCCTGGAGGGATCCGAGCTCTTCCGGGCCGTGGAGACACAGATCAACGTCGCCGACCCGAAGACGTTCATCGGCCTCCTGGTCGGAGGATCTGTGGCGTTCCTCTTCAGTGCGCTCGCCATCCGCGCGGTCGGCCGCACTGCGGCGGTCGTCGTTCAAGAGGTGCGCAAGCAGTTCCGTGACAAGCCGGGCATCATGCGGGGAACGGAGAAACCCGACTACGGTCCCGTGATCGACATCTGCACGGCCGCGTCACTGCGCGAGCTTGCAACCCCGGCCCTCCTCGCCGTTCTAACGCCGGTGATCATCGGCTTCGGCATCAACTACTTCGCGCTCGGTGCGTTTCTTGCCGCCGTCATCCTGACGGGCCAGCTCATGGCGAACTTCCTCAGCAACTCGGGGGGCGCATGGGACAACGCGAAGAAGCACATCGAAGACGGCCACGAGGGCGGCAAAGGTTCGGAGGCGCACAAGGCTGCGGTCATCGGGGACACCGTCGGCGACCCCTTCAAGGACACCGCCGGCCCTGCGCTCAACCCGCTCATCAAGGTGATGAACCTGGTGTCGCTGTTGATCTTGCCGGCCGTCATCAACCTGCAAGACAACGATATGGCCCGGTTCACGGTCGCCGGTTTGGCGTTGCTCATCCTCATCGGAGCCATCATGTTCTCGAAGCGGAAGGGCGAGGCAATGGACGCGGGCGTACCTGCGGGCATCTCCGGCGACGCCGTGATGGCCGACGAGAGAGCTGCATTGCAGGCCGCGATCGACCGGTGGATGTTCGACCTCAGCGACGAAGAGGCCGACCTCAAGGAGCGACTGCGAGACGTGCGAGGACAGATCGAGTCGCTGCCGGCGCGCAGATAGCTCATGTAGGTCCCAGACGCGGAAGGATCACCACCAGTAGCGCGAGGGGAACGAGCAGCGCAACCGCAAGGATGATCCCGGCGCGCCGCCCGGGCGGCCACTCGACAACGGGTGCTTCGGCGGGCGGCGCCCCCGGCGCGCCGGCGACCATCCCGATCGTGCGCCACAAGAAGAGCGCGATCGCGACTCCGACCATCCCCACGTATACGAGGCCGATGGTCTGCAGAGGGCGCGGGAGGTTTCCCTCGGTTACGGCGGAAGACACCCCTTCCACGACCACCGCAGTCGAGTTCCACGCCGCGTGCAGGCCGGCACCGAGCGCGAGCCCGCGGACGAGGGTGCGCCGCGCGCCCGTCCTTCGGAATTCCCACCACCCCAGGTAGACCAGCCCACTGGCGAGCGGGTGCATCGCGCCCGAGACGCTTCGGAGTAACAGGACCTGCACCCAGTCGTCGCCGTATTCTGCCGCCGGCAACGCGTAGAAACCATGCTCGACGACGGAGAACCCGGCGCCGGCGGTCACGCCCGCCAAGAACGCGCCGCCCAAGGTCTCGGCTCGGGCGAAGGTAGCTCCGACCGCTTTCGCAGGCTCCTCGGTGAGCGGTGCGAGAACGCCGGCGGTGACCAGCAACACGACCAGAAGCCGGGCATCGATGTCGTCCGGGACCCGGGTGCCGATCACGACGTCGACGAGCTCTTGCGCCGGAGGAAACACGAGCGACAAGGACAGGATGATCGCGAGATGCGCGGCCCCGGCCAGGAGCAGTCCGAGGACGGGGGCGGACGCAAACGCGCGCAGCGAGGGCCTCAGCCCGAGGCGCCCGGCAACGAGCGCGAGGACGACGACGACCGCCCCCGCCGCGGCACAGAAGATCGCAAGAGCCGACGGGTCGTCGGCGCCGAAGATGCCTCGCCCCGCCGCGCCGAGCGTGACCACCCCACCCACGCCGGCCGCGGCATATCCCGACCCCGGCCGCATCCGCCGCTCGCCGCGCCCGTCGCCCACCGCGGAAACCTACTCGCGCCCGACCACCGCGCCCGCGCGTGCTGCTTCTTACGACCTAGAGGAGCGGCATTCGCCCCTGTAGGTCGACAAAAGCCGAGTCGGCGAGGAGGTCATCCGTGGGACGGAAGGACCCGCTTCCACACCAGTCTCACGACGACCGTGAGCACGAGCGCGATCAGTGCGATCGGCACGAGAAACCCGGTGAGCACGATCGCTCCCGCGAACACCGACACGAACCCCGCACGCGCCGTGCCGAGTGCCCTTTCGATCGGCCCCTCCTCCGCGGCGACGACTCCTTCCTCCGCCATCACGAGGTCGATCGTGGCAAGCGAGGTGCGATCTTCGAGGAAGCGCATGCGGCCGCGGATTCGTTCGATGTCGAGCTGCACGGGGGTCAGCCCCCGCTGCACACGGATCGAAGCGGCAACCGTCGTTGCGTCGTCCATCAGGCTCAACAAGACGCGTTCCTGAGCCTCCAGGTTCCGGAGCCGCGCCTCGAGGTCGACGAACTCTTCGGTGACGTCTTGCCCGCTGATCTCCTCCCGCCTCACGTCGCCGAGATCGCCCAGATCGGACAGGGCGCGCTCGAACTCGGCGGCCGGGATGCGAAGTCGCATGGTCGCGCTTTTTCGTTTGCCTTCTTCGACCGACGTCTCGAGGACGAAGCCGCCCAGGTCCCCCGCGATCCTCACGGCTTCATCGACCGCATCGCGCAGCGTCCCGCGCACCTCGATGTCGAGCGATCCGTCCTTGACGATGGACTGCTCCAGCCCCGGCACCAAGGCGGCCGACTCGGCTCCGGCCCCACCCATCTCGTGGACGTCGACGAGATCGTTCCCGCCGCCCGATCCCCCATATTCGGCGCGGCCCACCTGGGCGGCGCGGGACCCGTCGGATCCGCCGGCCTCGTCCGAGCCGGAGCAGGCTCCGAAGACCAACAACGCGGTCGCACCCGCCGCCGCCCACCACCGTCGCTCGACCATGTTGCACCTCCCGATTCGCCGGATCGTGCGGCTTGGACGCTCCGGCAGGGCGAGCGGGTTCCCGCGTCAGCCGAGTGCGGCGCCGAGGTCGGCGATGAGATCGTCGGGGTGCTCGATGCCGACGGACAGGCGCACGAGCGCAGGCGAGACTTCGATCCCCGATCCCGCGAGGCTGGCGTGGGTCATCTTGCCGGGATGCTCGACGAGCGACTCGACGCCGCCGAGCGACTCGGCGAGGAAGAACAACTCGGTTCGTTCGCATACCTCCAGCGCCCGCTCCTCCGAACCGACTTCGAACGAAACCATCCCGCCGTACAAGGGTTCGCCGGCGGCCGCCATCTGAACCGTCGCCAGCTTGTGCCCGGCAAAGTCCGAAAGCCCGGGATAGTGCACCCGCGTCACCGCAGGATGCTCGGCGAGCCACTCCGCAACCCGTCGCGCCCCATCGCAGTGCGCCCGCATGCGCACCGCCAGCGTCTTCAAGCCGCGCAAGAGCAACCACGAGTCGAAGGGACCCGGAATCGCACCCACCGCGTTTTGAAGAAAACGAAGGCGCCCGGCGAACTCATCGTCGGCGAGCGTCACCGCCCCCATCACCAGATCGGAATGGCCGCCCAGGTACTTCGTCGCCGAATACACGACCACGTCCGCTCCGAAATCGAGCGGGCGCTGGACAAACATGGTCGCAAACGTATTGTCGACGGCGAGGATGCCGCCGGCATCGTGCGCTATCCGCGCCAGCCCCTCGAGGTCGAGCACCTTGAGCATCGGATTCCCGGGGGTCTCGGCAACAATCAGATCGCACCCGTCTGCGGCCGCCGTCGAAACCTTGTCGAGATCGGTCATGTCGACCGTCTCGAACCGAAACCCGTGGGACGACAGGACCTTCGAGAACAGCCGGTAGGTTCCTCCGTAGACATCGTCGGCAATGAGCGCCCGGCCGCCGCCGACGGCCAGGGCCAGCGTCGACAGCGCCGCCATCCCGGAGCCGAACGAGATCGCATGCGGGACGTCCTCGAGAGCCGCAAGACATGTCTCGAGTGCATGTCGCGTGGGGTTGTCGGTCCGTGAATACTCGAATCCCTTGTGCGCGCCTACCGCATCTTGAACGTAAGTTGATGTTTGATAGATGGGAACAATGGCGGCACCGGTCGCGGGGTCGGGAGCTTGTCCTGCATGTATGGCCGCAGTTTCAAACCGCATACGATCGTTCACCTCAGTCCTTCAGATTTTGTCCGCGGAGACGATGTGAACAGCATGGCATGGAGAAAACGATGATCGGGAGAAGCGACGGCCGCAACGGCCACATCGTGGTCGTGGGGCAATGGCGGGAAGGGCAGGGCCGGGTTCCGGCCCCCTACGCGCGGGCGGTCGAGGCGGCCGGGGGGAACCCGGTCATCTTCTCGACGTTCGACCTTCCCGACGACCAGGTGCCGGGCGGCATCCCATTCTTCGAGGAATGCGATCCGTACGACTCGTCCGCCCTGGACGGAGCGACCGGACTCCTGCTGCCCGGCGGCGGAGACATCGATCCGAGCCTCTACGGCAGGGGGCGCCACCGCACGACGCGAAACATCAATCACCGCAGGGATCAATATGAGCGGACATTGCTCGACGTCGCACTCGAGCGCGACGTCCCCGTGCTGGCGATATGTCACGGGATGCAGATCCTCAACGTCCACCTCGGCGGGACACTCGAGCAAAACTTGTCGGACGATCCGATCCGACTCCGGCACGATGGGTCGTTTCCCACTCCGGAGCCCGTGCATCGGGTCGAGGTGACGCCCGGCACGCTCCTGGCGCACGCGACCGGAGCTGCGACGCTCGAAGTCAACTCGCACCACCATCAGGGGCTCGACGACGTTGCGGACCCGCTCGTCGAGGTCGCGTGGGCGGAGGACGGAGTGCTCGAGGGCGTCGTGTCGCGCGAGCATTCGTGGGTCGTCGGGGTGCAGTGGCACCCGGAGGTCATGGCACCCGTCGATGCGTGTCAGGCAAAATTGTTCGACGCGTTCGTCACCGCAGCCGCAGAGTACGAGGGCAACATTCAGCGCGCCGCATCCTGAGCCGCCCTACGGCAGCGGAACCCCCATCAGCGACGCCACGTCGCGGGAGGCACGCTCGAATGCGAACCGCTCCACCACCACCGGCACGTTCGACTCCACGAACGCGAGGACCACGTCGCCGCCGGTCCAGCGCGCCAGCGGGATCCGAACCCGGCCGCCGGGCCCGATCTCGGGGTCTACGAGCCCCGGCGTCGCCCGCTCGATTCCGTCCAGGCCCAGCAGGCGGAGCGAGACCCGCGCCTCATCGGTCGACGGATTTAGGATCGACAGGGCATCCTCGGCAGCCGTCGCGGCCGCCGGAGGCGCGATCCAGCGCTCGGACTCAACGGTCGCTCCCAGCTCCGCCGCGACTCCGACGCCCGCGTCGGAGTCGTAGGACACCTCCCGCTCCGCCACCACCCGGACCTCGTTGATCGAGCGCACCGTCGCCGACACGGCCACCGGTTCGTCACCCGTCTTCACGTGGTCGCCCACCCGCACGTTCGTCTGCGAGCGCGGCGGGACGGCCACCTCCATCAAGTCGGGGGGCGACAGGACCTTCGCGCGGTCGACGGCCAGGGTGATCGCCACCACCGCCTCCTCCTCGCTTGGGTTGAGAATCGAGATTCGTTCCACGGCGCCCCCTCCGACCGCGCCCTCGGGGAAATGCCACGCGACCGCCGGTTGGGGCGCGCCCAAGGACAACTGCATTCCGGTGGGCCGGTCCTCGTCGGCGACGAACATCTGGCGCCACGCCACCACCCGGCCCCGCTCGGCCCGCACCTGCAGCGCCAGCCTCCTTCCCTCCTCCACCTGTACCGCCTTGTTCAGCTCCACCACCGTGAAGGTTCGCGACGGCACCGGAATGTCTGCGAGCGATGCCTTGCTCATCTCCCCCTTCGGCGTGAACAGCACGATCCTCACCACGGCCTCGTCCGGGAAGGGGTTGTAGAGCAAGATGCGTTCGTCGACGTGCAGCGATGCCGACCCCGCTGCGAAGTACCACGTGTCGTCGGCGGCGCCCGCACACGCGCCCGCTCCCGCCCCGGCTCCGGGTCGCTCGGTGGTCGTCAACACGTGTGCGCTTACGACTCCTCCATAGCCGACCACGTCGGTCGGCTCGCCGTTGCCGACGTCGTAAAGCACGCCCCCCGAAGAGGGCACCTCGACCGGCGCATCCTCGTGGGGCTCGATTCGGACCGTCACCGGATCGTCGAAAGGCGCGGCCACCACGACGTCGAGGTCGGCGGCCGGCGCAGATATTGCCCCGGGGCAGAAGGTCGAGCGCGCCCGGAACGTGGACGAGTCGATCGATGTACCAGAACCCGGGCGCACCTCGGTCGATCCGACGTCAAAGGCGACCCCGACGAGAAAAAGGATCACGACGATGCCTGCGAACATCACCTCTCCGCGGCGGTCGTTCATCGCCGGCTCATCCTCGTTCGCCGCGGGATGCCGATGCCGATCGCTACGACCCACGCAAACACGAGCAACGCCGTCCACAGGTGGCGCACCATCGACGCCTGGTAGTGCAGGCGTACCGCCGACGTTCCCTCCGGCAATACGAACGCGTTTCCCCACCCGGTCTGTGCGCGCCGGAGAGCGCGGTCGCCGGTCGTTGCCCGCCATCCGGCGTCTCCGTTCTCGGCGAGGAACAACACTCCGGGGCCGTCGGCTCGGCCTGCAAAAGAGCGGCCTTCGCCGCGCGCTCGGAACGTCTTGGTGGCCGGATCCTCCACCTCTTCACTAAGGACCTCCGCACCTTCATCGAGGGCACGCACCGCGACCGGCATCTCGGGAAAGGCGCCCGCGCGCGGCAGCTCGCGTTCGTTGCGGAGCACGTAGTACGTGGGTTCGGTACGAATCAGGGCGAGATCCTGCTGCGCCAGCCAGTCATCCGCCTGCGGCGACCGCTCGACGATCACGAAGTGAACGTTGAACGCGCCGAGAAGCCGCCCTCCGCGATCGGTCGCACCGCTCTCGATCGATGCGATCACTCGCTGCAGACGACTTTCGCCGGGTCCCCCGCCCGGATCGAACAAATCGGTGAGCTCCTGACTTCGTTCGCCCGTGACGAAGTGCTGGGCGATCGGGCGGAGCGCACTCGGGTCGTCCGGGAGCCAGGTTTCGCCCACCCACAACGCCCGGAACTCCCCCAGCTGTTGGGCTTCGGCGTTGAGCAGAGCCGAGACCTGCTCGACGACCGGGGCATCGACGCCGCCCGAGGTCAGCCCCGGGTCCCACCCCCCACGAATCGTGGGAGGGCCGAGGCCGGCGAGCACGAGGAACGCGGAGATGCCCAACACCCCGATCGTCGCGGCGTGCTGCCACCCGAGCGCCCTCCGGCGAAGGTCGAGGCGGAAGGCGCCGATCGCCAGCCCGGCGAGCCCGGCGAACGCGAGCGACGCCAATACCCCCGCCTCGGTCGGCGACGCGACGAGCGGCCGCACGATGCCGGCGGCGAAGAGCGAAACGAGGAGCCCGGTCAGCACCACGACGCCCCAGAGAGCAAGCGCCGTTTTCCGCCGCGCCCCCTCCGCAACGACGACTGCGACGATGCCGAGAAGAGGAAGGGCGAGGCCGAACAAAGGCGGTCCGTCCGGCGTCTGCCCGAGCAGCGTGCTCAGCATGCCGTGGCCGCGGAACGAAGACGCGTAGATCTGCCAGGTGTCGTCCCCGATGAGGCGTCCGAAGATGCCGCCGTCGGCAAACCACGTTGCGCTCCACGGAAGGAGGAGCCCCCATGAGAACGCGAGGCCGATCAGTGTCGGCACCAGGCCCCCGGAGGCTCGGTCGCCGCCGCGATCGAGCAGTCGCCGCGACAGCGTAATGAGCGTCGCCGTCAACGCATAGAGCACGAGCGCGCCCGGGACGAATGCAGCCGATACCGCTCCGCCGAGCGCCACTCGCCCGACCGCACGCCCCGGTTCCCATCCCGGCGGCCGCGCCCATCCCGCCAGCCGGATTATCGAAGTAAGCACGAACGGGGCCGCCGCCGCAAAAACCAAAGAGCCCAGGCGAGCTTCACGAAGACCGGCATATCCAACGGCCCCAAACGCATAGGCAAGTCCCGACGCGACGCGCCCCGGCCGATCGACCAGCTCCGCCACGAGCGAATAGGCGCCGGCGAAGGCCACCACCCCCAACAGGACCATGAGGAGCTTCTGCGCCGCACCGGCCGCCCCGAACGTGAGGAGCGGGACGATCCCGAGGATGCCGAACGCCGGGGGATGCGGAGGCGGGTGACCGAGACCGGCCGGACTCCACGCATCGGTGAGCGCCCGCCACATCGTGGTCGCCCCGTCCGGATACGGGAGGATCTCCCCGGCCGTGGTCGGTGCCGACCACAAGACGTTACGAAAACCGATCGTGACGACGACGAGCACCAACAACGCGACGGCTCCGGGCCATCCGGCGAGGCGTCGTCCGACGTATCTCGCCTGAGCTCCTCGCCGGGCGACCAGCTCGGCGCGCCGCCCCCACGCCTCCTCGAGCCGCTGGGTCTGGTTTTCGACATAGGAGCGCAAGCGGGTCGACTCGCGCACGCTGAGGCGTCTGAGCTTGTGGTCCGGAACCTTCCGCCGACGTTGAACGCGGGCGCGCTCCGTCAAGGTCTGTGGCAGATGGACGACGTTCCACCCCAGAGCGCGCCCGAGGCTCAGAACCTCCGCCGGTTGACGGAGTACGGCAAATGCGATCATTTCGGCGATCGCGAGGAGCAGGTACTGAGGAATCAGCCCCAGGAGCCTGAGCGCCGAGGCGTTCTTCGTCACCGACCGCAGACGGTTGCGTCTGATGAAGTAACGGGCGGGACGGAAGGGCGACTCACGTTGCCCGGTTGCAAGGCCCATCGCGTGGCGGGCGACTGCCGCCGGCTCGAAGCGAACACCGTGGCCGGCGATCCGTGCCCGCCAGCACAGGTCGAGGTCCTCCGAGAACGCCTTCATCTGCGCGTCCCATCCCCGGAGCTGCCTGAAGACGTTATGGCGGACGAGCATGCACGTCGAGGTGACGTAGAACACCTCCGACGGCCGGTCGTGCTGCCCGAGATCGATTTCACCCTGGTCGAGACCCTTGTAGGGATAGCCAAAACGATCGGCCGCCATCCCTACCTCCTCGAGGATTTGGGGGTCGTCCCAGTTGACGATCTTGGGCCCGACGACCGCGGTGGCCGGCTCCAGCGTCATGCGGTCCACCATTCTTTCGACGGAGTCGGGGCCCATCACCGCGTCGTCGTGAAGGAACAACAGGAGATCGGCGTCGGTGCGTACTCGCGACAGCGCCCAGTTCGCAGCCGCACCGAACCCCAGCGGCCGCGGAGTCCTGAGATAGCCCCAGCGCCGACGCCTGAGGTGCCGCTTCGCGATGCGCTTGAGCGCCGGCTGCCGGCGGTGATCGGTCGACGCATCGTCGACGACGAGCACGTCGAGCAGTGGATAGGTCTGGTTTGCAAGCGCCACGAGAGAATCCCGAAGCCATGCTCGGCCGTTGTGCGTCACGACGACGGCGAGCACGCTGGGCGGACCCGATTCGGTGTCCGCGGGCATGCGCGGCGGTACAGCTTGCGTTTGGGCCATTGAGGTTGTCTTCCGCTGCTAGACGGGCACGGTGTCGTAGAGGGTAGTCCGACGGCGCGGCACGCGTCCCATGGAACGGATCAGTTCCTCTATCTGGGCGACCGTCAGCTCCTGTCCGTGGCTTGCCCCGGCCGCCCGCGAAATGTTCTCGTTCATCAGGGTGCCGCCGAGATCGTTCGCGCCGACCTGGAGGGCGGCGCGTGCTCCTTCCATTCCCATCTTCACCCACGAGACCTGGATGTTCGCAATGCTTCCATGAAGCGCGACGCGAGCAACAGAATGCATCTTGATCGCCTCGTCGAAGGTCGGGCCGCGGCGCGCCCTGCCCTGCAGGTAGATCGGCGCACCCATATGCACGAACGGCAACGGCACGAACTCGAACAGTCCTTCATGCCCTTCGGCCACGAGCGAATCGTGCAAATCTCGGACCACCATGAGATGGCGCGCCCAGTGCCGCGGCCCCTCGACGGTGCCGAACATGATCGTGGCATTGCTTCTCAATCCGAGCGAATGCGCAATGCGATGCACC
>Ga0247713_1001504_pt1 | contig 11520 bp, 9 predicted proteins | sample 21E_NmetaG_FD_189936 | JGI IMG/M metagenome (GOLD analysis project Ga0247713, IMG submission 189936) | Soil microbial communities from hillslope of Landscape Evolution Observatory, University of Arizona, Oracle, AZ, United States - 2-1-E_N | ecosystem: Engineered > Artificial ecosystem > Mesocosm... | reverse complement strand
ACGCTGGCGCCCGAGATCGTCCCGCCGCCGCTGCGCGCGGTCGCGCGGTTCACACCGGCGAAGCGGGCGCGGCTCGCCGCGGGTGGGCTGGCGGCGGCCCTCGAGACCGAGCCGGCCTTCCGGCAGGCGGTCGCCGACCTCGCCCGCGAGCGCGAGCCGGTGCTCGCCGAGGCCGTCGTGGACGGCGTGCCGCTGCCGGCGGCACCGCCCGAGCAGGTCGCGGCGCTGGCCTACCTGCTGCGCCCGGCCGGCTGGCAGGGTCGGCTCGCCGCCGCCGCGGACGAGCTGGCCGCCCGGGCGGACGCCTCTGCCGCGGCCGCCGCGCAGGAGCAGGTGCACGTGCTCGTGGCCCAGCTCGAGCAGGGCAAGGCGGCGGCCCGCGCCGACAGCGGGCGGCTGCGCGCCGAGCTCGAGTCCGCGCAGAACGCCGCCGAGGCGGCGCGGGAGGAGGCCGCGACCTGGAAGCGCAGGGCTCGCGACCTCGGCGAGCGCGCCGCGCAGGCCGAGCGCGCGCTCGCTGCGGCGCCGGCCGAGCCGTCCCCGGCCGTTCCGGACCGCGCTGCAGGGACCCCGTCGGACACCGACCGTGCCGGCTCCGCTGCGGAGGTCCGGCGGCTGCGGGCCCGGGTGGCCGAGCTCGAGGCGGCGCTGGCGACCGCGCGCGGCGCGGCCCGCGACACCCGGCACGCGGCGAACGTGCGGCTGCGCGTGCTGGTCGACACGCTCCAGCGGGCGGCGACGGGGCTGCAGCGCGAGCTGGCCGTCCCGCCGGTCGAGGAGCGCCCGGCCGACGCCGTCGCGGCCGACCGCCGGATGCCGGCCCCGGCCCCGGTCCACCAGGGACGCTCGCCCGAGGACCCGGCGCTGCTCGACGAGCTGCTCACCGCGCCGTTCGTGCACCTGGTGGTCGACGGCTACAACGTCACCAAGACCGGCTACGGCGACCAGACCCTGGAGGTGCAGCGCGGCCGGCTGGTCGCGGGCCTGGGGACGCTCGCCGCGCGCACCGGTGCCGAGGTCACCGTCGTCTTCGACGGGCAGGACCGCACCGCGCCGGTGGCCGCCCCCACCCCGCGCGGGGTGCGGGTGGTGTTCAGCGCGACGGGCGAGATCGCCGACGACGTCATCCGCGCGCTCGTCGCGGCCGAGCCGGCCGGACGCGCGCTGGTGGTGGTCACCAGCGACCGTGCGGTGGTGGACGACGTCCGCGCCGCCGGCGCGCGGACGGCTCCGAGCCTGGCGCTGCTGCGGTTGCTCGAGCGCTGACGGCGGTGTCCGCCTCGGCGCCGGACAGGCAGCGCCCCGGTTTCTGTCGGAGGCCGTCCCTAGCGTGCGCGCCGCCGGTGAGTGCCGGTGCCCGACCACTTCCCCGGAGGATCTCGTGCTCATCGACTGCGACAGCTGCGCGGTGCGCGACCTGCAGTGCGGCGACTGCGTCGTCCCGGTGCTGCTCGGCGGGTCCGCGGTCGCGGCCGACGGCCCGCTGCAGATGGACGACGGCGAGCGCCGGGCGCTGGACGTGCTCGCCGACAGCGGCCTCGTGCCGCGGCTGCGCCTCGTGCCGACGGAGCTGCCCGCCGAGCTCCGGCCCGAGTCGTCACGCTCGGTGCCGATGCGCAGCCGCGGCGTGTCGTGACCGGTTCCACATGTGCGTGGCGGGTTGTCACCGTTCTGTCATCCGACCTAGGGTGAGGCTCGGCCTGGACGACAGACGGCGTGCCACAGGGGTACGCCGCAGGGCCACCGCCGAGTCCGCCGAGCTGCCCGCGAGGGCGCGGCGCGGAGCCGGGGAACCACGTTCCCTCCGGGGTGAATCGGCACCAGGGTGCGCGGCGCGAGCCGGGCACGAGGTGCCGTAGGGCTGCTTCCGGCCCGAACCCGTCAGCTCACCCGGTAGGCGGTCGACGGAAGAAGGAGAGCCGCCTGCCGTGGCGACACCTCACGCTGCCCGCACCACCCCGTTCGGCACGATCCGCTCGACGGCCCGGCACGCCAGGCCCGTGGTCTTCCCGCGGGCCCTCGGCATCGCCGGCCTCGCGACCGCGACCACCGTCGCGTTCCTGCCGGCCGGCCCGGCCCTCGCGGACCCGCAGCCCTCGGCCGGTCAGCTCGAGCAGCGGGTGGCCGACCTCGACACGCAGGCCTCCCTTGCGGTGGAGGAGTTCCGGCAGGCCGAGCAGCAGGTCGACGAGGTCGAGCGCCGCGCGGCCGCCGCCCGCGAGCGGGCGACCGCCGAGCAGGCCCGCCTCGACGCCGCCCGCGCCGAGATGAACGACGTCGTCGCGGCGGCCTACCGGCGCGGCGGCAACGGCCGGCTGGCGGCGCTGGTCGTCGACCAGGACCCGCAGGCCTTTCTCGACCGGGCGTCGACGCTCGACCGCATCGCGCAGAGCCAGGCCGAGGTGCTGGCCGGGATCCGGACCGCCCGTGCCCGCGCCGCCGCGCAGCAGGCCGCTGCCGAGCGGGAGCTCGAGGCGCTGCAGGCCGCGCAGCGGCAGCTGGCCGAGCGCAAGGAGCAGGTGGAGCGGACGCTGCACGCCCAGCAGGCGCTGCTCGCCGGTGCACAGGAGCAGGAGCGGCGCCGGGTCGAGGCCGACCGGGCCGCCGCCGAGGCCGCCGCAGCCCCTGCAGCGGCTCCGCGGGCCTCTCGCAGCGGCCGGGCCGCCGCCCCGGCGCCCGCCCCGGCGTCCGGCCAGACCTACAACGGCCCGGCCAGCGGCCGCGCCAAGGCGGCCATCGACGAGGCGCACCGCCAGCTGGGCAAGCCCTACCGGTACGGCGGCAACGGCCCGGACAGCTTCGACTGCTCCGGCTTCACCTCCTGGGTGTGGCGGGCAGCCGGCGTCTCGTTGCCCCGCACCAGCCGCGACCAGTACGCGCAGGGCCGCAAGGTGGCCCGCGCCGACCTGCAGCCCGGCGACCTCGTCTACTTCGGCAGCCCGATCCACCACGTCGGGATGTACATCGGCGACGGCAAGATGATCCACGCGCCGTCGAGCGGCAAGACCGTGCACATCACCGACCTGTGGCGCAACGACTACGCGGGGGCCACCCGCCCGTAACCCGCGCTCTCCCAGCCGAAGCCCTTGTCGCCGGGCGGGTTCGCGGGGAGACTGCGCCTGCGCCGCTCCCGTCGTCCACGTGGGTGCGGCGGCGTCGCGACCGGCTCCCGGTCGCCCGACGAGGCAGCCGGGGACGGGGAAGGGGCACCGTGCGCTCGCTGCACGTCGTCTCGCTCAGCGAGGACGGCCGCTACGTCCTGCTCGCGACGAGCAAGAACGCCACCGCCGGTGCCTTCCGGGTGCCGCTCGACGGCCGGCTCACCGCGGCGGTCCGCGGCGAGCTCCCGCGACCCGGCGAGACGGCGCCGCCGACGTCGTCGGTGTCACCCAAGGACATCCAGGCCCGACTGCGCGCCGGGGAGACGGTGGAGCAGATCGCCCGCTCGGCCGGTGTGCCGGCCGCGCGGGTGGAGCGGTTCGCCGGTCCGGTCCTGTCGGAGCGCGCCAAGATCATCGACGGCGCTCGTGCAGCGGTGCTCGAGCGCAGTCGCCGGGGCGCGTCCGCGGTGCCGCTCGGCGAGGCCGTCGACGCGCACCTGGCCGAGGTCGCCGGGCTGGAGCCCGAGTCGGTCGAGTGGGGGGCGCGCCGGCAGGACGACGGCACCTGGCTGGTCGACGTCTCCTACGCCGCGCGCGGGCGCCGCAAGCGGGCGTCCTGGCGCTACACCCCGACCACCCGCGAGCTGTCGGCGGTGGACGCGTCCTCGTCGGTGCTGGGCTTCGTCGAGCCGCCCGACTCCTCCTCCCGCACCGTGACGGCGACGGCGCCGCGCCGCCGCAAGGCCGCGGCCCGCCGCGCGCCGTCGCCGCCGCAGCGCCGCTCCGGCGCAGCGGACAAGGTGCCGTCCGCGGCGAAGGCGCCCGCGGCGGCGAAGGTCCCTGCGAGGGCGAAGGCGCCCGCTGCGACGAAGGTCCCTGCGGTGGCGAAGGCGCCGGCTGCGACGAAGGTCCCTGCGGCGGCGAAGGTCCCTGCGGCGGCGAAGGCGCCGGCCGCGAGGAAGGCGCCCGCCGCGAGGAAGAAGGGGCTCGTCGGGGGGAGGTCGCCTGCGGCCGGCAGCCTCCCGCCCGCCGTGCAGCGGGCAGCGGCGCCGAGAGCGGCCCGCCGCTCCGCTGCCGCTGCGGAGCCCGCCGCCGCGCGGCCGCAGAGCCCACCGCAGCTGCGGGTCGTCCCCGATCCCGAGGCGCCGACCGGGCGGCGCGCCAGCGTCCCGGGCTGGGCCGACGTGCTGCTCTCGACCACGCCGCCGGCCCGCTCTGCGGAGCGCGACAGCGACTGACCGGCGTCCCCGCGGCGGTGGCAGCCAGGAGGGGCGGTTCGTCACGGTCGCCCCGTAGCATCGACCGGGTGAGCGCACCGGGCCGCGGGCGGCCTCGCCGTCGGGCGTCCTCGGACGTCGTCGCCCTGCTCGCCACGTGGCTCTGCCTGCAGCTGCTCGTGTCCGTCGTCGCCGTCGTGCTGCTCCAGCCCGGCGGCGGCCCGCCCGCCGGGCCGGTGGCCGACGGCGGGGAGGTGCGAGCTGCGCCCAGCGCACCCGAGCCCGACCCGCGCGCCGTCCGCGAGCAGGCCGTCCGCGCGCTGCTGGACGCCCGGGCGGCAGCCGTCATGAGCCGAGACCGGGAGGCGTTCCTCGCCGGAGTGCGGCCGGAGGACCCCGAGTTCCTCGGGCGGCAGGCGGCGCTGTTCGACAACCTGGCCGAGGTGCCCCTGTCCAGCTGGGAGTACCAGCTCGACCCCCGCACCGACCGCGGGCCGGACGCCGAGCTCGACGGCCGGTACGGCACCGGGCAGTGGTGGGCGCCCGACGTCGTCCTGAAGTACGCGATCGCCGACTTCGACCCGGAGCCCACCTACGCCCCGCAGCGGCTCACGTTCGTGCAGTCCGGTGGCACCTGGGCTCTCGCCTCCGACGACGACTTCGCCGAGGCGGGCGCCGCGAGCGCCCGCGGGCTGTGGGACGCCGGGCCGGTGGTGGCCTTCCGCGGCGAGCGCACCCTGGCGCTCGGCCACCCCGGGTCGGAGGACCTGCTGCGCGAGCTGGCCGCCGGCGTCGACGCCGCGGTCCCGCGGGTGAGCGCCGTGTGGGGCACCGACTGGAGCCAGACCGTCGTCGTCCTCGTGCCGGACGACCAGGCCGAGCTCGAGGAGCTGCTCGGCGGCGGCATCGACCTCACCCGCATCGCCGCCGTCGCGACCGCGGAGCTGACCGACCTCGAGGGCGGCTACCACCCGGTCGGCAACCGGGTGATCGTCAACCCGCCGAACTTCGCCAAGCTCGGCCGGCTCGGCCGGCAGGTGGTCCTCACGCACGAGACCGCGCACGTGGCCACCCGCAAGGCCACCGGGCCGGACGTCCCGACCTGGCTGGTCGAGGGCCTGGCCGACTACATCGGCTACCTCGACGTCCCGGTGCCGCTGACGACGGCGGCGCGCGAGGTGCAGACCGCGGTCGCCGAGGGACGCATCCCGGAACGACTCCCGGCCGACGCCGACTTCGACGGCGCGAACGAGGACCTGCCGCTGGCCTACGAGAGCAGCTGGCTGGCCTTCCGGCTGATCGTCGACACCTACGGCCTCGAACCGGCGCTGCGCTTCTACCGCGCGGTGGGGGCCAGCCGCGACGCCGGGTCGGACGTCGCGCTCGAGCGGGCGTTCGCCGACGAGCTCGGCACCAGCACCGCCGCCTTCACCGCCGCCTGGCGCGAGCACCTGGCGAGCACCTTCTCGTGAGCCGGCTTCCGGCCGCCGTTACGCTCGTCCTGCTGCTCGGAGCTCTCGGCGTCGCGCTGGCCGTCGTCGTGCCGTGGACGCCGCTGCCCGGCGCCGAGATCGTTCCGGACGCCGCACGCGACTTCACGGCCGCCGACCAGGCGCGGGAGGAGGCCTTCTCCGCCCGCATCCGACCCCCCGCCTACACCGCGCTCGGCCTCAGCCTGCTCGTCTCCCTCGGCCTCGGCCTGACCCCCCTCGGCGCACGGCTGGCCGGTGCGATCGGCGGCCACTGGACGTTGACCGTCCTCGCCGGCACCGCCGTGCTGACGCTGCTCGGCCGGCTGGTGACGCTGCCGCTCGCGGCCCGGGCCGAGGTGGTGCGGCGCGACGCGGGGCTGTCCACCCGCACCTGGGACCTGTGGGCGGTCGACCTCGCCAAGGCGTGGGCGGTGTCGACGGTGCTCACCGCCGTCGTGCTGCTGGTGCTGGTCGCGCTGGCCCGGGCGGCCCCGCGCACCTGGTGGGCCTGGGCGGCGGCGGCCACCGCGGGGCTGGTGGTCGTCGTGTCGTTCGCCTACCCGGTCGTGGTCGAGCCGGTGTTCAACCGCTTCACCCCCCTCGAGCAGGGGCAGCTGCGCGAGGACCTGCTGGCCCTCGCCGAGCGCGACGGCGTGCCGGTCGAGGACGTGCTGGTGGCCGACGCGTCGCGGCGCACCACCGCGCTGAACGCCTACGTCAGCGGCTTCGGCGGCACCCGCAGGATCGTCGTCTACGACACGCTGCTCGAGCAGGCCCCGCCGGCCGAGGTCGCCCTGGTCGTGGCGCACGAGCTGGCGCACGCCAAGCACCGCGACGTGCTCACCGGCACGCTGCTCGGTGCGCTGGGCGCGGCGGCCGCCGTCGTCGCGCTGGGGCTGCTGCTCACGTGGACCCCGCTCCTGCGTCGCGCCGGCATCGACGGCCCCGGGGACCCGCGCGCCGTCGCCCTGCTCCTGGCGCTCACCGCCGCCGGCACGTTCCTGTCCGCACCGCTGTCCAACCTGGTGTCGCGGCGCATCGAGGCGCGCGCCGACGTGTCCTCGCTCGACCTGACCCGCGACGTCGAGACCTTCGTCGAGGTGCACAAGCGGCTGGCGCGCACGAACCTGTCCGACCTGGACCCGAACCCGGTCGCGTACGCGTTGTTCGCCTCGCACCCGAGCACGACCGAGCGGCTGGCGCTGGCCCGCGAGTGGGAACGGCTGCGCGGCTGATGCGGACGCTGGTCCTCACCAACGACTTCCCGCCGAGAGCCGGGGGCATCCAGGCCTTCGTGCACGCGCTCGCTCGCCGGCAGCCCGACGGCGAGGTCGTCGTCTACGCACCCGGCTGGAAGCGGGCGGCCGAGTTCGACGCCGCGCAGCGCTTCCCGGTGGTGCGCCACCCGGGCTCGCTGATGCTGCCGGTGCCGGACGTGCTCCGCCGGGCCCGGCAGATCGCGCGCGCCGAGGGCTGCGACCGGGTGTGGTTCGGCGCCGCCGCACCGCTCGGGCTGCTCGCGAGGCCGCTCGGGCTGTCGCGCTCGGTCGCCTCCACGCACGGGCACGAGGTCGGCTGGGCGCTGCTCCCCGGCGCCCGGCAGGCGCTGCGCCGGATCGGGCGCGACGTCGACGTCGTCACCTACCTCGGCGACTACACCCGCCGCCGCCTCGCCCCGGCACTCGGGCCGACGGCGACCCTCGCCCGGCTGCCCAGCGGTGTCGACACGTCGCTGTTCAGACCCGGAGCCGGCGGTGCCGAGGTCCGGCGCCGGCTCGGCCTCGCCGACCGCCCGGTGGTGCTGTGCGTCAGCCGGGTCGTGCCGCGCAAGGGGCAGGACGTGCTGGTTCGTGCGCTCCCCGGGATCCGCCGCCGGGTGCCGGACGCCGCGCTGCTGTGCGTCGGCGGCGGACCGGACGCGCCGCGGCTGCGCCGCCTCGCCGCCGAGCACGGCGTCGCCGACGACGTCGTGCTCACCGGCTCGGTGCCGTGGGAGGAGCTGCCCGCGCACTACGACGCCGGCGACGTCTTCGCCATGCCGTGCCGCACCCGCCGTGCCGGCCTCGAGGTCGAGGGGCTCGGCATCGTGTACCTGGAGGCCTCGGCCACCGGGCTGCCGGTGGTGGCCGGCCGGTCCGGGGGAGCGCCCGACGCCGTGCTCGACGGCCGTACCGGGCACGTGGTCGACGGCCGGTCGGTGGCGGAGGTGGGCGACGCCGTCGCCGGGCTGCTGCTCGACCGCGACCGGGCCAGGGCCATGGGCCGGGCGGGGCGTGAGTGGGTGGCGCGCGAGTGGCGGTGGGACGTGCTCGCCGAGCGGCTGCGGACGTTGCTGGCCGGCTGACCCCGGACGCGACCGCGCCTCCCCGGCCGGGTGGCCGGGGAGGCGCGGTGTGGTGCCGGAAGCTAGGAGAAGCTCGCCGCCGAGATGCCGAACTTGCCGGAGCCGCCGAAGAGCCGGAAGCCGCCGAGCGTGCCGTCCGGCGCCTGCCGGGCGACGTAGATGTTGCCGTCGATGCCGAGGGCGTAGTGCCGGGTGTCGCCGTCCTCGAGGTCGACGGCCACCCCGGTGCGGCCCTGGACCCGCCCGGTCATCGGGTAGTCCTCCCGGTTGAAGTGGAAGGTCTTCATCGCGTCGGTGCTCAGGTTGCGGCAGGCACCGACGTCTCCGAACTCGGAGAAGGTCAGGGTCCCGCCGCAGGTGGTGTTGTCGGCCAGCTGCCACGGGCGTCCGCCGCCCGGGTTGAAGTACGGCCGGTTGTCGGTGCCGACGCCGATGTAGATGGCGTTGGCCCGGGGGTTGTCGTTGCTGTAGTCAGCGGCGTCGATGACCGACAGGCCGTGCTTGAGCGCGCCGCCCAGGCGGACGAAGTTGCCGATGGTCGGGATGCCGTCGCCGCTCGGCACCTGCCCCCAGGCCACCCAGCCGGCGTTGTCGTCGCCGCGGCAGGCGACCACGAACAGGTCCGCCGACACGACGGCGCTGACGCCGGCACAGCGCGCGTTGGCCTGGCCCAGGCGCTGCCAGCCCCGGTCGAGCGTGCGCACCCACAGCGACCGGTCGCCGCCGACGCCGACGAAGTAGTCGGCCTCGTAGCCGAGGGCCACGGCGGGGGCGTCGGTGAGGATGCCGCCGAGGTTGCGGAAGTTCGCCTCGTCGGTGTACTTGACCCACAGGCCGTTGTCAGTGCCGGTCACGGCGACGACGTGGACGGGGTTGGCGACCGAGGCGCGGAGGTCGGGGTCGGCGGCCGAGGCGGCGCTGGTCGGAGCGACGACGGCGACGGCGGCGGCGAAGCAGGCCGTGGCCGTGATCGCGCGCCGGAGCGAGCTGTGCATAGGGCTTCCTCCAGGTGTGCGCACCGGAGCGTCCGGGCGGCGGGGACACTGTGCCGCCGCCGGGTCCCGCTGTCCTGCGATTTGCGCGGAGTGGCCCGGTTGTCATCTGACTGTCACGGCCGTCGGGCGGCTGGTGCTGGACGCAGTCAGCCCGCCGCCACCACCTGCACGACGCGTGACCGGGCGACCGGGTCCTGCCACCGGCGCGCGCTGCGCATGACCGACAGCACGGCCAGGAGCACGATCGGCACCGCGACGACGAGCGGGAACCACGTCGAGCCGAGGTGCGACGACGACGCGATGACCACGCCGACCAGCGCGCAGGGGACGGCCAGCCGTGCGCTCGCGGCGGCGAGCGCACCGGGGGGCGCGACGGCGTCGCGCGGCCCGCGGAGGTCGGCGCGGTGCGGCCGGCGCACCGACGACGACAGCGACAGGGCGACGACGACCGCGGCACACGCCAGGCCGGAGGCGACGATCGCGGCGAGCTGCGCCCCGGTCGGGTCGTCCGGAGCACGCACTGCTGCGGCGGCTCCGGCGACGACGACGGCGAGCAGCACCGTCTCGCTCATCACGACGAGCTTGCTGAGCAGCAGCAGTCGCGGCTCGACCGGGAGCGAGGCCAGCCACACCGACCCCGCGGCGTCGAGGGCGAAGGCGTTGATGCCGAACAGCAGCCCGGCGCCGGCCGCGACCAGGCCGGGCAGGACGATGATCGACTCCCACGGCACCTGCAGCATCGCGGCGACGACGCCCGGGAGCAGCAGCAGGACGAGCCCGCCCCGGCGGAGGGCCGGCGCCCGCCAGACGCTGGCCCGGTCCATGGCGATGAGCTCGCGCAGCGCGCTGCTGTGCCCGTCCCGTCGCCGGACCGGCGAGGTGCAGCGCATGGCGAGCGCGTCGCTCGGCCGGCGCAGCGCCCACGCGCAGGCGACGCTGCCGAGCGCCAGCCCGACGAGTGCGGCTCCGAGGAGCACCAGCGTCACACGGAGCCACGGACCGGTGTCGCCGCTCCCGCCGGCGACGACCGCACGGACGACCGGGAGGGTCGGGCTGCGGTCGAGCACGGCCGGCACCGATCCGGTCTGGAAGGCCAGCAGGACGGCAAGGAGCAGCACGGCGCCCAGCGCGGCCACCACCCGCCGGCCGGTGCGGAACTGCCGTGCGCCGACGACCAGCCACGCGGTCGCCTGCCCGAGGACGGTCAGGCAGGCGACGAACGCGGCCGTGGTGGTCATGCCGAGCAGGAAGCTGCCGTCCAGGGTGAGAGCGGCGGTCAGCCCGACCAGCACGAGCAGCTGCACCGCCCAGACCAGGTTGACGGGGGCGAGCAGCAGGCCGCCGAGCAGGTGCGTGCGGGCCCGGACCGGGAAGGCGACGAGCTCGTCCGGCGGGACGACCTGGTGACCGCCGCCCGCGGTCAGCGGCGCGATGAGAGCGAGGACGCCGAAGCCGAGGAAGGCCCCGGGGGCGATCTCCACCGCCGTGGCGAGGATCGCCTGCTCGAGCACGGCTCCGCTGAGCACGGCGGCCCGCAGCAGCCAGAGCGCCGCGACCGCGGCCAGCACGGTCAGCAGCTTGGCCCCGGGGCTGCGCAGCATCTGCCAGCGCAGCGCCAGCAGGGCAGCGAGCTGGCGGAGCGCGCCCGTCATCGGATCAGGGCCCGGTACTTGCGCTCCCCGTCCGGGCCGGTCAGGTGGCGGGCCGGGGCGGCGCCGACGACGCGCCCGCCCTTGAGGACCACGGCCTCGTCGCACGCCTGCACGGCGAGCGGCAGCAGGTGGGTCGAGACGAGCACCGCGGCACCCCGCGCTCTGGCGTCGCGGACGACCTCGAGCGTCGCCTCCACCCCCAGCGGGTCGACGCCGTCGAACGGCTCGTCCAGCAGCAGCAGCTGCGGCTCGTGGAAGGCGGCCAGGACGACCGACAGCCGTCGGCTCATGCCGTGCGAGAAGCCGGAGGTGATGCGGTCGGCGGCCTCGTGCAGGTCGAAGCGCTCGAGCAGGAGCTCCGCGCGGCCCTGCCAGTGCCGCATGCCGCGCAGCCGGGCGGCCAGCTGCAGGTGCTCCCACGGCGTGGCGCGGGGGAGGAGCCCGCCGACGTCGGGGCAGTAGCCGACGGCGGCACGCACCCCGGCCGGGTCGGACGCGGCGTCGATGCCCGCGACGCGGACCCTGCCCGAGCTCGGTGGCAGCACACCGGCCAGCACCCGCATCGTCGTGGACTTGCCGGCGCCGTTGCGGCCGACCAGCGCCACCGAGGCGCCGGCCGCCACCGACAGGTCGAACCCCCCGACGGCGCGCACGGCACCGAAGTCGACCACCAGGCCGGCAGCGGACAGCACGGGTTCCACGCTGCTCCTTCGAACGGTCGTGGCGGGTTCCCGAGCAT
>Ga0247713_1001503_pt1 | contig 11521 bp, 11 predicted proteins | sample 21E_NmetaG_FD_189936 | JGI IMG/M metagenome (GOLD analysis project Ga0247713, IMG submission 189936) | Soil microbial communities from hillslope of Landscape Evolution Observatory, University of Arizona, Oracle, AZ, United States - 2-1-E_N | ecosystem: Engineered > Artificial ecosystem >... | reverse complement strand
GGGCGGGCAGGGCGAGGCGCGGGTCGTCGCGCAGGCCGGAGTCGTCGCGCAGCCTGGTCAGGGCGCGGGAGGTCGCCGACTTCACCGTGCCGACCGAGACGCCCATGACAGCGGCGGTCTCGGCCTCCGACAGGTCCTCGTAGTAGCGCAGGACGACCATGGCCCGCTGCCGCTTCGGCAGCCCGGCCATCGCCGTCCAGAGCGCGTCGTGCAGGTCGACGTCGGCGCCTGCGTCGCGCTCGGCGGCACGCTCGGGGACGACGTCGGTCGGGTGCTCGTCGACCCGTCGCCGGCGCCACCAGCTGGTCCGGGTGTTCACCATCACCCGCCGCACGTAGCCGTCGACGGCCTCGCGCTCGCGGATGCGGGTCCAGGACAGGTAGGTCTTGGCCAGCGCGGTCTGCAGCAGGTCCTCGGCGTCCGCCCGGTTGCCGGTCAGGGCGTACGCCGTCCTCAGCAGCGCGGGCGAGCGCGCGGCGACGTAGGACCGGAAGTCCTCCCTCGCCTGTGCGTCCACGTCCGTTCCCCCCCGTCCGCGCGGTGGCGCACCGCACTACCCCCCAGGACGCAGGAACCACGCCCGGGGTTGCCCGCCTCCTAGACTGCCCGCGTGAGCACCCCCTCGGAGCGTTTCGTCGTCACCGGTGGGGCGCGCCTGTCGGGCGAGGTCGCCGTCACCGGAGCGAAGAACAGCGTCCTCAAGCTGATGGCCGCCTCGTTGCTCGCCGAGGGCCCCACGACGCTGTCGGCGGTGCCCGACATCCTCGACGTCACGATCATGAGCGAGGTGCTGCGCCGGCTCGGGTGCGGCGTCGACAGGGCCGACGGCCAGCTGCGCATCGACGTCCCCGAGCGCTTGGGGCACGAGGCGGACTACGACCTGGTCCGGCGGATGCGCGCTTCCATCGCGGTGCTGGGCCCGCTCGTCGCCCGGTGCGGCGAGGCCAAGGTGGCCCTCCCCGGGGGTGACGCGATCGGGTCGCGCGGCCTCGACATGCACGTGGCCGGCCTGATCAAGCTCGGCGCCACGGTCGAGAGCGAGCACGGCTACCTCATCGCACGGGCGCCCCGGCTCACCGGCGCGCAGGTCTGGCTGGACTTCCCCAGCGTCGGCGCCACCGAGAACCTGCTCATGGCCGCGGTCCTCGCCAAGGGCACCACGACCATCGACAACGCCGCGCGGGAGCCGGAGATCGTCGACCTGTGCGACCTGCTGGTGCAGATGGGCGCATCGATCGGGGGCATCGGCACGTCGACGCTCGAGATCGACGGCGTCGAGTCCCTGCGCCCGGTCGAGCTGCACGCGACCGTCCCCGACCGGATCGTGGCCGGCACCTGGGCCTTCGCCGCAGCTCTCACCGGTGGCGACGTCACCGTTCGGGGCGGACGGATCGAGCACCTCGAGATCGCGCTCGGCAAGCTGACGTCGGCCGGCGCGCAGGTGTCCCCGGCCGACGACGGCGACGGGTTCCGGGTGCAGATGGACGGTCGGCCGCGTTCGGTCGACGTCGTGACGCTGCCCTACCCGGGCTTCCCGACCGATCTCCAGCCGATGGTGCTGGCCCTCAACGCGGTTGCCGACGGCACGGCGATGGTCACCGAGAACGTCTTCGAGGCGCGCTGGATGTTCGTCAACGAGCTGACCCGGTTGGGCGCCGACGTGCGTACCGACGGCCACCACGCGGTGGTGCGCGGGCGCGAGCGGCTGTCCGGTGCGCCGGTGACCGCGCACGACATCCGGGCCGGCGCGGCCCTGGTGCTCGCCGGGCTGGTCGCCGACGGCATCACCACGGTCGCGGAGGTCCACCACGTCGACCGCGGCTACGAGGGCTTCGTGGACAAGCTGCGGGCCCTCGGGGCCGACGTCCGGCGCGAGCCGGCGCCGGTCGAGGCTCCGCTCGAGGGCTGAGGGCGCCGCCGCTCGAGAGCTAGCTGCGCACCAGCGCGCTGGCGCGCGGCGCGTCGCTGCGGAAGACCATCAGCTGCCAGCTCCGCTCCGCGGCTGTGCCGCCGGCCGGCCCGCCGTGGGTGACCGTGCAGCGGATGCCGGCTGAGCGCAGCACGTCGCGCAGCATCGCGGCGTCCTGCTCGGTGCGGACCGAGGCGACCGGCACCAGCAGGCCGTAGTCGCCCCTGGCCGCCGCCCGGGTCCGGGCCCGCGCCGTGCGCTCGTCTCGGGTGGACGTCGAGAAGACCCAGCGGCACAGCAGGACGATCACGCCGAGCGCGAGCAGGGCCGCTGCCGGCCCGATCATGTAGTGGTAGCTGGGGACGATCACGGCTGCGCTCCTGCTAGCGGCTCGCGCCGGGGCTCCCGGCGGGACGTCCGGAGTCTGTCACCGACGGGCGTCCTTCGCCGGTCGAGCCCGGCGCGCCTGCTCGCACCGCGACCCCGGGTGTGGCATGACGGACGTGCCGGGAGCCGTTCCTTGCGTCTTCCTCGACGAGACCGTCGTCGCAGGGCGCGGCGCGACCCGGGGGAGAAGCCGTGCCGAGGACTTCGTACGCCGTCCGTCCCGATCTCGTGCTCACCGAGCAGGTGCCCGGCGCGCTGGTCGCCCTCACCGGGCGGCTCGACGTCAGCGCAGCAGCCGACGCGCGCCTGGCGCTCGCCAGCGCCGTCGCCGCAGGCACCGGTGAGCTGGTGCTCGACGTCGCCGGGCTGACCGCCGTCGACGCCACCGGCCTCGGCGTGCTCGTCGGAGCGCACCGGGCGGCCGGCCGCGCGGGGCGCACGCTGGTGCTGCTCGACGTGCCGCTGCCGATCGGCCGGCTGCTGTTCATCACCCGGCTCTCGCGGGTGCTGCGGACAGCCTCGTCCGCCTCCTGCGCCTGAGCTGACCCGCGGACCGGGGCTCCAGTCGCTGTCGACCGCGGCCGATGCCGGACGGGTGCAGCAGGACTTCTTCGGCGGGCCGCTCCCGCCCGCCGCGCCCCGAGCGGTGCCGCGCCCGCCGACGCCTGCACCCCGCCGCCGCGGCCCGCTGACGATCGCCCTGCTCGTGGTGCCGGCGGTGTCCGGCCTCCTGCTGGCCATGACGCTGCGTGCGGAGGCGCTGCCGGACGTCCGGCAGGTGGAGGCACCGGCGCCGGCCGCCGACGGCTGGGGCCCCTCCTGGGTGGACGACCGCGGCCGGCCGGTGCGCTGGGACCCCTGCGCACCCATCGGCTACGTCGTCAACCCCGGCTGGATGCCGCAGCGCGGGCGCGAGGACCTCGCCGAGGCGCTGCGCCGCATCTCGGCGGTGAGCGGCCTGTCGTTCGTGGACGAGGGCGACACCGACGAGCTGCCCGGTCGAGGCCGCCCGGCCTACCAGCCCGAGCGGTACGGGGAGCGCTGGGCGCCGGTGCTCGTGGCCTGGGTGCCGCCCTCGGCCACCGACCTCGGGCTCGGCGGCGGAGTGCAGGGCCTGGCGTCCACGACGGCGGTCCCGACGCCGGCCGGCGGCTCTCTGGTGAGCGCACAGGTGGCCCTGGACGCCGAGCGGCGCCTCGCGTCCGGCTTCGGGCCGGGAGCCACCGAGGGCGAGGTGCTGCTGCACGAGCTGGCGCACGCCGTCGGGCTGGGCCACGTCGACGACCCGACCCAGGTCATGTACTACCGGACCACCAACAGCGAGAGCGAGTTCGGTGCCGGCGACCGGGCCGGGCTGCGGGCGCTGGGTGCGGCGTCGGGCTGCCGGCCCGCCCCGGCCGCCAGGGACCTGTCGCGCAGGTGAGCCGGGCCACCGCTGCCCGGCGTGGCCCCCGTCACTCCCTACACTCGGTGATCACTGACGAGCGAGGGACGAAGCATGACCGAGCAGACGCAGTCCATCGGGGCCGAGCCCTCCGGCGCGGAGCCGCAGCCGGCCGACCCCCCGCCGTCACCGGTCGTGGCGGCTCCTGAGGCCACCCGTCCGCAGCGGGACAAGCCCTGGGTGATGCGCACCTACGCCGGCCACTCGTCGCCGCAGGAGAGCAACGCCCTGTACCGCCGGAACCTCGCCAAGGGCCAGACCGGCCTGTCGGTGGCCTTCGACCTGCCGACCCAGACCGGCTACGACCCCGACGACGAGCTGGCCCGCGGCGAGGTCGGCAAGGTCGGCGTCCCGGTGACCCACCTCGGCGACATGCGCGCGCTGTTCGACGGCATCCCGCTCGAGACGATGAACACCTCGATGACGATCAACGCCACCGCGATGTGGCTGCTGGCGCTCTACGAGGTGGTCGCCGAGGAGCAAGGGGCCGACCGCGCTCTGCTCTCGGGCACCACGCAGAACGACATCATCAAGGAGTACCTCTCGCGCGGGACCTACGTCTTCCCTCCCGGGCCGTCGCTGCGGCTGATCACCGACATGGTCGCCCACACGGTCACCGAGGTGCCGAAGTGGAACCCGATCAACATCTGCAGCTACCACCTGCAGGAGGCCGGCGCGACACCTGTGCAGGAGATCTCCTACGCGCTGTGCACGGCCATCGCCGTCCTCGACGCCGTGAAGGCCGCCGGGCAGGTGCCGGGCGACCGGTTCGGCGACGTCTGCGCCCGCATCTCGTTCTTCGTCAACGCCGGGGTGCGCTTCGTGGAGGAGATGTGCAAGATGCGTGCCTTCACCGAGCTGTGGGACGAGCTGCTGCTCGAGCGCTACGGCGTGCAGGACCCCAGGCACCGCCGCTTCCGGTACGGCGTGCAGGTCAACTCGCTGGGACTCACCGAGGCGCAGCCGGAGAACAACGTGCAGCGCATCGTGCTGGAGATGCTCGGCGTGACCCTGTCGAAGAAGGCGCGGGCGCGCGCGGTGCAGCTGCCGGCCTGGAACGAGGCGCTCGGCCTGCCCCGGCCGTGGGACCAGCAGTGGTCGCTGCGCATGCAGCAGGTGCTCGCCTTCGAGACCGACCTGCTCGAGCACGACGACCTGTTCGACGGCTCGGTCGTCGTGGAGCGCAAGGTGACGGCGCTCAAGCAGCAGGTCCGGGAGGAGATCGACCGGGTGCAGGCCCTCGGCGGAGCGGTCGCCGCGGTCGAGCAGGGCTACATGAAGAGCGCGCTGGTCGCCTCGCACGCCGAGCGCCGGCGACGGATCGAGGCCGGCGAGGACGTCGTCGTCGGCGTCAACCGGTTCGAGACCACCGAGCCCAACCCGCTCACCGCGGACATCGACGCCGCGATCATGGTCGTCGACCCGGAGGTCGAGCAGCGGGCGATCGACGCCGTGCAGCAGTGGCGGGCCGGACGGGACGCCGCGGCGGTCGACGAGGTGCTGCGCGCGCTGCGCGACGCGGCGAAGAGTGACGACAACCTCATGCCCGCCACCGTGGCCTGCGCCCGCGCGGGGGTCACCACCGGCGAGTGGGCGGGGGCACTGCGCGAGGTCTTCGGCGAGTACCGCGCCCCCACCGGCGTCAGCGCGGCCGTGGCGCACGGCGAGGCGGGGGCCGCGATCGCCGCCGTGCGGGAGGCCGTCACGCAGACCGGCGAGGAGCTCGGCGTCCGGCTGCGCTTCCTGGTCGGCAAGCCCGGGCTCGACGGCCACAGCAACGGCGCCGAGCAGATCGCCGTCCGGGCCCGCGACTGCGGCTTCGAGGTCGTGTACCAGGGCATCCGGCTGACGGCCGCCCAGATCGTGTCCGCCGCGGTCGAGGAGGACGTGCACGTCATCGGCCTGTCGATCCTGTCCGGCTCGCACATGGAGGCGGTCCCGGCCGTGCTCGAGGGGCTGAGGGAGGCCGGCATCGGGGAGGTGCCGGTCGTCGTCGGCGGCATCATCCCGGAGGCCGACGCCCGTCGGCTCACCGCCCAGGGGGTGGCACGGGTCTACACGCCCAAGGACTTCGAGCTCACCGACATCCTGCGCTCGGTGGTCGACGTCGTCCGCGAGGCCAACGGGCTGGCCCCGCTGGGCTGAGCGCCGGCTCAGCTACCGGCGGCGGCCGGTCCGGCGACCGCGCAGCGGCTCCTGCATGCGGCGCCCGGCGTTGGTCAGGTGGTGTGCGGCTCGCGGGTTGCGCTCGGTCAGGCGCCCGCCGAGCGCCTCTACCAGGCGACCGCCGAGGGGCAGCGCGACCGCGAACAGGAGCCAGGCGCGCAGCCGGCGGGACAGGAAGGCCCAGATCATGGGCCGGTCGTTCCCCCTCGGGCGGGCCTCAGACGTGGGACCCCCAGAAGATCAGAAGATGATGATGAGCAGGATGATGAGCAGGACCAGCCCGCCGATTCCGATGTACATGCGGCACCTCCTCCCAGGTCGTCCGGTGCAGACGAGGTCTCGGTGCCCCCGGGCCGTCTCGGGCACGCGGTGCCGGCGCCTTCGTCACGGGACCGTCACACGCCGATCCGGACCGTCCGGGCGGGCTAGGGTCGTCGACGTGCGCCTGGTCATCGCCACCTGCTCGGTGGACTACGTGGGGCGGCTGACCGCCCACCTGCCGTCGGCGACCCGGCTGCTGCTGGTGAAGGCCGACGGCTCGGTCTCCATCCACGCCGACGACCGCGCCTACAAGCCGCTGATGTGGATGAGCCCGCCGTGCACCACGGTGGTCGCCGACGGCACCTGGACGGTCACCAACAAGGGCGGTGAGCAGCTGGTGATCTCGGTCGAGGACATCCACGCCGAGACCGCGCACGAGCTCGGCCCGGATCCGGGTCTGGTCAAGGACGGCGTGGAGAAGCACCTGCAGGAGCTGCTCGCCGAGCGGTGCGAGGTGCTCGGCCCAGGCTGGACGCTCGTGCAGCGCGAGTACTTCACCGACATCGGCCCGGTCGACCTCCTCTGCCGCGATGCCGAGGGCGCGCACGTGCTGGTGGAGGTCAAGCGGCACGCCGAGATCGACGGCGTCGAGCAGCTCACCCGCTACCTGCAGCGCGTCTCGACGGTGCTGGGCGACGTCCGTGGTGTGCTCGCGGCGCAGAGCTTCAAGCCGCAGGCCAAGGTGCTGGCCGCCGACCGCGGCATCTCCTGCGTGCAGCTGGACTACGACGCTCTGCGCGGCATGGAGTCGGGCGTCCCCACCCTGTTCTAGGCGGGCACCACCGGCAGGCGGTCTCCGATCGACAGCACGCTGAGCAGCCGTCGCACGCGGCGGGTCGGGGCGCGCAGCACGAGGACGCCCTCCCGCTCCCGCACGTCGGCGGCCGCCGCGAGCAGCGCGTCGAGCGCCACCAGGTCGAGGAACGACAGCTGCGAGGCGTCCACCACCAGGCGCCGCACCGCGTCCGGGCGGCCGGGTGCCACGAGGTCGCGCAGCCGCCCGCGCAGCCGGTCGGCGGTGGCGATGTCGGCCTCGCCGATCAGCCGCAGCACGACGTCGGGTCCGGAGCGGTCGACGGTCATGCGCAGCGTCGGTGCGCTCGCCACGACCACCCCTCCCGACGGCCCCTCGGTGCTCCGCCGGGCGGCGGGACGGGAGCGTGCGTGCGGCTGGTGGTCTCAACCGGCTGCCATCGTGCCAGAACCTGGCCGGAGCGGTCATCCGCGCTGCTGGGGCACCGCCTGCACGACCTCGGCCGCCACGTCGCGGAGCTTGCGGTTGCGCGCCTGCGACCAGGAGCGCAGGCGGTCGAAGGCGTCGGCCTCGGTCAGGCCGTGCCGGGCCATGAGCACGCCCTTGGCCTGCTCGATGACCGCGCGACTCGCCATCGCCCGCTCGAGCTGCTCGTTGACCGCCACCGCCCGCGCGTACAGCCGGGCGTTGGCCAGCGCCACGGAGGCCTGACCGCAGAACAGCCCGACGAGCGCGTCGTCCAGCGGTTCGAACGCCTGCGGCGACGCGCCGTACAGGTTGAGGGAGCCGACGGCGCGGTCGCCGGCCAGCAGGGGACCGGCCAGGAAGCTGCGGATGCCCAGCTCGCGGGCCCGTTCGGCGAAGTCGGGCCAGCGCTGCTCGGCGGCGTCGAGGTCGACGCGGTGCACCACCCGCCGACGGATGGCGTCCAGGCACGGCCCGTCGCCGGCCTCGTACTGCTGGCGGTCGACGGCGAGCACCAGGTCGTCGCTGTGCGCCGCGGTCGACGGGCGGTCTCCGTCCATGAGCGTCACCCCGGCGCCGGTGCAGCCGGGGATCACCGCCACGGCCAGCGCGCAGACGCGAGAGAGCACGTCGTCGAGCGGCTCCTCGTCGACCACCAGCGACGACAGCTCGACCAGCGCCCCCGCGAGCCCGTCGAGGTCCCGCCCGGCCACGGCGTCCCTGACCTCGTCCGCCACGTGCTCCATCGTCGCGTCCCACCCCCTTACCGGAGAGTAACCGCGGGGCTGCGAGACTGCCGGCGAACGCCGGAGCGCGCGCAGGCGCTCCAGCAGCGACGGGAGCGGCACTGTGGCACGGGAGTTCGACAAGATCGGCGTGATCGGGCTGGGCACGATGGGTGCCGGGATCGCGGAGGTGCTCGCCCGCTCCGGCATCGAGGTGGTCGGGGTCGAGGCCGACGACGCCGGGGTCGAGCGGGCGCGGCAGCACCTGCACGCCAGCACCGCGCGCGCCGTGCGCAGGGGCAAGCTGCAGGACAGCGAGGTCGAGGAGGTGCTCACCCGCATCAGCACCGGCACCGATCTGTCCGCCGTGGTGGACTGCTCGCTGGTGGTCGAGGCCGTGCCCGAGCGCATGGAGCTCAAGCGCGCGCTGTTCGCCGAGCTGGACCGGCTACTGCCCACCGACGCCGTGCTCGCCACGAACACCTCGGCCCTGTCGGTCACCGACCTCGCCACTGGCACGCACCGTCCCTCCCGCGTCGTCGGGCTGCACTGGTTCAACCCGGCGCCCGTCATGGACCTCGTCGAGGTCGTGCAGACCGTCGTCACCGACCCCGCGGTCGTGGAGGACGTGCAGGCCCTCGTCGACCGCGTGGGCAAGACCGCCGCCACCGCCGGGGACCGGGCCGGCTTCATCGCCAACGCGCTGCTGTTCGGCTACCTCAACAACGCGGTGCGCATGTACGAGAGCAGGTATGCCAGCCGCGAGGACATCGACGCCGCCATGCGCTTCGGCACCGGCCACCCGATGGGTCCGCTGGCGCTGCTCGACCTCATCGGCCTCGACTCCGCCTACGAGATCCTCGAGACGATGTACGCGCAGTCACGCGACCACCGGCACGCACCGGCGCCGCTGCTGAAGCAGTACGTGACGGCCGGGCTGCTCGGCCGCAAGACCGGCCGCGGCTTCTACACCTACGCCGCCCCGGACTCGCCCGAGGTCGTCGACGACGCCTCGACGCCGACCGGCGCCAAGGTCGACGCCGAGCCGCGCCCGGTGCAGCGCATCGGCGTCATCGGCACCGGCACCATGGCCAGCGGCATCGTCGAGGTGTGCGCCAGGAGCGGCTACGACGTCGTCTTCCGGGCCCGCAGCGACGAGAAGGTCGCCGGGGTGCAGCAGAAGGTCGAGACGTCGCTCGGCAAGGCCGTACAGCGCGGGAAGCTGTCGGACGAGGACCGCAACGCGACGCTCGGCCGCATCACCGGCACGACGTCCCTCGACGACCTCGCCGACTGCGACCTCGTCATCGAGGCCGTCGTCGAGGACCTCGCGGTCAAGAAGGAGCTGTTCGCCGCGCTCGACGACGTCCTGAAGCCCGGTGCGGTGCTCGCCACCACGACCTCGTCGCTGCCGGTCATCGAGTGCGCCACGGCCACCTCGCGGCCGCAGGACGTCGTCGGCATGCACTGGTTCAACCCGGCGACGCTGATGAAGCTGGTCGAGGTGGTGCCGACCGTGACCACCGCCGCCGACGTCGTCGCGACCGTGCTCGAGGTGTGCGCGACGACCCGCAAGCACGCGGTGCTGTGCGGCGACCGCGCCGGCTTCATCGTCAACGCGCTGCTGTTCCCCTACCTCAACGACGCGGTGAAGATGCTCGAGGCGCACTACGCGACCATCGACGACATCGACCTCGCGATGACCAAGGGCTGCGGCCACCCGATGGGCCCGTTCGCGCTCATGGACGTCGTCGGTCTCGACGTGACGCTCGCGATCCAGCGCACACTCTACGACGAGTTCCGCGAGCCGGGCGACTCGCCGGCGCCGATGCTCGAACACCTGGTCAAGGCCGGCTACCTCGGCCGCAAGACCGGCCGCGGCTTCCGCGACTACGCGAAGAAGTAGTGGCGCGGGGCTCGCGCCGCGGCGCCCGCGAGGCCGCCGCGCTCGAGGCCCTGAAGCGGGGCGACGGCGCCGGGCGTCGGCCGCCCGGCGTCGAGCGCGCCGAGGACGGATGGGTGGTGCGCTCGCTGTCCGCGTCGGGCTCGGGCCGTTCCTACCGGTGCCCGGGGTGCGACCAGGAGCTGAGCGCGGCCGTCGCGCACGTCGTCGTCTGGCCGGAGGGCCAAGAGGACGACCGTCGGCACTGGCACACCGCCTGCTGGTCCGCGCGTGACCGGCGTGGCGTCAAGGTGCAGCGGGCGAAGAACGCGCCGCGGTACGGCTGACCCGCCCGCGTAGGTGGATCGAGCAGCCTGATCGCCGGCACGTTCCGCTAGTTGACAGCCATGCCGGCGAGGTAGGCGGCCACGCTGTGTGCGGCGTGCCGATCGAGATTGGTCCTGGCCATGTCGTAGCGCAAGGTGGTGCGGGCGTCGGCGTGCCGCATCGCGTACTGCATGTCGCGCAGGGCTACGCCGCTGACGAGCTCCGCTGTGCAGAAAGTGCGACGTAACGAGTGGGGGCTGACCGGGGTCGCGACGCCAGCTTCTCTGGCGAGGGGCCAGCAGCCGCGCGGCCCCCCCGCGGCGCAAGCCCTGGGCGCGCGCCGATAGCAGGATCGGGCCGCTCTTGCGGCTGTCGGTAGCTGATCGAACTGCTCGTAGAACGGGGATGGGAAGCGGGACGTCGGCGGGCTTACGGCCCTTGCCGAGCACGCGGAGCAGCTCGTAGCCGGCCTCGTAGCGCAGATCCTGGACTCGGGCGCTGCAGGCTTCGGTCACCCGCAGACCGAGCATGCCCAGCATCGCCACCAGGGCGTGGGCTGTCGGACTCTCTTGTCGGGCGGCGGTCAGGACGGCTGCGAACTCCAGGGGGTGCAAGACCGTTCGCCGTTGCCCCTCCCAGTCGACCTTGGGTCGAGCGATGGCAAGAGTGGGGTTGGCGGATACGAGCTCGTCGAGGACGGCGTACTTGAACAGGCCCGCGACCGTGGACATCCTGCGACCGATGGTGGCCGGTGCGTAGCCTTTCGCCTCCAGATGCCGCAGGTAGAGCTCGATGTGGGCCCGACGGGCCGAGAGCGGCTGCAGATCGTGGTCCGCGCACCAGCCCCAGTAGCAGCGCAGGTCGGCGCGGTAGGCGCTGACTGTCGGCTCACGGTAGCGAGAAAGGAAGGCGGCCGCGGCCAAGGCCGACAGCTCGGGTGGGACGACTTGCACGTCGCCAGTCATGGCCAGCTCCTCTCGGTTGACGAGCGAGCAACCTCAGGCCCGCCGGCCACCTCCGTCAAGCGCGGCTCTAGAAGCCGTGCCAAGTCAACAGAGCAGGGCTTATGGACCGCCGCGGAGCAGGGCGTATTGATGCGTTCGAGCGGGCGCACGTGCTCTGGACGTGCGAGGGCCGGTTC
>Ga0247713_1001502_pt1 | contig 11526 bp, 8 predicted proteins | sample 21E_NmetaG_FD_189936 | JGI IMG/M metagenome (GOLD analysis project Ga0247713, IMG submission 189936) | Soil microbial communities from hillslope of Landscape Evolution Observatory, University of Arizona, Oracle, AZ, United States - 2-1-E_N | ecosystem: Engineered > Artificial ecosystem > Mesocosm... | reverse complement strand
TCAGCCCGGGCACGGCCAAGACCCACGTCGGCAGGATCCTGATGAAGCTCGGGCTCCGCGACCGCGTGCAGGCCGTCGTCTTGGCCTACGACTCCGGAGTGGTGCAGCCGGGAGGACGATAGCCGCAACTCGGCCACCGCTGATGCCCCCGCCAGGAATCGAACCTGGAACCTTCGGATTAAGAGTTGCCTATCTGCAGGGCTTTTGGCCGTGTTAGCTGGAGATTCGGTGGCGTCAGCCCAGGTTGGGAGGGTCATATCTGCCGAGTTCGGGACATCTTTGGGGACCCGTGGGGAACGTGCTTTCGTTCAGTTCGGCGGGGACCGCTGCAGTTCGTGCTCGCTGAGTGTTCGCTCCCGTAGAGATCCGCAGCGGCGCTGCCCCGCCGCTCGGCGACTCGGGCGAGGAAAAGTCCCTGGCTTCTCCGCCGGCTTGGTGCTCGTGCGCAGGCGCCACACCTGAGCCGTATCCGCCGGTCCGCTCGCAGATCCGCGTGATGTGGGCGAGCACAAGACCGGTGGCCGCTTCCGGATCGGCGAAGAACACGACGCTGCGAGACCTCAATCCGCAGGCGGCACCACATGAGGCAGGAGCCATCAGGCCAGACCGCTTCGGGCGTTCGCCGATCATCCCAGCGGGAACGCGACGCACGTGCGGATCGCGGAAGTGGGCGGCGAGGAGCTGGCGGCCGCCGGCGCCTCGGCGTGCGTGCCCGACGACAAGTTGTCTTACCTCGTGTGACGGCCGCGTGCGTCGCCGCCAGAGCTCCCGTGGTGCCTGCTGTACGTGGTGCATGTGCTTCAGCCACTGTGCAGACCACTCGGGTGCGGGGCGCCGGGGTCCGGCTGACCATCCGCGCTCGCTCGGACGAGCGCTGCGGCTGAGGTTCGCCCATCGCCGGACTCCTCCGCCAGCACCGCAGCCAGCTTGGCCTGTGCGAGCTCGAGCAGTACCGTCACGCCATCCGGAGGAATCCCGAGCGCGGTGGCGATCTCCTCGTCGCGCGCGTCGGCGTGGCGCATCCGCAACGCCACCGCATGCGCCGTCGACAGCTCCGCCAAGGCCCGTTCGCAGTTCACGCCCGCGACTCTGACGCCACGGCGCGCTCGTGTCTGCCGTAGCCGACTACGACACTTCCACCGGGCGGCCCCGCGCCGTCTGGCTGGCGTGAGCGTGTGCGAGCGGCTAGGGTCGCAGGAAGTCCCGGTCGTAGGGGGTGCTGATGGTGGTTGGCGAAATCTCGCGGCTCGATGCAGCGCTCGTGGGACGCACCGAGGAGCTGGCATTCGTGTCGGCGGCGCTCGAGCGCGGCGGCTGCGTCATCGCCGGCGCCGCGGGGGTCGGGAAGTCCCGGCTGGCGTCCGAGGTCGCCGCCCGGCATCGCGCAGCGGTCGTTCGCGTGGTGGCGACGGCGGCCGCCGGATCGATCCCGTTCGGCGCATTCGGTCATCTGCTTGCGGGCGTCGCGAGCGATGCGGGCGGTCCGATCGCCGCCTGCATCCGCGCGCTGCGCCGGCTGTCGTCCGACGTGCCGCCGACGCTGCTGCTCGACGACGCGCATCTGCTCGACGAGGCGTCCGCCGCGCTCGTGCTCGCACTGCGCGAGAGCGAGACGGTGCGCGTGCTGGCGACGGTCCGCCACGGCGAGCGCATGCCGGATGCCGTCACCGCGCTCTGGAAGGAGGCGTGGCTGGAGCGGCTTGACCTGCAGCCGCTGTCGCGCCGCGAGCTGCGTGCGCTCGTCGAGGCGCACCTCGGCGCGCCGGCCGCGCCGGACGTGCACGCGCGGGTCTTCTCGCTGACGGAGGGCAGTCCGCTGTATGCCCGTGAGCTGCTGATCGACGCGATGCGTTCCGGCGCCCTGGCCCAGCACGAGGGACGCTGGCAGTGGACGGGCAGGCCGCCGGAGATGGCTCGCCTGCGCGACCTGATCGCCGCTCGCACCCGGGATCTGAGCGACGAAGCGCGTCTGGCGCTCGATCTGCTCGCCGTGGGCGCGCCGCTGCGCCTGGAGGAGCTGGCGGCGGTCGCCGGCGAGGAGGCGGTCGCCGAACTGGAAGCTGCCGGCCTTGCGATCGTGCGGGGGCTCCCCGAGGCGCCCGTGATCGAGGTCGCGCATCCGATGTTCGGCGAGGTGACGCTGGCGGCGCTGCCCGCCGCGACCGCTCGCCGGCTTCGGCGCCGGCTGGCCGCGGCCGTCGATCGGCACGATCTCGATTCCTTCGACGTGCTGCGCCTCGCGCTGCTCAAGCTGGAGTCCGGGGCATCGGATCGCGAGCTCTTTCGCCGGGCGGGCGCCTACGCGGTGCGGCTCGAGGCCGGCGTGCCCGGCCCCGGCTGGGACGGCGATGACCCGACGCTGGCGATCCGCCTTGCCGAGGCGGCCGGGCCGGACCTCGAGGCGGCGCTGCTGGCAGCGCGCGGGTCGATGGCCCTCAGCCGCTTCGGCGAGGTGGGCGAGCGCCTGGCGCCGTTTGAGGATGCCGCGGGCAGGGCGCCGTTCGAGCAGGCGGTGGAGTACCTGCACACGCGCGTCTACGCCTTGCACTGGAGCGGCAGGACCGGCGATGCGCTGGTGCTGCTCGAGCGGGCGGCGGGATGGCGCGACGAGGTCGACTGGACGGTCGCGCGGGGCACCCTGAGGGGCTGGATCCTGCACGATCAAGGGCGGCCGCAGACCGCGCTGGAGGCGGTCGGCACGCTGCCGCAGCTTGACGGCGCGGCCCCGCACATACGCCTCGACGCCCTGCTGCTGCTGGCGATGGTGCAGAGCCGGCTCGGCCTGATCGACCGCTGCGAGGCGCTGGAGCCGCAGATCCAGCGTCTGGCCGACGAGTTGGAGGACGGTTCCCGGCAGACCGGCTGGGCGCGGTACCTGGTCGACGGCATGGCGCGCAGCGAGGCGGCGCGCGACCTGCGCGCCGTCGCGGCACGGCTTGTCGCGGGCCGCGAGCGCGCGGAGGCGAACGGGAACGACGTCCTGGCCGCGGCACTTGCCATGGTGCTGGGCCGACTGGAGCTGACGCGCGGGCACGCGCGTGACGCGATCGCCCTGCTCGAGGATGCAGTGCACGGCCTGACCGCCGGCGATCCTCGCAACGCGCTGGGCTGGGCGTATGCGCACCTGACGCGCGCGCACGCCCTCTGCGGCGACGTCGCCGCCGCGCGCGGCGCGCTTGGGCAGGCGGAGGCGATCGCCGCCGAGCGCCCGAGCCACCTGCGCCTGCACCAGGAGCTCGAGCGGGCGCGGGCGTGGATCGAAGCGGCCGAGGCGCGGCTGCCCGCGGCGCGCGAACGGCTGCACAGGGTCGCCGACGCCGCGGGCGAGGCGCTGGCGGCCGAGGCGGAGGCGACCTACGACGCGCTGCGCTTCGGGGCACCGCCGCAGCCGTGCGCTCAGCGGCTGGCAGCGCTCGCCGCGCGAGCCGACAGCGACCTGCTCGATGCGTGCGCTCGGCATGCGAGCGCCCTGGCCGCGCCGGACGCGGCGGCCGAGCTGCAGGCCGCCGAGCGCTTCGCGCAGCTCGGACTGGACCTGCCGGCGGCCGAGGCGGCGGCGGTCGCGGCGCGCGCCTTCGCAGCAGAGGGGCGCGAGAGCTCGGTCCGCCACGCGAGCGCGCTCATGACGAAGCACGCCGCGCTGTGCCAGGGAGCGATCACGCCGGCGCTCATCCGGATCCCCGAGGGCGCGCGGCTGACGCCACGCGAGCGGGAGATCGCGATCCTCGCCGCCCGCGGGCGGACGAACGCCCAGATCGGCCGGGAGCTCGTGCTCTCGGTGCGCACGGTGGAGACCTACGTGCTGCGGGCGTGCCACAAGCTCGGCGTCGACCGCCGGACCGGGTTGGCGCAGGTGCTGACGCTCGACGGGGCGCCTGAACGCGCCGCCAGCCCACAGGCCCAGCCGGCCGACGACACATTCGCCCACGGCCACTAGGTCCGCGCGCTCGGCTCGTCGGCGATCCCGTGTGCCGCGTGAGGCGATTGCGGCTCCGAGCAGCCCTGCGGTGTCGCGGTCGAGCGCCTGCTGCAATAACGACGCGGCATCCATCGCCGCCGACACGCCCGAGAAGGCGGCCATCATCGCCTCGTGCGTGCTCTTGACCTCCTCGTCCCCGTGGCAAGCGACCGCGGCGCGCACCAGCTCGAACCGGCGCGTGGACAGGTGCGGCGCGTCCTCGTCAAAGTCAACCCGCGGGCACACCGATTACAGGACGGCGGCGACCTCACAGGCCGCGCGCTGCCCGGATTCGATGCCGCCTTGCATCCAGCCTGCAAGCAGCGAGGTGGTGTCGCCGGCGAAGTGGATGCGGCCCTCCGGTCGGCCCCAGAGATGGAAGCCTGCGAGGAACTGGTCGGCCTTCGGTGAGACCCAGCCGCCGCCGGCCCACTCGTCCTCGTGCCAGAGCTTCGCCATGCCGAGCCCGTTCCAGCCGCCGGTGACCTGGGGGAACAGGCGCTGGCCCACCTCGTCGCGCATCCATGTCAGCTTGTCCGACGGCGGCGAGGCGTTGAGCGCGTTCTCGTGTTGCAGGTAGGCCTGCATGATCCCGCTGTCGCCCGGCTGCAAATTCGACGAGTGCCAGATGCGTTCGATCGCGGTGTCGGTGCCGGCGATCTTGAGGCCTTCGACGCCCTCGTCCTTCCAGAAGCGCTTGGTGACCTGAAGGCTGATGCGGGTCACGGGCATCATCTGCAGCGTCCGGATCCAATGCAGCTTGTCGCTCGGTAGCCCGGCCGCGGTGAGGTCGACCTTGTCGCGCATGACGGGGAAGGGGAGCGTGCATACGACGCGATCGGCGGACATCGTGCGGATCGTGCCGATAGGATCGCGGTAGGTGACTGTCGCCCCCATCGGGGTCTGCTCGATCCTGCGGACCTGCGAGTTGAGTTGCAGTGCCACACCGCGCCCGGCAACGCTGTCGGCGAGCGCGCGCGGGAGCTGGTCGAGTCCTCCGTCGATGTAGTAGGTGGTGCCCCAGTCCCAGTCGAGCGCGCTCTGGATCAGCCACGCCAGCGCAGTGGTCGAGAGCACCTCGGTACCGTTCTCGGCGGCGTACAGGCGCTGCCATCCCGGTGAGGCGCCCCTCGAGCCGAGAAACTCGGCGACCGTGTAGGCGTTCCATTCGTCGAGTGCCGCACGGTCGCCGTCGCCGTATGGCCAGTTCGCCGGCTGGCAGAACGGGATCGCGGGGTTGCCGAGGTGGTTGGTGCCCTTTGGCGGCTTGGGGCCGGTCACCCAGCGGTACTCGTACTCGATGTCCTGAGGGAAGAACGGCGTCGTGCGCTCCGCCTCGGTCATGCCGAGTGTGGCCGGCCAGCCGGCCGCCTCGTCGAACAGGAACCGCTCGCCGTTGATGAGGTACAAGGACGCGCCTTTCTCCCCCCGGCCGAGGGCCTTGCTGAACTCGATCACCTTGCCGCCGAGCCCGACCTCGGACGCATAGGCCAGCGTTCGGTCGTGCGTTTCGGGAATGCGGTGAGCGCCGGCCTCCAGGTACTGCCCGTCCGCGAACGGAACGGCGCCCTGGTTCATGTGCGAACGGACGGTCAGAACACGACCGCCGACGCGGTCCTGCGCCTCAAGGATCACGATCTCCGTACGGGTGCCGAGCTTGAGCAGCTCGTAAGCAGTGGCGAGGCCCGCGAGACCGGCGCCGACGATCACGACCCGTCCACGTCGGGGTCGTGCGCCTAGGGCGCGCGCCGATCCGCCGAGCGCGGCAGAGGCCGATGCCGCGGCACCGATGCGAATGAAGTTCCGGCGGGTTAGGCGCTTCACGGGACGAGACCTCCTCGTGGGTTGCCGGTCTCCACGCGGGCCGAAAACGGCCTGGCTGCGAGCGCGCAGCGCTCGCGGATGCTTCCAGGCATTCCGGCCCCTCCATTTGGTTTCCAGGCGATTCGCCCGATCCGGATCCCCTAGTCGGCGGTTCCATCGGGGCGTCGCCGCGTTTGTACTCCCTGCCGCCGTCCCTGTCTGTCGTAGTCGACTACGACACTTGCGCCTCTGCCGCCCGGGTGAGTGTCGCGTCAGGCCGACGGCCGGCGCGCGGGGGTTGGCGACCATCATCGTCTCAATCTGCTGGTCGCTCACGCCGCCTTCGCGCCACGCCGGCGGAACGCCGGCGACAGCGCCGCCGGACGTGTCTGCCGTGATCTCGCCATCACTGCGATGGGGCGAGCCGGGCTCCGCTCGCTACGCGACCGCCTGTCGCTCAGGCACGGCCTCGTACACGCAGGGACGGAGTTCGCCCCGCGTGACCCGAGACGGTTTAGGCTCGCGAGACCCTGACTTGGAGGGGCGCGAATGCTGCTTGCGGTGAGGAGCCTTGACGTCGTCTACGACGACGTCAGCCCGGTGCTGCGGGGGGTTTCGGTGTCGGTGCCGCAGGGCGCGATCGTCGCGCTGCTCGGCGCCAACGGAGCGGGCAAGACGACGCTGCTGCGGGCGATCAGCGGCCTGCTCGCGATACGCCGGGGAAAGATCACGAACGGGTCGGTCGAGCTCGGCAAGCTTGACATCACCCGACGCGACGCTCCGTCGATCGTCCGCGCCGGCGTGGCGCAGGTGATGGAGGGCCGCCGGATCTTCGCCGAGCTCACCGTCGACGAGAACCTCCGCGCCGGGGCCTTCAGCTGCCGTTCGCGGCGCGAGGTCGGCGAGCGCCGCGACGAGATGCTCGAGCTCTTTCCCGCGCTGGCCCGGTACCTGCGCCAGACGGCGGGGCTGCTGTCGGGCGGCGAGCAGCAGATGCTGGCGATCGCGCGCGCCCTCATGGCGCGGCCGCGGCTGCTGCTGCTCGATGAGCCCTCGCACGGGCTCGCTCCCAGGACCGTCGAGCGTCTGCGCGACATCATCGTGGCGGTCAACCGCCGCGGCACCTCCGTGCTGCTGGTCGAGCAGAAGGCGCGGATGGCGCTCGAGATCGCCGAGTACGGCTACCTGCTGAAGAGCGGCGAGGTGGCGCGGGAGGCACCCGCCGCCGAGCTGCTGGCCGACCGCGACATCCGCGCCGTCTACATGGGCCTCGCCGGGCCCGATCGGCACTCGTCGCCCGGCACGGGCACGACCGGCCGGCGGCCGGAGCGCCCGGCATGAGCGGCGGGCCGCTGCTGGTGGTCGACGACCTGATGCTGCGCTTCGGCGGGATCACGGCGCTCGACGGCGTGTCGTTCGAGCTGCGCGCGGGCGAGCTGCTGGCCCTGATCGGACCCAACGGGGCGGGCAAGACGTCGATCCTCAACTGCCTCAACGGCGTCTATCGGCCGCAGCGCGGCTCGATTCGTCTGCAGGGCGCCGAGCTCATCGGCGCGGCGCCGCCCGCGATCGCCGCGCTCGGCGTGGCCCGCACGTTTCAGAACGTCGGGCTGTTCGCGAGCCTGACGCTGCTCGACAACCTCATGCTCGGACGCCATCGGCTGATGCGCACGGGCTTGCTCGCCGGGATGGTGTGGTGGGGTCGCGCCAGGCGCGAGGAGGCCGAGCACCGCGAGGCCGTGGAGCGCGTCGTGCAGCTGCTCGCGCTCGAGCCCTATCGCGACGTCCGTGCAAGCCGGCTGCCGATCGGAGTCCAGAAGCGCGTCGAGCTGGGGCGGGCGCTGGCGATGGAGCCGAAGCTGCTGCTGATGGACGAGCCGCTGTCGGGGATGAGCCACGAGGAGGGTGAGGAGATGGCCCGCTGCATCGTCGACGTGCGCGAGCGGCTGGGCGTGGCCGTGGTCCTCGTCGACCACCACATGGCGCTCGTCATGGAGCTGGCCGACCGTGTCATGGCGCTGGACTTCGGCCGCCCGATCGCGCTCGGGACCCCCGCCCAGGTGCAGGCCGACGAGCACGTGCTCGCCGCCTACCTCGGAAGCGCCGGCGCGTGACCGACTTCCTGCAGCTGTGCGTCGCCGGGTTGGCGCTCGGCGCCCGCTACGCGCTCGTGGCGCTGGGGTTCGTGATCATCTATCGAGCCACGGGGGTGATCAACTTCGCCCAGGGCGGGCTGCTGGCGCTCGGCGCCTACCTGACCTACGCGTTCGTCAACTCGGGCGGCCTGCCGTTCGCACTCGGCGCGATCGCAGCGATGCTCGCGTGCGCCGGCGTGAGCGCGGCGACCGAGCGCGTGGTGCTGCGCCGGATGGCCGGGCAGCCGGTCTTCTCGCTGATCATGGTCACGCTCGGCCTGCTGCTGATCGTCGAGCAGGTCGTCACCGCGATCTGGGGCTTCGAGTCGCGCGGCCTGGCCGATCCGTGGGGCGTCGACGCGCTGAGCGTCGGCGGCGTGGTGATCGCGGAGCGCGACCTGTGGACGATCGCGCTGGCCGCGGCCGCCGTGGCCGCCTTCTTCGCCTTCTTCCGGCTGTCGAGGTTCGGGGTGGCGATGCGCGCGGTGGCCCTCGACCAGGAGGCGGCGCTGGCGCAGGGCATCGGCGTCGGGCAGGTCGCCGCCATCTCGTGGGCGATCGCCGGCGGCCTCGCCGCGCTCGCCGGCCTGACGCTGGCGTCGGGCCCCGCGGCGCTGTCGCCGGCGATCGGTGCAGTCGCGCTGCTGGCCTTCCCGGCGATGATCGTGGGGGGGATGGACTCGCCGGGCGGCACGGTGCTGGGGGGCCTTCTGATCGGCCTCACCCAGACGCTGACGGCCGGCTACCAGGACGACCTGCTGCCCTGGGCCGGCGACAACCTGGCCCTCGTCACGCCGTACGTGGTGATGATCGTGGTGCTGCTGATCCGGCCCTACGGACTGTTCGGGACGCCCGAGGTGCACCGGCTGTGACCGTCCGCCCCGGCGGTCGCCCAGCGCGCCCCCGAGAGGACGACCTGCGCCTGCTCGCCGGGGGCGGGGCGAAGGCCGGCCTGGCGCTGTGCATCGGCGCGTACCTGCTGCTGCCGATCGTGATGGCTGACGACTTCTGGCTCAGCGTGCTCAACTACGCAGGCGTCGCCGCGATCGGCGCGATCGGGCTGAACGTACTCACCGGCTACACCGGCCAGATCTCGCTCGGCCACGCCTTCTTCGTCGGCGCCGGCGCATACGCGGCCGCGCTGGCCGGCGGTCGGCTCGGCCTGCCGCTGCCGCTGTGGCTGGCCAGCGCCGCGCTGGCGGGGGCGCTGGCGGGGGCGCTCGTCGGGCCCTTCGCGCTGCGGCTGCGCGGGCCGTACCTGGCGATCGTGACGCTCGGCCTCGTGTTCGTCGGCGAGCACCTGTTCCGCAACCTGGACTCCGTGACCGGCGGCAACTCCGGTACGCCGGTCGACGCCCCGGCCTCCCTGCTGGGCTTCGACTTCGCCGCGCTTGAAGTCGCGGGCGTGAGCTTCTCGCTCAACCAGGGCTTCTTCTGGCTGATCTGGGCGGTGGTGATGGTGGCCGTGCTGCTGGCGAGCAACCTCGTGCGCACCCGGCCGGGCCGCGCCCTGCAGGCGGTCCGCGATGGCGAGCTGATCGCCGCGGTGATCGGCGTGCGGCCGGGCCGCTACAAGGTCGAGGCGTTCGCGCTGTCGAGTGCGCTGGCGGCGATCGCGGGCGCGCTGCTCGGTAGCTACCAGCAGTTCGTGTCCCCCGATGAGTGGACGCTCGTGCTGAGCATCCAGTACATCGCGATCATCATCGTCGGCGGACTCGGGACGGTTCTCGGGCCGGTCGTCGGCGCGCTGTTGCTCGGCGGGCTGCCGGGACTGATCGAGCGCTACAGCGACTCGATCCCGTTCGTCGCGACGAGCGCGACCGACGAGGGCTTCATCACCGTCTTCTCTCTCAACCAGGCGATCTTCGGCGCGCTCATCGTGCTGTTCCTCGTCTTTGAGCCGCGCGGGCTTGCGGCGATATCGATGCGTGTGAGAGCGTATTTCCGCAACCGGCTCGGCCACCGGATCGGTGCTTTCGTGGGGAGGAGACTTTGACATGAGCCGTCATCTGTGGCGCGCACCGCTCGCCGCGGCGGCCGTGGCGCTGGCGCTCGCCGCCTGCGGCGAGGAGCGGAAAGGCGGCGAGCGAAAGCCGGGCGCCCCCGAGCCCGCGCCCGGCTTCGACGGGCAGACGATCAAGCTTGGCGTGCTGACACCGCTCAGCGGCCCGGTCGCGGTCATCGGGCTGCCGATCACGGCGGGCAACGAGGTCTACTTCGCCGCCGTCAACGCGCGCGGCGGAATCGCCGGCAAGTACAGGGTGGAGCTCGTCGAGGAGGACACGCGCTACGTGCCCGACGTCGCCGTGCAGAAGTACAACAAGCTCAAGGACGACGTCGTCGCGTTCGCGCAGATCCTCGGCACGCCGCCCACGCTGGCCGTCCTGCAGCAGCTGCGGCGCGACCGGATCATCGCCTCCCCCGCGTCGGGAGACGCCGCCTGGGTGCGCGAGCCGAACCTGTTGCCGCTCGGCGCCCCGTACCAGGTGCACGCGGTCAACGGCCTCGACTACTACGTCAGGCACGTCGGCGGCAAGGACAAGATCATCTGCTCGATCGTCCAGGACGACGCTTATGGCGACGCGGGCGACGCGGGCGTCGACCTGGCAGCCGCCAGGCTCGGGTTCGAGGTCGCCACGAGGCAGCGCTTCCGCCTCGGCGACAACGACATGACCGGCCAGGTCCAGCGGCTGCGAAGGTCCGACTGCGACGCGGTCTTCATCGCGGCCGGCCCCGCCGACGCGGGCACGATCTGGGCCACGGCCGCGAGGCTGGGCTTCAAGCCGCGCTGGATCGCGCAGGCGCCGGTCTGGATCGACGAGCTCGCGAGCTCGCCGTTGAGCGCCTACCTCGCCGAGACGACGTGGATCGTCTTCGAGGGCACCGAGTGGGGCGACCGGTCGGTGCCGGGCATGAGGCGGCTGCTCGCAGACATCAAGGCCCACAGGCCCGACCAGAAGCCCAACTACTACTTCAGCTTTGGCTACAACCAGGCGCGGGCGATGACGGCCCTGCTCGAGCAGGCCGTCAGGCTTGGCGACCTCTCCCGCGCAGGGCTGCTGCGGGCCTCGACCGAGCTCGGCAGCGTCTCCTTCGGCGGCCTGCTCGGCGACTACCGCTACGGACCCGCCGCCACGCGCCAGCCGCCGCGCCAGTCGACGATCTTCGCCGTCGACCCCTCCAAGCCGGTCGGCCTCGCGCGCCTGGAGTACCAGTACGAGTCGCCGATCGCCGCCGAGGTCGAGTTCGGCGAAGAGCGCGATTAGGCCGATGAGCCCGCCGGCTGTGGCTCCGCCCAGCTGCCTCCTGCGGGAGTCCCGCGGCGTCGAGAGCGCAGCAGGCGCGGCGCGTTGATTTCGCACGCGGGAGCCGCGCGTGCCCGGGCCTGGCACGGGTGCCGACGCGACGGCCGCTGAGAGCGGCGTGGCCTGGCGCCGCAAAGTGTCGTAGTCGACTACGACAGACGGGAGCCGGCCGGCGTGTCAGGGTCGCCTTGGAGACCGACATCGATCCGAGAGCGCCGGCGGCAGCTGGGCCGGGAAAGGGTAGGCAACATGTTTGCTGCAACCGCGGCTGGCTTCGTCTCGCCGAGGCTTCCGGCCAAGACGAGGACCTTCGGCGCGTTCGTCG
>Ga0247713_1001501_pt1 | contig 11537 bp, 5 predicted proteins | sample 21E_NmetaG_FD_189936 | JGI IMG/M metagenome (GOLD analysis project Ga0247713, IMG submission 189936) | Soil microbial communities from hillslope of Landscape Evolution Observatory, University of Arizona, Oracle, AZ, United States - 2-1-E_N | ecosystem: Engineered > Artificial ecosystem > Mesocosm... | reverse complement strand
TGAACTGTCGGCTTGACGCCGCGCCTCCCAATCGTTACCGGAGCCGAGGCGATCAAGGCATTAGGCAGGGCGGGATATGAACAGGTCAGCCGGCGAGGCAGCCATGTGAAGCTTCGCAACCCGGCCGCTCGGACGGTCATCGTCCCGATGCGCCATGAACGCGCGCAGGGAACCCTCAGATCTATCCTGCGACAGGCCGGGATAACCAACGAGGAGTTCCGCGAACTGCTCTAACCGGTTCGAATAAGCCCGGTCAGGGTCTGAAAATGTGCTCCTAACAGGAGACTATTCGAACCCTGAAACCGCGAGCCTACTCCCAGACCTGGCCGGTACAAAAGGCGGCGAGGATCGCACTCACTGCTGCTGTTAGCATGAGCAGGGCCGGTTCCGTGGGGCGCTGCTTGGAGATCCAGATTGCACCCAGGCAATCACCGGCGACGAGGCTACTGTCGAGGTCCTTGCACTGCTACAGAAGCTACCTCTGATCGCCGAACGACCCCCGAATTGCTCACGGCCGAACTGCGGCGCCTGTTCGAGGCACTCCAGCTAAAAGGCGACCTACCACCATGACTGCAAGGAGGGTAGACGTCGAGATCAAATTGCACGCTGGCGGACTCGATGCTGCTCAGGTCTGTCGCGTTCCCCGGTGGGGAGCCGGGGCAGGCCTGAGCAGGACGATGCGGTTAGCCGGTCGCGTGCAGATCCACTCCCAAGCAAAGCCGCCTCTCGTCGGCGCGCAAGGAGGAATACGCAGGGGATCTATAAGAGGCTTTGCGTGGCCAGCACGTAGCCATGTGAGAACGACTGCACGTAGCCGTCATCGACCACGAATCGGTAGATGAGCACGTCAATATCGGTGGCCTCCGCCGGAATCGTTGCCCGATATTCCCACAGGGCTCCGAACTCGGGAGGAAGGGCGGGCAGGCTGCTCAACTGCTGGGCAGTCATGGCCAGCTCTGCCCAGGTGCCGTCTTGGTCCAGCCACTGCACCGCGGCGCTGCAGGTAGGCGAGGAGCAGTTGGAGGTGGCGACCAGATCCAGCGGCTGGTTACGGGAGATCAGCAGCGGGGGCAGGTGCACGATGTGTGGAGGCTCCAGTACCCGCACTGGAAAGGTGGCCACCAACCCGGCAGCCCCGACGCTTTGGCCGTCGGTGGGCACATAAGCTCCCCAGTAGCCGATGCCCGGTGCGAACTCGTGGGTGTAGCCGTCGAAAGCCTCGATGTAGTAGGCCAGACCCCGGGTGGTCACCTGCTCGGCGGGGATGGTTGCCTGGTAGCGGTATTGGTCGCCCAACGGGGTGGGCACCGGATGTCCCTGTGGCTCCATGACGATGGTGAGCGGCTGTGGCTGGGCCTCCAGGTCGACCTGGGGCTCCAGAGTGTCGAAGTAGTGCAGCTTCACCTGGCAGCTCTCGGTGACGCAGGTCACCTCGGCGCTTACGGTATACGGCTGCAGGGCGGGAGTCGCCGGCTGGGGCCCGGCGACGATGTGCGGGGGCTCCAGCACCCGGATGTGGTGCCATAGAGCCGGGGTACTCTGCACCCCGTAGTAACCGTCCACCGGGCGGGTGCCCGGCCACCAGCTTGAGCTCGTCCCATCGCTCACTTCCATTCGATAGTCCACGCCCCGGGTATCGACCACCGCGGCAGGAATGACTCCTTGGACCTCGATCAGGTCCACCTCGGCGGCGCTGCCCAGCTTGGCGACCGTCATGGGAACGGTGGAAAACTCCATGGCGGGCTGCTGGGTGGTTCTAAAGTGCAGGGTGGCGGAGCAGTTTCGGGTGGAGGGGCAGCTGGCCTGGGCGCTCACCGGCACCTCCTGGCGGTACGGCGCGGTTATTACCGGCTGGCTCACAATGCTCGGGGCTTCCAATACGTGCACGTGGTGGTAGCCGGTGCGCATGCCGTCCCGAGGAGCGTAGTAGCCATGGTAGGTGGTGCCCGGCCACCAGGAGGTGGTGTGGCCGTCGGTCACCTCGATGAAGTAGTCGACCCCGGCGGTGGTGACAACCGATCCGGGGATGTCGGCCTGAAAGATCAGTGCCGATCCGGCCGGGGCGACCGGGGCGGCGCCGACCGGCCGCATGGCTTGATTGGGCCAGGCCGGGGCCCCGGTGAGCTCGCCGAGATCGCCCCCGTCGCTTTGCCGATACCAAAGCGTTGCCGAGCACTCCGGCGTGGAGCAGGTCGCGGTGGCCTCGATCAGCAATGAGCGGTCCGAATAGGCATAAAGGGACGGGGTGTGCTGGATGAGCGGCGGAGAAACGGTGGTCACGTGGAAGTGGCCCTCGATCGGCTCGTTGAGTCCGACCGTGGCCGACGGCGGTAGTCGGTTCAGGCTGGCATCCTCGTAGGCTTCCAGGAAGTAGTCGACTCCGGTGGTGGTGACATAGGTTCCCGGGATTTGACCCGTCCAGCTGCGCGCTTCATCTCCTCCCACGGAGGTGGTCCCGGCAGCGGTCAGCTCGACCGAGCTCCACGCCCCGGCGCCCAACCCCATTACGTCGTAGACAGGCTCGGTGGACCGGTAGTGAAGCCGCACTCCACAGTTCGATCCACTTTGGCACATGCTGCTCGCTTCGATGGGGATCGGCTGGCCGTACCAGGCGGTCGCCTCAGGTAAATGGACAATCGCGGGCGTATCTGCCCCCGCTGGGTTGGTTGCAAAAAGTGGGAGCAGCAACGCGACACCGGCGATGGCGCTGATGAGAGGTGAAGGCCAGCCCTTCCTTGCGGGCCGGATTGGCGCCAGAAGCATCATGGGGCAACCTCGGCATTCTGAACGGGAGGCATCGCTTGCGGGTCGTAGACCCCGCCTTCGTCGCAGCTGATTACGGTAACATTGGCGGCGGGGGTAACAAATACCCAGAAGGTCCCCGGGATGAGATTCTCGAACCGGGCGAAGCCGCCTTCGGTGATTGCTTTGTTGTACCCTGCGGCAGTGCTAAGTGCGGTATCCAGGTGGTTTCTTCTGGGGGGGCTGATCCCCATATACACTCGGGCGTACGGGGTGTAGCGGTCCTTCACGGGGCTGTCGACGATGCCGTTTACCGTGACGTAGACCTCTCCGCCCGTTGTGCTGAAACTCGCGTGCCGGGACAGGTCCTGATGGCGGTTGAAACGTTCATAGGTGGGTGAGCCGAGCTCTACTCGCGCGGCGCCCTCCTCCCTGCAGGGCGGCGCCAAGGTCGACGGCTCGATCGGTTCCCAATCCGGCGCCGGACGGGCGTCTGAAACCGCTACCGGGTTACAGGCTATGACCTCAAGTCTCCCCCGAGCACCGGTTGCCCAGTAACGCCCCGCGGGCAGGTTGACGACCGTGTAGTGATCCTCGTACACGCTGACAGTGACGTCCGGATTGGCGGGCAGCTGCGGCGTAGTGTACCCACCCGGCTCCTCATCCCATCTGGGAACGCCTTGACCGAAGGATATTCCCGATCTCACCGGATACACGTGAAAGATACCGCTGTCCCCGTGCCCGTAGGTTGTGAGATACAGGTCGCCGCCGGAGGTGGTGAACTCGGCGTAGTTGTCCTCGAAATCGCGGTAGTCGAGGGCGACATCGTTACCGTAATAAGGCAGTCCAAGGTCGGCTCGGGAGTCTCCCTCGATCCCACACGGCGGCTTCACGTCCGGCAGTTCGCGCTCCTCCCGGCAGGCAGTCGTCACCAGGACAAGCAGCAAACAGAGCACCGCGAGGGCTTTCATAGCTCTAGCCGGCACCCGTCGTCGACCAGGAAGCTGTTGTTCGCCTCCACTACCGCGATCCGGGCCGCCACTACTCCACAGCGGTAGGTACCGCCCAGACCGGCCGCCCGTACCGTTCCCTGCGGTGCGAACACGGTTCCACCCAGCTCCACGTTGGCGCCCAAGACCACTACTGCGTCGGCACCGGTGGCCGCGGTAACCAGTGACGGCATGTCCTCGATGGAGGGCTGCACGGTGATGCCGGCGCCGGTGATGGTTATTTTTCCTTCGGCGGCAATGGTGGCGTTGATCTGGCTGCCCACCGCCGTGAGGTTGACGCCACAGGGGACGTAGACGATGCCGCTGGGGACCGCTCCGGGTGATGGGGTCCATACTCCCCCTAGGCAGGAGAAGGCATTGATGGCGCGGTAGTTGGATCCGGCCTTTTGGGCGATTTGACTGCCCGGACGGAAGGCCTCGATCTGCCTGGTGATCGGGGATCCACCCGGCTCGACCTGCCGGGGAGCGGGATCGAGGGTGTTGGTTCCGAGCAGCTCGGTGGTTAGATTTGCCCCGTACTCCACTCCGGCGGTGAACTGCATGTCCGAGCCGACGATGCTCAAGCTTCCGTCGCTGTGCACCAAACCGGTGGCCTTGGTGCCAACTCCGGTGATCTCAAGAGCACCGGGCCCTTGGATGGTGGCCCACAGGGCGGCCACGCTGGGAATGGGGTTGATGGATTCGGTGAGCACCTTACCGGTCAGCTGGCTGGTGAGGGTGATCGGGATGTCCTGACGCCAGTCGAGCGGGTCGATCACGGGAACGCTGATCAGCACACCACCATCGTCCTCGGGGCGGATGGCACCGTAATCCACTCCACCGTAGTTCATCTCAACCAATTCCTCAGGATCGTTGTCGTCGGTGATGGACTCAAAGCAGCACAGATAAGTAGAGTAGCCATCGCCCCCCACCGGGCGCCCGGGATAACGCACCCGTATCTCCTGGGTGACCGCGACGCCGCCTGCGGTCTCTCCTTCAATGATGATCGTGTGAACCCCGGCCGGAGCCTCGGGCATGGTCAGGGTGGTACGCACCACCCCCGACGCATCCGCGGTAGCCGACCCGAGGGATATCGGGTTCGAGCGAAGCGTCAGAAGCGCCGTGCTGTTGGGTGCAAAGCCTGCCGCAGTCAGCTCGGCGGTTGAGCCGGCCTGCGTGTCCAGCGGGGTCGTGCCTGCCGGCTGGCCCTTGTATGCAAGCTCGATAGGACCGCTGCCCGCGGGCTGCTGTGGGCAGGAGCCGTAGTTTCGGTACCTCTTGAGGAGGTGGCACCGGAAGGCTGCCCATCCGGCCTGGTTAGGGTGGAGGAACCCTCTTCCGACGTCCTGCCGGAAGCCGAGCGGATACCCACTCTCATGATAGGGAGGGGGCATAACCAGATCGCCCTTGAGGCCATCCACGTCAAGGCCGAGCGCGTCTCTCTCGCCATCTCCGTCGCCGTCTCCCGCTACGTAGCTTTGCAAGCTGTTGAATGCGTCGAGAGCGTCATCCAAGAAGTGTTGACAGAAGGGAAACTGAAGAAAGCCCGGAAGCTTGCGGCCACAAGCTTCATATTGACGAGCTGCTTCAAAGAACGCGTCGAGTCGACGCCTGGACTCAGAGCTTTCCTCGAGGAGGCTGGTCACCACGCGGTCAATGTTGTCCCGGGAGGCGGCGACCATCAACAGGTCCTCAGGGTCCTCAGGACAAAGCGGGTTGGAGCCCAGTGCGGCTTCCAACTGGACCAGCCCCACCCGCGGATTTGAAGCCACTGCCGCCTCGACCGCCTCGTTTATCTGTTTGGCCCGGCGGCGTGCATGGGTCAGATCGAAGTTGCGAATGCCTGAACATACCGCCTGTGCGTCCACCTTGCGGGGCACGACGAGCGGATCTGTGACTTGCAGGACTTCCGCATTGGAGAACTTGCCGAGGATCCCGGCGTGTAACGTCGCTTGCTTGCTCTGCAGGTCATCTATTGCGTCCTTGCTGTGAACCAAGATGTTGTCGAGTAGCCAACAGTTCGAAGCTTTAGCTATGTGGTTCACGGTTGAAGGTGTGGAACCTGGATACTTTTTTACCAGCTCACGGAGCAGATGTGGCGCTAAACACGCTGCCGCCAATTCTGCGAACTTGGCGTCGTTTCCTCCGAAGCCCATGGTCACGAGGTCTACGTCGTCGCCGGTTAGTCCCAATACTTCGAGTTCAGCCTCTACTTCGCCAATCTGTTCCTGGTAGTTGTTGTTGCCCGAGATCACGGCACCGCTGCAGGTCTGGTCAATCACCTCGACGTCCTTGCCGGGCTCGAGCAGGTCCGCGCTGAGGCGGGCGTAGTTAGCCAGAGCCCGATGGCAGTTGTTACCGTCGGCTATAAAACGCTCATCGTACATGCCTGCTTCGTAAGCGCTCTTGTACTGCTCGATGGTTTCCAAACTGGCCATATGATGTCCTGCCCCCTCACCCGATGAGTAGGAGTCGCCGAGCGCCACGTAGACGAACTTATCGTTGGTGATGCGGGACGGGTCCCACTGCAGGAACACGTCGGCCTTGAAGTTGGTGTCGTCCTCGACCAGGTTAGAAGCCAGCGACTCAAAGGAGATGAAGCGCCCGTTGGGCGAGATCCAGGCCGAGGCGCTGCGACGCGGGGTTCCCGCAACTCCGGACAGAGGCGTCGAGACCCGAGTCGTGGTGGAGGTGGCCATATCGCGGACGAACACGTCCTCCACGCCGTTGTAGTCGTCGGGCACCAGGTCGGCGGAGTCCGAGGCGAAGGCGACGTAGCGGCCGTCCTCGGACACAGAAGGTGCGCCGAAGGTGTCGCCCTCGGCCACTTCACCGTTGTGTGGCTTGGTTACCTTGACCGTGGTGTTGGTGGCCGCATCCCATAAAAAGACGTCCCAGCACTCCCGCAGCACTACGTTGCACGGCTCGTCGCCCTCCACCAGGTTGCTGGAGTAGGAGACAAACGCCACATGCTGGCCGTCGGCGGAGATGGCCGCCTTGTGGCTCTGGCCGGCCTCGCTGTTGCCGCTTAGCGGATGAGACACCCAGAACACCTCGCCGGTTTGCATGTCCTTGCGCACCACCGAGTACTTGGCCACCAGCCCGGGCCGCAGCTTAGAGGAGTTGGTGGCAAAGGCGACCCAGCGGCCGTTCGCCGATACCGAGGGATACTCCCCGTTGCCCCACTGCCCGGCGGCATTGACCGAAACCGGGGCAGTGGCACCGGTTTGCAGGTTTCTTAGGAAAACGTCGGGAGCCTGGTTGGTGTCGCCGGCCACCAGGTTGCTGGCGTGGGAGCCAAACGCCACCTTGGTGCCATCGGCGGAGATCATCGCTTCGCGGGTGTCGCTGTGGTCGTTGGCCGGTCCGCCATCGGCGGCCACTGAGACCAGATTGGTCACCCCGGATTCGAGATTACGAACGAACACGTCGAGTTTGGCGTTGGTGTCGCCAGGCACCAGATCGGAGCCCGAGGAGACAAAGGCGACCTTGTTGCCATCGGCCGAGATGGTTGGCGAGTAGCTGGAGCCGCCGGCGGGGCTGCCGTCGGTGGCCACCGAGACCAACTCGATCTCGCCCGTGGTTGTGTCTTTGACGAACACGTCATAGTTGTTGGAGCTGTCCTCAGGCACCAGACCGGCCAGTTTGGACTCGAAGGCGATCTTGGTACCGTCGGCCGATACCGAGTTGGTGTGCGAGTCGGGGATGATGCCGTAGTCGAACCCGCCGGTTCCTTGCTGCCCCGAAGAGGTTAGCGAGACCCGGGAGATGGTGGCGCCTTGTGCGTTGGCGCCTTGTGCGTTGGCCGGGTCAGCTTGATCGAAGGAGCTGGGAAGGGGAACGACGCCGGTCATCAGGGCAGTGACCGTGCCAATTACAATGAACAGGCGGGCCGCCTTACCGGCCTTCTTGCGTCTCACGTCTGGGCTGCAGACAACGCTGGGGAACCAGGGTCACCAGCAGCAGCACGATCAGTTTCCTGCCGAAACCGCCGCTCACCGCGCTTTAGAAGATCCGAACTATTGACCCTTGGCATGGATGCACCCCTGTGGAAGTTGTTACCTACCTATCGGCAGAAGGGCTTGATGCATAAGGGATCTCTCAAATTGGTTGATGAACCAACGCGATCCGTACCCCACCCCATAGAACCAATTGGCTCGCGGGTGCGACGCGTCAAGCCCGCGACCCTATTTCGTCTCCCAAACGTCGCTCACATACCGCGCGAGAAATCTTGGGCCCGGGCGTTTCAGATCGCCTCCATTTCCCGCTTTTGTATACGGAAGCCTTTGCCGAAGGCTAAGGGTTGATCCCGAGGCTTTGCCGGGCGAGACAGATCGCAGAATTTTTCTGCGGCCCTGGATCGGTTCGAGCAAAGCACCGAGAAGATACCCGGGTCTGCGGCAGGAGCGACTGAATCAAGGCTTGGAAGCCCTCAGCCATTTCAAAAGGTGGAGCCAAGCCGGCCGTAAGGGTGTTTGCGCAATGTTGCCTGAAGGGTCCAGCCCAGCCAGCAGCGGCCAGCCAGTAGGGTCCGCGGTCGCAAAGGTGGCAAGGGTCTGGACCGCAAAAGGCTCAATGCAGCGAAGCAAGCCTTTGGGGCCGGCGAGCAACTGCCTCATTGGACGACCGAGGGGCCCGGTTTAGATCAGCTGCTCGTTGATGTGACCAGCACGAACTTTGTGTTCATGGTGGGCAACGTCGACAAGGCCTCCGAATGGCCATTGATCGCTTCGAGGCAAGCCTTTAACGCCTTCGGGGTGAGTGGTCGAGGAGCCAAGGCCGAGACGGCGGTTTCGGCGGCGGTTTCCCGGCGCAAGGGCCAGGGCCTCAAATGGTGCTTTCAGGCACGAAATGGGGCCCAAGCCAAAGCCTCCAGTTGGCGAAGGAGGGGGGAGGGCTATGCCCAAATGCATCAAGACAGAATTGAACTTCGAACAACTAAAGCAACCGAAAGGGGTGAACAGACAAGCAACTTTTGAATGCCAGACAGGAACAGGCCGCTCTAACGACCGCCCGCCGCCTGGATGAGAGGCAGCGGGCGATCCTGCGGGCGATCTACGACTACAAGGTGCTGCTCAGCGCGCAGCTGAGGATCCTGTTCTTCAACGCCGAGCGCACCTGCCAGTACGAGCTGAAAAAGCTGGCCAGCCTGGGACTAGTAGAGCGCCAGGAGCTGACCGCCCATATCGGCACCGGACGGGCTCAGCCGCTTTGGACCCTCACCGAGTCCGGGGTCCGGGTGGTGGCGGTGATGGCCCGCAAACCTCGCTCCCAGCTCAAGTGGATGCCCCGGCTCGCCTGGCAGGAATCCAACTCCCTGCTGGCCCATCAATTGGGGATCAACCGGTTCTTTGTCTCCCTGGTCGAGGCGTCGCTGGCCCATCCCGGACACGGCCTGCACCGCTGGAGCCCCGAATCCTACGTCCGGCTGCGTGACGCCTGGATCAAACACGACGGGTTCGGAAGGTATCTGCACCCGGGGGGAGCGGTCGAGCTGTACCTGGAGTTCGACCGGGCGACCGAGCACCGCAGCCAGCTGCGCAAAAAGCTCTACGGCTACCTCGTGGTCGCCGGGCGCTGGACCGAGCAAGGTCACGAGTACATCCCCAACCTGGCGGTGGTGGTGCCGACCGAGCGACGGGAGCGCCACTTCGAGCTCGCCTTGTGCGACGAGCTGGCGACGATGGAGATCCCAGCGACCAAGGCGGTCGAGCTGCCCTTTTTCATCACCTCGGATGAGCTGCTGGAGGAGCGGGGAGTCCTGGGTAGGGTGTGGCGCAGGTTCGTCCCGGCACCCGAGCACCGACCGTTGGCTCCGCTGCTGCTGAGCCAGAGACTTTCTTTGATCGAGCTGCCGGCAAGGGATGCATCCCCCTACGTGCTCTCCGATTGCCTCGGCAGGTACTGGACCGACGAGATGGCCAAAGCCCGGCGCCGGAAACCGGTGATCGGCCCACCCACCTACCCCATCGGCACTCCACCCGAAGGCGGGGACGCCGCTTGAACCTTGCCGACCAGCCGGCGGTGTCAGCCTCGGGTCATAGGGTTGAAGAAACACCGAAGGGCGATGGGCTGCGGCCGCTGGCCAGGGCCCTGGTCGATCTGGCGATCCAGGTGAGGACAGAACAAAGGCTAAGGCAACGGTTGGGGGAGGAGGACAAGATCGCATGAGTGCGGCGCTGATCTATCTAAGGGTGTCCACCAAGGAGCAGGCGGAGAAGGGCGACTCGGCAGAGGGTTACTCGATCCCGGCGCAAAGAGAGGCCTGCCTGCGCTACCTCGCCGAGCGGGGTTGGGACGTTGCCGATGAGTTCATCGACGCCGGGGAGTCGGCCCGCTCCGCCGACCGGCCCAACCTAAAGGCGATGCTGGGGCGGATCGCCGAGGGCGACATCGCGGCGGTGGTGGTCCACAAGATCGACCGGCTCGCCCGCAACATCGAGGACCACGTGGCGATCAGGGCCGCGCTTAGAAAGTACGCGGTCCAGCTGGTGTCGGTGAACGAGAACATCGAGGAGACCGCCTCGGGCAAGCTGGTCGAGGGGATCCACGCCTTGATGGCCGAGTTCTACTCCGCCAACCTGGCGCTCGAGGTCAAAAAGGGGATGACGCAGAAGGCCAAGCAGGGCCAGTGGCCGGGCAAGGCGCCGATCGGCTACCTCAACGAATCGAGGCGGGTCCACGGCAAGGAGATCAAACGGGTGGTGCTGGATCCCGAGCGGGCCCTTTTGGTCAAGGAGGGGTTTCGGCTCTACGCCACCGGGGAGTACTCGCTGGCCGAGCTGCAGATCGAGCTCACCTCCAAGGGGCTGACCTCCCCCAACGGCCGCAGCCCGGGCGCTCCGGTGCCGATCAGCGGCCTGGCCCGGATGCTGGCCAATCCGTTCTACGTTGGAGTCGTCGAGTGGGGCGGGGTCCGCTACCCGGGCCAGCACAAGCCGCTTATCTCCCAGGTGCTGTTCGAGCGGGTCCAGGAGGTGCTGCACGACCGCAACCGGGCCGGGGTCCGCGAGCGCACCCACGACCACTATCTGAAGGGCCTGCTCTACTGCGGCGAGTGCGGCCGGCGGCTGTCATTGACCCTGGCCAAGGGTAAGTACCTGTACCTTTACTGTCTCGGGCAGAAGAACTCGCTTCGGCACCTGACCGGGTGCACCCAGCCCTACCTGATGGCCGATCAGGCCGAGAAGCTGGTGGAGTCGCTGTACCGGCGGGTTCAGCTTCCCCTAGAGGTGGTGGCAAGGCTGGAGGCTGAGCTGGAGGCCGAGATCGTCGAGCGGCAATCTACCGCCGCCGATCTTCGGGTGGGGCTGACCAGAAGACTCGCCGCCCTCGCCGACGAGCGGCAAAAGCTGCTGCGGGCCTACTACGCCACCGCGGTGCCGCTGGACCTGCTCAAAAAAGAGCAGGACCGGATCGGGGGGGCCGAGGAGCAAGCCAAGCGGCGACTGGCGGCGACCGAGGCCGATCTGGAGGGCTGGCGAGAGATCCTGGGGCTGGCGATCAAGCTGGCCGGCAACTGCCACGACGCCTACCTGAAGGCGGGACCAAAGGTGAGACGAAGGTTCAACGAGGCCGTCCTCAAATCGGTTCACATCCGGGACGGGCAAGCCAAGCCTGAGTTCACCGACCTGTTCGAGGCTCTTTTTTCAGGCCAGGGTTTGAATAAGGCGGTTATGGTGCCCCCAACGGGATTCGAACCCGTGTTACCACCTTGAAAGGGTGGTGACCTAGGCCGCTGGTCGATGGGGGCCTATTCGGTCACTAGAAGTGCCGCCCTCAAAGCGTATCAGGGCGAACCGGCGG
>Ga0247713_1001500_pt1 | contig 11541 bp, 8 predicted proteins | sample 21E_NmetaG_FD_189936 | JGI IMG/M metagenome (GOLD analysis project Ga0247713, IMG submission 189936) | Soil microbial communities from hillslope of Landscape Evolution Observatory, University of Arizona, Oracle, AZ, United States - 2-1-E_N | ecosystem: Engineered > Artificial ecosystem > Mesocosm... | reverse complement strand
GCGAGCCTAACGACCCGTCGCGCGCCTGCCCGGGAGACCCGCCGCCGGCTCGCTCACCGGTCCGCGTCGTTCCCCCCGGCCGCCGCCCGTCCCCCGGCAGGAGCCCTCCCGACGGTTTCGCGGCGGGGCAGAACCGTCGGGAGGGCTCCTGGCGGAGAGGGGTGGAGTGGCTGCGGCGGGTCGGGAGGGCGGCGGAACCGTCGGGAGGGCTCCGGACGGTCAGGAGGGCCAGCGGTCGGACCACTCCTGCGGCTCGACGTCGGCCGGCTCGCGCCCCTCGGCGCGCACCTGCTCCTCGAGCCCGGCGAGGGTGTCGCGGTAGTGCTTGGCCGCCGACCGCAACGCCTGCTCAGGGTCCACGCCGGCCTCGCGGCACCGGGCGACGAGCGCCCACAGCTCGCCGCCGAGACCGTCGTACTGCGGCACGGGAACGCCGAGCTTGCCGCCGCGCTTCTGCAGCCGCGCGGCGAGCGCGAGCGAGGGCTGCGACAGCGGCACGCCCTCGGTGACCGACGTGCGGCCCTTCTCGGCGGCCTTGAGCGCGTCCCAGTTCCGCTCGACGGCGTCGGCGTCGTGCGCGGACACGTCCTCGAACACGTGCGGGTGGCGCCGCACGAGCTTGTCGACCAGGTCGGCGGCGACGTCGTCGATGGTCCAGCCGCCGACCCGCTCCGCTGCCACCCGCGCGTGGAAGACCACCTGGAGCAGGACGTCGCCGAGCTCCTCGCGCAGCGCGCCGGAGTCGCCGTCCTCGAGCGCCGCGTAGGCCTCGTAGGCCTCCTCGAGCAGGTACGGCATGAGGCTCTCGTGCGTCTGCGCGGCGTCCCACGGGCAGCCGCCGGGCGAGCGCAGCCGGTCCATGACCGCCACGACCTCGAGCAGCCGCTCCCCCGGCCGGCCGGTCACCGGCTCAGGAGGCCGGGGACTCGACCGGGGCTTCGGGCTGGACGCCCTCGGGCGCCTGGCCCGGGTCGCCGCCCTGCGGAGCACCCGGGTCGCCGCCCTGCGGAGCACCCGGGTCGCCGCCCTGCGGGGCTCCCGGCTGGCCGCCGATGGCGGGCTCCTCCGGCTCCGGGCTCGACAGGCCGTCGTCGTCGGGCGACGGCGCGACCTCGACGGCCTCGCCGTCCCACTGCCCGAAGCGCGGGTTGACCTCGACGCCGACTCGCTCGGCGGTCTCGCGCAGCAGCTCGTCGACACGCTCGGTGCGCTGCTCGGCAAGGGCCCGGCGCTCGAGCTCCGGCGTCGCCTCCTCGAGCGAGGTGGTGCGGCGCTCGACCACCTCGACGACGTGCCAGCCGAACTGCGTCTGGACGACGAACGGCTCGCCCTCGGGCTCGGTGAAGACGGCCTCGTCGAACTCGGGCACGAACGTGCCGCGCGGCTGGAAGCCGAGGTCCCCGCCCTGCTCGGCGTTGGACGTGTCGGTCGAGAGCTCCGCGGCCAGCCGCTCGAAGGCGGCCGGGTCGGCCTGCACCTGCGCCAGGACGTCGCGGGCCTGCTGCTCCTCCTCGAGCAGGATGTGGCGACTGCGCACCTGCTGGTACTGGCCGATGCTCTGCTCGTAGACGGCCTCGAGCTCGGCCTGCGGGACGTCGAGGTCCTCGGTGAGGGCGTCACCCAAGGAGATCTCGAGCACCACCTCGCGGGCGAAGCGCGGCAGGTCCTCCGGCGCGATGCCGCCGGCCGCGGCCTGGGCCTCGAGCTCCTCGCGGCCACCGGCCTGCTCGGCGAACTGCTCGATCTGCTCGTCGACGTCGCCCTGCGTGACCTCGACGCCCTCCTGTTCGGCGGCCTCCTCGAGCAGCAGGGCGCGCACCATGCGGTTGAGGACCTGGCGCTGGTAGTCGGCCCGGTCGGCGCCGAACTGCTCCTGCGCCTGCGGGTCGGTCAGGCCGCGGTCGACGATCGACTGCAGCTCCTCGGTCGTGATCCGCTCGTCGCCGACGGTGGCGGCGGCGCCGGACCGGGCCGGCGAGTCGCCGCAGCCGGCCACGAGCGCGAGCGCCAGCCCGACCGACAGGACGAGGGTCGGGCGGCGGGAGGTGCGGGTCACGAGAGGTCCTTCCACAGGGGGTGCAGCGGTCCGTCCACCTTGCCAGAACGGCCGGGCGGGTCAGCGAGTGCCGGCGGCCGCAGCCGTACCGGCAGCGGCCCTGAGGTCGTCGCCGAGCACGGCGTCGAGCAGCTGCCTCACCCAGTCGAGCAGCGCCTCGTCGCGCAGCGGCTGACCGCCGATGCGCGACGTCGTCGGGCGCGGCACGAGCACGGTCGAGACCGCCGGCTTGACGATCGAGCGCGGGTAGAGCCGCTGCAGCCGCAGCGTCTGCGACTCCCGCAGCACGAGCGGCGCGAACCGCACGTGGTTCGCCTGCGCGCTGATCTCGGTGAGCCCGAACTGCCTGGCGTGCAGGCGGAACGAGGCGACGGCGAACAGCCGCTCGACCGGGTCGGGCAGCGAGCCATAGCGGTCGAGGAGCTCCTCGCGGGCGGCGGCGAGCTGCGACTCGTCCTGCGCGCCGGCCAGGCGCCGGTAGGCCTCGAGCCGCAGCCGCTCGCTCGGCACGTAGTCGTGCGGCAGGTGCGCGTCGACCGGGAGGTCGACCTTGGTCTCGAGCACCTCCTCCTCGGCGTCGCCGGACACGCCTTTCTTGAAGTCGGCCACCGCCTCGCCCACGAGGCGCATGTAGAGGTCGAAGCCGACGCTCGCGATGTGGCCGCTCTGCTCGCCGCCGAGCAGGTTGCCCGCGCCGCGGATCTCGAGGTCCTTCATCGCGACGGCCATGCCGGCGCCGACGTCGGTGTTCTGCGCGATGGTGGCGAGGCGGTCGTACGCGGTCTCGGTCAGCGGCTTGTCGGGCGAGTAGGTGAAGTAGGCGTACGCGCGCTCGCGGCCACGGCCGACGCGGCCGCGGATCTGGTGCAGCTGCGACAGCCCGAACTTGTCGGCGCGGTCGACGATCAGCGTGTTGGCGTTGGGGATGTCCAGGCCGCTCTCGACGATGGTGGTGCACACCAGCACGTCGAAGTGCTTCTCCCAGAAGCCGACCATCACCTGCTCGAGCGCGTCCTCCGACATCTGCCCGTGGCCGGTGGCGACGCGCGCCTCCGGCACCAGCTCGCGCAGGCGCTTGGCGACCCGGTCGATGGACTCCACCCGGTTGTGCAGGAAGAAGACCTGGCCCTCGCGAAGCAGCTCGCGCCGGATGGCTGCGCTGATCTGCTTCTCGTCGTACGGCCCGACGAAGGTCAGCACCGGGTGGCGCTCCTCGGGCGGGGTGAGGATGGTCGACATCTCGCGGATGCCGGTGAGGCTCATCTCGAGCGTGCGCGGGATCGGCGTCGCGCTCATGGTGAGCACGTCCACCGCGGTGCGCATCTGCTTGAGGAACTCCTTGTGCTCGACGCCGAACCGCTGCTCCTCGTCGACGATGACGAGGCCGAGGTCCTTGAACTGCATCTCCTTCGACAGCAGGCGGTGCGTGCCGATGACCACGTCGACAGTGCCCTCGCGTGCGCCGTCCAGCACCTCCTTCTGCTCCCGGTCGGAGTTGAAGCGGCTCACGGCGGCGACCTTCACCGGGAACTGCGCGAAGCGGTCGCGGAAGGTGCCGTAGTGCTGCTGCACGAGCAGCGTCGTCGGCACGAGCACGGCGACCTGCTTGCCGTCCTGCACCGCCTTGAACGCGGCGCGCACCGCGATCTCGGTCTTGCCGTAGCCCACGTCACCCATGACCACACGGTCCATGGGTGACGGCTTCTCCATGTCGGCCTTGACCTCGTTGATGGCCTCGAGCTGGTCGGGCGTCTCGACGTAGGGGAAGGCGTCCTCGAGCTCGCGCTGCCAGGGCGTGTCCGGCCCGAACGCGTGCCCCGGCGCGGCCATGCGCGCGCTGTACAGCTGGATGAGGCCGGCGGCGATCTCGCGCACCGCCTTGCGGGCCCGCCCCTTGCGCTTGGCCCAGTCGCTGCCGCCGAGCTTGTCGAGCGACGGCGCCTCTCCCCCGACGTAGCGGGTGACCAGGTCGAGCTGGTCGGTCGGCACGAACACCCGGTCGCCCGGCTGCCCGCGCTTGCTCGGCGCGTACTCGAGGATGAGGTACTCGCGGGTGGCCCCCTGCACGGTGCGCTGGACCATCTCGACGTAGCGCCCGACGCCGTGCTGCTCGTGCACGACCACGTCACCGGTCCGGAGCTGCACCGGGTCGACGGCGTTCTTGCGCTTGCTCGGCATGCGCTTGGACACGTCCGACCGGCTGCCGGCGCCGCCGCTGCGCGAGCCGGTCAGGTCGGACTCGGTGAGCACAAGGGCCTTCAGCAGGTCGCTGCGGAAGCCGGTGTCGAGGCAGCTGGTCGTGACGACGGCGGTGCCGCCCTCAGGCGCGGACGGAACGCCTTCGGCGAGGCGGGCCGGGACGTCGGCCTCGCGCAGCACCTCGGCCATGCGCTCCGCGGGGCCGTGGCCCTCGCTGGTGAGCACGACCCGCCAGCCCTCGGCGAGCAGCGCCTTGACGTCGTCGACGGCGCGCGCGGTCTCGCCGCGGTAGGCGGTCGGCTGGCGCGCGGCGAGCACGACGGTGTCGTCCTCGAGCTCGCCCTCAGCCAGGGGGTCGCTGGTGAACGGCGACAGCGACCACCAGGGCAGGCCGATCGTGCCGGCGTGCTCGCGCACGTCGACGAGCGAGCGGTAGGCGGCGGCGCCGAGGTCGAGCGGCGCCTGCCCGCCGACCGCGGCGGTGGCCCAGGACGCCTCGAGGAACTCCTGGCTGGTGGCGACGAGGTCGTGCGCGCGGGTGCGGACCTTCTCGGGGTCGCAGACGAGGACGGTGGTGTCGCGCGGCAGCTCGTCGACGAGCAGGCGCAGGTCGTCGACGAGCACCGGCGCGAGCGCCTCCATGCCCTCGACCGGCGTGCCGTCGGCGATCTTGTCGGTGATGTCGAGCAGCTCGGGGTGCCTCTCCCCCAGCGCCTTCGCCCGGGCCCGCACCTCGGGGGTGAGGAGCAGCTCGCGGCAGGGCGGCGCCCACAGGCCGTGCTCGACCTCGCCGAGCGAGCGCTGGTCGGCGACCTGAAACGAGCGGACGTCCTCGACCGCGTCGCCCCACCACTCGACGCGGACGGGGTGCTCCTCGGTCGGTGGGAACACGTCGAGGATGCCGCCGCGCACGGCGAACTCGCCTCGCTTCTCGACCAGCTCGACGCGGGCGTAGGCGATGTCCACGAGGTTCCGCACGACGGCATCCAGCCCGCCGTCGACGTCCTGGCCCTTGACGAGGCCGACCGGCTCGAGGTCGCCGAGCCCGGGCACCTGCGGCTGCAGGACGCTGCGCACCGGCGCGACGACGACGTCGAGCGGACCGGTCGCTGGATCCTGCTCGCTCGGGTGGGCCAGCCGCCGCAGCACCGCGAGGCGCCGTCCGACCGTGTCGGCCCGCGGCGAGAGGCGCTCGTGCGGCAGCGTCTCCCAGCTCGGGAACAGCGCGACGCGGTTCGGGTCGACGAACGAGCCGAGCGCCTCGACGAGGTCCTCCGCCTCACGGCCGGTGGCGGTCACGGCGAGGACGGTGCGGCCGCTGCGCACGAGGGAGGCGACCGCGAACGGGCGAAGGCCGGGAGGGGCGGTGAGGTCGAGGCGCGGCGCCGTCGGAGTGGACAGGGCGGTGCGCAGAGCCGGGTCGCCCGAGACGACGTCGAGCAGTCCGGCGAGCGACACGGTTCTCCTGGGCACGACGGCGGGCCCCTCACGGCCGGGGCCGGGGGGTGGAAGACGCCTCCAGCGTACGTCCGCGCCGGGCGGCGCTACCGGCTGCGGTACGGCGTGAGCAGCTGGTCGACCGGCGCGTCGTCGTCGGTGAGCACCTGCGCGTCACCGGCGAACTCCGCACCGTCGGCGAGCCGCTCGCCCCGGGCCGCTGCCGCGGCGTCCAGGACGGCGAGCGGCAGCGGCTCGTCGCTCGCCACCACGACGACGTTGCCCCCGTCGTCGCCGGCGAGCAGCTGCGGGCTCGCGTACACCGCCACGTGGTCGAAGACCGCGCCGACCGTCGCCACGTACGCGCGGGCGAAGGCCAGCGGCGGGTTGTCGATGACGTTGACGGCGTACGTGCCGCCGGGGCGCAGCACCCGGCGCGCCTCGGCTGTCATCTCGGCCGTGGTCAGGTGCCAGGGCACCGCGATGCTGCCGAAGGCGTCACCGAGGACGACGTCGAACCCGTCGTCCGGCTGCTCGGCGATGCGGGTGCGCGCGTCCCCGATCACCACGCGCAGATCCGGGCCGGTGCGCAGAGCGAGCCGCTCCCGGTCCAGGTCGGGCAGCTGCGGGTCGACCTCGAGCACCGTGCTGCGGCTGCCCGGCCGCACCGCAGCAAGGTGCCGCGGCATGGTCCCGCCGCCGAGCCCGAGGTGGAGCACATCGAGCGGGCCGTCCGGCCGCGCGGCCAGCACGTCGCCGAACCGCCTGGTGTAGGCGAACTCCAGGTAGGTCGGATCGGCCAGGTCGACGTAGCTGTGCCGCAGCCCGTCGAGGAGCAGCACCCGGCCGGTGGGCCGCTCGGGGTCGGTCTCGACCGCGGCGCAGTAGTAGCGCGTCTCGACGTCGCACGGGCCGTCGACGGCGAGCAGCGCGCCCGCCGCCAGGACCGCCGCTGCCGCCAGCCCGGCAGCGGCGCGCCGGGCTGTCCTGACGTTGACCGCCGTCAGCACGACCCCGCCGGCCACCAGCAGCAGCCCGGTGACGAGCAGCAGCCGCGACGTGGGCAGCGCCGACAGCAGCACGAAGCCGGTGAGGAAGGTGCCGGCGAGCGCGCCCAGCGTGCCGATCGCCGAGAGCCGGCCGACCGTCACCCCGGTCTCGGCCAGCGTCCGCAGCCGGAGCTTCACCACGCCAGGCGGCACGGCCGACAGCACGAGCGCCGCCGGGCCGACCGCGAGGGCGACCAGCACCAGCGTGCCGACGGGGCCGGTGCCGCGGAAGCCGTCGCCGAGCGTCAGCACGACCGGGCGGGCGAGCAGCACGAGCACGCCGCCGAGGGCCGTCGCCGGCCCGAGCCAGGCGCGGGGGTCGCTGCTGTCGGCGAACCGCCCGCCGAGCGCCGCCCCGGCGGCGATGGCCGCCAGCGCGACGCCGATGGCTGCGGTGTAGGTCTCGAGCGTCAGCCCGACGAAGGGGGCGACCAGCCGGACGACGAGCACCTCGAGGACGAGCACCGCCGCGCTCGTGGCCAGCACGAGGACCGCGGCGAGCCGGGCGCCCACGTCAGGCCGGGTCGGCGTGGAAGGTGTTCTGCGCCGCGTCCAGCGGGCCGGTGAGCAGCGCCTCGACGGCATCGGCAGCACGGTCCACGTGGAAGCCCAGCTCCTTCCTCTCGGTCGAGGAGAAGTCCTTGAGCACGTAGTCGGCCGGGTCCTGCCGGCCGGGCGGACGGCCGACCCCGAACCGCACCCGCAGGTAGTCCTTGCTGCCCAGCGCGGAGGTGATCGACCGCAGACCGTTGTGGCCGTTGTCGCCGCCACCGCGCTTGAGCCGCAGCGCGCCGTAGGGGATGTCGAGCTCGTCGTGCACGACCACGATCCGCTCCACGGGGATCTTGAAGAAGTCGCGCAGCGACGCCGTCGGCCCGCCGGACAGGTTCATGTACGTCTTGGGTTTGGCAAGCACCGCCCGCACGCCGGCCAGCCGCCCCTCGACGACGTCCGCCCGGCCCTTGTGCGCCTTGAAGCGGCTGCCGGCGCGGTCGGCGAGCAGGTCGGCGACGAGGAAGCCGGCGTTGTGCCGGTTGCCGGCATACGACGGTCCGGGGTTGCCGAGCCCGACGACCAGCCAGAGGTCCTCGGACACCCGCTCGTCCCGCCGTCCCCGCTACTCGGCCGGGGTCTCCGACTTCGGCGGGTCGGTCTCGCCCACGACGTCGCCCTCCCCGGCGGCATCGGACTCGCTGCCGGCGGCGTCGACGGTGTCCTCCTGCAGCTGGGCGGCCCCCGCGGCGCCGGCACCGAGCTCGGCCTCGGACTCCGCCAGGTCGGCCTCGACGTCGGCCTCTGTCGGGGCCGCCAGGCCCTGCACGACGACCTGCTCGGCGTCCTGGGCGAGCGTCACGCCGCCCGGCAGCTGGACGTCGCCGGCGGTGATCTGCGCGCCGATCGCGAGCCCCTCGATGCTGACCTCGACGCCCTCGGGCAGGTTGGTGGCCTCGGCCTCGACGCTGACGGACGTGAGCTGGTGGTCGACGAGCACGCCCGGGGCGGCGTCACCGGTGAGCGTCACGTGGACGTCGACGGTGACCTTCTCGCCCTTGCGCACGGCGAGCAGGTCGACGTGCTCCAGGTGACCGCGGATCGGGTGCCGGACGACGACCTTCGGCAGCGCGAGCTGCTCGCCGTCCGGGGTCTCGAGCGTGAGCAGCGCGTTGGCGTCGTGCTTGAGCGCCAGCATGAGCTGGTGGCCCGGCAGCGAGAAGTGGCGCGGGTCGTCGCCGTGCCCGTAGAGGACGACCGGGACCTTGTCGGCCTTGCGCACGCGACGCGCGGCACCCTTGCCGAACTCGGTGCGGGGCTCGGCGGCGATGCGGACCTCGGACACGGGAGAACTCCTGTTGCTGGGGCTGGGCGAGTGATGTGCTGGCGGGCGCTCGACTGCGCAGCGGAGGAGTCTAGCGGGCGAGCGCGCGGGCGCTCCGGGCGCCGGCGAGCGCTACGCGGCGCCGTCGAACAGGCTGGTGACCGAGCCGTCCTCGAAGACCTCGCTGATGGCGCGCGCGATCAGCGGCGCGATCGACAGGACGGTGAGCTTGTCGAAGCGGCGCGCGTCGTCGATCGGCAGCGTGTTGGTGACGACGACCTCGCTGATCCGGCTGTTCTTGAGCCGGTCGACGGCCGCGCCGGACAGCACGCCGTGCGTGGCCGTGACGATGACGTCCGCGGCGCCGTTGTCGAACAGCAGGTCGGCGGCCTTGGTGATCGTGCCGCCGGTGTCGATCATGTCGTCGACGAGGATGCACGTCTTGCCGCGCACCTCGCCGACGACCTCGCCGACCTTGACCTCGTTCGGCACGTTCGGGTCGCGCCGCTTGTGGATGATCGCCAGGCCGCAGCCGAGCCGGTCGGTCCAGCGCTCGGCGACGCGCACCCGACCGGCGTCCGGGCTGACGACGACGGTGTCGCGCCCGCTCCATCGGTCGCCGACGTGGTCGGCGAGCAGCGGCAGCGCGAACAGGTGGTCGACCGGGCCGTCGAAGAAGCCCTGGATCTGCGCGGTGTGCAGGTCGACCGTCATGATCCGGTCGGCCCCGGCGGTCTTGAACATGTCGGCGATCAGGCGGGCGCTGATCGGCTCGCGGCCCCGGTGCTTCTTGTCCTGGCGCGCGTACGGGTAGAACGGCAGCACCACGGTGATCCGCTTGGCGGACGCGCGCTTGAGCGCGTCGACCATGAGCAGCGTCTCCATGATCCAGGTGTTCACCGGGGCGGTCACGCTCTGGACCACGAAGGCGTCCGACCCCCGCACCGACTCCTCGAAGCGCACGAAGATCTCGCCGTTGGCGAACTCGTAGGCGCTCGTGGGCACCGGCGCGCACCCCAGGTGCACCGCGACCTCCGCGGCCAGCTCCGGGTAGGCCCGGCCGGTGAAGAGCATGAGGTTCTTGCGGTTCTCGGTGGTCAGGCCGTTCATGAGGTCTCCCCGTCGCGCGGGCCGCGCCTGCGCGCCACCCAGCCCTCGATGTTGCGCTGCTTGGCCCGGCCGACGCCGAGGGCGCCCGGTGGCACGTCGTCGGTGATGACCGACCCCGCCGCGGTGTAGGCGCCGTCGCCGATCGTGACCGGCGCGACGAGCATCGTGTCGCTGCCCACCCGCACGTCGTCACCCACGGTGGTGCGGTGCTTGTCGCGGCCGTCGTAGTTGACGAAGACGGTGGCGGCGCCGATGTTGCTGCCCACCCCGATCGTGGCGTCGCCCACGTAGGACAGGTGCGGCACCTTGCTGCCCTCGCCCACCTCGCTGGCCTTGATCTCGACGTAGGCCCCGGCCTTGGCGCCGCGCCCCAGCACCGTGCCGGGCCGCAGGTAGGTGAACGGGCCCACGGACGCCTCCGGGCCGATGACGGCGCGCTCGGCCTGCGTGCGGACGACGCTCGCGCCCCGGCCCACTTCGGTCGCGAGCAGCGTCGTGTCGGGGCCGATGGTGGCGCCGGCCGCGACGCGCGTGCCGCCGAGCAGCTGGCAGCCCGGCCGGACCTCGACGTCGGCGTCGAGGTGGACGTCGACGTCGAGCCAGGTGGTCTGCGGGTCGACGACGGTGACGCCGGCGAGCATCGCCGCCCGCACGAGCCGGGCGTTGAGCAGGCGTCGGGCCTCCGCCAGCTGCGCGCGGTCGTTGACGCCCATGGTCTCGGCGGCGTCGGTGGCGGTGTGCGCCGCGACGATCAGTCCGGCGTCGACGTGCAGGCCGACGACGTCGGTGAGGTACTCCTCGCCCTGCGCGTTGTCGGTGGAGAGCCGGCCGAGCGCCTCGCGCAGCCGGGCGGCGTCGAAGGCGTAGACGCTGACCGCCACCTCGTCGATGGCGCGGGTGGCCTCGTCGGCGTCCTTGTGCTCGACGACGGCGCGCACCGCGCCGGCGTCGTCGCGGACGACGCGGCCGTAGCCGGTGGGGTCGGCCATGCGGGCGGTGAGCAGCGTGGTCGCGGCACCGCGCTGCTCGTGGGCCCGGACGAGCTGCTGGATCGTCTCGCCGGTGAGCAGGGGCGCGTCGCCCGGCACGACGACGACGGTGCCGGTGAGCTCGCCCAGGCCCTCGAGCGCGACGCGCACGGCGTGGCCGGTGCCGTTCTGCTGCTCCTGCACGACGGCGACGGCGCCGGGGTCGACCTCGGCCACGTGCTCGATGACCCGCTCGCGGGCGTGGCCGACGACGACCACCAGGTGCTCCGGGTCGAGCGCACGGGCGGCGGTGACGACGTGGCCGACCATCGTGCGGCCGGCCAGCGGGTGCAGCACCTTCGGCGTGGTCGCGCTCTTCATCCGGGTGCCCTCACCGGCCGCCAGCACGACGACGGCGGCGGGGCGCGCGTCGGTCACACCAGCTCCTGGGGCAGGGAGGTCGCCGGGAGAGCCCCGGGTGAGCCTCGACTCTACCGGCGTGCACCCATTAACCTGAAGTGATGGCTTGACTACGCTCCGCCTCCAGGATTCGAACCCGGGCCTGAAGATCACCAAAGGATCCCGTGCTGCCACTACACCAAGGCGGATGAGACGGCGCGGTCTTCCTGCGCTTCGACCGGCGTCGCGGCGCCATCGTGCCACTCGGGGTAGCTGCGCTCGTTCCGAGTGAGACCGATGACGATCCCGTGCAGCACGTCGTAGAGGGCACCGCTCCCACGCACCGTCACGCACAGGCAGCCGCGGTAGTGGTCCTCGACGTTCCGGCGCGGCGTCAACGGGTTGTGGCGCTTGATGGTGCTGCGGCTGAACCGTTCCAGCGGGTGCCCGAGGGCCTCTGCCCACCAGCCTCGGGCCGCGGGTTCGTCGGCGGTCTCGTGGATGTGC